>LXNI01000152.1_pt1 | contig 85372 bp, 70 predicted proteins | sample 809091 | NCBI WGS metagenome assembly LXNI01 (sample SAMN04870527, study PRJNA318959) | sponge metagenome | biome: 01000161; feature: marine sponge reef; material: water | host: Sarcotragus foetidus | place: Greece: Milos, Mediterranean Sea | collected 2013-05-29 | depth 5-7 m | reverse complement strand
TCCCGTCACGTCAGGGTGCTGGAGGACGCCGGGTTGATCAGGCGGAAGAAGGAAGGGCGGTCGCGCCTGTGCCGCTATGAACCGGGTCCCATCGGCGAGGCGAAGGACTGGATCGAGACGCATCAACGGTACTGGTCGGCGCAGTTGGACGCGCTGGCACGGTATCTGAAAGACGCGGAGTGACGCCGATGACCCCGATGACAAAGGCGCTGCGCCTGGTTCGCACCGTGGCCGCGAGTCCCGAGCGGGCCTTCGAGGCGTGGACCAACCCGGAGCAGGTGAGCCGCTGGACGTGCCCGGACCCGACAGCGACTGTGGATGTGGAGATCGACCTGCGGGTGGGCGGTCGCTACTTGATTCGGATGCATGTGGAGGGCGGGCCGTTCACCGCACACGGCACCTATCGCGAGGTCGATCCGCCGCGCCGGCTGGTGTACACCTGGGGATGGAAGGAAGAGGTCCACGCGATGAAGGCGGAGACGGTGGTGATGGTGGAGTTCGTGCCGGTCGAGGGCGGGACCGAGATCCGGCTGACCCACTCGGGCTTTCCCACGCCGGACGATCGGGACGGCCACGAGGAGGGGTGGAAGATCTGCGTGGACAGGTTTGCCGAACTGGTGGGTGGGAAATGAGGGGCGGGATCGCGGGGAGCAAACGGTCGCGTGTGGGCGGGCGCGCGTGGACTGGGCGAACCGGCCTGGCGGCGGTGGCGCGGGCAACGCGGACCGCAGTCTTCCTGTGTGGCGCTATCCACGGGTCCGTCGCCGCTCAACCCGTCCCGAAAGTCCTGCTGATCGGCATCGACGGGGTGCGTCCCGACGTGCTTGCACAGGTGCCCACGCCCAACATCGACTCGCTGGCGGCGACAGGTTGGTTCACGACGGAGGCACGGACAACCACCCCGTCCGTCAGCGGCCCCTCGTGGTCGTCGATGCTGACCGGTGTCTGGCCCGAAAAGCACGGCGTCACGAACAACAGTTTCACCGGCCGCGACTACGACACCTGGCCCGGCTTCCTCACCCGCGCCGAGCGGGAGCGCCCCGAGCTGGCCACCTTCGCCGCGCTGGATTGGCTGCCGCTCGCGGAACTCCCCGAAGGCGGCCCCGTGGTGCCGGCCGCGATCGACAAGCGGGTCACGGTGGACGGGTACGACCTCGGGTGGGCCCAGGCCGACGGCGAGGTCGCCTCGCAGGCCGCGCTCCACCTGGTCGAGGCCGACCCCGACGCCATGTTCGTCTACCTCGGCAACCCCGACGAGACCAGCCACCAGCACGGCTCGATCGGTGCGGAGTACCGCGACGCAATCGCGCTCGCCGACTGGCACGTCGGCATGCTGATCAACGCGGTGCGGGTCCGGCGCCACACCCACAACGAGGACTGGCTGGTGCTCATCAGCACGGACCACGGCCGGCGCGAAGATGGCGGTCACGGCGGGGACTCGCCCGAAGAGATGACGATCTTCATCCTGGCGAGCGGGCTGGGCGGCAGCGACGGCGGCGCGGCTGATGCGGGAGGCGCGGGCAACCCCGCCAACTGGCCGCCTCCCGGGCCCGCCAACATCGTGGACGTCGCCGTGACCGCGCTCGCCCACCTCGGCTTCGAGATCGACCCGGCCTGGGGGCTGGACGGGAGGCCACTCGGGGAACCGCGATAGCCGCGCCGTCCCGGCGGTGATCTCCTCGCCGCGGCGCCGCAAACCGCCTTGTCCGCGAAACGGCGGCAGCCGTATGGTAACGGTCGCCCTTGCCCGCCCACCCAATCCGGGAAAGAGTGACCACATGCGGATCGCGAAGACCACCTGGCTGCTGCCGTTTCTGGTGCTGCTCCCCCCGCCCGCCTCGGCGCAGGAGCCCGGGGGCGCGGCCATCGAACTCGAAGACCCCGAGCGCGCGGAGCGGCTGTATCGCGCTCATTGCGGGCGCTGCCACGGGGTGCAGGGACTGGGCGGGGAAGGTCCCCTGCTGGCGCAGCTCGTGCTGCCGCGGGTCGCGGACCAGACGCAGCTCCAGCGGATCATCCGCAACGGGATCCCGGGGACGGGCATGCCGGGCGCGCGGGCCACGATCCTCGACGACGACGCGGTGGCACTCGTGGCCACCTACGTGCTGTGGCTCGGCGAGCAGACCACGGCCGACGCGTCGGGGGTCACCGGCGACGCCGAGCGAGGACACGATCTTTTCTGGGCCGCGGACTGCGCTTCGTGCCACATCGTTGCCGGGAGGGGCACGGCCGTGGGGCCGGAGCTGACGATCATCGGGCTGCGGCGCGGGGCCGACTACCTGCGCGAGGCCCTGAGCGCGCCCGCCGCCAGACTGCCCGTCGCTCGTGCGGGCGCCCGGAGCGGCTTTTTCGAGTACCTGCCGGTGCGGATCGTGACCCGCGGCGGCGACATCTACAACGGGATGCGGATGAACGAAGACGCCTTCACCATCCAGCTGATGACGGTCTCGGGCGCCCTTGTGTCGCTGGAAAAGAGTGACATCGCCGAGATGGAGAAGCGCGTCGGGCACTCGCTGATGCCGCTGGCGCAGGACCTCGAAGAAGACGATGTCGAAGATCTCGTGGCGTACCTGACGACCTTGGGGAGGGGATCATGAACAAGTGGAGTCGCACGGCCTGGGCGGCCGTCATCCTGGCCATGGCGCTCGCCCGGCCCGCCACCGCGCAGGTCCCCTACGAGCGGCTCGTCGAGGCCGATGCCGAGCCCGAGAGCTGGCTGACCTACTCGGGCAACTACGCGTCGCACCGCTTCTCGCAGCTCGACCAGATCAACGCGGGCAACGTGGACGATCTGCGCGTGGTCTGGGCCTACCAGATGGACGACGGGCTGATCGAGACGACGCCGATCGTGGCCGACGGGGTCATGTATGTGACCGAGCCGCCGAGCACGGTGTCCGCCCTGGACGCGCGCACGGGCAAGCGGCTGTGGAAGTGGACGCCGCAGATGGGGTCGAATGTGCTCAACATCGGCTTTCCGCGGGTGAACCGGGGCGTGGCGGTGCTGGATTCGACGGTCTACGTGGGCACGCTCAACGCGCACCTCGTTGCGCTCGATGCGCGGTCGGGGGCGGTGCGGTGGGACGTCGAGGTCGCCGACAACGCGATCGGGTTTTCGCTGACGCTGGCGCCGCTGGCGCTCGACGGGATGATCATCGTCGGGGTGTCCGGGGCCGAGGCGGGGGTGCGCGGGTTCATCGACGCCTACGACCCGGAGACCGGCGAACTCCTGTGGCGCACCTACACGATCCCCGCGCCCGGCGAGTTCGGAAGCGACACCTGGGGCGGAAACAGCTGGGAAACCGGCGGCGGATCCACGTGGCTGACCGGCTCGTATGATCCCGAACTCGACCTGCTCTACTGGCCGATCGGCAACCCCGCGCCCGACTGGAACGGGGACGTGCGGCCTGGCGACAACCTCTACACGGACTGCCTGCTCGCGCTGAACCCGCACACGGGCGAGATCGTGTGGTGGTTCCAGTTCACCCCGCACGACACCCACGACTGGGACGCGAACCAGATTCAGGTGCTGGTCGACGCCGAGTGGGAGGGTGAGCCCCGCAAGCTCGTTGTCACCGCCAACCGCAACGCCTTCTACTACGTGCTCGACCGCGAGACGGGGGAGTTCCTTCACGGCACCGAGTACTCGAAGCAGACCTGGGCCGAGGGGCTGGACGAGAACGGGCGGCCGATCGTCATTCCGGGCACCGACCCCACCGAGGAGGGCAACCTGGTGTGGCCCAGCCTGCAGGGCTCGGCCAACTGGTTCAGTCCCAGCTACAGCCCCATGACGCGCCTCTTCTACCAGCCGACGCGGATCATGGGGGCGATCTACTACAAGGCCGAGGTCGAGTACGAGCCCGGCCAGCCGTACTACGGCGGGGGCGAGCAGGCGTTGCGCGGCGAGGAGGCCGGCGGCGCGGTGAAGGCGCTCGATGTGCTGACCGGCGAGCTCCAGTGGGAGTTTCCGCTGCAGACGCCGCCGTGGGCCGGGGTGATGGCGACGGCGGGCAACCTGGTATTCGGGGGGAGCGAAGAGGGGAATATTTTCGCGCTGAACGCCGAGACCGGAGAGCCGTTGTGGAACTTCCAGGCGGGCGCGGCGGTGCGGAGCGGTCCGATGTCGTACGAGATCGACGGCCAGCAGCGGATCGTGAACTCGGCGGGCGGGACGCTGTTCGTGTTCGGGCTGCCGGAGGGCGGAGGCGCGGGCGGAATGGGCGGCGCGGGCGACAACGGTGGCTCAAGGGGCAGCGCGGCAGGCCCGAACGGCAGCGATGCGGGGGCCGAGCCCACCCACCGCCCCGTCGACCTGGCCATGCTCGCGAAGATCCGCGAAGAAGGACTGCAGCGCTCCCAGCTCCCCAACACCCTTTCGTACATGACCGACGTGCTCGGCGGCCGGCTCACCAACTCGGTGGCGATGGACCGGGCGCAGGAGTGGGCCATCGCCGAGATGGAGCGGATCGGGCTGGAAAACACGGTGCGCGAGCCCTTCATGAACTACGGAGCGAGTTGGGACAACGAGTACGCGTCGGTGCACATGCGCGAGCCGGTCTATCAGCCGCTGGTGGCCTACCCGATCGCGCATACGCCGGGGACCGGCGGCAGGCAGACGCTCGATGTCGTCATCGCAGACGTGCAGACGCGCGACCAATTGGAGCCCCTGCGCGGGAAGCTGCGCGGCCTCGCGGTCCTGTCAACGCCGCCGCCGGTGATCAACCTGGAGCGCTTTGCGACCGGCACGCCGCGCCGCACCGACGCCGAGATGCGCGAGCTCGAAGAGGACGTGATCCCGCCGCCGCCGGGCCCGGATTCGTACTTCTCGCGCCTCTACCCCGACCCGCCGGCCAATCCCGAGGTGCTCACGGCAGCCGAGCGGCTGGCATTCTATGTGGAGGAAGGGGTCGCGCTGGTCCTCGAATCCAACAGTGGCTGGCCCGGAGCGGTGCGCGGGTTTGCGCGGCCGGGGGCGAAGGTCGACCGATGGGACCGGGACGCAACCCTCTCCTCGGTGCCGATCGTGGCGGTCACGCCCGAGCACTACAACCGCATGTACCGGATCCTGCGGCGCGACATTCCGGTGCGGGTCGAGGCCGAGGTGCGAAACACCCACGGCGACGCAGCCAGCGAGGCCCGCAACGTGCTGGGCGAGATCCCCGGCACTGACCTGGCCCACGAAGTCGTCATGCTGGGCGCGCACTTCGACAGCTGGCACGCGAGCCCCAACGCCAGCGACAACACCTCGGGGACGGCAGTGATGCTCGAGGCGATGCGCATACTGAAGGCGGTGGGCGCCCAGCCGCGCCGCACGATCCGCATCGCGCTCTGGTCGGGCGAGGAACAGGGCATCTTCGGGTCGTCGGCCTACGTCGAGAAGCACTTCGGCACCCCGGACAGCCCCGGCGGCACCAAATCCGCCTACGACGACTTCTCCGTCTACTTCAACCAGGACTACGGCCCGGGCCAGTACCGCGGCGTCTGGCTGCAGGGCAACGAGCACGTGCGCGAGCTCTTCGGCGACTGGATGGAGCCCCTGCGCGACCTCGGCATGACCACCATGTCACCACGCAGCGTCGGCTCGACGGACCACATTCCCTTCGATCGCGCAGGCTTGCCGGGCTTCCAATTCCTGCAGGCGCGCGTGGGGGGCACGGGCGGGCACACCAACCTCGATTTCTATGACACCCTTCCGATCGACGACCTTATCAAGAACGCCGTCATCATGGCGTCGTTCGTCTACAACGCGGCCATGGACGACATGAAGGTGCCGAGGAAAGGAGCCGGGTCCTGACCGATGTTATACGGAATCTACGGGCATCACACTCCGGAAACCTGTCCGATCTACGTAGCGAAGTACGCCCTGGTGTTCGTGGACATCGCCGAACACGACCCGGAGCAGCTTGCCGACAGCTACGCCATTCACCGGTTCGACGCCATGTATCATTCGGCGCTGGAGCACACGTTTCTGTGGATCCTCGAGGCGGACAAGCCACACCTCATCGAGACGTTCGCCGTCGACACCGGCCTCGCTTCGTTCAACACGCTCCAGATCGTACCGGTACACACGTTTGCAGAGACGGTGGAGCGTCTGAAGAAAGCGCACTACCTCGGCCAGGGGTAGCCGAAAGAGGACACGAATGAGCAAATCCCACCGAACCCGAATCGCCCGCACCGTCGAGATCTTCGAGGCGTGCCGGCAGCCCCTCTTCCTGGTGCTCGACGGCATCTCGCAGGATGACCTCGACTGGCTGCCCGCTCCGGGGATGCGCGGCATCGGCAAGATGTGCCGCCACATGTACCGGGTCGACATCTGGTTCCTGAAGCGGCTGGGGATCGAGCCGGTGATCAGCCACGACGCCCCGGGGTCGGCCGACGAGATCGCCGGGCGCATGCGCACGATCCAGGAGCAGATTCTGGCGGAGGTGGAGGGGTGTGAGAGCGACGCGGACCTCATGGCCGAGCGCACCTCGCTCGACGGGAAGATCGGGGCACTGCTGGGAGTGGATGTCGTGCACATGGCACAGCACTATCTCTATCATCTGGCCCAGATGACGTATTTGCGTCGGATCCGCGACCGGGCTTGGAAGGCGCCGCTCGACGCGTGGGAGCACGCGACACATGTGATCGGAGATCTGGTCCTGGAGTAGCGCGTCGCCAGAGCGGCCAAGTCCACAGTTGACATCGCACCAAATCGAACCCTGAAGGGGTTGCACACCATGAAGCTGCCGGGCCGGCACCATACGCTCGACACTCTGCGCGGAGATTTTTTCGGCGGCGTGACTTCGGCCGTCGTGGCGTTGCCGGTTGCGCTCGCCTTCGGGGTCGCGACCGGGCTTGGTGCGGCGGCCGGCCTGTACGGAGCGATCGGGGTCGGCTTCTTTGCGGCAGTCTTCGGCGGCACCCGTACCCAGATCTCCGGGCCGACCGGTCCCATGACGATCGCCATGGCGGTGGTGCTTACCTCCCACGCGTCGACCATTGGAGAGGCCTTCGCCGTGGTCGTGCTGGGCGGGTTCCTGCAGGTGCTGCTGGGCGTGTTCAGGATGGGACGGTACGTCGTCTATACCCCGTACGTGGTGATCTCCGGGTTCATGTCGGGCGTCGGGCTGATCATCATCCTCATGCAGGCTCTGCCATTCCTGGGGTTGCCGCCCGTCAGCGGAGGTCCAGTGGCGGTCCTGCGCGCGTTGCCCGACGGGCTCGCAAACCTGAACCCGAGCGCTGTGGCGCTGGCGCTGGTTGCCCTGGCCGCCGCCGTGCTCTGGCCGCGTCGTCTGGCGAAATACGTGCCGGGGCTTCTGGTCGCGCTGGTGGCCGGCACGGTGCTGAGTGTGCTGTGGCTCACCGACGTGTCCGTGATCGGCGAGGTGCCTTCCGGGCTGCCCGGCGTGCAGGTGGAAGTGCCTGGATTCATGTTCCTGGTGGGTGCGCTGCAACCGGCGCTCATCCTCGCCCTGCTCGGCTCCGTGGACAGCTTGCTCACCTCGCTCGTCGCCGACTCCATAAGCGGCACGCGTCACAATCCCAACCGCGAACTCGTGGGCCAGGGTATCGGCAACATGGTCGCGGGAGTGTTCGGGGGCCTGCCGGGAGCGGGCGCTACCATGGGCACCGTGACCAACACGCGGGCGGGTGGCACGACGCGGATGTCGGGCGCGTTGTGCGCGCTCCTCATCCTCGGGCTGATGCTGGGACTTGGGCAGGTCGTCGAACCGGTTCCGCACGCGGTGCTCGCGGGCATCGTGATGAAGGTGGGCTGGGACATCATCGACTGGCCGCTCCTTACGCGCATTCATCGCATTCCGAAGGCGCAGCTCATCGTCATGCTGTTGACCCTGGGCCTGACGGTGTTCGTCGACCTGGTGACGGCAGTGGCCTTCGGGCTGATCGCCGCGGGGATGGTGCACGCCCGGCAACTCGAGAAGCTGGAACTCGACAGCGTCGTCTCGGTGCCGATCCTGGATCAGGTCTTCTTTGCGGCTCATCCGGAGGCACAGGGAATCGACGCCTACTCGGCCCGCGTCGGGTTCGTGAGCCTGAAGGGGAATTTCACGGTGGCGTCCTCCCAGAAGCTCTACGGCGTCATTGGAGAGGACCTCAAGGACCATGAAATCGTGATCTTCGATTTCAGCGACGCCGCATACATCGACGACAGCGCCGCCATGACGGTAAGCCGCCTGATAACGACCGCGAGGAAGCAGAACACCGAGTGCATTGCGATGGGGCTGTCAGGTCAGGTGGCGAGCGCGCTGCGGGCGCTCAACACATTGCGGGATGTGCCGGAGGACCAGGTGGTGGAGACGATCGACGAAGCTCGCAAGGTCGCCCTGCGGTTGCTCATCGAACGATAATTCGGGCCCCAGTCCAGTGCTGTCTGTCCATGCGGTCCTCCGGTCGCCCACGGTGATTCCTCCGCCGTGGGCGACCGGTGGGCGGGGCCAGGCGCCCCGCTGCCGCGCTACCCGCTCCCGTGTACCTGTGCTTGCACTGGGGTGGTCACGAAGTCGGGGTGCCCACTGCCCACCGCTCCGTGCATGAGCCTGAAGCTCACATCCGTCGCGCCCTCGCTAACGCCGTGCAAATGGCCGCCGAATTCGCCCGGGGTGTCCTGCTCGAACTCGGCGATCGACTCGTCCGCGACCTCGACATCCAGGTACAGTTCCTCGTCGAGCGGGATCGGGTCGCCGTCATGGTCCACGAAGCGGACCGAAATGTGCGCAGTCTCCTCGCCCTCATCCACTTCCATTGCGCCGGTCCAGCTCTGCGCTTCGCCGTCGTAGGAGGCGATCACCTGACCGCCCAGCACAAGTTGGACGCCCTCGGGCTCGGCGTGTTCGTCTGGCTCGGTCGCGGTTTCCGTGCACCCGGCCGCGGCCAGGGTAAGCACGACGGCCGCCGCGGCCAGCGCATTGTAGTAGTTCGACTTCTTCATCTTGTATTCTCCGTAGATCTTGTATTCGATAGTCATGAATCTTTTTGTCTGAACCGTGCACCGGGAAATCCTCAGAACACGACTCGATAGGTCACACTCAAACCCCTCCCGCCCTCAGGCATGATCTCCTTGACTCGGGAAAGGTGGTTTCGGTATTCCTTGTCCGTGGCGTTGTCCAGCCTGACAGTGAGGATGTTCAACCGCCCCGCCAGAGTGAGGCGCAGCCCCGCCGACGCGTTCAGGACGGAGTAACCGTCGGTCGGTGTCTCGAACTCACCGACACGTCCCTGGCGGGCAGCCATTTCGGCCTCACCACGGACCCACCAGCGCGGCCGCTCGTACTTCAGAGCCGCATGTCCCTTGAGCGGTGGAACCAGCGGCAGAGCTTCGCCCGTCTCCTTCAGGCTTCCTCTGACCGACGAGACCACTCCCTCCACCGCCAATCCACCACCGGCGTGAAGGTCCACGCTCGCCTCGAAACCCCTGAACACGGCGTGGTTGCTCCGGAACTGGTAGATGGGAAGGAGCACCCGGCTCAGCTTGCCGGTATCCTCCCCGTAGACATAGCCCTTGATATCGTTGTAGAAGCCGGCCGCCTCCGCTCTGAGCCGCTCGGACTCGTAGCGTAGGAATACGTCCAGACCCCTGCCGACCTCCCCTTCCAGGGAAGGGTTACCCACTTCGAAGGAGTAGGCCGCCAGGTGCGGCCCCTCCGAATAAAGCTCGTTGATGTCGGGACTCCGGTACGCCCTTGCGGCGCTGGCGCCGAGGCTCAGGCCCGACCCGGCGTTGTACAACACTCCCACCGATCCTGAAAGGGAGTGAAAGCTGCGATCACGGATCTCGCCGATGTCCGAAACCCTGTCTTCTTCCACAGGATCGGCTCCGACCAGGTCGTACCGGAGACCCCATGAGATCAGGAGCGGGTCCAGATCCATCTCCTCCATGAAATAGGCGGCCGCCTGGATCCTCTGCGTATTCGGCGTGTAAAGACTGCCGCCGTAACCGAAGTCCTCCCAGGACAAGCGGGTACCAAGCGCACCCGCCGTGAACGGGCCCCATTCCTGGTGCCTGGCCAGCACGTCGCCACTAAGATTCTGGCGCGTGAAGAGTGTGCCCAGAATGTCCGGCGGCTCGATCTCGCGGTGTTCGTACCAGGTGTAGTTCGCGTCGAAGCGCACCTGGCTGAAGAATCCGCCCGCTTCGTCGACGATGGTCTGGAACCTGGTCGAACCACGTTCCATCTCGACGCGGACGCCCTCCTCGTGCCCGCCGACGAACCCCCCGGGAATTCCGTAGTGGTTCCGGTACGCTCGCACCGCCGAGCCGAGGTGGCCCCATTCGGTGATGTACGCGGCTCCGGCCCCCCCGCTCAGCGTTTCTCCGTCGGTGTTGCCGAGCGTGCCGATCGGCGTCTTGAGGTCACCGCCCCTTCGCACGGAGGCCTCCACACGCACCGGTATCTGCTCGGTCAAGCCGAACAGGGTGCTGACGCTGCCGGCCAGCGAGCCGGTCACGGTCTGCGTCTGCAGCGTTCCCGCTCCCGTTACGTGGTGGGGAACGTTGGACGGGATCTCGTCACGGATGACGTTGATGACCCCGCCCAGTGCGTTGCCGCCGTAGAGCAGTGCGCCCGGGCCGCGCACGACCTCGATTCTCCGCGCGGAGGCCGGATTGAGCGCGGTGGTGTGGTCGGCACCGGCATTGGACGCGTCGCCCACCCGGGTTCCGTCCTCGAGCATGAGGACGCGATCCCCGCTGAGCCCGCGGATTACCGGCTGGGTCACGGTTGGACCCATGCTGGTGGCCGCCATCCCCGGCATCGAGGCCAGCGTTGCCGCCACGGTTCCCTCCATCTGCCGCTGCAGTTCATCGCCGGCCATGACGCCGACGGGCCGGAGCGTCTCGATGGCCCTGCGTTCGCTGAGCGTCGCCGTCACCACCATGCCTTGAACCGCAATCGGCGAGGCAACCAGTTCGATCTCCACGACCGCCGACTCGTCCTCTACCGTCGTTTCGATCGTGGTACCCTGATAGCCCAGCCGCTCGACGCGGAGCCTGTAGTCACCCTCCTCGATACCGGTGAGGTGGAAGGCGCCGTCCCCGTGGGTGACCGCCCGTATCCCCGACCCGACGACCGAAACGGTTGCACCCGCGAGCGGGTTTCCCGTCGCGGCGTCGCGCACCACGCCCTCGATCTCGCCCTCGTGCTCCGGATCCTGCGCAAAGGCGGTTCCGGGGAGCATGGCGATGCCCGCGGCCAGGACAAGGGCGATGGCCCGTCCGGCCGCAGTCACGGTATGGACTGGCGGTGGCGACATATGGGTGCGGATTCAAGTCACCGGAAAGTATGGACCTCCGGTGAGGGCGGTCATCAAGCGGCGCAGAAAGAGATCCGGAGCGCGGCCCCGGAACGCGTCATGAGACCGGTGGACCCCGCGGAATGACCGAGCCGAGCAGAATCGCGGCGCACTTGGCCTGGTATGCCTCACGTTCCGCTTCCACGACCCGGATGAGCGGCGCAGGATCCGCCTGCACCACGACTTCGGGCGAGGTGACAGCCTGGAACAGCGACCGTACGACCTGACAGAAGAGGTGGCCGTGGTGGAGGGCACAATCGCTGTTTTCGGGCGACTCGACGTGCAACGGCGATCCCGTGCGCTCGGCGTCCAGGAGGGCGTCCGCGTGCGCAAGGGCGCTCGTCGACCCGATCTGGAACAGGGCCAGACATGCAGCGGCAACGCGCCACAACTCCTTTTTGCCCATATGGCCAACGAACAAACTCAGCCGCCTTGGTTCAATAGCGAAAAGCGCCGCATTCATCGTGAAGAGAAGCCGTTGTGGACGCATCGTCAAGTTGGAGGCGCATGCGGCTAGAAGAACGCGTTGTCCAGCAGGTGAAACCTGAGGACGGCGTCCGGGCCACCCTCCCTGCCCTTCCGAAGCCCCTTGGCGATATCCACCCGCACGATCCCTTCCATGAAGACGAGGCCCGTTCCGATCGCGTAGTAGTCCTCACTCCCGGCCGAAGCCCAGTCGCCGAAGACGGAGAGGCGAAGGAACCTGATCGGCCGCTGAAGGTCTACCCTGGCCATCCGGATCCGGGACGTGCGAACGGCATCCGAGTGTCCGCGGAGCCAGTCGCCCGTGGCACCGATGCGCAACAGGTCCTGTGGCGCCGGATCTCCCCAGACCCCGGCCATGCCCGCCTGCAAGCCCAGTGACATTCCTGCGGGCAAGGGAACGAGCAGCGCACCCTCCACCGTGGCCCGCACATGAGGATTGTCGCCGGCCCATCCCCCCACAATGACGCGGCCGCCGCCACCGGCCGACGCGAAATCGAAGCCGCCCCACCACGGCCTCCATGCCGCCGTCGCTCCCAGCCGGTCCAGCCTGGTGTCGGTCGCGATATCGTGATGCCGTTCGGCAAGGAGTCGCAACGACAGCCAGTTCTTCTCGTTGCTGCGGGGCAGGAAGCGGACAGAGGCACCGTGCGCCCAGTGGAAGTCGGCCGGTTCACCGGTGTCGTAGGGACCGGGCGAACCGGTACGCTGTTCCCCCGGATCGCCGTTGCGGAGCGCCCGGTAGAAGGAGACGAGAATACGGCTCCTCGGGTGATCGTGCCACAGGGTGAGATCGACGTCCGGCATCTCGAAGCGCGCAGTCCCGATTCTGGCGGTCAGCTCCGCGCTGCCCCATCCGAAGTCGCGGCGCAGACGGGTGCCCACGGACACTCTTTCCACCCTGTTGTAGCGCAGGAGTCTGAGCGTCTTGCCTGGCGGGTACAGGATCCATGGACTCGGTGCCGGGTAGACATCTCCGCCTTCACCGACGCCGATCGCCTTCAAGTCCGAGGCGATCCCGGCGAGGGCCGCATCGTCCATCCCACGGTCTTCCTCCCACAGGGTTGGGGGCAGGAACACGCTCGTGGTCAGCGCGTCCCGGTCCGCGGGCGTGATCGTGACGACCTCGGCTGGATCTTCGGATGCCAGTTCGCCGCTGATGCTGTCGCCTGCCTGGCTCCACTGCGCCAGAGCTTCCGCGGCCGTAGCCGGCGTGCCCGCGGCAGGGTCAGCTCCTCGCTCCCGGATGTCCTCGATCGCGAGCGTCCAGTCGATGGTCATCGGGACCGTGGGATCCAGGGGTGCCGTGGCGGTGACCCCTCCAACCACCCCGACGTGCCCTCGCCACGTCACGCTCCGGGGCAGCCAGTGACGCCCCTCCCAGAGGCCGTAGTCCGCCACTACCGTGGAGATGTCAAGCTCCATTGTCGGCATCGACTGGTTGACGATGCCGTTTGCAAGCCGGTCGAAGAGGCTGGGACGGTCGCTTGTCGAATCGGCCGGGGCTTCGGCGCTGTCCTCACCGCTGCGCACGTGCAACCCTGGACGCCACCGTCCACCCCGCCGCACCTGCCAGTACAGCTCCCTGTCCGCCTTCTTGGCCAGCCGATACGCGACGCGCGCGAGTCCGTGGGATTCGGGGTCGATCCACATCATCGCGGACAGGAGGCGAATGTGGCGGTAGCGGGGAATTGCGGTCACCGCGACGGCCCGTACGACCTGGCCGCCGCCGAGCCCGACCGTGATCGTGTCTCCCGAGCGGAACTGGTAGTAGCGCTCCGAATCGGCCTGGAGCGGGCTGTGCACGCTGGCGCGGGCGTCTCTGGCTCCCGCAAAGACCGCCAGGCCGAAGTTGAAGGGATCCTCCAGCGGATCGGCCGCGAAACGCTCCGCCCTCAGTCCCGGGAAGTCATTGCCGGGCCCCATCCCCAGTTGGCGGAACCGCGCCCCAAGGCCATGCACGACGTTCGGCTCGGCGCGCGCCCACCTGACGCGAACCGCGCGTTCTGCGTTCACCCATGGCCGATGGCGGCGCAGAGTGGGGCCCTCGACGCTCAGCCGTTCCCGGATGATGGCCGTGTAGGAGTCGATCATCAGCCGGCTGGAATCGCGGGCGGCCTTCGCACCGACCACGAGTCGGCGGGCGGTTTCGTCGAGGTAGGCGTCGCGTGGGGTGTCGGGTAGGGAGTCGCGTTCCTGGGCGCTTGTCGCGGCATGCACGGCAATGGTGAGGATGAGCGCGATGGTTATGGGAGCCAGCGTTCGCGCTTCGATGCCCACGATACTCCCTGCTGCGGAAAGTCATTCCCGGGGTTGTCGGTCATACCCCGCACGCCCACAGCGAGTTTCAGCCACGGCCGGTGCCGGACGGTCCCGTTATCTCCGCATCGACGCCCGCAACATGAGTCCGTGACCCAGCGACCTGCCGTCGCGATCGCCGAATATGTTCTCGAGCGCGATGCTCGTCGACGGTCCGAACTTCACCCGCCAGCCCAGACGATAGGCGCGCGTGTCCTCGCCGGCCAGGGAGATGTCAGCGTATGGAGACATCGTGGCCAGGCCACCGGGCGCATCGATGCCGTAGTGGACCTGCGCGTTGATGCGTCCGTCCTCGCCGCCGATCCCCACACCTCGCGTAACGCCGCTCAGGGTGTGCTGTGACCAGAGGCGGTCCGCTCCACCCATCGCCGCGCCGTAGAGAGACCTGATCCGCATCGAGAATCCCTGCTCGGTTCCGTCGGGATCGAAGACGATGGAACCCGATACGCCCCACTCCTCATAGTCCTGGTCCTGGTGGGTGATCAGTGCCCGGGCGTTTGCGTCGACGGTCAGGCCGATGTCGCGTTGCGAGAAGCGTACGCCACCGCCCACCTCCAGGCCCTTGCCGGTCTCGGCGTCACCGCCGTCCTGGCGCAGGCCGGTCTCCAGCGAGAGGCCGATCATTCCGCTCTCTCCGACCACGAGTCTGCCGGAACCCTCGACGGCCAGACGGATCCGCCTCGTGTTCACCTGCTCGGCGGGGATGCCACCCTGGCTGCGCTCCGAGTCCAGGTCGGCGAAGAACGCGTCGGACTTGATGTCGAGGCCGAACCCCGTGGCACCGCCGGGCGACAGGAGTCTCCCCCGCGCCCCGAAGGCGGCGAGTTTCATCCCGGTCGCGACGGCATCACCGTCCAGAGTAGTGGTCATGGTGCCCGAACCGCGGCCGAGCAGCCCCCAGGCACCGAGTCGATCGGTGAGGTCTAAGCGCAGGTAGGGGTGGATACCGGTCAGGGTACTCTCGACTATGCCGTTGCGGTTCGGAGCGCCCTCCAGCGGAGTCCCGGCGAAGTTCCCGTCACCCTGGCTGCGAGAGAGGAGCACTCCGCCCAGGAATCGACCGCGCTGGTAGTCGACGCCTACCAGGCCGCTGGACACCTGACCATCCACCGTGACTTCCGCCTCGGTGCCGGAGAAGCTGGTCGTGGCGCCCCGGCCCCATGCGGTCCAGCCGCTCGCCGCGCTCTCCGTCGCTTTCGCATTGACCGTCGAGTAGCGGAACGCACTCCCGCGCAGGATGTGCATCCATCCCGCGTCCGGGTGGCCGGCGCCCATCCTCCCCTGGTTGAGGCCGCCGATGACGAGGGCCTGCCCGCCGGCGGAACCGCTGAACAGACGATTGTCCACCGCATCCACCACCTGACTCGCCACGGTGCGCCCAAAGCGCGACAGCCACGCCCTGGTGACGGCGAGGTCATCGTCGGTGATGGTGCCCGTGGCCGTGCCCATGCCCAGGACGGTGTTTGCGGGGTTGCTCAGCGACACGGTGAAGGTCTCGTTCTCTTCGTCCACAACGTCGTCCACAAGAGCAATCCGGATGGTGTCGGCGGTCTCGCCCGGAGCGAAGATCAGCGACCCCGAGGCCGCGGAGTAGTCAGCCCCGGCGGCTGCGGTTCCATCGGCCGTAGCCCACTCGACCGTGATCGTCTTCCCGCTGGGTGCGGCGAGAGCCACGGGGAAGGCGATCTCGCCGGCGCTCTCCAATGCGCCCGCGTCGGCGATCGTGATTGCGGGAGCCTCGTCGTTGTCGGCCACGGCGACCTCCGCGCTCGGCACCCCCGAGATCTCGTAATCGTCACGCTCCTGGAGGGTGGCTTCGATCGCGCCATCTTCCTCGTCCAACATGTCGTCCACGGTGGCCACAACCAGCACCGCCGTGTCGGCCCCCAAGCTGAACGCCACCGACGACGCTGGCGCATCCTCGACGTAGTCGCCCCACTCGGCCACCCTGACCGGCACCTCGAGAGGCACGGACAGATCCCCGATGCGGACCACACTGAACTCTGCAGGCTCGCCCTCGGTCACCTGGTTGGCCACCGCCTTGATGCTGACCAACGGCAGGTCGTCGTCCCCGATCGTACCGGTCGCGCGAGCGTCGCCCACCGTGGCGTTCACCGGCTCGGCGAGGATCACCGCGAAGGTCTCGGCGGGCTCGTCCAGTTCGTCGTCGAGCAGGTCGATCACGACCTCTTTCCCGGTCTCAAACGGCTTGAAGACAAGTTGGCCGCTGCCGCCCGCGTAGTCCTCACCCGCGGTGGCCGTGGCGTCCTCGGTCGTCCAGCGGACGGTGACGTCACGGTTCGTTTCCGTGTCCATACGGACGTCGAAGACGATCCGGCCCGCGCCCTCCTCGGCGTGCGCGTCGCCGATCATGATTTCCGGAAAATCCGTCTCCAGGATGGTCAGCTCGACCGCAGCCGCCTCCTCGTCGTCGTAGTCTCCGCCGGTCACGTCATGCAGGAGTTGGACAGGGGGCTCTACGAAGGCGTCGTCGTCGTCAGGAGCCCTGACGGTGACCTGTTGTGCGGTCCGCCAGTCGGCGGCGGTGAATGTCAGAATCGACGGACTGATTCCGACCGGGAGTTCCCCGCCCGCCGCCACAGCGACGGTGACATCTTCGGTTGGCTGTGAATTGAGGACAATGGAGTAGCCTCCGCTTCCGCCTTCCTCAAGGGTCAGCGTCTGCGGGGATACGCGCACCCCGCGCTCGTCGTCGTCTTCGATGGCTCCGGTGGACGCCCCCAGCAGGATCACGTTGACCGGATTGCTGAATCGGATCGTGAAGAATTCTTCGACCTCGTCTACGTCGTCGTCGATCAGGGGCACCCGGATGATGATCGGGCCCGTCGTCCCGGTCTCGAAACTCACCGTGCCCGAGCTCTCCACATAGTCTTCTCCAGCGACGGCCGTTCGCTCCGAGGCCGTCCACTTCGCGGTGGTCCAATCCGCCGACACCAGGCCTTCGGTCGGTGTCGTCAGCTCGGCGACAAACTCGATGTGCGCGTCGCTTTCCGAAGCGCGGCCGCTGGTGATCTCGATCGCAGGCTGGCGGAAGGCGTCGTTGATGGTGACAACGGACTTGGCGGGCTCGGCGGCAAGCAGGCCGGACGGGACCGCGCCGAACGTCAGTTCGACGGTCTGGTCGTGCTCGAAGAGTTGGTCCTTGTGGGCAGTGAAGGTGAAGCTCGCAGCAGTTTCTCCGGCTTCGAAGACGATGCTTGCCGGCACCCCCGAGTAGTCGGCCTCGGAGACACGCGCGCTGTTCAAGGCGGCGATGGGTATCTCCACGGCGCTCGTGCGCGCGGCTCCCAGCATCACGCTGACTTCGACCGCGGAGCCTTCGTCTACCTCGTAGCTGGCGGCGGCGAAGGAGACAGGGGTGGCGCTACCGCTGTCGGGGTCACTGCCAGGGTCACCGCCGTTGCCGCCTCCGCCATTTCCACCGCCTCCATTTCCACCACCGCCACCGTTCTCGCCACCACCATTGCCGCCACCGCCATTGCCGCCACCGCCGTTGCCGCCACCGCCGTTTCCACCACCGCCACTGCCACCGCCTCCGCCCCCATTTCCACCTCCCCCACCCGAGTCGCCATCGTTATCGACGAGGCTGACGATGGTCGAAGGGGGGCTGCCCACGCGCTTGCCGGGTGGCAGCTGGCCGAAGTAGACCATGACCGACTCGCCGTCGTCGTCTTCGCTGTCGTCGGTGGCCGCGACCGTGAACGTCTTCCTAGTTTCGCCGGAGTTGAAGACCACGCTGGGCGGCACACCCGAGTAGTCGTCGGTCGTCGCATTGCCCTGGTCGGTGGTCTTGATCGGAATCTCCACGCGCCGGCGCGGATCACTGCTCAGGCGCACCTCCACCGTGGCGGCCGCACCACCCTCCGTCGCGGTGTAGGAGGGCGAACCAAAAGAGGCGCTGACGACGGGGTTCGGCGGGGGTGGTGGTGTACCGCCGATCGTCAGTGTGACCGTGACCTGCTGACCCTCCGCCCAATCCATGACCTCCAGATCGGTCCACCTCAGGGATCCATAGTTCGAAGTCTGTCGGGAGAATGCGTCGTGCGCACTCAGTTGAACGGAACCCAGGCTGAGTGTGATGGTCTCGGAGTTGGGAGGAAGTCCAGGTTCCATTCCGAATTGCAGGTGTCCCAGGACGGCGTTCTGGTAGATCTGACGGACAGTGTAGGTCGTCCCGCCGTAAGTGAACTCGTCGGGTTCGAGCGAACCCCACTGCTCGTAGTCGTTGACGTATCCCCACCAGTCGATCCCGGTGCCGGGAGGCGCGGCGAGACTTACCCCGATGGTCATCGTGGCACTCCAGATCGTGGTCGTCCGTTGCTGGGCCGAGGCGCCATCGGCAAGGCCGAAAACCCCTACACCTGCCACCATCGCGGCGGCAAGTGTCGACATATGGAGGTTGAGCCCCGAGGAGCCGGCGACGCCGGAGTGTATCGGATCATCTATGGAAGGGCGTGGCATTGTACAGGGGATTGGAGGTGACCATGTCTGTCGGACGCGAGTCCGATTCCGTCATGGCACCGAGTTACACCCCTGTCAGCCCGATGGTCCCCCTGGTTCCAGGTTGCGCCCGCCGATCCCCAGCGGACGCTCCCGTTTCGCGGCTCTAGCCCGCCATTTTCCTCAGCTGCGCGCTCCCCATGCCGATCGACAGCGCGATCCACATGGCAGCCAGCGGCGCGGTCGACATCGCCACCCAGGCCAGCGTCAGCCCCAGCGCGGCGAACATCCCGTCGATCCCCGCACCCGCCGCGTCTCCGAACCGGTACAGGAAAACGTCCACGACCGGCTTGGCCTTGTACTTCTCCGACGGCGTCACGACGCTGAAGAGCGTTTCGCGGGAGGGCCTGGAAATCGCATAGCGGGTCGCGCGATGCACGGCCTGGAAGATCAGCATCACCCCGTAGACGGGCCACATCGCCAGCACCGCGAAACCGGCCAGGGTGACCAGCGGCAGCACCGCCAGCGTCCACCCCACTCCCACCTTGCGGATCAGGTGAGTGGTGATGAAGACCTGCGTGATCAGCGTCACGATCTGCGCCACATAGTCGAACTGGGCGAAGCTCCCCACCAGCTGGCTGAACGTGTCGGAGTCGTTGAGGATGATGTTCGCCTGGGTGAAGTAGATCATCGTGTTCGAGATGGCCATGAACACGACCCAGAGCCCGACCCCGAGCAGGTACGGCGACGTGACGACCGCCCGCGCGCCATCCGAGAAGGAGCCCCCGATCTCGCCGCCGTCCGCTTCCGCCTCCGAATCCCCGTCCGCCGCGCCGTCGCCAGCCGACCCGCCCCCCGCCTCACTCAGCGCCGAGGCGTCCGACCGCACCGCCATCCTGTCCAGCATGAGCATCACCGCGATTGCCAGTGCAAAGCACCCGGCCCCAGTCAGCATCAGCCCGGCAGGCAGGTACGGCGACTCGGTCATGCCGCTGATCAGGTTGGTCGCCCAGCCGCCCGCGAGCGCGCCCAGGGTGCCCCCGATTCCGACGAACGCAAACATCCGCTTCCCCTGGTCCACATCGAAGATGTCCACCATGAACGCCCAGAAGACGCTGGTGGTGAACAGGTTGATGACGGTCAGCCAGATGTAGAAGGTGTACCCGACCCCGCGCGAAAGCCCGGTCTGGGCGTCGGTCCCGATCAGCCCGCCCCCGGTGCGCACGTCCTGGATCAGCAGCGCCGCGAACCCGATCAGGCACACGATCACGAAGAGGTACGCGATCGGAATGAAGCGGCGCCGATTCATGCGCGCCACGACGCCGCCAAAAGCCAGCACCGCCGCCAGCGAAGCCACCGAGGTCGCGACGAACAGCCACCGCAGTTCATCCATTCCCCGCGCGACGCCCATCGCTTCGCGCACGGGGCGGAGGAAGAAGTAGCCGCAGAGCACGAGGAAGAAGAAGAGGGCGGACATCGTGGCGAGGGGGAGTTCGCCGCGCTTCATGTTCAACATTTTCGGCACGAGTGATACTCCCGATCTGCGTCCTGCGCCCGTGGATTCACCTTGACGTTCCCGAAAAGAAGCCCATTCTCCATCGGAAGCAAGCCGCACGCTCCGTTCCCTGCCGGCACTCTTCCCGCAGCCGCTGGGCTGGAGACAGGGCGTCGACCACTCACGACACGGTATCCCAACCGGCACCCACGGAATCTCCCTTGAACCCACCGTCGGAAGCCGCGCCGCGAGGCCTGGTCGCTCGCATTACCGGAGCCCGGCCCGAGGAGACCGGGATCGTCCTCCTCTCGGCCGCGTACTTCTTCTGCATCCTTTCGGCGTACTACGTGATCCGGCCGATCCGCGAGGAGATGGGTGTGGCCGGCGGCGTGGAGAATCTGCCGTGGCTGTTCACGGCAACGCTGGTGGCCATGCTGCTTGTACACCCGGTATTTGCTGCAATTGTGTCGAGGTGGCCCAGAAAACGGTTTGTTTCGCTCACTTATCGCTTTTTTATACTTAACCTTTTTGTTTACTATTTGCTGTTGACGGGTTTGTCGGACGATACGGCATTGCTCTGGGTGGGGCGGTCGTTCTTTGTCTGGATCAGCGTCTTCAACCTCTTTGTGGTGTCGGTTTTCTGGTCGTTCATGACCGACATCTATCGGGAGCGCCAGAGCCGGCGGCTGTTCGGCCTGATCGGTGTAGGCGGCACGCTCGGCGGGATCGTCGGGTCCTCGATCACGGCGTTTCTCGTCGGCGAACTCGCCCCGGCCACGCTGCTCTGGTTCTCGATCCTGCTGCTGGAGTGCGGGGTGCGGTGCGTGAAGGGGCTTGATCGGCGCGTGGGCCGGCTGCGGGCGGGCGGAAGGGCGGGCGCGGACGAAACCGGCGCGGCGGCGGAAGCCGAACCAGGCGCGACCGACGCCGGCCGTTCAGGTGAACCGGTCGCAGCCGAGCCCGGTGGTTCCGTCGACGGCAGTCCCGGTGCGGCTCCAGAGACCGACGACCGCGTCATCGGCGGCACTGCCCTCGAGGGGATCCAGCGGGTGTTGGCATCGCCGTACCTGCTGGGCATCTGCGCCTTCATGCTCCTTTTCACGGTGGGATCGACGTTCCTGTACAACATCCAGGCCGAGATCATGTCGCGGACTTTCTCCGACCCGGCACAAAGAACGTCCGTCTTCGCGCGCATCGACCTGGCCGTGAACACATTGACGCTCTTCACCCAACTCTTCCTCACGGGGCGCATCATGAAATGGATGGGCGTGGGGTTCACCCTTGCCCTCCTCCCTCTCCTCAGCATGGCGGGGTTTCTGGCGCTCGGCGCCGCACCGGTCTTCGCGGTCTTCGTCGTGTTTCAGGTGTTGCGGCGCGCGGGCAACTTTGCCGTTGCTGTGCCGACTCGCGAGGTGCTCTACACGGTCCTGCCACGGCGCGACAAGTACAAGGCGAAGAACTTCAACGACACCTTCGTATACCGTGCGGGCGACCAGGCGGGTGCGTGGTCGTTCGCGGGCCTCGGCGCGCTGGGGCTGGGCACGGCGGCGTTGGCCTGGACGATGGTGCCGGTAGCGGGCGTGTGGCTGGTGGTGGCGCTGTGGCTGGGGAAGAGGCAGAGGGGGTTGGCGTTACGCTAACTGAGTGCTGTCTCGTGAGGCCGAAACGGTGACAAACGGTCAACGCTGTGCAACCAACACCTGACATCAGAAGAGGGAGAGTTTCTCTGGACGGAAGTTGATCCGACATCCTTTTGGGTAGAATCCGCGCTTCTTCCGCGACTTCTCATCGACGTCTATTTGTCCGGCTCTCTCCATGGGCCTCAGCGCCCGCGACCTCACTTGCCCAGCGTAGTAGATGGTGGCGTCCGATCTCACGAATTCCTCGATCTCCTCGATCGAAACCCAGCCAGCGTGTTCGAATTGCTCTTTGAGGCCATCCTGCAAGGGTGCAAAATCTGGCTCGAGAAAACCCAACTGAGCCTGCTCACCGCCGCGGAAGTTGTAGTCCCCGGTGGGATCAGCCTTCCAGATGGCCTCCTTCATGCAGTCCGAACCCAATGTGTGGCCCGTCCCGAAGAAGATGGAGTATTTGAGCCGATTGCCCTTCAACAGATGGAAATGGACAACCTGGCTTGCGCCAACGGCCTTTAGTTGACGCCGGTAGAGGCGGTGAAGAAGAAACTTCCGCTCTCGTCCCGCCAAGGGAATGCAGCGTTTCCACTCATCGGTGCCGAACAACTTCGTCAAGTGATCTTCAAACCCAGGTGCTTCGATGTGCCGGTTGATCGCCTCCCACATGAACGTGACATAGACCTCACACATCGGGTTTCCGAGGATCCGCCGGATCACGCCGATCGGAATGCTCTTGATGCCGAAGGGATCCATCATTACGAGGGCGGGAGCCATTCTCGTCTTCTGCTGATCCAACTGGTTGAGCACGTTTGTCATCAAGGAGTCGAAGGAGCCCTCCAACACGTGCACCCTAGCGCCCTGGGGCAGCTCGGGACCCCGCTGAGCTACGAGTCTTTCAAGATGCCGTGCCCGTTCAGGTTCCCTCTCGATGAACAGAAACACTACTTCGGCGTTGATCCTCTTACGCGCTGAGTGCTCAGCCAGCACCCGCAAGGCAACGACTGGCGAGCCCTCTTCACCTCCTTCGTACTCTCCCGGGCCAGCAAATCCGTCCACGAACAGGATCCGGGCATTCTTGTCCCCCATTCCGAGAATTGGAAACCATGCATTCAGGTAGTGCTCCAGTACCAGGTGCTTGCCTTCCGTGTGGGGACTCCTCTTCCAGAGAGTCGTCTTAGGAACCGCCACTTGACCCTCGATCAATCACGTCATCCTCCGATTCCGGATATTCATCCCAAGTCACCCCATCCAACTCGCGCCCCCCAGCCTTCGGGGTTCGACCGCCCCACTGCTTGAAGAAGAACGGCACACTCGCCTTCCGACATTGATCTCGCAGTCCTCTCGCCCATTGCGGTTCCATTGCTCTCGCCCGTAGCCCGCTCTCGCCGCCTACGATCACCCAGTGAAGTCCGGCCCGTCCGTTCAGGTGATAAATAAAAGCGGTCAGGTCGAGAGGCCCAATCAGCGGCTCGCAACTCAGGAAGCGGACCCTGGCCGGGACGGCCAACAAATGCCGGACACGGTAGTCGACCGACTGATCCTCAACGGAAGTCCCAATCCAGATGTTCCCCGGAAGTCCGGTTGGAAACAGATCCCGGTGCCGCTTCACAAACTTCGCCGCTCGTGCCGGACGTTTGGTCAGTACCTGATAGACGTGTCGGTCAACCGTCAGCATGACGCGAAAGCACTGTCGGACGAAGTCCTCCGGGACCTCGTTGTGAAACAGATCCGACATCGAGTTGACGAAGACACGCCGAGGCTCCCGCCACGAAGCAGGAACTCGGAGTCGTTCGGGCCACAACCTTACCGCGAAGGGATCCTGTCGGTTTGCGGGCGTGTCCACGACCGGAAGGCGCGACCGATACGTGTTCGCCAGCAGCCTCTTCGAAAGACTCTCGGCATAGCAGTGATCACACCCCGCTGAAACCCGGGTGCACCCGGTAGTCGGATTCCAGGTGGCGTCGGTCCACTCGATCGCGCTCCGATCCGGCACATTCCCCCCAAGTCTGAGACAGACCAGCGTCGAGAAGCTAATCTATTCGGGTTTTATTCGCCATGCCATGGGAACCAGCGGCTGTCCCCACAGGAGCTCAGAACGCCGAAACCCCCGTAATCGTCTGTCCCAGGATCAGCGAATGGACATCGTGGGTCCCCTCGTAGGTGTACACCGACTCCAGGTTGGCCATGTGGCGCATGGCCGAGTACTCGGCGAGGATGCCGTTGGCGCCCAGCAGCCGGCGCGCTTCGCGGGCGATGTCGCAGGCCATGTTCACGTTGGCGCGTTTGGCGAGGCTGACCTGCTGCGGGGTCATCGTGCCCTGGTCCTTGAGGCGGCCCAGGCGGTAGCAGAGGAGCTGCCCCTGGGTGACCTGGGTGAGCATGTCGGCGAGGCGCACCTGCTGGATCTGCTTGCCGGCGATGGTACCCTCGAACATGACGCGCTGCCCCGCGTAGCTCGACGCCTCGTGGAAACAGGCCATGGCGGCTCCGACGGCACCCCACGAGATGCCGTAGCGGGCCTGGGTGAGGCACATCAGCGCGTTCTTGAGGCCGGTCGTGCGGGGCATGATCGCGTCGTGGGGCAGGTGCACGTCGTCGAGGACCAGCTCGCTCGTGTCCGAAGCCAGCAGTGACAGCTTGCCCTTCTGGTCGCGCGCGCTGAAGCCCGGCGTGTCGGTGGGCACGACAAACCCGCGAATGCCCTTCGTGTCTCCGGCCTCGCCGGTCTGCGCCCAGACGACCGCGACATCCGCCATCGACCCGTTGGTGATCCACATCTTGGTTCCGTTGAGCACCCATCCGTCATCGGTCTCGCGCGCCCGCGTTATCATCCCGGCGGGATTCGACCCGTAGTCGGGCTCGGTGAGTCCGAAGCAGCCGATCTTCTCGGCGGACGCCAGGCCGGGCAGCCAGGTCCGCCGCTGCTCCTCGCTCCCGAAGGCGTAAATCGGGTACATGACGAGCGCGCCCTGGACCGACACGAACGAGCGCACCCCGGAATCCCCACGCTCCAGCTCCTGCATGATCAGCCCGTACGCGACGTTGTTCAGCCCCGCGCACCCGTATTCCTCCGGCAGATTGGCGCCGAGCACGCCCAGTTCGCCGATCTCGGGGATCAGCTCCGTGGGAAAGCGCTGCGCCACATACGCCTCTCCGATGATCGGCACGAGCCGGTCCTCGACCCAATCGCGGATCGTGTCGCGAACCATGCGTTCTTCTTCTGAAAAGAGGGCGTCGATGTCGTAGAAGTCCGAGCCCTCGAACCTTGCGGCCATGAATGTGGTCTCCGTGGGGGATGGATGATCAGGTGGTCATTGCGGCCGGCCGCGGAAGCGCAGAACGCCATACGTCAACTCCATGCCCGCGCGGCCCCCGAGCCAGAAGGTGGCGAGGACGGCGCCCAGCCACCCTCCGATCAGCATGCGGGACGGCTGTTGCACCAGGTAGATCCACAGCGCCAGCGCCACGGCCAGGACGGCGCCGCAGACCCAGCCGATGCGCTTGGCCCGTGCCCGCGCCGCCGCGATGCAGCGTTCGCACCAGAGATGCCGGTCCAGATTCGAGGCCGGGTCGGTGCGGTCGCAATTCACGCAGGCGATGTCGGCGGCCAGATCGCGATGGAGTGCGGTCCGCTTCACGGGACAGTCCTCGTCACCCTGTCCTCCCTGCTCCTGCGCACCGTTCGGCTGACGCGTTCTTCACGCAAGCGCCCTCTTCACCGCGGCGGCGAAGTCGGCCGTGCCGTCGGTGCCGCCCATGTCATGCGTGCGGGCCGCTCCGCTCCGAATCACCGACGTGACCGCCTTGCGGATGCGCGCCGCCACGTCCTCCTGTCCGACGTGATCGAGCAACATGCAGGCGGAGAGCAGCAGGCCGGTGGGGTTCGCCACGCCCTGTCCCGCGATGTCGGGCGCCGACCCGTGCACGGCTTCGAAAACCGCGTGGTCTTCACCGATATTGCCGGCCGGCGCAAAACCGAGGCCGCCCACGAGCCCCGCCATGAGATCGCTCAGGATGTCGCCGAACATGTTTTCCATGACCAGGACATCGAAGCGGTACGGGTCCAGAACCAGGTACATCGCCGTCGCGTCGATGATCCGGTCTTCGAAGCCGACGCGGCCCGCATAGTCCGCCGCCATGCGCTTGCCGACATCGAGAAACAGCCCCTGGGTGTGCTTGAGGATGTTCGCCTTGTGGGCCAGCGTGACCTTGCCGCGCCCGTTGGCGACCGAGTAGTCGAATGCGAACCGTACGATCCGCTCCGAACCGTAGCGCGTGATGATCATCACGGATTCGGCCGCCGCCTTGGGGTCGCGGTCCATCCCGATGAAGTGCTCTACGCCCACGTACAGCCCCTCGGTGTTCTCGCGAATCAGGACGAGGTCGATGTCGTCGTAGCGCCCGCCGGGGAGGATCGTGCGGACCGGGCGCACGTTCGCATACAGGTCGAAGGTCTTGCGTATGGCCACGTTGACCGAGCGGAAGCCGGAGCCGGAGGGGGTGGCCAGCGGCCCCTTGAGGGCGACCCGGTTGCGCTCGATCGAATCCGTGGTCTCCTGAGGAAGGGGGCTTCCGTGGGTCGCCACGGCGCCCACACCGGCGGACTGGTGATCGTAGTCCAGCCTCGCCCCCGCCGCGTCCAGAATGCCCAGGACCGCCTCGGCGACCTCCGGGCCGATCCCGTCTCCGGCGATCACCGTGATGACGTTACTCATATGAGTATATGAGTATGATTGCGTTCGTCAGCCATCGTCCTGTCCCTTGAAGTCGAGAGCCGCCGAGTTGATGCAGTAGCGCATTCCGTTGGGTCCGGGGCCGTCCGGGAACACGTGGCCCAGGTGGGCGTCGCACTTGTTGCAGACCACCTCCGTGCGCCGCATGAAGAAGCTGCGGTCGTCGCGCTCACCCACGTTTTCGGACTCTGCGGGGCTGTCGAAGCTCGGCCAGCCCGTCCCGGAGTCGAACTTGGCCGACGACTCGAACAGGGGTTGGCCGCAGCAGACGCACATGTAGGTCCCGTCCTCCTTGTGGGCCCAGTATTTGCCTGTGAACGCGCGCTCGGTCGCACCCTTGCGCGTGACCTTGTATTGCTCGGGGGTGAGCTTCTCGCGCCATTCGCGATCGTTTTTCCTCTTTGTCTTCATTCTTTGGTCCTCAATCCTCAAATCAGGTATCCGCCGTCTATGGGAATCACGGCACCTGTAATATGGCGTGCTTCCTCGGAGCACAGGAACAGGATCACCGAGGTAACGTCCTGCGGGTCTCCCAGACGGCCGAGCGCGCTCCTTTCGCGGGCACTGTCGAGGATCTCCGCAGGGACGCGCTCGGTCAGCTGCGTGGTGCGGATGTAGCCGGGAGCCACCGCGTTCACGTTCACGTTCGAGGGCCCCAGTTCGACCGCCGTGCTGCGGGTCAGGCCGATCAGTCCGGCCTTGGAGGAACAGTAGTTCGCAAGCCCGAATTCGCTGGACAGCCCGTGGACCGACGACACGAAGACGATCTTTCCGTACTCCTGCGCGCGAAAGTACGGAGCGGCGGCCCGCGTGAAGTAGAAGGACCCGGTAAGGTTCGTGTCGATGACCGCGCTCCATTCCTCGTCCGACATCCTCCACAGGGCCCGGTCGCGCCCGACGCCCGCGTTGTTCACGAGGATGTGAAGGCCCCCCAGCCGGGCGTTGGCCTCGGCTACGAACTCGCCGGCCTCGACGGAATCGCGAACATCGCCGGCGCACGCGAAGACCTCCACTCCCCGGCGCGCGAGATCCTCCTTCAGCACGATGGCGGCGTCGTGGCTCTCGGGGCCCGTGTCGAGGTAGTTGAACGCCACGTTCACCCCGCTGTCGGCCAGCGCGATCAGGGTGGCGCGTCCGATCCCGCTGGAACCGCCGGTGACGATTGCGCCCTGCCCCCGCAGCGGCGGTGGGTCCGCGAGCGGAGCCGGCCTGCTTTGGGTGGCCACTTCGTGCAGCAATTCCTCAACGGCGCCGCCGACGCCGGACTGTCCGCTGTCGGCTTCGCCGCTCATGCCGCCGGACTGATGACGATCGGCCGGGCGGGTGTCGTCACCGCTCATTCCGGTCCCTCCACGCCGTGCTTGATCGAATGTCCCTCGACGAGAAACACGATCTCTTCGGCGACGTTGGTCGCCAGATCACCAATCCGCTCCAGGTTCTGGACCACCAGGATCATGTTTACCCCCGGGGAGATGTAACGCTCTTGCTGCTGCATGTACGAGACAATGAGATCGAACGCTGAATGCCGCAGGGTGTCGACCACCTCGTCCTCGGCAATGACCGCCCGAGCGGTGTCCGCGTCGCGGTTCACCAGCGCCCCAAGCGCCCGGCTCAACATGGACCGGACCCGGTCCCCGATCTCCAATATCTCTCGTATCTCGGGAAGCGGAGGGTGTGCAGCCGCGCGATGGCCCGCCCCCGCAATGTTGACCGCATGGTCGCCGATGCGCTCGATGTCGCGGCAGGCCTTGAGGACTACGAACACAAAGCGGAGATCCGTCGCCATGGGATGTTGAAGCGCGAGCAACTCCACGACGCGGCCGTCGATCTCCACCTCCAGCTGGTCGATCCTGTCTTCGGTGGCCCGGATCTCCTCGGCCCCGGCCACATCCCTTCGCGCCAGCTCCTCCATCGCCAGCCGCACCAGCTCCTCGGCGCGGCCAGCCATCTCCAGGAGAAGGTTCTGCAGCGCGTCGAGTTCGCTGTCGAAGTGGCTGCGGGGCAGGTTGGCTGCGGTCATTCGACCCGGCCGGTGAGATAGAACTCGGTGCGCCGGTTCTGTGGGTTGGTGAAGAGCTTCTGCGTAGGAGCGTACTCGATCAATCTGCCGGAATCGAGATACGCGGTCATGTCCGCAAGCCGCCCGGCCTGCATGTGATCGCAGGTGGCAAACACGATCGTGCAGTCTTCGCGAAGCGCATGAATCAGCGACTCCACCCTGGTGGCCGCAACCGGATCGAGCGAGGCGGTGGGCTCGTCGACCAGCAGCACTTCCGGCTTCAGCGCGAGCGTCCGCGCAATGCACATCCGGTGGCGCTGTTCGGTGGACAGTGCGTGGGCGGGCGCTTCGAGGGTTTCGGCGCCTTCGGACCATAGCCCGACCGTCCTGAGTGCCGCCTCGGCGAGCCCGTGAAGGTCGCCCTCGACACCCTGGGAGCGCAGTCCGAAGGCCAGGTTGTCGAACACCGACCCGGGAAAGAGGGCGGCGTCCTCGAAGACCATGCCGATTCGGCGCCGGATCTCCGCCGGATCCACTGCCGCCGCATGAAGGTCTCTGCCGCCAAACCGGACTGTTCCCGCGATGCTCGCCCCCGGGATCATTTCGTTCATTCGATTGAAGGACCGCAAAAGGGTCGTCTTCCCGGAACCCGCCGGGCCGATGATCGAGACGACAGAGCCGCGCGGGATCTCGATGGAAACATCGGACAGCGCAGGTCTTGCCCCGAACCGAACCGTCAGCCCTTCGGCCGACAGTGCCGGTGCAGCCTGGTTCTGGACCGTACGTGTTGCCTGCTGCGTCACGCTCATCCCCGTGCCTCGGTACGCCTGCTTCGGAGCCGCCACAGAACAAGGTTTATCAATGCCACCATGAAAAGGAGCGTTACGGATGCGCCAGCGGCAAGGGCGAGGAAATCCGCATGCGGGCGAGCTGTCCACGCGAAGATCTGCGACGGCAGCGCCACAAGGGGATCATGCGGAGATCCCGGCGCGAAGGTGGTGAACGTGGCCGCACCGATGATCAGCAGCGGAGCCGCGGCCCCGACCGCCCGCGCGAGTGCCGCCGAGCAACCCTTGAGGATGTCCGGCGCCGCCGCGCGCAGCACCTGATCCCGCACGACCTGCCACCGCGTCGCCCCCAGGCCGAAGGCCGTCCAGCGCACGGATTCCGGGACGGCCGCAAGCGCCCTCCTGGAGTTGGCGATCACCATGGGGACCGTCAGCACCGCGAGCGTAAGGGCGCCCGCGAGGATGCTCGGTCCCAATTCCATCCCCCGCACGAACAGCGCCAGGCCGGCGAAGCCGTACACGACCGACGGGACTCCCGCAAGGTTGGTCAGGATCGATGCAAGGGCTCGCACGGAGCGGGTGCGCGGAGCGTACTCCTCCAGGTAGACGGCGGTGCCAACCCCCATGGGAACGGCGATGACCGCCGTGATCAAGACGAGCCAGAGACTTCCGGCCAACGCCGGGACCAGGCTCATGAACGGAATCCCCGGGGGCTGCCCGGATAGCCCCTTCTCGCGAGCGCGCCACCGAAGGCGTGCATCCCGTAGGTGAGCAGGAACAGCACGGCCGCGACCGCGAAACAGGCACCGTACTGGCTGGTTCCGGGCGCGAGATCGCCCATGCTCGCCTGTGCCAGGAAGGTTGTGAGAGTGTGAACTCCTTCAAGCGGGTTCCAGCTCACCCCTGTCGGATTGCCTGCGGCGAGGGTCACGATCACGGTCTCGCCCACCGCGCGGGTCATCGCCAGAACGACCGCGCCCATTATGCCGAGCTTGGCCGCGGGCAAGGTGAGACGGAGTAGTGCGCGCTCCCTGGTCGCCCCGAGGGCCACCGCCTGGCGGAGCAGGGATCGGGGTACTGCAGCCAACGCCTCCCGGGAGAGCAGAACGATGGTGGGGAGTATCATCAGGCCCACGACGAGGCAGGCCGAGAGTCCGTTGAACGCCTCCAGCCGCGGCCACACGTTCTTCAGCATGGGGGTAACGAAGTTGAGCGCAAAGTACCCGTAGACAACTGCAGGGACCGAAGCGAGGACCGTGACCGCCGCGGTCAGAATCGCCGCGGTGCGTTTGCCCGCGTAGTACTCCAGGAAGACCGCCATCATGAGACCGGCGGGCAGCGCCACCGAGGTGGCCCCGGCCGCGATCTGCGCCGTGCCGGCCAGCAGCGGCAGGATTCCGAAACCAGGCTCCTCGGTCGAGGGCGTCCACGAGAGGTCGGTGAAAAAGCTGGACAGCGGCACTTCCTGGAAAAACCGTACCGTCTCGAGGCCAAGTGCACCGACGACAGCCGCCGCGGACACCGCCACCAGCACCGCGCACCCGAGGAGCGCCCACCCGATCAGCCGCTCGCCGAGGTCCCCCGTTGCGTGTGCGCCGGTGGACGACCGAAACGCCATCATGGGGACTCCGCTCGCGTGCGGGTCAACAACTCGAGGCCGCGCTCGTATTCCGCCGCGGGCAACGCTGCATACCCGGTCGTCCCGCTCAAGCGTTCCGCCGAGGCTACATAGTGCTGGACGAAATCCTGGACATCCGGCCGCGCCAGCGATGCAAGGGCGACGTAGAGATACAGATCGCGCGAAAGGGGGCTGTAGCGTCCGTCGGAGATTGCCTCCTCGGTCGGAAGAACGCAGCCGAACCCCATGTCGACCGCAACCGTCCGCACCAGAGTGTCATCCGCGCCGATCACGGCGGATCCGAGGTATCCGAGGGCCCACCGGTCACCCGCCACTCCACGCGCAATGAGATTGTCGTCCTCGGTCCGGTAGTAGTCCACACGGCTCGCACCTGGGCGGCCCATGACCACATTGGTGAAGAAATCGAAGGTTCCCGAGTCGCTCCCCGGTCCGAACAGCCGGATGGTCTCCCCAGGCAGGGCCGGCCGCAGATCTCGCCAGCTTTGCACAGGACTGGAGGGCTCCCACAGCCTCGCCAGTTCGTCCAGAGTGAGACATCGTGGAGCCGCATTGGCGGGATTGGCGACGACCGCAATTCCGTCCCTCGCCACGGGAACCGCAAGGTATTCGATCCCCTCCGCCCGGCATCGCGCCGACTCCGCGGTCGAAATCGGTCTGGACGCTCCCGAGACGTCGATTCCTCCCTCGCACAGGCGACGAAGTCCGCCCCCGGTGCCGGAGATACCAACCACGATCCTCGTCCCCCGTCGCGTTGCGGCAAGATCGTTCGCAACGGCCACCGAGAGCGGGTACAGGCTGCTGGAACCATCTACCCGCACAACGCGACCGCGCTCCCCGTCGCCGCTGCACGCGGTCATGAGCACGGCCAGGAGCCCCACGGACAGGGTCGGCACCCGCTGCATGAGCGGCTTCATGGCGCAGCAGGGATGGTGAAGGTGATCGTGGTGCCCGCTCCCCAGATGCTGGCGGCGTCGACCTGCCCACCCATGCTGGACACCAGGTGGCGAACGATCGCCAACCCCAGACCCGTCCCGCCCTCCTTGCGGGATCTGGCGGCATCCACGCGGTAGAAGCGCTCGAAGATCCTTGGCAAAGCCGAGGCGGGGATGCCCGACCCGTTGTCTTCGACGGCGACAACGAGGTGACTTTCAGAGGACCCGATGTCGACCGAGATCCGACCGCTGTCTTCGGGAACATACCGCAGCGCGTTCTCGAAGAGGTTCCTGAAGATCTGGTAGGTCGCCGCCTCGTCGCCCAGCGCGCCGCCGCTCCCGACGATTTCGAAATCGACCGTGGGCCGCGTTGCCTTCTCGCGCAACTCCATCCAGGCCGCCCGCGCCACGTCCTCCAGCACGAACGGGACCCGCTCCGGGCGCCATGCTCCCGACTCGTACCTGGACAGGTCGAGCAGGTCGTCCACCAGACGCTGAAGCCGGACCGTGTTGCTTTCGATGGAGTTGAGGAACCGACTGCGAAGTTCGCCCGGCAGGCTCTCGTCGAGCACCGTCTCGGCAGCCGCCCGTATGACCGTCAGCGGCGTCTTGAGTTCGTGCGAAGCGTTGGCGACGAAGTCCGAACGGACCGCCTCGAGGCGCCTGATCTCGGTGATGTCGACGATCAGGACCACCGCCCCGCCCTCCGTGCCCCGCTTGGTGCGCACTTCGATCTCACGGTCGCCGAGTTCCAGCTCCTGGCGCCCTTCGCGGCGCACGACCGAGGCCTCCAGCAGGTCGCGGAGAACGGGATCGCGCACGATCGACCCGACTGGAGAAAACGGAATCACGTCGGTCAGCCCGAGGAGCTTCCGCGCGGCCGGATTGATACGCAGGATGCGGGCATCGTCGGTCAGCGCCATCAGTCCTTCGCCCACCTGGTCCATGAGCTGGGCAAGCTCGTCCCGCTCACGGGTGACTCGGGCGACCTGCTCTTCCAGCTCGCCACGGACCCGGTTCGCGGCCGATGCCACCGTCGCCAACTCGACCACCCGCGGAAGCCTGACGCGCGCCCCCGGGGGCTCACTCGCTCCGATCCGTCCCAGCAGGACGCGGATATCGTGCAGCACTCGCACCGTCCGGCCCGCCCCCCGGTCGAGCGCGACGACGACCAGAGTGCCCAGAGCGAGGACCGTGAAGGCGGCCCACCGGGCGAGGCGGGACGCAGCATCGCGGATTGGCTCGACGGGTGCGCCAAGACGAACGACAGCCTGCTGCCCACCTCGATACAACCGCACTGCGCTGAACAGGTACGTCTGTCCATCAATTGCGCTGGTTCGCGTCGACGACGACCTCATCCGGTTCAGCGCACCGGTCACTTCAGTGCGGTGGCTCACGCCCGCGTTGTCGTCCACGGGGACGGTCCCGAGATTGGAATCCGCCAGGAGGCGCTGGTTCGCGTCGAAAACGCTGACCCGGTAACCCGTGGTGAGCGCCAATGTGCTGGCAACGCTATCCAGGGCGAGTTCGCGTGACGCCCGCAACTGCTCGGTGCTCAGCACCGCAGCCGCCGCAAGGTGCTGCTGCCCCTGCGCGTACATGATCCGGGTCGCCGCGACCCGCACCGCGAACCATGTGGCCGCGACGGTCAGCACCACGCACCCGGAGGTTGCAAGCGCGGTCGCCAGTCTGAGCGGAACCCTCATGGCAGACTTGCCCTCAAGTCGTCCTCGGCTCGCGAAGCCTGTACCCGAACCCGCGCACCGTCTCGATCCAATCTCCGGCCGAGCCCAGTTTGGAACGCAATCGACGGATGTGCATGTCCACGCTCCGGGTGCGAATCCGCGCGGCGACCTCGGGTTCGATATCCCTTACATCCGCCAGCAGCTGGTCGCGGGTCCGCACCTGCCCCCGGCGCTCCAGCAGCGATCTGAGCAGTCTGTATTCCGTGGGGGTGACCGCGACGGTGGAGCCGTGCAGGGTGACCTGCTTGGCATCCAGGTTCAAACCCAGAGGTCCCACCTTGAGGAACCGGCCACTGGACGTGGACGCGACTCCCTCCGTCCTGGCACGCCGCAGGATGGCGTCGACGCGAAGTACGAGTTCCCGTGGGCTGAAGGGCTTCGTCACGTAATCGTCGGCCCCCATCTCCAATCCTTCGATCCGCTCCACCTCTTCCCCCTTGGCGGTAACGACGATCACGGGAAGGCCCCGGGTAGCCGGGTCGCGGCGGATGGAGGCGAGCACCTCGTCGCCCGACAGCTCCGGCAGCATTCGGTCCAGGATCAGCAGGTCCGGAATGTCTCCGTGCAGGGAGTGCAGCCCACTGACGCCGCCACTTCTGGTTTCGACGCGATACCCCGCTCTGGTGAGCTGGTGCGCGACCACGTCGCTGATCCCGGGATCGTCCTCGATGACCAGGATTCGGGGCCTCGGCTCCCGGCCCTTCTCTCCGGCGCGATTCCCGATCAAGTCAGCCGCTCCGTCCGACCATGTTCACGATCTCGAGCATCTCCTCTTCCGAAAGCGTGTGATCGCCTTTCTTGGCGATATCGAAGATCCGCTGACACAGTTCGGCATTGTCGGAATCGTAGCCCCGGCCCGCCAGCCAGTGCTTCACGTTGGAGATGCCGGACATGGGCCCCACTTCGATCTCCTGCGCCCGGCCCACCATCGATGCCGGCACCCCCGAGTAGACCCGGTCGGCCAGCCAGTCGGCACCCTTGGCCTCGGCCTTGACGATTGCCGCCGCGTGCACGCCGGTCGCCGTGCGAAAAGCGTCACCGCCGAGTACCGGGTAGTTGAGCGGCAACGGCAGATTGCACTCCGCGGAGACCAGCTCGCAGTATGCGCTGAGATGGGTCAGATCGGCGTCGTGGACGCCGGCCAGTGCCAGATTGACCAGCAGGAGGTCCATTTCGACGTTGCCCACGCGCTCCCCGATGCCCAGGGCCGTGCCGTGGATGCGGTCGGCCCCTCCCTCGATCGCCGCCAGCGCGTTGGCCAGACCCAGCCCGCGGTCGCGGTGGCCGTGCCAATCCAGCTTCACGTTCTCTCCCGAAGGGCCGATGACCGCGTGCTTTACGAACCGGACGAGCGCTCTCACGCCCGAGGGCGTCGCGTGCCCCACCGTGTCCGAGAGGCAGATTCGACGCGCCCCCGACTCGATCGCGTTCCCGTACAGGGCCCGCAGCGTGTCCGGGTCCGCTCTGGTCGTGTCCTCTGTCACGAACATCACGGGCAGTCCCTCGCGCACGCCGAAGGACACCGCGGCCTCGGCTGTCCGCAACATGTGATCCAGGGTCCACCCCTCCGCATACTGTCGAATGGGAGAGCTTCCTATGAACGCTGCCACCTCGATCTCGACGCCTGTCTCGTGCGCGATCCGGACGATGGGCTCGATGTCGGAAACAACCGTTCTGGCGGCACAATTGACTTCGAGAGACAGCCCCGCGTCCCGTACCTCCTCACACAGGCGGGTCACGTCGGCAACGGCTCTGGGCCCCGCCGCGGGCAGACCGACATCCGCCGCATGAATGCCCAGCCCGTCCATCATGTGGATAAGCCGGATTTTCGTGGCGATGGGAGGGTCGATGGCCGACGGGGACTGCAACCCGTCCCGCAGGGTTTCGTCGTCGAGCTCCACATGCCGGCCCCAGGCCAGCGTGTCGAACTCCTCCACGTTCCAGTCATGGATCAATCGGCTCTCATCCATCTGGACACCCCGCACTTACTTCCGAATGGTCAACGATGCTGAGCGACCCGTCGAATCCTCGGACTACTGCGCCGCTTCCGACAATGGACTGCCGGAGCCGACATCCCTCGACCGTCGCTCCGCCGCCCACGATCGTGTCCCGCAGGACGGAATCACTCACCCGGGCACCTGCTTCAACGGTAACGTTATCGCCGATCCGGCATCCGGTCACGAGCGCGCCGGCCTCAATCCGCGAAACGGGAGAGACGACGGACTCTACCACGCGCGCGGTCTCTGCCACGCCTCCCCGGCTCCCCGCGATCAGGTGACGGTTCGCCTCCAGCACGGCACCGGTGTTGCCGGCGTCCAGCCAGGCTCCCACCGGCGCGGTGACGATCCGCGCGCCCGCGTCGACCATGTACTGGAAGGCATCGGTGAGATAGTACTCGCCGGAAGGTGACGGACCAGTGGCAAGCGTGTGCCTTATGCCCTCGAAGAGGAGTTCGTGGTCCCTGACGTAGTAGAGCCCGATGTTGGCCAGCCGCGAGACCGGTTCGCGCGGCTTCTCCACGATGCGCCGCATGTCGCCGGCGTGATCCGTCACGATGACCCCGTAGCGCTCATAGTCATCCACCTCCTTCGCCCAGATCACACCCGCCTTGCCGGGGTCCAACTTCCTTGCGAGGCCCAGATCGGCCTCGAACAGTGTATCGGCGAACACGATCAACAGTTCATCATCGACCCACGGCTCGGCCAGACCCACGGCGCCGGCCGTGCCATCCTGCACCTCCTGCACGACGTAGCGCGGCGTCACCCGAGGATACCTCTCCGCCACGTGTGCCCGGATCGCCGCCTCGAGGTGCCCCACAACGAAGACGATCTCGTCAACTCCCGCGTCGAGCAGATCGTCCAGGAGAAAATCGAGGACGGGCTTGCCGGCGATGCGGACGAGCGGCTTGGGGATGTGGTGGGTGTGCGGCCTGAGCCGGGTACCCTTTCCCGCGAGAGGTATGACGGCTTTCATCGAAGGGGCGTACGCTCATCGGTCGGGCCGCGGCGGCCCCGGCGCGCCGATCGTCGCCTGGCCCGCACTGCGGCTAGGTCATCATGGAAGATAGCGATCCTGTGCCCCGGTTGACCGTGGACATGCGCTTCAGACAGCTTTTGATTCGTGACTTGGCACGGGGTGCAAGAAGACTGCGGGCTCCACCCCGACCTGACCCTCCCTCGCTCCCGAGAAACGATGATTCGCAATGCACTCCCCGGCCGAACAGCGCGCACGAGCGTCGATCATGACCATCCCGAATTGAGGGGACGCACGTATGCGATTCCCTTCGGAGCCGTTTGGGAGGCGACTTTGATGCTGGTTTCGGGAGGACTGCGCGGCTGGACGCAGGTGTCAGCCAACGAGAGCGCAGGCATCATCGAAGCCAGCGTGCGCGGCGACGTGCTTCCGCTTCAAGCCAGGGCGGTGATCGTGATTGCGCTGGACGCCGACGCCCAGACCCGGGTGGACGTCAGCATCGAGCGACGTCGCCGTGGCGGAGTCCCGGGCACGAACGCCCGCCGAATCCGGCGCCTCATTCGCGCTCTGGATCTTTCCCTCGATGCGCGGCCGGAGCAGATTCTGGCCGGGCGTTCCGCCGGCCGGAGTCCGGCAGCGGTGAATTCATAGTGTTGTGCCGTGCGGCGACGTCTCTGCTTGTCGCCTTCACGGCAGCGGCCTGCGCCGACGATCCGGTCGAGGAGAGGTCGCCACCTCTGCCCGGCGAGCCCGGCACGGCCTCTCGGGGAAACATCGAACCGGGGGCGGCGGCGGGCACTACGTATCGTCGCACGGTAGTCTTTGTCGACACCTCGCGGGACACCTCCATGTTCGTGCCATGGGAATTCGCGAACCGAGTGGAAGCCAACAGCATCCTGCGCTCCACGCGCGGCTGGCTCGGTCGGGCCGGGGAATGGCGCCTTTTCGTAGAAGAGGATTGGACTACCGAACCCACGCGCGCACCCTGGCGTATCCTGCCACGCGGATCGGCGAGGCTGATCGTGGGACTGGAAGACGCGTTGCGTGAAATCTACTTCCAGGAGGACGTTCGCGATCTTTCGGTGCGAATGGGTGAAGCCATTGTCGAGTGGAGCGGGCAGCAAGGCGAGACCTACCGGCTCCTGAACGGGACCACCCGCCTTGCAGGGGTGGAGACGAGCGGCCTGGTGCTGGACGCCTTCACCGCCCGGACGAGCGAGGCCGACGAAGCCAGCGAACTGGCGCTGTTGACCGGGGGGGACAGATTCCAGCTCCTCCTTGCTGATTCGGAGGGTGCCGGACCCTATCGCGCGTGGGCGCGCCGCGACACCGTGACCTACTCCTGGCCCGAGGTCAATGTCACCTGGCCGGAGGTGCGCAGCTTCGAACGCGCCCGGCGCGATATTCCGGTGGCGTGGACCATCGCGTCGACCGAACCCGTCCTCTCGGGCGAGTTCGAGGCCGTGAGTTCTCACCAGCATACGATGCGCGGCACCGGCGCGCGTCTCCCCACCCTCGGCGTATACGAACTCGCGGGGCACGTCACCATCGGCACCGAGCGCATCGCCGTGAAGGGTTTCCTGCGCCACCTTCAGCGATGAGCGGACACGGCTCATGAACGACGCACTGCTGCGCGCCATCGTGTCGATCGTCGCCGGTGCGCTGGCCGGCGGGCTCACCAACACGGTGGCCATCTGGATGCTCTTCCACCCGTACCGCCCCCCGACGCTCTGGCGGTGGCGGGTACGGCTGCTGCAGGGCGCGGTCCCCAAGAACCAGGCACGGCTCGCCCGCGCCATCGGTCACGCGGTCGGCAACCGCCTCCTCACCGAGGAAGACCTCACCCGCGTGTTCGCCGAGCCCGAGTTCCGGGAAGCCTTCGACGAGGGGCTGGAGCGCTTCCTCCACGAACTGCTGGAGGTGGAACGCGGCTCGCTCAGCGACATCCTCGGCCCGGAGGTCATGACCGAAGCCGCTCCCATCATCGACGAGGTGCTGGACCACGCGGTCTCCCGGATCGAGAAGCACCTCGAGTCGGCAGCCTTCGAGGAGGCGGTCGAGCGCAGGGCGGCCACGCTGTCCGACTACCTGGCGGATCAGCCGGTATCGGACATCCTCACACCGTCGCGAGAGGAACGGATCGCGGATGCGGCCGAAGAATGGGTCGCGAACGCAGCCGAGAGCGAAAGGTTCCAGCGGACGGTCGACGAATACCTGGAGCACGCCGCCGAACGGCTGCTGATCCCATCGCTCACCATCCGGGACCTGCTGCCTCCCGGCGTGACCGGCACGCTCCAGCACGCCATTGCCGACTTCGTGCCCCTTGCGATACGGCGCATGGCCAAGGTGCTGGAGGATCCTGGTGCCCGCCAGCTCTTCGAGATGGCCATCCACGACGTGCTGGACCGTTTCATGGACGATCTACGCTTCCATAAGAAAGTCGTCGCCAAGATGGTCCTCTCGGGCGACGCCGTGAAAAAGGCCCTCAACACCATCCAGGTGGCAGGCGCCGATCGGATCGCCGTCCTCTTCACTGAGCCGAAGGTCGAGGCTGCGCTGGACAAGAACATCCACCGCGCCATCGAGGATCTGCTCGACCGCCCCGTGACGGATGTCCTGGGAAACCCCGGCGATCCGGAGGTGGTCGAGGCGTCGGATACGATCTCTTCGTGGCTGGTGGAACTCGTGCGGGATCCCGCCGCCCGGAGCTTTGTGCGCGAGAGGGTTGAAGCCGCCCTGGGCCGGGCGTCGAAGCAGACCTGGGCGGAACTGATCGATGACATTCCGCCGGATCGGGTATCGGAATGGGTCGTGACCGCGGCAAGGAGCGAGGTCGCGGGAAACGTCTATCGGGAAGCGGCCCGCCGCATCGCCGCCGCGGTCCTGGAGCGCCCCATCGGCCGTCCGGCCCGATGGCTGCCGGCAAACGCGACCCACAGCATCCAGAGTGCCATCGGCGACCCGCTCTGGTTGTGGATGCAGTCCCAGATCCCGGCCGTGGTCGCCAAACTGGATGTCGCCCGCAGAGTAGAGGAAAAGGTCCGCGACTTCCCCGTGGCGCGGATGGAGGAGCTCGTCCGGAGGGTCACCGAGCGGGAGCTCCGCACGATCGTCTACCTGGGCTACGCCCTGGGCGCTTTCATCGGGAGCATCCTGGTTCTGGTCAACTACCTGCTGGGGTAGCAGCCCGCGCCCCGCGCCGCCGCCGACGCTGGGCGACGTCACCGGGATTCGCCGGCGCGCCGCCGGGTGAGCAGTCAGCCCTTCCTGTCCTTCGACGGCGCCACGGTCTTGAAGTGCCGGCGCGTTCGGCGCCTCTCGGAGGCACGCCGGTCCCGCCTCAGCAGATCGAGCGGGGTGAAGTAGCGCTTCGCCTTGCTTCGCCGCGCGGCCCGCCCAAGGGCGTTCTCCAGATCCCGAACCGTCTTTTCATCGTGCGCCCCGATGCGCCTGCGCCCCGCATGTTCCGAATCGCGGTCCGGCTTGCCCGGCATACCCAGGAAAATCCCAAGCGCGACCGCCACCAGCCCGATGAGAATCTTGGCCAGGAGGGACATTACGCGCCTCCCGATGCGGCCGGATCCGGTTCTACCGCATCGTGGCGCCTTCGCGCCTCGGCCAGGTAGCCCGAGCGGAGTCCGATCAGGTGCGAGATCTTCCGCATCAGGTAGTCCTCCTGGTTGGCCAGTTCACCGTCCGCAAGCACGATACCCCACATCGCCTCCGCAAGCACCATCTTCTGGCCGGTGGAGTAACTCGCGTTGATCATGGTCGTGAATCCCCACAGGTCGACGTTCCGGCGCCGCTCGTCCTCGGCAAGCGCGATCAGTTCGTCGGCCGCCTCCCGCTTCAGTCCGAAGTGCCGCCGGACGAGCGCCCGCAGGTGCCTCCGCTCGCCGGTGCTGAAGTAGTCGTCGGCGTGGGCGACCTCGAGCAGAAGCGCACAGGCCGCCACCCGCAGTCTCTCGGCCGTGCGAGGCGGATCCGGATCTTCGGCATCGACCGCCATTTCGCGCGCGAAGAAGGACTTGAACCGATCAATCATCATTGCGTTCCCGGGTCGGGGCGGCACTCGCGCCGGACCCACTCCAGATAGGCACCGGCACCGTCCACCACATCGTGCACGAGCAACTCGGGCACATCGTACGGGTGGAGTTGCTCTGCCCGCTTCAGCATCCTGGGAAGCAGCCGCCGAATCGTTTTGAGAATGACGACCGACTCCTCGTCGCGATGTACCTCTCCCTCCCAACGATAGATACTCACCGCACCCGGGAGGATGTTCCCGCAAGCGGCCAGCCGTTCCTCGATCAGACCCCGAACGACCGTTTCCGCCTCGCCGGCTCCCGGTGCCGTCATCAGGACCGTGACAACGTCGCTCCCGCCGCGCGCCGGGGGAACATCAGCGTCGCCGCTCGTCTTCACGCGTCACCCGGACGCGACGAACATCGTCTGTTGGATCGAACCCGCGTGGTAGAACGACTCGATCAGATCCGCATGGCGCTCGGCCACGACATTGCGCTTCACCTTCTGGGTGGGCGTGAGCATCCCGTTTTCGACCGTGAACGGGTCGGCCAGCAGGCCTACCTTCTTCGGGGTCTCGAAGCTCGCAAGGTCCCGCATCTCGGAGTAGAACTGCTCCTGAAGGAGCTCCTGGCACTTCGATTCGGTCAGCAGCTTCCGGTCGTCCAAAGCGCCGAGATCCGCCTCCGCGGCCCAGGCGCGCAGCCTTTCGAAGGCGGGCACGACCAGAACCGCACAGAATTTCCGGCCCTCGCCAATCACGACCGCCTGGTCCACGAACGCGTTCTTCTTCAGCATGTTCTCGATCGCCTGGGGGGCCACGTACTTGCCGCCCGAGGTCTTGATCAGGTCCTTCTTGCGGTCGGTGATCTTCAGGAAGCCGTCGCTGCTGAGCTCGCCGATGTCCCCGGTGCTGAACCAGCCGTCGTCCGCAATCACCTCGCGGGTCAGCTCCTCGAGCCCGTAGTAGCCCTTCATGACCTGCGGCCCGCGGATGAGGATCTCGCCGTCGTCCGCAATCCGGATCTCGGTCCCCGGAACCGGACGGCCCACCGTGCCGATCCTGAAGTCTTCCTCGGTGTTCACGTTCGTGACGGGAGAAGTCTCGCTGAGCCCGTATCCCTCCAGGATCATGATCCCGGCCCCAAGGAAAAAGCGGTTGATCTCGGGCGCCAGCGCCGCCCCGCCGCTCACGAAGAAGCGCAGCCGTCCGCCCACGCCCGCCCTGAGCTTCGAGAACACGATGCGGTCCGCGATGGAGTACTGCCACTGCAGCGAGGATGGGAAATCCTTGCCCTCTTCCCTGCACAGCGATGCCCGCCTGGCGATTCCGGCAGCCCAAGCCACCAGTTTGCCCTTCGCGCCCCCCGCGTCCAGCACCTTCTGGTAGACCTTCTCGTACAAGCGGGGAACCGACACCAGCACCGTCGGCTGCAGCTCCTTCATGTCGGCGGCAACGGTGTCGATCGAGCCGTGGGTGATCGTGCATCCGGAGGAGAAGAAGAGGTAGTCCACCATCCGCTGCAGCACATGCGACAGCGGCAGGAAGGAAAGGCTGTTGTCGTCGGGGCCCACGGGAAGCAGTTGTTCGCTGGCCCAGATATTGGACGCCATGTTGTTGTGGGTGAGCATGACGCCCTTGGGCGTTCCGGTCGTCCCCGAAGTGTAGATCAGCGTGGCCAGGTCACCGGGATTGGCTCCGCGCGCCTGCGCGAGAAAGTCGTTGGGGGTGGCGTCATCGCCGCGTGCGAGGAAGTCGTCCCAGCTCACCGCCCCGCCCCCGGCAGCCCCGGCGTCGAAAACCACGATCTCGATGTCGCGATCCGATCCCGACACGGCTTCCTGCACCTTCGCCAACTGCTCCGCATCTGACACGAATACGACCGAAGCGCCCGAATCCTTCAGGATGTACGCGACCTGCGCGGCTGGCAGCGTGCTGTAGATGGGCACGTCCACCACGCCGGCACACAGGCACGACCAGTCGGCAAACGCCCACTCCACCCTGTTCCCGGACAGGATGGCCGCCCGGTCACCCCGGTTGACGCCGGACCGGGCGAGCGCCGCCGCTCCCCGTCGCGCCACGTCCTGCACCTGCTCGTAGGTGTAGGTGCGCGCCCCGTCACCGGTGACGTTGTAGGCGCATCGGTCTCCCAGACGATTCACGACCTGGAGAAAGAGGTCGATCAGTGTCCCCGTCGGGACATCGGCCTTGTTCGCGTAGTAGTGGATGGTGTCGGACACGGGTCTTATCCCCCTTCGAGAACAATTTCTACCGGAATATCCTGCCTCACAGAAAACAGAACAGAGCAGTACTTCTCCCGGGACAACTCGATGGCGCGCTCAACCTTGGGCCAATTCGCGCGCGCCACGCCGGTCACCCTGAAAACGAGCCGCAGGCTCTCGTAATGCTGCGGTGGAGTGGCCCGCCTGCCTCCCCCGGCCTCTACGTCCAGGCTGTCGAAATGAACGCGCCCCTTCTTGAGTACCACCCGCACGTCGATGGCCATGCACGCCGCCACGGCGAGCAGCACCAGGTCCATCGGTGACGGGCCGGTCGCCGAGTCTCCATCCACGATCATCTGGGGCCCGTCGACGGGGCCGCCGTCGAATACGAGGCCCGAGCCGGTCCAGGAAAGCCGAACCTGTTTGTCCGCACTCACTTCTCAATCATCCCCTCGCTGCGAGGATCAGGGTTGGTCGCCGTCCGCGTTCGCTTCCCCCCGGATTTCATTCAGAGTCCTTTGGGCGTGCGCGATGTGCTCAGCAGCATCGGGCTCCGGCGGGTCCCCGGCAAGAAACGCTTCGAGATGCTCCACCGCCTCGGCCTCCTGACCCTGCCGCCGCAGGATGAAGGCGATCCCATAGTGCGCACCCGGCGCCTGGGGGTTCCTCTGCAGGACGTGTCGATAGGTCTTCAACGCCTCCGAGTCCATGCCCATGCGCGTGTACGCGATCGCGATCTGCTGGAGGACCACGGGATCTCCCGGCGAATCCTTCAGGGCGAGCCTCAGGGAAGTGAGCGCTTCGTGAAACTTGCCCTCGTTGGAAAGGGCCAGTGCTTCCTCGTAGTAGTCGACCTTATCCGGACGTGCGGACCCACCAAATATCTTGCTCCACATCGACATGGACGAAGGTCACCGTCTCTTTCCCGGGGTGGATCGACCGCTCAGGGCCGGGTTCATGGTCTTCCAAGCTATCGGATTCCGTTTTCGGGACAAGACCGACACGAATCCGACCCTGGACCGTATAATAGCAGGTGTAAGGACCTTGCAGGATCAAGGCCCGGGGATTCGAAGTGCGATACGGAGAACCGACATGAAGCACGCGTGGCAATGGAACGAAGACGCAAGGAATGTCGCCCTGATCGCCGGCTCGGCAGCAGCGGCGGTGGTCGCGACGGTAGCGTTGACCGGGGGAGACGGGCCGCCGCCGGGCGTCGCCTATCGGACCCTTGTGGAACCGGCCCGCAGCTACGAGCTGGTCGAGTCCCTGTCCGCAGCGAATCGTCTCTACGGCACCGTCACAACCCGCGATGGCACCACGCACAAGGGATTCCTGCGCTGGGATCGCAACGAGGGCAGCTGGAGTGACCTGCTCGACGCCACCAAGCTGGATCGCGGTTTCCGCGGGCTGTCGGGGATTCGGTTCGGACATATCGAGCGCATCGTCCCCCTCGGAAGCACCCAGGCCCTCATCCACACGCGGTCCGGGCAGACCGTCGGCATGCAGGGAGAGTCCACCGACCTGGGGCGTGCAATGCGCGCTCTGGTCGTCGACCAACCGGGCGCGGGCCGGGCCGATCTGGAGTGGCGGGACGTCCGTCGGATCGACTTCCACTCCGCACCGGCGAAGGCCAGCCCCGCGGAGGGCCGGCTCTACGGCACGCTGACCACGGGCCGCGGGGTGGAATTCACCGGCTACATCGCCTGGGATCTCGACGAGATCTACTCGACCGACATTCTGGACGGCGAGACGCACATCCGGGACGGCGGGGCTTCCTACCAGATCCCCTTTGGCGCCATCCACACCATCAGCCAGTATGGCCCCATCGGCGCCCACGTCGATCTTCACACCGGCGAACGGATCACCCTTTACGGCACCAACGACGTCGACAATACCAACCGCGGAATCACGGTCTCGGATCCGGGCCTCGGCCAGGTCACGGTCCCGTGGAACTACTTCTCGAGCGTCCGCTTCCACCAGGCCGAATCCGAGGAGTCATGGCGCGACTTCGACGGGGGCCACTCCCTGCGCGGCACAGTAGTCACCAGGACCGGCGCCGAAGTCTCGGGAGACATCAAGTGGGATCGCGACGAGTATTCGAGCTGGGAGATGCTCAACGGGCAGAGCAACGGCGTCGAGTTCGACATCGAATTCTCGAACATCGCTCGCATCGTCAAGAACGGTGATGCCAGCGCGGTCTACCTGCGCGACGGCCGGTCCTTCGACCTGAACGGCAGCAACGACGTCGACCGCGGCAACCGCGGCATCGTCGTCACTAACGGCGATCAAGCCCGGACCATCCCCTGGGACATCTTCAGGGAGCTGCGCCTGGACGGGTAGCCCCTACCGCGTTGGACCGCCCCTACTTCACATCCCCCATCAGCCGCTTGATGAATGGGCTCGCCAGCAGCGCCACGAATCCGGCCGAGCCGATGATCGTCGTGACCGCGAAGAAGAGCGGCGACGGCTCCAGCGCTTCCAGCCGGCCGGCCACCAGCCCCGCGACCACGTTGCCCAGCGACGTCGCCACGAACCAAAGCCCCATCATCTGACTGATGCGGTTTGGGGGAGCGAGCTTGGTGACTGCCGAGAGCCCCACCGGTGACAGCGCCAGTTCCCCGACCGTGTGCAGGAAGTACATGACGATGAGCCACGATGCCGAGACCGGAGAGTCGGGCGTCGCGTTGGCCGCGCCCCACGCGATCACGAAGAAGCCGGCGGCGAGACCCAGCAGCCCCAGCGCGAACTTGACCGGCGTCGAGGGATTCCGGTTGCGGTTGGCAAGCCACACCCACAGCCAGCCGAAGACCGGAGCCAGGCAGACGATGAAGAACGCGTTCACCGACTGCAGCCACGACGCCGGGTAGCTCCACGACCCGATCGTGCGGTCCGTGTAGTTCTCGGCGAAGAGGTTGAGCGACGAACCCGCCTGCTCGAAGCCCGACCAGAAGATCACGGCCAACAGCGCGAACCAGAAGATCGCCCCGATCTTCTTCTTCTCGTCGACGTTGTGCCCGCCGAAGAACATCAGGTAGAAGAAGTAGACAACGACGACCCCGCCGATCACCCAGGCCAGGCCGCCCGCGATCTGCGGGAGGGTGAGCGGAATCGACCCCTGCGACACCAGTACGCCGAAGGCGACCAGCGCGATGGCCAGCGCGGCGAAACCGCCGAAGAAACGGCGGCTCAGGCCGGCGATCTGCTGCGGAGTCCGGTCGCTGCGGAACACCCCGGCGTCACCAAGGCGGCCGTAGCCGAGGCGGAACTGGATCAGTCCCAGGACCATCCCGAAACCGGCTGCCGAGAATCCCAAGTGCCAGTTCCAGTTCTGGCCGAGCCAGCCGCAGATGATCGGTCCGGCCATTGCCCCCACGTTGATCCCCATGTAGAAGATGGAGAACCCCGCGTCACGCCTCGCACCGCCTTCCGGGTACAGGTCCGCGACCACCGAACTGACGTTCGGCTTGAGCAGTCCGGTCCCGATGATGATCAGGATGAGTCCCAGGAAGAAGTTGAAGTCATTGGGGACGGCCATGCTGAAGTGCCCGGCCGCGATGATGCATCCACCCACGAAGACGGCCTTGCGCTGCCCCCACAGCTGATCCGCGACCCAGCCTCCCGGCAGACCGAGCAGGTAGACGAGCCCGGCATAGAGGCCATAGATGGCGCCGGACGTCGCGACATCCAGTCCCATCCCCGGGTTCTGGGCGGTCGTGGCTTCCGCCAGGTAGAGGATCAGGATCGCGCGCATCCCGTAGTAGGAGAAGCGCTCCCACATCTCCGTGAAGAAGAGGGTCATCAGCCCCCGGGGATGCCGGGTCTTCGCTGCTGCGGTCATTCGGGCCTCTGTTGTGACTAGATACTAAACAAAAATGTTAACTATCATCGGCGGCGGCACGCAGAAGAACGGCCGACGGGCAAGCTATGGCATGAGCAACCTCACGGCGAACGCCCCTCCATGATGGCGCGGAAGACGGGCGGGTCGATGTTACCGCCGGAGACGACCGCCACGACGGGGCCGTCGGTGATGCCGGGCACTCCCGGCAATGCGGCGGCCACGCCGGCGCTTCCCGCCCCCTCCGACACGACATGCGCGCCCCCGCCCAACAGGCGGATCGCCGCGCACACCTCCTCGATCGAGACGACCAGCGACCCGGCGAGCAGCGTGCTTGCCAGCGGCCACATCTCCTCCAGCATGCTGGTCGAACCGATGCCGTCCACGAACGAGCGGTGGTACTGCACGTCCACCGGACGGCCGGCGCGCAGAGACGCGGCAAAGGGCGCCGCGGTGTCGACTTCGGCGGCGAACACCGGCACGCCCGGAGCCAGGTCTCGCAGGGCCGCGGCGATCCCGCACGATAGTCCGCCACCGCCGTACGGCACGACCACTGCGCTCACGTCGGGGAGCTCCTCGACGATTTCGATGCCGATGGTGCCGTTCCCTGCGATGACCGCGGGGTCGCTGACCGGGTGGACGAAGTGCCCCTTCTCGTCGGGGTGTCCGTGGTCGCGCAGAACGCCCCACCACTCGTCGAAGGGGAGCGGTGCCGCCGTCGCCCCGAGCCGCGCGATCGCATCGAGCTTTGTGCGGGGCGCCGTTTCCGGCACGACCACGCGGCAGGGCACTCCGAGCCGACGCGCGGCGAAGGCCACGCCCTGCGCCATGTTGCCGGCGCTTCCCGTATACACGCCGCGCGCGAGCAGTTCGGAATCGGCGAGCGCCATCGCGTTGGCCGCGCCGCGGATCTTGAAGGACCCGATGGGCTGGAGGCATTCCAGCTTCACCCACACCTCCGTGGCCAGCCCGGGGACATCCAGGGGAATGAGCGGCGACCGAATGGCCGCATCGGCGATTCGGGCACGGGCGGCCTGGATGGCGCCCAGGGAAATGGGTCCGACCGGCTCCCTCATCCGCCGCGCAGCGCCGTGGCGATCCCGTCCGCCGCGCGGGCAATGCACAGGTCGCCGATCTCGCGGCTCATCCCCCGCGCGTCGCCCAGCACGCCGTTGGGCGTCACCGCGCGAAAGCCGTCCTCGAAGATGCGCTCCGCTACGGAGTCGTCGAACGACACGACCGTGCCCGCTTCCGCCAGCTCCCTGCGCACCAGTTCGGGCCGTATGCAGAGCATCTCGGAGCTCTCCGCGATGTCGGCGTGCCCGCCCACCCGGTGCACGAGGTCGGGGGCCAGATCCTCCACCGCTCCCTCCCATAGCGCCACGAAGCCGTGCAGATCGGTGTAGGCGCGCACTTCGCACCCGGGCCCGGCCGCCGCGCGCAGGTCGTCGACCATGTCGGCGAGGGGGGCGAAGTTGCCCCCGTGCGAGGGAATGAAGCAGATCGTGCGGAAGCCGTGCCGCGAGAGGCTCTCCGCGTAGTCGACGCACACGGCCTTGAAGGTCTCGCGCCGCAGCGAAAGGGTGCCCGGGAAGCCCATGTGATGCTCCGAGCACCCGACCCGGATCGTGGGCGCGACGAGGGCCTTGCCGAGCCGGCGGGCCACCTCGAGCGCGAGGCGGTCCCCGCGCGCCGCGTCCACCAGCAGGGGAAGGTGCGGGCCGTGCTGCTCCACTGCGCCCGCCGCGATCACCACTGTCGTGAATCCGGCCGCGAGGGCGCGCTCGACCTCGGGCCAGGTCATCTCTTCGAGAAGCAACGTTGTGTCGTCCATGCGGCAACCTATGTTGGAAGCGCCGTTCGCTCCAGCCGCGAGGATCCCATGACAGGCCGTGACCGCATAGCCCTCGATGACCTTCCGGCGCACCACCGCGCCGAGGTCCCGCTGGAAAGCGGCCGTCCGACCTCGCCCGGTTCCGCGCTGGCCCGCTTCCTCTATCCGAAGCCGGCGAAGCGCACGGTTGGCGCCATCTTCAAGTGGTGGGAGAAGCGCCGCCTCGCCTACACCGCGATGATCAGCGCAGGGGGCGCCGTCTCGCTCGTCTCGCATGGGCTGCTGGGATGGCTCGAGGGCGGCCCCATCGCGTTCCCTCCTGCGCTCGGAGTCCTGGGGCTGTTGCTGCTGGCGAACGCCTGCTACACGCTCGGACCCCTGACCGAAGCCGCTCTCCACAAGATCTGGGGACGCGACGTACTGCCGGTGGGTCCCCACCTCTTCCGCGCCGGCCTGACCCTGTCGCTCGGGATCGCTTTCCTGCTGCCCATGCTCGGCGCGGGCGTGCGACTGGCGCTTCTCATCTTCAGGACCCTGCTGGGCGCCGGGTAGTCGCCGCGGTACAGCACGGGCGGCACGGCGCACCCGCCCAGCGCGGCGGCCCGTCGTCTACAGCTGCCCGGCAACCAACGGCACAAACCGGACAACTCCGAGCTCCTCCCGCGTGAATCCGTCCGTCTCCCGCCGCCTGCGCACCATGCTCTGCCTGGCAGCCGCCGGACCGACCGGCATGACCAGCCGCCCCCCCGCGCACAGCTGCGCAAGCAACGAGTCAGGGACGTGCGCCGCGGCGGCAGCCACCACGATGGCGTCGTACGGGCCGTACTCGGGCCACCCTTCCACGCCGTCGCCATGACGGACGCGCACGTTCCCGTACCCGAGCGCGGCCAGTCGCTCAACGGCGCCGGCCGCCAGGACAGCGTGGCGCTCCACCGAGTACACCGCCTCGCAAAGCAGGCTCAGCACCGCGGCGGCATACCCGGACCCGGTGCCGACTTCCAGGACGCGATCCGCGGCCGTCAACTCCAGAGCCTCCGCCATCCACGCCACCACGTACGGCTGCGAGATCGTCTGCCCCATGCCGATCGGAAGCGGCCGGTCCGCGTACGCATGGCGGGTGTGCTCCGTCCGGATGAACTCTTCGCGCGGCACGGTCTCCATCGCCCGCAGCACACGTGGATCGCGCACCCCGCGCCCGGCGACGTGGCGCCGCAGCATGCGCCGCTTCGCCCTCGCCAGCCTGTCGCCCCCGCCTCCCAGTCTCCTGAGCGCGCCCCTCAACGAGGGTCCGCCGGCGTCATCGACCAGAAGTCGATTCCCCCAGACTGGTGCTGCAGTTCGATGCTCTCCACCACTTCCAGAGTCCGCAGGTCGATCACATCCAGGGTACCGGGCACCGACCCCACCGACTCGTTGGAGACGAAGGCATACCGGCTGTCGGGGCTGGCCACGACACCGTGCGTGACCGGTCGCGAGGTCGCGATGCGGGCCAGCTCGGTGCCGGCGCCCAGGTCGAAGACCGCGACCGCCTGTTCGCCCTTGAGCGTCGCCACCAGGCGCGTTCCGTCGGCCGTGGCTTCCAGGTTGTACGGCGCCTGGCCGGTGGCGAAACGTCTGGAAACCCTCCAGTCACCGGTGTCCACCTCAAGTACTTCCCGGTTCTTGTTGCAGGCCACGTAGACGAAGCGGTCGGCCCGGGCTCCCGCAGCCGGCTCCACCCAGGTCGGGCTGCACACCCGGTCGCTCATCGCCGCGTGGTCCATCTCACCACCGGCGCCCTCCGCGGCCCCGTCACCAAACGGCCCCTCGCGCCCCGGCGAGAGAGCGAACTGCGCGCTGACCTCGAACGTCTCCACGTCGATCTCCACGAGCCGCTCCGAATGCATGCACGCGGAGTACTGCCTCGTGCCGTCCGCGCGCACGCGGCTGCCGTGGGGCATCAGGCAGGTCTTCACGCGCGCGACCTCGATCATCTCGGGGGTGTACACGACGGAGACGTCCGACGGCACCATGTCCCCGTGCAGGTTGAAATTCACCGCCATCAGGAACTGGCCGTCGGGCGTGAGGCCCATCGTCGCCGGGAAGAGCCCCAGCCGCGTCCGCGCCACCAGGGTGTCGGGCCCCGCGTGGAACTTCCACAGGTATCCCCGCGGCGTGCCGTGCGCGATGGTGACGTACCAGTAGCGGCCGTCCGGCGACACGCTGATCCCGTGGGCGCCGTCGTTGTCCCCCGGCATGATCCCGACCGGGATCTCCTTCTCGACCACAACGCCCTGGCCCGGCGTGAAGGCCACCCGGCTCACCAGGTCGGAGGACTCGTTGGCCACGTACACCCGGTAGGTGGGCGCCTGGGCCGGTGCGGACTGGGCCGGCGCCGCTTGCGCCGTTGCCGCCTGGGCCAGCGCCGCCTCGCCGGCAATCAGCGCGAGCAGTCCAAGGACCGCCGGGACCGCCCCACGGGCGCTGCGGATCACGACACCGGCGCCTTCTTCTTCGGCTCCACCTTCACGACCCACAACCCCGAGTGCATGTCCGAAACGAAGACATGCCCCTTGAACAGCTGCGGCCCCCACGCCATCGGCGCATTCGGGACCTGCCCGCCCGGCAATCCCGTCGTGAACCACGCCATCTCGCGCCCCTGCTTGTACAGGTCACCCCTCAGCTCGCCCGAGACATCCACGACCCGAAGTCCCGCCTGGTAGTAGGCGACGTACATCACGTCGTCCTCGACCCAGAGGTTGTGGGCGCCGGCCTCCGGCACCTCGTAGCGGGCGACCTCGCGCAGGTTCTCCGGATCCTCCAGGTCGAAGATGTGCACGAACCCGCGCGATCCGTCCCCCGGGTATCCGTTGCGCGAGATGCACTCCTCGCAGTCGAAGATCTCGTCGCCGACGAAGAGGTAGCGATGTCCGTCCGCGTTGGTGTAGGGGAAGGCGAAGTGGGTGTTGCCTTCGGGGTAGGCGAAGTGGCTCACCTCGACGGGCTCGGTCGGTGTGCCTCCCCAGCTGCCGTCGCCCGCGTCCAGGATGTAGATGCCGTCGTTCCAGTACGACACGTAGGCCATCCCCTCCACCACCCAGATGTCGTGCAGATACTTGCCCGGCGACTCGATGCCCCAGCGGCCGACCTCCTCGACATCGGAGGGATCGGAGACGTCCAGGATGTGCACGTCGAAGGTGCCGTTGTGGATCGCGTAGAGGATGTCGCCCGAGAAGAACACGTTGTGGACCCCGCCCGTGAGCGTCTCGGTGAATTCATCGGCGACGACGGGATGCGCCGGGTCGGTCAGGTCGAGCAGGACGACCCCGTTCTTGCGGTCCGAAGCGCCCTCGCGGGTGATCGCCGCCACGGTGCCCCTGCTGTTCACCTTGACGTCGTTCACCACGCGCGCGTCCACCTCCACCTGGTCGGTGAGAATCGGGTTGGCCGGATCGGTAACATCCCACACGTGCATGGCCTGTCCCGACCCACCCCCGCCGCCGGGCCTTCCGCGCGTCTCCACGATCACGCGCTGCGCCCCGGCCGCGGCCGCCGCGGCTTCGGGTGGAAGTGCCGGCATGCCGCCGCCCCCCCCGGTCAGCACGTGCGTTCCCGTATACACGTAGTCGCGCCCGTCGACGCCGGTGAAGGCCCAGAGATCGGACGTGGGATACGGCCCGGCCGTCGCGCGCCCTGTAACGGTCACCTCGTGCTCCACGCCGCGCTCCGCGACATCGATGAACGCCAGTCCGGTGCTCCCGTTCGCTGTCGCCGCGATCCGGTACAGTCCGGGGCGCTCGGCCACGAAGGCTCCGTCCGGATAGATCGACGCCCCCATGTCCGTCCTCTCCTGGAAGGACGCGACCGTGTAGTCGACCGCCACGCGCTCCACGGCAGCCCCCTCCGCGTCGCGCGCCACCGCCGAGAAGCGCACCACGTCTCCGGTCCGCGCTCGCTCGGCCCCCGCAACCTCGACCGTGGCCACCGGATCCTCTTCCACCTCGAGCGAAAACGTCGCCTCGATCCCCTCGGCCACCGCGGTAATGATCGCGCCGCCGGGCCGGATGCCGCGCACGAACCCGCGCTCGTCGACCGTCGCCAGGCGCCGGCGGTTGCTCGTCCACACGATCTCGACCGACTCCCGCACGCGGTCGCCCTCGGACAGGGCGCGCGCGTCGAGCTGCACCACCGATCCCGTGAAGAACCGCACGCCCGGATCCTCGATCTCCAGCGACACCACGGGAGGTCCGACCACCCGCAGCGGCGCGGTGAAGTTGCGAATCTCGGGGGCGCCGGTCCCGCTGGCGGGCGGCACCCGAATCGCCATGCGCAGTTCGGTGTCGCCCTCCGCCAGGCCCTTGATATGACCCTCGTCCAGCATCGCGAACCGGGAATCGATCGTGCTCAGAATCCGCACCCCGCGCAGCGCATTGCCGTCGTGGTCGTAAGCCACGACATCGAAGTCCTCGCCCATCTCGAGCGAGTCGCCCACCTCGACGACGATCTCGACGGGTTCGGCGCGCACATCGCCCACCCGCGCCCCGATCCGGACCGCGGGCGAGTAGTTGAGCAATCCCGGAGTCGCCGCAAGATCCGGAAGCTCCTCCGCCTCCGCCCCGGCGGCCCCCGGCTCGACACCCTCGGGCTCGGCGACCGGTTCCTCAACCGGGTCTTCCGGAGGCGGCTGTTCGGAAACCGTTGGCGTGGAGTCGGCCGGAGGCGGAGGCGGCACGGAATCGACCGTAACCCTCGACGCGCCCCCGGCGCCGCAACCCATTGCGAGCATGGAGGCCGCAAGGACCCCCGCTGCGAATCTGATCATTAAGCCTCCTGCGTGAGTATCCGCGGCGCCCTCTGCGGCGCTCGGATCGTGCCGGCATCACTATATGGTATGGTATCGTGGCGCGAAGTGCGCCGGGAGTTAATACACGGACACTGGGGCTGCAGGTTCCGTTATGGGAACCGAACCCGCCATTCTTGGCGGATCCAAGCCCCGCGAATAGGTTGTCGCATGACCGCGTTTTCCGAGAGAGTCTACGCCTGCGTGCGCCGAATCCCGAAGGGACGCATCGTGAACTACGGGGGAGTCGCGGTCCTGGTCGGCCAACCGCGCGCGGCCCGCGGCGTCGGATACGCCCTGAGCCACCTCCCGATCGACACCGACGTGCCCTGGTGGCGCGTGGTCAACCGCCGCGGCGCCATCTCCACATCGCGCATCGCCGGAGTGGCCCAGCGCCAAAGAGCCCTGCTCGAGCACGAGGGCATCGAATTCGACGAACAGGGAGAAGCATCGTGGGAACGTTTCGGATGGGACCCTCACGGATGAAAACAAGCCCGACCCTCGTCCGCGCTGGACCGGCTTTCGCGCTGACCGGGCTGGCCCTGACCCTGTTCGCCTGCGAGAGCTCCACCCCCAGCTTCCACGCCGCGTATGCGGATATCGTGGCCGAGGAGGACGCCCGGGGCGAGAACGGCCTCGACCGCATCGGCCACCACCTCGCGAGCGACGATCCCGCGATCCGAAGGCTGGCCGTGCGAGCGCTCGGGCGACTGGAGGATCCCGGACAGCTCGAGCGCATCGGCGAGTTCCTCGGCAACGGGGATGTGTCCGTGCGCGCCACCGCGGCCGCCGCCATGGCGCAGGCGGTTTTCGGCGCCCCGTCGGAGCCGGCCGCGCGTGCGCTCGCGGCTCGCATCGATGTCGAAACGAACGCGTCGGTCCTGAGCAGTCTTGCGACCAACCTCGGGCGCATCGCTCCGGGGAGTCCTGCCGCCCAGGCCGAGACCGACGCGGCTCTGGTCCGGGTTGCCGCTCGTCTCCCGTCGGCTGCGGACGACCCCGGGCTGATCGCTCACGTGGGGCTGGCCCGCGGGATCGATGCGTTTGCGAGGGCTATCCAGCCCGCCGGACGGCTGAGCGCTGAACTCGTCGCGGTCGTGGGGTCATTGGGCTCGGTGGAAGCGCCTGCCGGCGAAGTAGTGGCCACGAGTGCGGCCCGGGTCAGACGTCTCGCCGCAGCCGCGCTCGTCACCACCGGCCAGATCGACGCCGACGATGCCCAGGCGCTCCTCCAGGATCCCGATTGGGGCGTGCGCCGGCAGGCCATGATCGCAGCCGCCCGGCATGGGACGGCTGCCGCCGAGGTGGTCCCCGCAGGCCTCGCCGACCCGCACTGGCGCGTCCGCGTCGATGCGCTCGCCGCCTTCGACCGGTGGCTGCGTCCCGAGGTCGGCTGCGACGCGATCGTCGCCGCGATGGATGACCCGAACCCGCATGTCGCGGCGACTGCGATCGGTCTGGCCGCGCGTCCCTGCCCCGACCTCGTCGCGCAGGTGGCCGCGCTCGACGCCTGGATCGCCGAGATGGGCGACCCGGACGCCGACTGGCGGGCTCCCGCCCGCGCGCTTCACGCCCTCGCGACGATCGCACCGCGGGCCGCCGCCGAAGACGTCACGCGCCTCGCGGCCCACGCCAACCCGTTCGCGCGGGGCTGGGCCGCCCGGGCCGCGGGCGTGCTCGGGGACAACGCCACCCTGACCCGGCTCGCCGCCGACCCGGTCCCCAACGTGCGTGAGTCCGCCCTGCGCGGCCTCGCCGCCGCATCGGAAGCCGGCGCCGCACCGCCCGCCGACCTGCGCGACATCTACGCCGGCCAGCTCGCGGCGGACGACCCCCAGCTGGTCATGACCGCCACCCGTCTGCTCGTGGATCACGCCGGCGCCGACGCCCCCGTGCCCCAACTGCTCGACGCCCTCGCCCGCTTCACCGCCGCACAGCGCCAGACCGAACGGGACGTGCGCGTCGCACTCCTCGAAGGGATCGGCGCAGTGGGCGGCTTCAGCAGCGACGATCTCTCCCCATACCTCACCGACTTCGACCCCGTCATCGCCGAGCGCGCCGCCCAACTCCTCACCGAGGCCACCGGCGAGGCCCACCAGGCCGCGCCGCAGACGCTCCCCCGCAACCCGACCCCCACCGCCGCCCGCCTGGCCGAACTCGAGCGCTCCGCCGTCATCCTACACATGGCCGGGCTCGGCGACATCGTCATCGCGCTCCGCCCGGAGCTGGCCGCGACCAACGCCGACCGCTTCGCCCGCCTCGCCGCCGAGGGCCATTTCGACGGCCTCACCTTCCACCGCGTCGAGCCCAACTTCGTCATTCAGGGCGGCAGTCCCAACGCCAACGAGTACTCCGGCGACGGCCCCTACAGCCGCGACGAGATCGGCAGCCATCCCCACTGGCGCGGCACCGTCGGCCTCTCGACCCGCGGCCGCGACACCGGCGATGCGCAGATCTTCATCAACCTGGCCGACAACCTGCGCCTCGACTTCAACTACACCATCTACGGGGTGGTGGTGGAGGGGATGGAGGTCGTCGACGCCGCACAGGAGGGCGCCGTGATCGAGAGCGCCGAGGTGGTGGCCCGGTGAGCCTGCGAGAGACCGCGTGGGCCGTCCCGGAAGCGCACGCGCGGCGTGGCCAGCCCGGTCGCGCAATCCTGGAGCCGCAATCGCCATGATCGCTTCGCTCACCATCGCGCTCCTCGCCCTGCAGCCCTCGCTCGTCCTCCAGCCCGGTCCGGCCGACCATATGACCCCTGACACCGCCGAAGCCCTCGCCGCCCGCGTCGAGATCCGCCGCACGGCCTACGGCGTCCCGCATATCCTCGCCGAAGACCTCAAGGCGATGGGGTTCGCGCTGGGCTACGTCCAGTCCGAGGACTACGGCGCGTCCATCGCGGTAGGGTTGGTGGCGAGCCGGGGCACCCTCGCCCGCCACCTCGGTCCCGAAGAACTCGCCGCCGACTTCGCGGCGCGCGACAGCCACGCGCGCGCCGTGGCGACCTTCCACCGCCTCGACCCGCGCACCCGCGATGTCTACCTCGGCTTCGCGGAGGGCGTGAATCAATTCATCCGTCTCCACGCGGACGAGTTCCCGCCCTGGGTCTCCCCCGACTTCACGGGCGTCGACGCCCTCGCCCGCGACGTGCAGAGCTGGAACCACGCCGACGCGGCCCGGTTCGTGGCCGGGATGCGGGCCGAGAGCACGGAACCTGGTAGCGGCGCAGCCGATGGCGGACCCGACGGGTCCAACGCGTGGGCGTTTCACGGTTCGCGCACCGTGTCCGGGCGGCCGATCCTCCTCCGCAACCCCCACCTCCGCTGGGAAGGGGACCACGATCTGCTCGAGCGGCCCTCCGGGCTGACCTACTACGAGGCGCACGTGCGCGTGCCGGGGGTGATCGACTTCTACGGCGACTTCCGGATCGGGACGGCGTTCGGGATCATCGGCGGTTTCAATCCGCGCCTGGGCTGGGCGACGACCAACAACTACCCGCGGCTGTCGCAGGTCTACAGGCTCGACGCGCACCCCGACCTGGCGGACCACGCGCTGCTCGACGGGCGCCCGCTGCCGCTGACCCGGCGCGAGGTTGCGGTCGACTATCGGACCGGCGGCGGGGGCACCGCCATCGAGACGCGGACGACGTGGCATACGCCGCACGGGCCCGTGATCCACCGCACCGACGAGCACGTCTACCTGCTGAAGGACCCGCGCGATGGCGAATTCCGGCGCGGAGAGCAGTTCCTGCGGATGATGATGGCCTCCGGCCTCGACGATTGGCTCGACGTGATGAAGATGCGGGCGCACCCGACCTCGAACTTCACCTACGCCGACCGGGACGGGAACATCGCGCACTACTACAACGCGCGGCTGCCGCTGCTGCCGCATCCGGTGACGGGCGATACGGCCGCGCACGCGGTTTCTGCCGGCGATATCTGGTCGGAGCTGGTACCTTGGGAGGCCCTGCCCCTCTACCTCAATCCACCGGGCGGGTACGTCCAGCAGGCCAACGATCCCCCCGACTACACCAACCTCGCCGTGCCCATGGATCGCGACACGGTTCCGCACAATCTGCCGGAGCCGAGGCTGCGTCTGCGGAGCCAGCTGTCGCTGGATCTGGCCATCGGTGCGGGGCGCGTCGGTGTGGAGGACGTGATCCGGCTCAAGCACTCGCCCAGGATGCTGATGGCGGAGAGGGTGATGGACGACCTGCTGAGCGCGGCTCGGGGAGCGGACGGAGTGGGGGGCGATCCGGCTGCGGGCGGGCCGGATTCCCGCGACGACGACCTGCTGCGCGAGGCGGCCGAAGTGCTCGCGGCCTGGGACCGAACGGCGGCAGCGGAGAGCCGCGGCGGGGTGCTGTTCGAGCGGTGGGCGGGGGAGTACTTCGGCGCAGCTCCGGACTCGCTGCGGTGGGAGGAGCAGTGGGACCCGGCGCGGCCGGCGGAGACCCCGCGCGGACTGGGTGAGCCGGCGGCGGCGCGGGAAGCTCTCGCCGCGGCCGTCCGATCGCTGCGTGAGGACGGGGTGCCGCTCGATATCCCCTGGGGCGAGGTGCACCGCGTGATTCGCGGGGACGTCGACGTGCCGGTGTCCGGCTGCCCGCCGACGCTGGGATGCTTCCGGGTGCTCCTGTACGGGGAGACGGACGACGGCCGGCGAGCGGCGAACCGGGGTGATTCCTGGGTGTTGCTGGTCGAATTCGAGGACACCCCAAGGGCCTACACGGTCCTGTCGTATGGGCAGACCGCCCGAGTGGATTCCCCCCACCACGCGGACCAGGCGGCCATCTTCGCCCGCGGAGAGATGAAACGGGTGGCATGGACCGAAGAGGAGATCCGGGCGGCCACCATCAGGCGGTACAGGCCCGGCAGCTAGCCCGGAGCGGGGATTTCGCCGAACGCCTGAGTGGTCAGTTTGCGACATTTGGGCAGTTTGCGCTATAGTGGAAGCACCAGTCGTCCCATGTGACGCAGATACCATTGACGTATCCACCAATTGTGCGACAGATGTGTTCGCAGTCCTGTCATTTTGACGGATTGGCTGCCGAGGACACGGCGGTGCGGTCGAAGACGGTCCAAATCGACCCCACCGAGCCCCGTCTTGGCGGCATCCTGGAGTTGGGAGCAGTTTCAGCCGGTATCCAGCCGATCCATCCAGCTCAGTGACAGGACACCCATGAACGCCAGGAACCGGCAGTCACGGCCCGCCATCGTCCGTCGCGGCGATTTGGCCGCCCATCTCAGCGCACTCTCGGTCCTCGCGGTGATTGCGCTCGCGCCTCCCTCCGTCGCCGCGCAGACCCCCCCCACCCCACCCCCCCTCGACCTGGCCACCCTGTTCGACCCCGGGAACCTCGTCCTCGACGAGAACGGCGATGGCGTGCCCGACCGCCTCGGCGCGGCGCTGATTCTCGCGCCCGATCCCACCGACGCCGAGCGGGCCGCCGCCGCCGAGATCGCGGCCCGGCTGGGATTCGAGACCATGGCCCTCGACCTGCCCCTGCGGCGCGCTCCCCGGCCCGGCGAGATCGGCATCCTGATCGGCGAGCGCGCCGTTGCGGCCGCGGGGCTCTCCGGCGACGACTTCCGCCGCGGCGCTCCGGCATCCGGCCCCTCTCCCGGCGCCCTCCCCGCCGATCCCGACGGCCCGGCTCTCGCGCCCACCGTCGCCACCCTGACCACCGCCTCCGGCGACCGTTTTGTCGCAGTCCTCGGCGACGACGCCCCCGGCCTCCTTCGCGCGGCGCGCCTGCTTGCCGGCGCCCTGCCCCACATCGCCACCCTCTCCGGCCCATCGCTCACCGACGTCGCCGACGAGCTCGCCACCTGGCTCAGCGCGGGCGACAGCACGGCTCCCTCCCCCGCGATCGCCTTCCCCCAGGCGACGCTCAGCCAGCCTCCCGGTGACGGCGGCACCGGCAGCGCGGCATCGTCCGTCCACCTCCTCGCCACCCTGGCCTTCGACGATGACGCCGAGGCCGCCACTGACGCCGCAGCCGCCGCTGACGCCGCCGCGCGCGCGACCGACGCCCTCGACCGCCTGCAGCTCCTGGCCTGGGAGCGCATCGGCGATACCGCTACCGGACCCGACTCGGCCGACCTGCGCTTCCCTGGGCTCGCCTCGCTCACTGTCGCTGCGGGGGCGCGTCAGGTCGTGGTGCCCACCCTGGCGGAACGATCGGGCAGCGGCGCCGCGGGGTCCCGTCCGGGCGCCGGCGCCAAGGACGACCTCGACCTCTCCAACCTGTACACCACGGACGGCTTCCTGGGCGGTGGCGAGATCCCCGACCGGATCGACGTGGTGGTGGTGCCGGGCCCCGGGGCCGAGGGCGTGCCGGAACTGGCCGCGCGCATGGGGCTGGAGGCCACGGGGCTGACGGTCCCCCTCGTGAGGCGGCCGGACGAGATCGAGGCCGCGTCCAGCGAGCCGACGACCGTGCTGGTCGGCAGCGACCACCCCCTCGTGGCCGAGCTCGCCGACAGCGGCAGGGTCGCGCCGGGTGAGGTGGGCGCGGGCCACGGCCTGATCGAGGTCGTGCCGGATGCGTTCGGGAGCAAGCCGAGCCTGGTGGTCAGCGGGGCGGACCGCGAGGGCGCGACTCTCGCGACCAGGAAGATCGCCGAGGTCTTCCCCAACGTGAGCGCCCGCGGTGACGGCAATCCCACCTTCGACGACATCGAGTACGCGCTGTGGGGTACCCTCGCGGGACGCACGCCCGCGGGCCAGGCCGCGATCGGGCTCTACAAGCTGGACGGGATCGTCGCGGAACTATCGGGCGAGGACATAGCCTCGGCCGAGATCCTGATGTCGGTCGAGAAGCCCGCCGAAGGACTGGCCCAGGTCGTGCGCCAGAGCGCAGCCGCGCTGGGGGCCGACGAGGTCACGGTCACCATCGACAACCGCGACGTACAGCGCGCGGCCGAGATCTTCACCGAAGACTTCACGCTCCCCTCCGAGGTGGACCACTTCTGGTCGGCCTTCGACGACCGTATCGAGCCGGGCATCGAGCGTGGCGCTCCGGCCCAAATCAAGGCCCGCCTCTCGGAGCCCCCCGAAGTCCGCCGCGCCATCGCCGACGAGGCCCGCCGCCGCCTGATCGAAGCCGGTGCCGACCCCGAAGCCACCACCGTCGAAGTCCTGTCCGCCTTCAAGCAGGGTTTCTCGTGGCTCCGCGAATCCGTCGCCCCGCGGCTGGCCGGCGAGGAGATCGGCGAGATCGTCATCGAGTTCCTCCGCAACGATCCCCCGGTCGAGTGGCCCCAGCAGGCCATGCAGACCCCGGTGCGCTGGCTGCACGAGATTTTCCCCATCGACGAGGTCCTCGCGACCGATCTGGGACTCGTTGTCGGCCAGATTCGCTTCGAAATGGCCGACAACGGTCCGATTTACCGCGTCCGGGCCACCGCGCCGGACGGAAGCACCATCCTGGAGGACACCTTCGACCCGGCCTGGGTCCTCCGCCCCTACTTCGACCGCTTCCAGGACTATGAGCAGGTTCGTGTCACCACCGGCTGGCTCACCGCCACGACCGACGGCGACACCCTGGCGCACGAGCGCATCGTCACCGACCCCGAGCGCTTCTGGGACCGCTTCCAGTCCCGGACCCTGCCCGCGGTCTACGACTACGTCATGGACCGTCACGACGGGAACCCCCGCGGCGGCGGCGCGGACGCGCCCTTCTTCGGCACCCTCAACGTCGAACTCGAGCTCAGCGAGCCCGACTACCGCCTGGGCGTCGACAACGAGATCATCTCGCCGATGGACGCGCTGCACGAGGAGATCTACTTCGGCACCATCGAGTTCTTCCACCTCATCGGCCGCAACGCGCGCGGCCAGGACCTCACCTACCCCGGCCGCATCATCCCCGTCATGCGCCCGAAGTCGGATGGCGCGCCCGGCACCGGCCGGATCACCTTCACCGGCTTCGCCACCGACCGCCCCGCCGTCATCGTCCGCTACCAGACGCGCGACGGCGACAGCGGTGAGCGCCGGCTCGACATCCCCAAAGTCACCATGGAGCGCCCGAGTCTGCGCCGCGCGGTGGTCGCGCCGGGATCTCCCGCCTATCCGCGGCTGGATCTGCGTGTGCGAGTAGACTCGGAGGAGGACGAGCGGGAGGCTCTCCTGAACATGGCGTCACCTCAACAAGTCGACGCGCGCATGATCTCCGCCGAGCAGGTCGCGGCTACCCTCTCCAACCTTGGCGACCTGCGCGGCGCGGGGCTGTACGCCGCCGCCCTGGCCTGGGACGACGTCGGCGAGATCGGCGTGTGGGCCGAATGGACCCACGAGCACAACGACTCCATGCGCGTCACCGCCGTCCTTCCGGCGAACGGTGTCCCGGCGCCGCTCCCCGTCTGGACCGACCTCCTCCCCGAGGACTGGAGCTACACGGGCGAACGCATCGTCCAGTGGGACACCCCCATCCCGCCGCCCGAGGGCCACGAGATGGTGGCGAAGATGAGCCACGCCTTCGACGAAGCCACCATGTACCGGGTCGGCGAGAGCTACCTGGGCAGGACCACCTGGGCGATGGACCTGATGCCGCCGATCACGGCTACCCACTGGTCGCGCGTGAAGGCCACGACCTTCAAGCCCACCGTGATCTATTCGGCGCGGCAGCACGCCAACGAAGTCTCGTCCACAAGTCACGTCCTCCGTCATGCCGAGGTGCTGCTCACCGACTCGGCGCAGCGGGCCAGGCTGGACAAGGTCAACGTCGTCATTCATCCCTTCACCAACCCCGACGGCGCGCAGCTCGCCTACGATCTCTACCGGATCACCCCGGACTACATCCTGCACGCGGGCTACCTGGCGTCGCTCGGCATGGACGCGACCTCGGGCGGCGGGCAGGACTTCCCCATCTACCCCGAATCGAAGGTGCGGGGGCAGCTCTGGGACCGCTGGCTGCCCGACATCTTCCTCAACCCCCACGGCTACCCGAGCCACCAGGTCGTGCAGCTGTTCTCGGAGTACACGGGGCTGGTGCGGCGCGGGCGCGTCACCGAGCGCAACTGGGGATTCAACAAGGGGTGGTTCATGCCCGGGTTCGGGTACATCGACGATCCCCGCTTCCCCCGCCACAAGGACGCCGCGTTCAAGATCCGCGACTACATCACCCGCGGGATCAACTCCAACCGCGACGTCTTCGAGATGAACCAGCGGAACTACGACCGCTATCGCCGCTACGGGGCGGCCTTCGATCCCGACGTCTTCCGTCTGCCGCTGACCGACAGCGTGCTCATCGAGATGCCGCTCAAGGGTTCGCGGGGACCGTCTGGCGGGGGCGGCTTCAGCCCGGACATCACCATCTGGAGCGGCACCACGGAAGCCCCGGACGAGACCGCCTACGGCCCGTGGATGGAGCTTGTGGCCAAGGCGGGGCTGTCGTGGGACCAGGCGATCCTCGATTACCTCTACGACGGCGAGCACGAGGTGGAGCGGAGCGGCTCGGCGTTTCGTGGCGGCATGACCCTCAGAATGCAGCGACCGCGCCCTCCCAGGGACAAGGAATGACCAACGCGGGCCCGGCTGGCGGGCGCCAATGATCGGAGACTCGATCGATCTTGCGCGCCTCCACGCCCGGGACCGTGAACTTTTGACCGAACTGGTTCGGGAGCTGAGTCCGCGGATCTGGATGGCGATTCGGGGCTACGCCCGCGACGACGACGAAGCGGACGATCTGCTGCAGGACTGCTGGATCCGGATCCTGGAACGTTTGGAGGCATTCAAGCGCCGCGGTTCCTTCGCGGCCTGGGCGATCGCGGTGAGCAGGAATGTCTGCAGGACCAAGCTGCGTCGCGCGAGGCGGGAAGGCGCGCTGACGGTGGCCGTAGAGGACATCGCCGAGGTGGCGGGCGACCAACCGGATTCCCTGGAGGAGCTTCGGCTGGGCCGCGAACGCGAGGTCATCTACGGAGCCCTCGCGGAGCTCCCCGACCGGGAGCGGGACACGATCGTCCTCAGGGTGCTGGAAGGGCGAGACACCGACGAAGCGGCGGCGATTCTGGATGTTGCCCCGGCCACGGTTCGCTCCCTGCTCCAGCGCGGCATGTATCGCCTGCGGACGATGGAACGGGTACGGATGCTGCTTGCGGACCGGATTGACGAATGACGCATTTCGACCCCCCACCGTTCAACCCTCTGTCATTTGGAGAGTGTGTCTCGTGCAGTCCGGCCGCTCCAGTGAACGAGGGAAAGTATGAGGAATCGGCGTGATATCGTGTTGACCATTCTCCTGCTCGGCGTGGCAGTACAGGTGCTCGTCGCGGCACAGCGAGTGCGGCCGTCGGAGGGCGCAGCCAGCCCCGCGGCCCAACTGGCTGTGGGGGATGCTCTGGCCATGCTCGAGGGCGTTGGCGGCGACGGCAGTCCGTTGTCCGTTCCTCTTGCCAACGACGAAGGAGCCGTCACTGTGCTGTTCGCGTACCACTCCGAATGCGTCCACTCCGATACCGTGGCTTCGGACTGGACGAGCTTCTTTGCCGACAGGACCTGGGGCGCGGGCGGTACTCGCGTCCTTGCATTGACACAGGATCTGCCCGGTCCGGCGGCGTCCTACGCCGAGCGTTTCAGTTGGGACGTGGAACTGCTCAGCATGCCGGACGCCGTCCCGCTCGACATCGGGTACCCCCTGGTGTCGCGAACACCCTGGGTATTCGTCTTCGATTCCAGCGGGGTGCTTCGGTTCCAGGGCCATGGCGGCGAACTGGACCTCGTTGAGCAGGCGGTCGAATCCATAACGTCGGCCGCGCAATGAAGCCGGGATGGAGGACTCCATGATGAAGGATTCCACGATGAATTACCGTCTCTTTTCCGGCGCTCTTGTCTCCATGGTTCTGATTCTGGGCGCGCCTTCCTGCGGCAGCGAACGCGCCGGCGATTTGGCCCCAGTGCAGATTGGCGTGCAGGCGCTGAAGCTGGTTTCGCCGGCTGACGACGCGCTCTGGGAAGTCAGGGACATCCTGGAGCATCGCGGCACCGTGTGGGCCCTTACGGGGTCGGCTCCATTCGTTCACGGGTTCACGCCCGGCGGGGCGAGGGTGGCCGCTTTCGGGACCGCTGGCGAAGGACCCGGCGAGTTCCGGTATCCCCATGGTCTCTGGCCGGGCGACTCCGAGGGCACGCTCACGGTGTGGGACGCCGGCCGATCAGCAGCATTGACGGTTTCGAATTCCGGCAAGCTGTTGGCGTCCCGACCGTTTTCCGACCCCGGGGTCATTCGCACCGACATTCGCACGGTGACCTTTGGAGACCCCTTCCGCGTCTTCAAGAGACATGACGCGGTCGTACTGGGTCGCTACGACTCGGGCGTCTCGAGCGCCGACGATCTCTGGCGAGGCAGGCTGGTGCGTGTTTCCGAGAAGGGCGAGGCTGCCGAGGAGGTGCTCGTCGACTTCGCGCGCGACCTGCCTGGAGCCGTCCAACGGCCTGGTGCGCCTTCGGTGCTCACGCCCGTACCGCTCTGGGACGGATGTCCGGACGGAGCGGTCGCCGTGTTGGATCCGATCGAGCGAACGCTGTACATGTTCGGGCGCGGTCAATCCTCACCCGTTGCCATCGCACTTCCCTGGGAACCCACCGAATTGCAGCGGGTCGAGAAGTTCCGCTACCTGAGGCACCAGCTGGCCGCGGAACTCAGGAACCAGGACGTCCCTGCATCCGAAATCGACCGGATCGCCAAATCGGTGCTCATCGACGCCGAAGGGATGTTTGCCAATGAGGCACCGATCGGGGTCGACCTGAGGTGCAGCCGGGACAGGGTGTGGATTCAGGAGTTCGACGGAGACTCGCACCCCCTGGGATATGGGCCGCGCTGGCGCACCGTGTCGCGACAGGTGTCGGGACCCCGCTTCGCCCAGATCAGTTTCCCGGCCGGCTTTGTACCCTACCGCATCACCGACTCGCGCGCCGTGGGTGTCGTAACCGACGGTTTCTCCCTGCAGCGCCTCGCCACAGTTGATATTTTCGCCGCCGTGACGGCTGTCGCGGCCCTGACAGGTCCAACCGACAAGGAGTTCCCGGGACAATGAAGAAGAAGACCACCTGGATTGCGATCGCCGTGGTTGTGAATGTGTTGCTCTTGCCGTTTACGCTGGGGTCTCCCCAAGAGGCGTCTGCGAAGTCTTACCGGCACATGTACGACTGTTGCAAGGAATCCTCCCGGGGCGGCGAGTACTGTTGTGATCGGTGCTGCTGGATCTCCTGGGGCTGCGGCTACAAGGACACCTGTGGGGACGCCTAATTTCGATGTCAACGATTGCTCGCCGAACTCCAAATAGCCAGCAAGGACCTATTACTGGATTCCGTCGACGAATCGGTGCTGGCTTTTGGGGGCTCTGTGTTCTCTATGGCGTATACGCAGTGGGCGCTTTCGTAGCACTGGAGCCAGCAGCACCGGTTTCCTACCGCCTAGTCATCGTCTTCCGCATGGCAACGTTTCCACTAACGGTACTCTTTGCATGTGCCGTGTTCGTTGCAGCCCTGGACGATCTTGATCTACACGGCATAACTGACGCGGGCACCCGACGACGTCATTGGCGGCTGGTTGCGCTAGTTGCCTTGGGAGCCGGGCTCACATCGGCCATCGGGCCAGTCGTGTTCGACTTGGCATTGGCAGCCACGGTGGACACGGCCCATGTCCTTGTTCCGCGAGAGGGGATGGTGGGGGACGCAAATGCTCGCTTCATGGTACCCCCTGCGGTCGCCCTGTTCGTAATCGTGGCAAGCTTGGCAGGCGCCCTTGTGGGCCGCCTAACAACCACACTCGCCGACGCCCCGAGAATCCTCGCTCGTTGGGTCGCGGGCGTCCTGCTGGTCCTGGTGTTCTGGTTCACCATGGTTGCCGTTGCCGAGCTGATCACCATGCACGGCCTGCTCTCCCCAATCTGGCTGGCACTGGCCCCACCGTTAGTACCGTTTCTCCTCACCTGCGCCCTCGCGCGAGACGACTGCGCACGTATCGCCCGATCCCTGGTCGGCCGGATCCGCCACCGGCAAGAACGCATGGATCCGCTGGTCCTCGATGACCTGGTGACTGCCATCCAACGGGCCGACGAGGCTGATTCGGGCATCGCGGGGGCGGCCGCCGATCACCAGCCCGATCCCGAAATGGTGGAGCTTCTGACCAGGCTGGATGGCCTGGAGCGTCCCCGCGCTGCTGCCGACGAAAGCCGTGTGCGCGAAATCGTGAACGGCCTCACCGTGCCACCTCCGGGTGTGGTCACAGATGTGCCGCAGCGGGCTGACCCTCGTCCGCCTCCGGGCCGACTTCAGACCGCGGGGGCCGTTGTCGGATGTTGGGCGTGTCTCTCGACCGCGCTGCTGCTGCTGGGTGGCGCTGCCATCGGGCCGTCCACGATCGCTTCCGCTTCAATAGCCGGAGTGCTCGGCGCGTGGGCCACGGTTGAGATAGCGTGCCGAGACAAGGACAGGGCTCTCACTTCGGCGCCGGTCTGATCCCGCTCTCGAACTTCGGAACTGCGCTGCCGCCATTTGCGAATGTCGCAAAACGACCCCCCACGCGTACTGCATGTCGGCATTCAACGGGTGCGTCGGTGGAACTCGGTCATACGCCGGGTGAACAAAACGGGTCCCATGGTGGAAGCTGGCAACACAGATGATCACTCCCCACACTACTCCCCCGCTCCTCGCTCTGCTCGGTAGTACCTGGGCTCGCAGGCAGATACGGTTTGCTCTGCATTCGGGCAACGCGCTTCGAATCATCGGGCCGGTCGTCTTCGCCTCGAGCTGGCGCGAACTCCGTGACCTCACACAACGCCATCCCGGATCGCCAGCTGTGGTCGATCCCTATTTCGGCGCCACCAGCAACCCGTTCTCGGGCAAGCGGGACTACGCGCGCGCCGATTGGTCGTCAGTACCGCTGATCTGTTACGCGCAGTTCGGCACGCACCAGCAACGGGAGGTGGAACAGGCGGGCATTGATTTTGCGGCCCGCGTGCGACCTGGCGGCAGCGAAAACCTCCCCGTCATCGATACGGCCATCCTTCGAAGTATCGATGCGCAAAGGCCTGCGCGCCTGCTGAAGCGCATCGACGCGAGCGCGCACAAGAACACGACAACGCTGTTTGCTCGTGCACTGGACCAGGCCATCAAGCCCTGCTCGGTCGTAAGCCTGGCTGCCAGTCTGCACCTCACCGTGCGGACCCTCCAGCGCCGATCCACTGCTCTCGCCATCCCTTCGCCGAAGTCGCTCATCTCCCTGGCACGGGTATTCACCGTGGAGCGGCTGTCCGAATGGAGCCGCCAGCCTGCCGGCGCGGTGGCCGTGACCCTCGGATTCTCCGACCGATCGAACTACAGAAGGCTTGTGCGCCGGGTATTCGGCGCTCCGCCTGGCCGGATACGGCAGCAGGGCGGCGCGAAGTACATCGAGGATGTCATCGTACGGGAGCTGGACAACTCCTGCGGCAGCACAAAATCCGAGCCCTTCGGCTGGGCCAGGGGATGGAAAGCAGTCAGAGAGGCCGCGGCGGTGCCATCGTGAGGGGATGAGGGACCGGCCAGGATCCGACGCAGAAGGTCACTCTCGCTCCTGATCCCCCTCGCCGGGCTCCGCATCCGACTCCCGGACCCCGCCGGCAGACAGGATCAGGCGCCGCATCACGCGTCGCACGGTGTGCATCAGCGACCGATCCTCTTCCGTCAGTCCACGCACTGAAAGTTCGATGTTGGGGGTGATCCGGACGCGCGACCAGGTTTCCACCGGACCTCGCGAACTGCCCTGGCGCCGGCGGCCGAAGTTCTCAAGTGCGGCCAGCAATCTGGCAAGATGATGCGCCGCTCCGAATCCGGGTTCCTCACGCACCATCTCGGAAGCGTACCGCACGGGTGATGCGGGTGACGCAGGTGATGCGGGTGACGCAGGCGATGCGGGTGACGCAGGCGATGCGGGTGACCCGGGCTCCGGTGTTGCGGGCTCCGGTGCCGAAGGGGCGTCCGGTGGAGGGGCCTCCATCCGGGCTGAAGCCTCCACTTGAGTGCGCTTAGCCATTCGCAACAAACGGGACTCCATTCGATCCCGACGCGCCCTTGCCGTTTCAAAGGAGCGCCCGGAATCGCGCACACTGGCGATCGGCTCCCTTGGCGCTTCCATCTCCGGGAGCCGAAACGCGGTCGGCGGCGATGACACCAGTTCCGGCGTGACGGCGATCCCTCCGTCTGCGACTCGGGCGATTGCCGCCGGTGCAACCCGCTCGAACACATCGCGGAGGTCGCTCAGGGACAGCGGCGGCACCGTGCCCTCCTCCTCGGCCTCGCGAACCCGCCGGATGAAGAGCAGCCGGTCGAGGAACAGTTGCGGATACCGTGTTCTCCGCCCGCGGCGACCGACCTTGGGAAGCAGCCGTTCCTGCACGTAGTAGGCGATCGTCCTGCGGTCGAATCCCGACTCGCGCTCAAGTTCCCTGGCTGTGTAGCTCGGCATTACACCCGATTCATCTGCTGTTATATGTCATCGACTGATGTTGACTGTTGACATTCACTCGATTCCCGCATACTGTTCAATAACTGATGATTTACTGCCAACTAAAAGGAGGCGCAAATTGGACCACGTCAAGACCGCCCTCTCCGCCCTGACGCTCGGAGAGCCGGCCACGCACCGGGGGTTGACCGTCATCCCCCTCACTTCGGAGATCGGGGGCACCCTCGAGTACCTCCTCCTCGAAGACGGGCTCGACAGGGACCTCGTCACCATTCGGGAAGTGTCGGAAGGTGGCAGCGTTCCCGAACTCACGGTGGCGAATCGGTCCCGGCATCCGCTCCTCATTGTCGACGGCGAGGAACTTGTGGGCGCCAAGCAGAACCGCGTCGCCAATCTCACCATGCTGCTCCCGGCCGCGAAGACCACGAACATTCCCGTGTCGTGCGTGGAGGCGGGACGCTGGTCCTACAGCAAGCGGGACTTCGGCGTGACCGACCGGGTGCAGAACGCCCGCGGACGCGCCGAGAAGCTCCAGGACGTGCGTGAATCGATGCGCAGGGGAAGCCCGCCCAGGTCGGACCAGGGACGCGTGTGGGCATCGCTCGCGGAAGAGGCGGAGACGTTGGAAGCGCACTCGCCCACTGGGGCGATGAGCGAGCTTTTCGATCGCCACGCGGACGCCCTCGGTGACTTCGTCAAGACGCTCGAGGCGAAGGAGGACCAGATCGGCGCCATCTTCGCGATGGGAAGGGGCAGGTTCGGCCTGGATCTGTTCGACAAGGCATCGACCTTCGCGGCCTTCTTCCCGAAGCTGATCCGCAGCTACGCCGTCGACACCCTGCGGTGCCGACGTGGCCGCGCGACGCCTCGGGCGAAGGACAGCGCGACAATCTTCCTGCAGTCCGTCATCGACGGCAGCTACGATGATCATGCGGCAGTGGGTCTCGGGCGGGATGTCGGCATCGTCGGCCATGGGCTGGTCGCTGGCGCTCTTGTCAGCGACGAAACGGTCGTTCACCTGACGGCGTTCTCGGAGCCCCGACGCGACGAGGACCGGCCGGTCCGGTCCGAGTACGCCCCGTACCGGCGCAGGCGCGACTCGCTCCGCAGGCGCTACGTCGACTAGCGGGCCGAGCCCCCGCGCCGCTGGAGGCTGTCGGCGGCGCGGGGCGCACCCCACACACCCTCCCCCACGCCGCGCAGCTTGTCGCTGTCGACCTTGCCCACCGAGATGTGCGGCATCGCGTCGCGGACTTCGATGAAGCGAGGGATCATGAATCCCGCCATGCGGTCCATGCACCAAGCATGCAGCTCTGCGGGCTCCAGCTCCGCGCCATCGCTCGGAACCACTACCGCCTTGACGTCCTCTTCCCCCATGGGCGAGGGGACGCCCAGCACAAAGGCCTCCGCCACGTCGGGATGCCCTTCGATCAGACGCTGGAGCTCCCAGGCGCTCACGTTCTCGCCCCGCCGCCGGATGAAATGCGCCAGGCGGTCGACGTAGTACACCCAGCCGTCCGCATCCCGGTAGGCGAGGTCCCCCGTCCTGAACCAGCCTTGCCGCCACGTGTCACGGGTTGCCGCGTCGTCCTCTTCGTAGCCCAGGAAGTGCACATCCGGACGGACGGGACGGGCCAGGATCTCCCCCTTCGCGCCGGGAGGAAGGGGCGTGCCGTCCTCGTCCGCGATCCGGATTTCGAAGTCGGGACCCGCCACACCACAGGAGCCGACAGGCTGGTCGAACTCGGGCACGGGCACCGTGAGAGGCTCGGCTTCGGTCATGCCGTAGGTGTCCACGATCCGGATTCCGAGCCGCTCCTCGAGCGGACGGTGGAGCTCCGGCGTCATGGGGCCGAAGATGCCGAGGCGCAGGTGAGAGGCGGCCGCCCGTTCCTCGCCGCCCGCCGGCCTCTCCCAGAGGATGCGCGCAGTCGCAGGCAGCCCCGAGATCACGGTTGCCCGGCTGCTCCGCACCTCGGACCAGAAACGCGATGCGGAGAACCGGGGCACCAGACCGAGCGCTCCCCCCGCGATCGCGGTGCACATGGTCACATGCAGCTGTCCCGCGATGTGAAAGAGGGGCAGCCAGGCGTGAAAGACATCGTCCGATCCCAGTTCCACGGCTTCCGCAAGATTCGCGGCGCCGCGGCAAAGCTGGTTGTGGGGGATGACCGCCGCCTTGGAACGGCCGGTTGTCCCCGAGGTGAACATGATCGTCGCGGGATCGCCCGGAGAGGGATCGGCGCCCGTCCACGGAACCGCGCGCTCGGCCTCGCCACCCCCGATCAAGCCGCCACCCGAGGCACGGTCGACCACCACCGCGGCGCGAATGCCCACCTCGGCCGGATCGGGAATCGACCCGAGCGCCGAAGCTTCGGTCACCAGCACCCGGGCGCGCGACCGACGCAGGTGGTCGGCCAGGATGCGGCCCTTGTGACCGCGGTTCAGGGCCACATAGGTGGCTCCGGCGGCGTGAGTCCCCAGCAGAGCCCAGACTGCCTCGGGGCGGTTGTGCATGTAGCCTGCCACCCGCGCCCCGCCCGGCCGGGCGCCCAATCGGCGGAGAAACCCGGCCCAGCGCTGGATTACGGCCCACGATTCGGCATAGCTCCACCTCTCATCCCCCCACATCAGAAAGGGACGCGCACCGGTCGCCGCCGCCCGCGCCCGAAACACCTCCGGGGTGCTCGCGTTGTGCGCGCCCACAAGGCGCCCCAGCCGTTTGATTCCGGGAACGGCGGCAGGTATGGTGTCCTCCTTCCGGGGATAGGCCCCGCAGGCTACAGCGCCGGAGAATACCGACCATGCCCGACCCCCTCAAGATCGAGCGCCGCGGACGAGTGCTCGAAATCACCCTCGACCGCCCCAAGGCCAACGCCATCGATGCCGCCACGAGCATACGCATGGGCGAGGTGTTCTCGGACTTTCGGGACGACGACGGCCTGTGGGCGGCGATCCTGACCGGCGCGGGCGACCGCATCTTTTCGGCCGGCTGGGACCTCAAGGCCGCATCCGAGGGCGAACACGAGCGGATGGATTACGGACCGGGCGGATTCGGCGGGATCACCGAGCTGTGGGACCTCCACAAGCCCGTCATCGCGGCCGTGAACGGCATCGCGGTGGGCGGCGGGTGCGAACTCATGCTGGCCGCGGACCTGGTGGTGGCAAGCGACGCCGCGGAGTTCTGGTTCCCGGAAGCCCGGCTCGGGAACATGGCCGACGCCGGGGCGGTACAGCGCCTGCCCCGCAAGCTCCCGTTCAACGTCGCCATGGAAATGCTGATGACCGGCCGCCGCATGTCTGCCGAGGAAGCAAAGGCCTGGGGACTTGTGAATTGGGTCGTGCCGCCCGACCAGGTGCTCGCCAGAGCCCGCGAAGTCGCCGACGGACTGGTTCGCAGCGCGCCTCTATCGCTTTGGGCGATCAAGGAAGTCGTGAGGGGAATCGACGGGGCGTCCGTTCGCGACGCCTTTCGAGCTCTCCACGACAGGCAATTCTCGACCTATGAGCGAATGCTCGCCTCGGAAGACCACCATGAAGGCCCCCGGGCCTTTGTAGAGAAGCGGGAACCCCGGTTCAAAGGGCGATAGGCAGCCACCGGGTCGACCACCCCAACCTCGCGATCCGCCCATAATTGACACTCGGTTGTAGTGCAAGTATGGTGACGCTTGCTCAAAAACCCCGCACTCGAGACGCAGGAGACGCGCGATGAGACGAAAACATTCGACAAGACGACATACAACGTCAACCGCCGGTGGTCCGCCGGCTCTACTGCTAGCCCTTGCCCTGATGTTCACAGCGCTGCCGCGCACCCTCGACGCCCAGTCGATCACCGGCACGGTGCGCGACCAGGGCACGGGAGATCCGGTGGCGTCGGCCCAGGTCTTCCTCGAAGGACTGAACCTCGGCGCCCTCACCCAGGCCAACGGCTCCTACACCATCGGGGACGTGCCCGCCGGGAGCCACACGCTCACCGTCCAGTTCCTCGGTTACAGGTCCGAGTCGGTCGTGGTGACCGTCGCCGCCGGGCAGAGCGTGGTCCAGAACTTCTTCCTCAGCCAGCAGGCGCTCCAGCTCGACGAGTTGGTCGTGACGGGCACCGCCGCCGCAAGCCGCGTACGCGAGATCGGCAATTCCGTGGCCGTCCTCGACGCAGGCGTCGCGGAAATCCAGCCCATCAACAACGTCTCGGACCTCCTGCGAGGCCGGCTCCCCGGAGTCGTTGTGCAGCAGGGCTCGGGCGATGCGGGCACGGCGTCCACGATCAAGATCCGCGGCAGCTCCACCATGCGGCGCGTCAACGACGGACCCCTCGTCTACGTTGACGGCGTGCGCGTGAGCAACCGGATGGAGAGCGGCGGACGCGACGTCTCCCGCATCGACGACCTCGATCCCGCGATGATCGAGAGCCTCGAGGTGATCAAGGGGCCCGCGGCTGCCACACTGTACGGCACCGAAGCCGCCAACGGCGTCATCAACATCAAGACGAAGGGCGGCGGAGTCGGCGCGGCGCAGTGGAACTTCACCATTCGACAGGGCTCGCAATGGTTCCAGGACCCCGCCGGGCACACCCCCACGAACTGGGGCGTGAACCCCAATACGAACCAGATCGAATCGCTCAACATTCTGGAGAACCAGGCCGAGTCGGACCTGATCTTCCGCAACGGCCACACCCAGTACTACGGCATCGACGTGTCGGGCGGCACCGACGCCTTCCAGTACTTCATCGGCGGCTCCGCCTCGTCCGACGAAGGTGTCACCGAGAACAGCTGGGCCAAGAAATACAACGGCCGCATCAACCTCAGGGCGCAGCCCGCGGACGATCTGGAGATCTCCGCGAACGCAGGCATCGCCCTCGTTCGGCTCCGGATCCCCAGCGACTATCCCTACGAAGAGGCGGTCTACGCCGATCCGACCCGCCTGGGGTCCGGTGACGCGCGCCGCGGCTATCGCAGGGCGACCCCGGAATCGCGGATCGAGAAGGACTTCGACCTCAACGACGCAAATCGCATGACCGCCGGGCTCACCGCCAAGCACACGCCCTTCGACTGGTTCACGCACAGGCTCACCTTCGGGCTCGACGTCACCGACGCGCTGGAGAGCTATCTCGACAACTTCCTGAGCCCGGAATCGGCGCGGTTCTACTCCCCGAACGCGGCGCTTGGCGGCAGGTTCCAGAACCGCGAGTCGGTCATCTACAGCACCTTCGACTATGCGGCATCGGGCACGCGGGACATTTCCGAGGCACTCCGGTCCACTACCTCCATGGGCTTCCAGGTCTACACCCGGACCATCGAAGACCTGGTCGCGGATGGTGACCGGTTTCCCGCCCCCGGCCTGTCAAGCGTGAGCGCCGCCGGCATCCGCTCCGGATCCGACGCCATCATCGAAAACAACACCGTCGGCGTCTACCTCCAGCAACAGATGGGCTGGCAGGACAGGCTCTTCGTCACCGCGGCGATCCGTGCCGACGACAACAGCGCATTCGGTGAAGAGTTCAACCTGGTCTACTACCCGAAGGTCAGCGGTTCGTGGGTGGTGAAGGACGAGGCAGGCGGCTCGGGCTTCCTCAGCTCCTTCCGGCTTCGCGGCGCATACGGCGAGTCGGGACAGCAGCCCGACGCCTTCGACGCGCTGCGCAGCTTCACCACGAGAGCCTCGCCGTCGGGACAGGCGACGCTGCGTCCCCTCTCTCCCGGCAACTCCCAGCTCGGGCCCGAGCGCGGGGTCGAGATCGAAGCCGGCTTCGACGCCACCCTGTTCAACGATCGCATCTCGATCGACCTCACCTACTACGACCAGACCACCAAGGACGCGATCGTGGCGCGCAACGTGCCGCCTTCGTCCGGGTTCACCACGCAGCGGTTCGTCAACATCGGCGAAATCAACAACCGCGGCGTCGAACTCGGTCTGGTCGCCCGCGCGATCGAGACGCCGTCCTTCGCCTGGGACATGAACCTCAACCTGACGACGAACCGGAACCGGGTCGTCGAACTGGGTCTCGGCGAGGGGAATTTCCTGCAACTCGGATGGACCACGCGGCACGCGGAAGGCTACCCGGTAGGCTCGTTCTTCGCCCCCGAGGTGCTCTTCGCCGAGTTCGTTCCCGGCACCGACCAGATCAACCGCGAAACGATGCGCTGCGACAACGGACAGGGTCAGCCGGTTGCGTGCGATCCGGATGCATGGATCTATCAGGGCCACCCCGACCCGAACGTCGAAATGGCCTTCGGTTCGTCCTTCCGGATCGGCGACCGACTGACCATCGACGCACTCGTACAGGGCAAGATCGGCCAGACGAAGTACGACCTGCAAGGCTGGTGGAGGTACGCTGCCTTCCAGCAGACCCGACTGAACCTCTACCCGCAGGAGTACAACATCAACGAGGTGGCCGAGGCCCAGTTCGGGGCGAGCGGCGAGTTCGCCCTCTGGGTCAACGAGGCATCCTTCGTCCGCTTCCGGGAACTTTCGGCGAGCTACAACATGCCCGACTCCTGGGTGCAGCCGCTCGGCGCAAACCGCGGCAGCCTCACCCTGGCTGCACGCAACCTCGGGATGCTGTGGACCAACTGGCAGGAGTGGCCGCATCACGATCCGGAAGTGGTGGACCCCAGCAACACCTTCTCAGGCAACCGCGAACCGCAGGAGGATTCCGCGGTCCCGCCGCTGACCGGGCTGACGCTAACCGTCCGCCTGGGCATGTAAGGGAGACCGGAACCATGATGAATCGACCAATGAAACAATCGATCAGAACCGTTGCTCTCGTGCTCGCCATTTCGGCCCTGAGCGGGTGCGACGCACTCGATGAACTGCTGAGCGTGGACGCCCCTTCGCGGGTGAGCGCCAGCGACCTCGAAAACCCGGCCTCGGCCGGATTGCTCGTGGCCAGCGTCGCGAACGAAATCCGCTGCACGCTGACCTACTACGCGGCAGCTAGCGCCCTGACCGGAAACGAATGGCGCGACGCCTCCAACAACTCGGTGCTGAACATCTGGGACCAGCGGGTGCACGACACCAGCGGATACGGCTCCCAGTACGCCAGCGCCGACTGCGGAAGCGGCCAGCCCGCCCTCTACCGGCCCATGTCCCGCACGCGCTGGCTCGCCGACTACACGCTGGGCCTGCTGTCGGAGTGGACCACCGAGGAGGTGCCGGACAAGATGGCCTACGAGGCCGAAGTGGCCCTCTACGCAGGCTATTCCTACATCATGTTCGGCGAGTCGATGTGCACGGTCGCCTTCGACGAGGGTCCCGAACAGATGCCCGCCGACGCCTTCAACCTCGCGATCGCGCGCTTCGACCAGGCGATGGCCGCGGGGGCGAGCGGCGACCTCCTGCACGCAGCCCAGGTCGGCAAGGCCCGCGCGCAACTCAACCTGAACCAGAAATCCGCGGCCATGTCGACCGCGACATCCGTGCCCGACGGATTCTCATTCGAATTCACCTATTCGAACGCGGAGGCGGTGACCCGCAACAAGCTCTGGGAGTTCAACATCGACCACGAGAACGTGACGGTCGCCGAGCCTTACCGCGACGTGCAGTACGCGGACGTGCCGGACCCGCGCGTCGCCGTCATCCAGACGGGGAACGCGAACTCGCAGACCGGCATTCCGATCTGGATCTCCAGCAAGTATCCCGATGCTTCGGCTCCGATCGAGCTGGCCGGATCGGCGGAGGCGCAGCTGATTATCGCCGAGGCGCAGATCGAAGCCGGCAACCTCGACGGCGCCGCCGCGATCTTCAACTCGCTGCACCGCAACGTCGAAATACCGGAATACCAGGGCGACATGACCGCCACCGCCCTCATGACACAGCTCATCTACGAGCGCGCCGCCGAGAACTACCTCGAGGGCCAGCACCTGCAGGACTTGAAGCGCCTGAACATCCCCCTCTACCCGCCGACCGGAACCGACGACGGCTTCGGCGGCGCCTACGGTGACGAGATCTGCTTCGAGCTTCCCGCCACCGAGTTCCAGAATAACCCGTCGATCTCGGGCAGTTGACTTGATCCGCAGGACTCATCCGGGAGCCCGCGGCGGACACTTCCGTCGCGGGCGCCCGCGCCCCCCAAGGCTCCTGCGGCTCACCCGCCTTCTGCCGCTCCTCGCCCTGGCGGCGTCCGCGACCGCCTGCCGCACCTGGCAGCCCACGACGCTGAGCCTCGAGCAGCTGATCGCCGAGGAGCGTCCCGAACGCGTGCGCGTAACCGTACCCGGAGGCGCACAGATCACCTTGCGCAATCCGATCCTGGCCAACGACTCGCTCGTTGCGGCCGTGGCGCCCGATCCCGGCGTACCCTTCGCCACCGCGCGCCCCGGCGTGCCCGCCCAGGCCGTGGAGGGCATCGAAGTGGCGCAGTTGAGCAGGGGCAGGACCATCGCCCTGGGCATCGGCATCGTGGCAATCTCACTCGGATGGGCCCGGTTCGCGAGCGACAACAACTCCGGGGAGCCCCAGGTGGATCCGCCTCTGGAGAAGGACGGCTTCCGCCCAGGCGAGTCGGGCGGCTTTCGGATCGTCTGGCGTATCCCCTGGTGACCGGCAGCCCGCAGCGCGGGCTGCCTCAGCGCGAAGATGGCACCGCCGTCGCCCGGACCCTCGCAACGCACCGCTGGAAGCACGGCCCCGGGTGATGTATGGTTGACCTTCCCAGCCCCCCGACCCGCCCCCATCCAGCCGGACCGTCCGGCCGGACCCCGAGGAGCGCCACATGGCCCAGGACACCCTCTTCTCGAAGATCGTTCACGGCGAAATTCCCGCCGACATCGTGTACCAGGACGACCTCGTCACCGCCTTCCGCGACATCCGTCCGCTCACCCCCACGCACGTCCTCGTCGTACCCAACCGCGTGATCCCCACCCTGGCGGACGTCTCGAACGAGGACGAGGCCCTGCTGGGGAGGATGCTGCGCGTGGCAGCGGACATCGCCGAGCAGGACGGCATCGCCGAGAACGGCTACCGCGTCATGATCAACTGCCGCGACCACGGCGGCCAGGAGATCTACCACCTCCACCTGCACCTCCTGGGCGGGCGCCCGGTGGGTCCGATGGTGGCGCGGTAGGAGGCGGCGCATGTCGACATGGGTCGTGCTCCCGCGCGGGCTCCGGGCCGTTGCGGCAGCCATCGCCGCGCTGGCTGCACCGCCCGCCGCCCAAGTCCCGCCAGCTGCCGCGCAGACCCCACCTGGCCTCGATCGCGTCCTGGCCTTCCCCGACCCCATCCCGGGCGAGGAGCTGCAGGCCGACCGCGGCGGCGTGGGAGCCTGGCACCGGATCCGCAAGCTCGCCACCACGGCCAGCCTCCTGCACATCACGGCCCACCCCGACGACGAACACTCCGGCATGCTCACGCTGGCCAGCCGCGGGTGGGGCGCCCGCACCGCGCTGCTCAGCCTCAACCGGGGCGAAGCGGGCGCCAACGCGATCGGCCCCGAACTCTTTGACGGCCTGGGCCTGATCCGCACTCGCGAGCTGGTGCTCTCGGGCCGCTACTACGGCCTCGACGACCTCTACTTCACGACCGCCGTGGACTACGGCTACTCCAAGGTGGTCGAGGAGACGTTCCGGAGTTGGAACCGCGTCCTGGAAGACATGGTGCGCGTGATCCGCCTCAACCGCCCTCTCGTCGTGGTGTCGCGGTTTCACGGGAGCCGCCGGGACGGTCACGGGAATCATCACGCGGCCGGGGTGCTGACCCCGGAAGCGGTCGCTGCCGCCGCCAACCCCGAGCGTTTCCCGGAGCAGATCACGCGCGAGGGGCTGCGGCCGTGGCGGGTGCCGCGGCTCTATCGGGGAGGCGTGCGCGTAGGAGAGCCGTATGACGTGGCCGTTGATGCAAACGGCTACAGCCCGCCGCTCGGGGTCACCTACCAGCGTTGGGCGAGTATGGGGCTGAGCCTGCAGCGATCGCAGACATCGGGGCGGATGAGGCGGGGTGGCGGGCAGGTGTATCGGTATGAGCGGCTTGTGGGGACCGAGACGGGCACGCCCGGCCCACAGGAGGGCGGATTTGTCGGCCAGATTCGGGCTGAAATGGCCGACAACGGCCGGGAAAGTGGGTTTGTCGGCCAAAATGGGCCCCAAGTGGCCGACAACTTCTTCGCCGATCTGGACACCAGGTTGACGGGGCTGCCGACGCTGCTGGGCGAGGAGGTCGATCGCGAGGTGGCCGAGCGGCTGGCCGAGGTGCAGGAGGTCATCGACGGGGTGGTAGGCGAATTCGATTTCACCGCGCCGGAGGCTTCGGTGGCCGGGCTCGCGCGTGGGCTTGCGATGTTGCGCGCCGTGACGGGTGGGGCGGGGGTGTCGGTGGAGATGGGGTTCCAGCTGGCCGTGAAGGAACGGCAGTTCGAGCACGCGATCGTCGCCGCGGCAGGGGTGGAGGTGGTGGCCGAACTCGATGCCGCAGCCGGGGGTGCGGTGGTCGTGCCGGGTGAGGTGGTGGGGGTGGTCGTCGGCGTCGAGAGCGCGATTCGGGGCCGCGTCGAGGTGGCGGAGGCGCGGATCGTGGCCGGCGGCGGCGAGGTGCTCGCAGCGTCGGTCGGCGGACGGTCGCAGGTCCGGATTCCCGCCGATGCCGCAACCGAGGGACCGTATTTCCAACGTGGCGGATTGGCCGAGAACCACTACCAAGTCTCCGAGTCGGCGGAACTTCATCTGCCGTGGCAGCGACCCCGGTTCCTTGCCGAGGTCGACCTGTTGGTGGACGGCGTCGAGATTGCCCGGACGCAGCCTGTCGTCGGTTGGGTGCCGAACTTGCCATACGGTTCGTTGGCACGCCGCGTGGAGGTGCTTCCCGCGGTGTCGGTGTCGGTCATGCCCGGAGTGCGGGTCGTGCCGCTCGACAGCGATGGGGGCGCGGGTAGGCCGGATGGGGGCGCGGGTGAGCCGGACCGGGATGCGGGTAGGCCGGGGCGGGGCGCGGGCGCTCCCGAGCGGAGCGGCGGCGGCCGCCCGGGCGCGAGCCGCGCGATCGATGTCCTCGTGCGGATCGAGGCCCACGCGCCGGATGTTTCCGCCGAGGCCGAGCTAGAGCTTCCCGCAGGCTGGACGTCGATGCCAGCGTCGGTGCGGCACGACTTCCGCAGCCGCGGCGAAGTGGTCGAAGCTTCCTTTTCCATCACGCCCGCACCGGACTGGAGCGGTGACGTCGTCGTCGATGCGGTCGCGCGGGCGACACTGGACGGCACGGCTCGCGAATACCGCACCGGTTACCAGACGATCGACCATCGGGATCTCCCGCTCGCTCGGCTGCGGGGCGCGGCGCGCACGCTGGTCCGGTCCGTGGCGGTGGCGCCCCTCGACGGCGTGACCGTCGGCTACGTGATGGGTGTGGGCGACGATGTGCCGGCCGGGATCGAGGCGCTTGGCGCGACGGTGCGGTTGCTGGGAGAGGCCGACCTCGCCGGCGCGGCGCTGGACGATCTCGACGCGATCGTCGTGGGCACGCGGGCGTACGCGGTCCGGCGCGATCTGGTCGAGAACAATCAGCGGCTGCTCGAATACGCGCGCGGCGGGGGCAATCTGGTGGTGCTCTATCAGACGCAGGAGTTCGTCCCATCCGCGATGGCGCCCTATTCCGCGTCCCTGCCCCGCGGCGCGGAGGAGGTCTCGGAAGAGGACGCGCCAGTGGAGTTGCTGGTGCCGGACCACCCTCTGCTGACCACCCCTAACCGCATCTCCGAGACGGACTTCGATGGGTGGCTGGAGCAGCGCGGCTCGAAGTTCTTCACGGAGTGGGACCCGGCGTACACGGCGCTGGTCGAGACACACGACACCGGGCAACCGCCGCAAATGGGCGTCTGGCTGACGGCAGATGTGGGCGCGGGGCGCTACAGCTACCTGGCGCTGGCGCTGCACCGGCAGCTGCCGTACGGGGTGCCGGGGGCGTACCGGATCCTGTCGAACGCGCTCTGGCCCCGAGTGTCGGCCAGGTGACCGGGTAGAGCAGGCGCTACGTGACGCTCACCACCGCCGACTGGATCGTGGTCGCGATCTACGGGGCGCTCACGCTGTCGATCGGGCTGCGGCTGGCGCGGCGGGCGGGACGCAGCGTCGACGACTACTTCGTGGCCGGCCGGTCGCTCCCGTGGTGGATCGCGGGCACCTCGATCGCGGCCACCTGGTTCGCGAGCGACGCGCCCCTGGCAACCGCCGCGCTCGTCCGCCGCCAGGGTGTCTTCGGCAACTGGCTGTGGTGGTACGAGGCGGCCGGCATTTTGATGCTGACGTTTTTCTACGCGCGGCTGTGGCGGCGCGCCGGGGTGCTGACCGACGCCGAGGTGATCGAGCTGCGCTACGGGGGCGCGCCCGCGCGGATCCTGCGGGCATTCTCGGCGGTGTACCAGGGGCTGGTGAAGAACGCGGTGGTGATGGGGTGGGTGATGCTGGCGATGGTCAAGTTCAGCCAGGTGCTGCTGGGCTGGGACGCGGCGCTGACCCTGACGGTGTGCGTGGGGCTGGCGCTGGTGTACACGGTCGCGGCCGGGCTGTGGGGCGTGGTCGTCACCGATGTGCTGCAGTTCGTGGCCGGGATGCTGGGGTCGATCACGCTCGCGGGGATCGTGTTGGCGCGGTTCGGGGGGGCCAGCGGCATGGCCGAGGCGATCCGGGAGCAGCCGGGCGCGCCGGCGGGTGCGCTGGACCTGGTGCCAAGTGTAGCGAACGCGTCCTCGCTCGAGATGCTGTCGTTCCTCTGCCTGATCCTGATCCTGTGGATGCGGAGCGGTCAGGGCGGCGGGTATGCGGCGCAGCGCCTGTTCGCGACCCGTGACGAGCGGCAGTCCGTGATGGCGTCGCTCTGGTTCGCGTTCGCTGGGACGGTACTGCTGACCTGGCCATGGATCGTGGTCGGGCTGGGGTCGCTGCTGGTGTTCCCCGTCGGCCCGGGCATCGACCCGGCGCTGGCCGCCGACCCCGAGCTCGCGTACCCCATGATGATCCGCGAACTCATGCCCACCGGGCTGCGCGGCCTGATGGTCGCGACCTTCCTCGCCGCTTTCATGAGCACGATGGATACGCACCTGTGCTGGGGCGCGTCGTACATGGTGAACGACATCTACCGCCGTTTCGTGAAGCGCGAGGCGTCCGAGCGCCACTACGTGACGGCGTCGCGGGTGGCGGTGGTGGGGCTGGCGGTGCTGGCCGCTCTCGTCGCGTGGCAGATGGAGTCGATCCAGCGAGGGTGGATCTATATCATAGAGTTGACCGCGGGCGTCGCGGTGGTATGGCTGCTCAGGTGGTATTGGTGGCGGGTGAATGCCTGGGCGGAGATTGCCGCCATGGCGGGCTCGGTGGTGCTCGCGAACGGTCGCCTGCTTCTGGGCGCGGTGCAGGCCGTGGTTCCGTTGCCCGTGGCGTTCCTGGACTTTGCCGACCGCTTCTACGCGCCCGAGATGGACCTGGTGCGGGCTGTGGTCATCCTCGTCACCTGCACGCTGGCCTGGCTGATTGTGATTCGTTTCACAAGCCCGGAGAAGGACGATGTGCTGGACCGATTCCACCGCAAGGTGCGCCCCGGCGGCTGGTGGTCTCCAGTCGCGGCGCGCACCGGCATTCGATCCGCGGATCCGCCCGCGGCCCGCATGTGGACCGGATTCGCCTTCGGCGCGCTCTTCGTGTACGGCAGCCTGCTCGGGATCGGTTGCATGCTCACCGGACGGGCCGCGGCCGGCGCGGTCCTGCTGGTGGTCTCGATCGCGGCCGCGGTCGTAACCGTGCGGCTGGCGGACCAGGACACGGCACCGGCCCCACCCACCCCGCAACCACCCGCCAACACCCCATGAAGTTCGTCCTCGTCGGAGCCGGCAGCCGCGAATTCGGCCCCGCCTCCATCCGCGATCTCCTCCTCAGCGACCCTCTCTGCGACGGCGGCATCGAGATCGCGCTCGTCGACACCGACCCGTCCGGCCTGCGCCGCACGCAGTCCTATGCGAAGGCCGTCGCGGAGCGCCTCGGCCGCTCTGCCACGGTGACCAGCACCACCCGGATCGACGAGGCGCTGCCCGGCGCCGACGCCGTCATCCTCGCCATCGAGATCAACCGCTACTTCTACTGGGCGCAGGACTTCCATGTCCCCCGCGCCTTCGGCTTCCGCCAGATCTACGGCGAGAACGGCGGGCCCGGCGGGCTCTTCCACGCGCTCCGCAACATGGGGCCGACCGTCGATGTGGCGCGAGCCATGGAACGGCATTGCCCCGATGCCTGGCTCGTCAACTACACCAATCCGCTGACCAAGCTGTGCGAAGCGGTGTGCCGCCTGACCGACATCCGCGTCGTCGGCCTGTGCCACGGCGTCTTTCACGGGATCGAGCAGATGGCCCGCATCCTGGAACTCCCGCCCGAGCGCCTCGACGCGCGCGCCAGCGGCCTCAACCACTTCTCCTGGTTCGGCTCGGTGACCGACCGCGAGACCGGCGAGGACCTCTATCCCCGACTGGCCGAACGCGAGCGGGCGGGCGACTGGATGCACGACTGGGACGAGATCGCGCTCAGCCGCATCCTCTTCCGCGTCTTCGGACGCTTCCCGAGCCCCGGCGCCAACCACTTCGGCGAGTACATCCGTTGGGCGGGCGATTTCCTGGCCAGCAGCCCACTGCAGTTCTTCTACGACCCGGTAGAGGGCCACCCGTGGGAGACCGGCGAAGTGCCGACCTGGATCTACAATCTGGGTGACAACCCGACCGATACACCGCTGTTCCCGGAGCGACGTCGGGATCGGGCGCGGGGGAGTCGGGAGGAGCGGGCAGCGGACTCACTTGCGGAGGCTCCGCTGGCCCCCTCTGGCGAACTCGCCGCTCCCCTCCTTGAAGGCATCCTGTGTGGTGCGGAACACTATCTCGACGCCGTGAACATCCCCAATGCCGGTTACGTCCTCGGGCTGCCTGACGGTGCGGTTGTCGAAGTACCCGCCACCGCGGACGGATCCGGCCTGCACCCCGCTACCATGGACCCTCTCCCGGAAGCCGTCCTCGCCCTGCTGCGCCCGCAGATCAGCATCAACAGCCTCCTCGTGGACGCTTTCCGGGACCAGTCACGGCACACGCTGCTCCAGGCCCTCCTGCTGGATCCCACCACCGAGTCATACAGGCAGGCAGTCGGCCTCGTCAACGAGATGTGTCGGTTGCAGCGGGACGTGCTGCCGGAGATGGACTGGTAGAGCTGTTCGGCTATTTTGGTCGTTATGAGAGAAATGACTGCCAGCGACGCCCAGAACGACTTTGGCCGCTTGCTGGATGTGGTTCAGAGCGCACCCGTGCGCGTCACCCGGAATGGAAGAGCCGTGGGTGTCGTGATGTCCGTGCGTCAATTTGAGCGGATGCGCGGTGCCGCCTGGGAGAAACTCACCGCCACCATGGACGCATTGGGCCAGGAGGCAACTGACAAGGGACTCATGGAACCTGAACTGGAGTCGCTTCTGGCCGATGACAGCTGAGCGGGTCCTTGTCGATACAAGTCTCCTGATCAGCGCGGCACTTCGGCCAGTGGGTCCGCCACGCGCTGTCGTCGATTGCCAGTCAGGCCCGTGCGCCCGAGGGCTTCGTCGATCGCATGGTCGACCTCTTCGCGAGTCGGTGCACGATTTGTGTAGTCGCGGCGCCCGCCTGACCGACATCCGCGTCGTCGGCCTCTTGTTCACGGCATCGCAGATGGCTCGCATCCTGGAACTCCCGTCCGAACGCCTCGACGAGCGCGCCAGCGTCATCAACCACTTCTCGTGGTTCGGCTCGGTGACCGATCGCGAAACGGGCGAAGACCTCTATCCCCAACTGGGCGAACGCGAGCGGGCGGGCTCCGCTGGCCCCCTACGGCCCAATGATCGGCAGGCGATTCCCGGTTGGGTCCCCCTTTTGGGGGATGGGAGCTGACCGGACCGACCCTAGTATGGCTAGCGGGGCTCGGGAACCGTGGGCGAATTGCGGCCACACCGCGCTTCCATCAGGCCGGGGAGGGATGCATGAACCGCTATCGCGTCTTCATCTTGGTCGCAGCGACCGTCTCGACCGCCCTGTTGGCGTACGCCTGCGGCGACGGGACCACGGAACCTCCGCCCCCCGATCCCCCGCAGCCCACGACGGTCACGGTGAGCCCGGCCACGGCCCAGCTCACCGCACTGGGCGCGACGATACAGCTCTCCGCTGAAATCCGAGACCAGCACGGGCAGGTGATGGGTGGTACCTCCGTGAGCTGGGCGAGCGCCAGTCCCGCCGTGGCGACGGTGGACGCGGCGGGTTTGGTCACGGCGGTGGGCAACGGGACGGCGTCGATAACGGCGAGCGCGGGCTCGGCGTCGGGGAGCGTGGCGGTGACCGTGGCCCAGTCGGCGGACTCGGTGGCAGTATCGGCCGCAGCCGATCTGACGGCGGTGGGCGCAACCGTCCAGCTGGCGGCCGAGGCGTTCGACGCGAACGGCCACGCGGTGGCGGAGGCAGCGTTCTCGTGGGCGTCGAGCGACGATGCGGTGGCGACAGTGGACGCGGCGGGTCTGGTCACGGCAGCGGGCAACGGGACGGCGATGATCACCGCGAGCGCGGGCTCGGCGTCGGGAAGCGTGGCGGTGACCGTGGCCCAGTCGGCGGGCTCGGTGGCGGTCTCGCCCGCGGCCGATCTGAAGGCGGTGGGCGCCACCGTCCAGTTGGCGGCCGAGGCGTTCGACGCGAACGGCCACGCGGTGGCGGAAGCCGAGTTCTCGTGGGCGTCGAG
>LXNI01000151.1_pt1 | contig 85559 bp, 63 predicted proteins | sample 809091 | NCBI WGS metagenome assembly LXNI01 (sample SAMN04870527, study PRJNA318959) | sponge metagenome | biome: 01000161; feature: marine sponge reef; material: water | host: Sarcotragus foetidus | place: Greece: Milos, Mediterranean Sea | collected 2013-05-29 | depth 5-7 m | reverse complement strand
CCCATCACGCGACCCGTCGCGTAGCTGGCGATAATGTCGCTGATCGAACTCTGACCAACCAGCCCACCGACATTGGTCTCTCCCATCACGCGACCCGTCGCGTAGCTGGCGATAATGTCGCTGATCGAACTCCGACCAACCAGCCCGCCAACGTCCGATTCACCCGTGACATCGGACGTCGCGAAACTCGACGCGATCGTACCCCGGTTGAACCCGATCAGGCCACCCACATCGGAATCCCCCGTTACCTGGCCCGTCGCGAAGCATGATGTGACAGAGCCCCGGCTGGTGGCGGCCAACGCCCCGGCACTGTCGCCCGTCACGTTCGCACCGACCAGTCCGAGCTGTCGCACTTCGGCCGTAAAGCCGAGTTCGAGGAACAGCCCCGCTCCCCCATCCCTGTCCACCAACAGGTTGCTTAAGGTGTGCCCGTTACCGGTGAAGATGGCCCTGTATCCATCGATGGGCTGCCATCCGGCGCCACCGTGCCAGAACTCGTCGCCGTTGCCTGCGACACCGTCGCCGTTGGTGTCAAAATCCAGGTCCGTCAGCAACTCGTAACCGCCGCAGCCGTTTGCGCAGCCCATGTCGTCGGCCGCCGCCGGGAATGCCAGGGCGTATGTGGCTCTCTCGGAAGACACCGCCCGTCCGCTCCCACGAGGATCGTGGCGCACCGCATCGATCTGCACCGCGTCGCCGTCGACAAACAACGTCAGGTTCGGAAGTATCTCCGCGACAACCGGCGGTCGATTGCCGGTCGGGTTCGTCGACACCCAGGAGCTTCTGCTCGCTTCGCCACCACCAACCACCGCTGCCACCTGGTATCGGGCTGCACCGGATTGCACGGCTTCTGCGTACTGCCGTTCGGCGAGGTTTTCGGAAACGGTTTCGCTACCACGGATCACTGTGTAAGTGAGTTGCGGCGCCGGACTCCAGTGGTCGGTGTGCACTGCGGTCCATGTGAGGTGCGCCTGTCCATCGCGAATCGCAACAGTCGCTGTCGGCCCTTCACGGAGTTGGTGGCCAAACTCCTGCCAAGTCGGCTGCCCGTCCCCATCGAAGTCCAGGGCAAGCACCGGGTACTGTGCCGACGTCCCGAAATGCCAGGGATCGTCCGTCGCCCCGTCGCTGTCGAAGTCTGCCTCCCAGTCCGCATAGATGCCTTCAGTCTCGGTCGGCAACTGCAACCCACCTGTGGTTTCCCCCTGGCCGTGTTCACCTGACAGCCGCCCCGAAGTGTCGGTATCCCAATAGCTGGTAAGGATATCTCCCGTAACTGACTGCGAGCCGACGAGACCTCCGACCTGTGCAGTTCCGCTCACCGTGCCGGTGGCCAGGCTCGCCTGGATCTCGCCGGAGTTCCGTCCCACAAGCCCGCCGGAGCCACCTGTCCCACCGCTTACACGACCGGTGGCATAACTGGCGCGCGCTGAGCCCGAGACGCTGTTCCACCCGATCAGTCCCCCCAACTTCGCCATCACCAGAAACACCTCCCGTGGCGTAGGTCAGCAGCACGGCGCCGCTGTTACCACCAACTAACCCACCGGTCGACGAGGCCTCGCCGGAGACGTCGACCGTGGCGAAGCTGGCTCGAATCTCCCCTACGACCGCATTCGAGCCGACAAGGCCACCAACATCGGTGTCGCCTGACACGTGACCGCTGGCAAAGCTCGTCAGAATGTCGCCAGAATTTCGTGCTGCCAGTGCCCCGGCGCGCGTTCCCACCACATCGACACTGACCAGGCCAAGCCGCTCAACAACACCGGATACCTGGATCTGGCGGAACAGACCTGCATCGCCTTCACTGTTGACGAAAAGATGTTCCACCGTGTGGCCGTTGCCATTAAAGCGTGCGGCAAAGTCGTTGATCGGGACCCACCCTGCACCGTCGTTCCAGTACGCATCACCCGCATCAATCGAGCCGCTCTCGTCAGTATCGAAGTTCAGGTCTGTACCTAACTCATACCCCGAACATCCCAGTACGCCGCACCCCATGTCGTCATCGGCGTTCGGGAATGCTCTCTCGTACGCTGCTTCGCCCGCTACCGTGGGGCGACCCCGACCAAAGCGGTCGTAGCGAACAGCGTCGAGCTGCGACAGCGTCCGGATTTCGATCAGTCCGTCGTCGTCAACATCGTAGTCGGTCGCTGCTTCCGGCGTGACGGTCACCTCGAACTCCTGCGTCGCCGTGGAATTCGACCCACCTTCGTCGGTTGCCGTCACGGTGACCGTCGATGTCCCCTCTGCAATCGGCGTGAGCGTCACCTTGGACCCGGACAGGACAACCTCCACAACGGACACCTGCGAAGACGATGCCGCGAATGTGAGCGGGTCGCCATCTGGATCCTCGAATCCAGCAGCGACATCGAGAGTCAGCGCCCCGCCCTCAATACCGAGCGTTCGGTCAGGCAGCGTCCCGACACCAACCGGAGGCTGGTTGCCCGTTGAACTGGTCCACACACGTGCGCTGCGTGACGCTTCGCCGTTTTGGACCACTGCCGCGACCTGATATATACCGGTCGTGATGGCGTCCACATGTCGCCGATCGACCAAATCCCTGACCAGAACCTCGTCATCGCGGGTCACTACGTAGGTTATCGCGGGCGCTGGCGACCAGTGGCTGGCATCCACCGCCGTCCAGGTTAGCGTCACCCCGCTGGTCCCGGCCATTGCCGTCAGCGCCGGTCCTTCTCGCAACTGGTATCCAAACTCCTGCCAGGTGGCCTGGCCGTTGCCGTCCATGTCTATCACAAGCGCTGGATACTGAGAATCTGATCCGAAATTCCAGGGTTCGTCTGGCTCACCATTGCCATCCTCGTCCAGGTTCCAATCCTGGAATACACCCGCATAGCCGGTCGGTGCCTGTAACGCCGCCGTGTCCAGACCTTCACCCTGGGCACTGACCGAGTGACCGGAGGTGGTGGTGTCCCAATAGCCTGCTGTTACGGTGCCGCCGGTCCCCCACCCGACCAGGCCGCCGACATTCGAGCGTCCGCTTACGCGACCCGTCGCGTAACTTGCACGGATGTCTCCCGTATGGCGGCCAACCAGCCCACCAACCCCCGCCTCGCCGTCGACACTGCCTGCTGCGTAGCCAGCGACAACAATACCGCTGTTGTCTCCCAACAAACCGCCGACGTTGGAGACGCCCGACACACGTCCAGTGGCGTAGCTCCCACGAATCGTCCCATCGTTGCTTCCGGCGAGGCCACCCACCCTGGACCCGTCACCGTCGACATTGGCGTTCGCATAGCTACCCCGAATCGTGCCCGAAGTCGAGTTCCAGCCAACCAGAGCGCCGGTCACGCCGAGACCGGTCACACGACCTGTCACGAAGCTGCCGAACACGAGTCCATCGTTCTGAGCTGCCAATCCCGCAGTGCGGTTGCCAGAGACATTGACTCCCGTCAAGCCCAGATTTCTAATGACACCCGAAGATGCGTTCACTCTAAATAACCCTACATTACCGAGTCTGTTGACAAGCAGGTTGTTAATCGTCCGGCCATTGCCGTCGAAGATGGCCCTGAACTCCCTGATAGGCAACCAGCCAGCGCCATCGTTCCAGTAGGTGTCACCTGCCCCGACCGCACCGATACCGTCCGTATCGAAGTCCAGGTCGGTGCGCAATTCGTAGCCCCTGCAACCTCCGGCGCCGCAGCCCATGCCAGTACCGGCGGAGGCGAACGCAGTCCTGTAGGCATCGATTCCGGATTCGGGAACGCCGTCGCCATCGGTGTCGTAACGGACGGCATCGAGTTGCGCCAGTGTTGTAATGTCGATCAGCCCGTCATCATCAAGGTCGTAATCGATTGTCGCTGTCGCCCGCACGGTCACAACGAAGCTCTGAGTCGCGGTGGTGTTGGACCCGCCGGGATCGGTGGCCGTAACGGTGACGGTAGCGGTTCCGGCAGCCACTGGTGTGAGCGTTACCTGGGATCCCGAGGTGACAACCTCCAGGACCGCCGATGCCGAAGAGTCCGCTGAGTAGGTGAGCATGTCGCCGTCCGGATCGTTGAACGCGACTGTCACTTCGATCGACAAGGCAGGGTCGCCTACCCCCAGCGTCCGGTCGGGCAAGGATCCCACGGCGGCTGGTGGTCGGTTCTCCTCTGCCGGTTCGTCGGTTATACGCGCGCTACGTGTCGCCTCTCCTCCCGAGACAGACGCGGTGACTTGATAGACGCGGCCCGACCCTACTGTCTCATCGACGTGCACGAGTACATCAAGATCACGCGCGATGGCTTCGTCGTCGCGGCTCACGGCATAGGTCACCGTTGGTGGCTGGCTCCAATGGCTGGTATCGACGGCAGTCCAGGTCAGGGCCGTGTCAGCCGCGCGGTTGTCGACGGACAGAGTTGGGCCCTCCCGTAGCTGGTAGCCAAACTCCTGCCACGTCGACTGGCTATCGTTGTCGAGATCCGCAACAAGGACCGGATATTGCAAAGATGTGCCGAACCGCCACGGATTATCGCGGGCGACGTCACCGTCGATATCGAGGTTCCATCCCGCGAACACGCCGGTGTATCCAGTGGGGTCCTGCAATGCCGCTGTCGAGACTCCCATACCCATGTCACCGTCGGTATGCCCCGACGTCTCTGTGTCCCAGTAGCTTGCCTCGACTTCTCCTGCTCCCCTGCCGACCAGACCACCGACGTCGAGGCGGCCCCTGACCCGGCCAGTCGAAAAGCATGCCGCGATCTTCCCATTGTTGCGTCCAACGAGCCCGCCGATGCCATCTTCAGTGCTGTACACGCCCCCTGTGGCGTAGCAACCCCTGATCGTGCCAGGGTTGTCACCCACCAGTCCCCCGACGAGGTTGCCACCGCCAGTCACGGCGCCGGTAGCATAGCTGCCGGCGACAGAGCCACCGTTGAATCCGGCCAATCCGCCGACCCAGGAACTCTCACCTGTCACCTGTACCGCCGCATAACTCGAGCGAATGACACCATCCACCGCATTCCAACCCACAAGACCGCCAGTTACACCGCTGCCGGACACGCGACCGGACACGTAGCTTGAAACTATGGCGCCGCCGTTTTGACTCACCAGCGCACCGGTGCGGCCGCCAGCCACGTCGACGCCGACCAGTCCGATACGACTGATCACGCTGGACTTGGAAGTCGCGCCAAACAGCCCGGCTGAGTCATCCCCGGCTGCAAAAAAATTACTGATCGTGTGGCCGTTGCCGTCAAACATTGCCTTAAAGAACGAGATCGTGCCAATCGGCTCCCACCCTTCGCCGTCATTCCAGTAGAGGTCGCCTGCATCCGGGACGCCGCTCCCGTTCGTGTCGAAGTCAAGGTCGGCGCGCAGTTCGTATCCCACGCATCCACCAGTGCCGCAACCCATTCCGGATGCCGCGCGAGGAAAGGCCGCGTCGTATTGCGTGGCGCCAGTCACAGTCGGCTTACCGTCGCCATCGACGTCGTAACGGATGGCGTCGAGCTGGACCAGGGTCCTTATCTCGATCCGCCCGTCGTCATTTACGTCATAGTCGTAGCTTAAAGTCGTGTCGTTCTGAACCCCGAGAGCCGAGAAGGCAGCAGCGACATTGCCGAGGGAATCCCGGAGCCGGTTGGAATCCGATGCATCGTAGCTCAAACTGATATCGGACTCGTCCGCCACGGCAGCTGGATCGACAGTCAGGTGGACGACGTTCCCACTCACTGCCGTCCCGGTCACAGTCCGGGCAACTGAACCTGACAGCGAGAAAGTGCTCGCAGGGGGCGTTGAACGTCCGTCAAGAGGCTCGCTCCAGGTCAGAGTCAGTGCCGCGCCATCCAGCGTCGCGTTGTCCACCACCGGCGACTTCGTATCGATCAGGAAGTTTGCGCTGGCCTTCTCGTTGCCAAGACCCGCCGCGTCCTGGACGGCGTCCGCCACAATTGTGATGCCCAGGCTGCCATCGATGTCTGCGGCCGGATCGACATCCAGAGTGTACATGGCGCCCGAGCCCGTCAAGTTCGACGCGTCGCCATTTTCCACTTCGATACCAGCCACGGCCAAACCCGACACTACTTCCGAGAAGATGATCGTTACCGTGAACGGATTGTTCGTCGGGTGCGTCGCCGCACTGGTTATCGATAACACCATTGGCGATTCGCTGTCAGGTGTGTCATTCCCTACCGGTTGACCTGCAAACGCGCTCGCCCGGTTGCCCGCTGAGTCTGTCACCGGATTTCGTGCCGGAGGAACGTATGTCACGGTGATTCCCTGCTCGCCGTATGACGCGGCCGGGGTGATCGTCAGACGCATCGTCACACCGTTAGCATCCACCGCCGTAATCGACCGCTGTCGCTGACCGCCCGACACCACGAAGGCGTCGTGCATCGGGGTCGAATCCTGGTCCAGTTCCTCATTCCAGGCAAGCGTCAGGGTTGAGCCATCTACGGTCGCCGTGGCAAGTGTGGGTGCCTTGGTGTCCACGGCGAAGGTCTCGCTGTGCGCTGTATTGCCATTTCCGGCCCCGTCTTCCGCCACTCCAGACGGCACGGTTACCGTCACATCTCCTTCGTAGTCGGCGTCCGGTTCGATGTCTAGTGTATAGGTGGCTGCTGTACCTGAGAAACCTGATCCCGAACCCCCCGAGACTTCGATCTCGCTTCCCGTGAGCCCCGACACCGCCTCGGTGAACACGATTGTCACTGTGAATCGATCCTTGGTCGGGTGGGTCGAGTCGCTGGAGATCGACGCAATGCCGGGCATGTCTCCATCCGTTGTACTGTTTGTCGCCGTTCGTCCGGCGAAGCCTGCAGCCAGGTTCCCCAACCTGTCCTGGATAGCCCCCTGTGACGGCGGTACGTAGCCCACTTCGATTCCAGTCTCGCCATGTTCAGCTGCTGTATCCACCGTCAGATGAACACTGCTGCCGCTCACCGACACGTTGGTCACGGTGCGGGCCACCCTGCCGCCAGCCACAGAGAATGCGCTCGCCGCCGGCACTGAATCACTATCGAGTGCCTCGTCCCACGTCAAGGTGAGGGCTGACCCATCGACCGTCACGCCGCCATTGGGCGCCAAGGTGGGTGGCTTTGTATCAACAGCAAACCTCTGGCTGTGCGCCAGGTTTCCGTTTCCCGAGGTGTCTTCCACCGCCCCGGCTGCGATCGACACCGTCACGTCTCCTTCAAACCCTGTGTCCGGTTGGACGTCTATTCCATAGCTTTCAGCCGACCCCGAGAAGCCGGATGCCGTGCCACCCGTCACGTCGAGATCCGACACCGCAAAGCCGGTAACGGTCTCGGAGAATTTGATCGCGACCCGGAACGCATCCTTTGTGGGGTGTGTAGCAATGCTGCTGATCGTGACCGTCGGCGGTTCCGTGTCCGGCGTGGCATTCGCGACCGGCTGGTTAGAGATGTCGGGAGCCAGGTTGCCCGCTTGATCGGTGAGCGGATTTAGGGTGGGTGGTACATAGTTGACGCTTATTCCGGCTTCGCCGTATACGGCTGCCGGGCTGATGTTCAGGCGTACCGTCGAACCATTTACCGACACACTGGTCACCGAGTGAGATGTTCCGCCGCCAGTGACAGTGAATGCGCCTGCCATCGGCGTCGAGTTGGGGTCGAGCGGCTCGCTCCAGGACAGCGTCAGGATGGCGGCGTCCAGCGTGGCCGCATTGTTGGCCGCAAGGACCGGTGACAGCGTGTCCACCGCGAATGTCTCGCTGCCAGCGGCATTGCCGTTGTGCGCCGCATCTTCGGCCGCATCCGCAGGAATAGTGACCATCACATCGCCTTCGAGATCCGGGTCCGGGTCGATGCGGAGTTGGTAGTTCGCTTCCGATCCGGAAAAGCCGGAACCCGTTCCGTTCACGACCGTTATCTCGTCCTGAGTCAGCCCCGTGACAGGCTCCGAAAAGGTGACCGTCACCGTGAAGGCATCTTTCACAGGATGCGTGGCGCTGCTGGTGATCGAAGCGATGGTCGGTGCATCGTGGTCAGCAGTCTCATTGATCACCGCCTCGTCGATGAACGTGGCAGCAGGGTTGCCAACAGCGTCGCGAATCGAATCGTTCGCAGTCGGTGAATAATTGACAGCGATCCCGGTTTCGCCGGATGAGACGGCCGGACTTAGAATCAGCGTCGCCTTGTTTCCATCTGCCGACACGTGCGTCACCCTGCGGCTCACCACGCTGCCCCCGGTTACGGTGAAGACATGGGCTGGCACCGGACCCGGATGCAACAGCTCGGTCCAGACCAGGGTCAGCGTATCAGCATTGACACTTGCAACGTTCGGGGTCAGCGTCGGCGAGAGTGTATCCACTGCAAACGAATCGCTTGCGGCGATGTTGCCGTTGTCTGCCAGGTCACGAACTGCATCTGCCGGGACACTGATTGTAATGTCTCCTTCGATGTCGGCATCTGGTGTAATGGTGATGGCATATCTCGCGTCCGAGCCCGAGAAGTTAGACGCAGTGCCACCTGTTACGTCGAGATCCTCCTGGACGAGTCCCGTAACCGCCTCAGAAAAGGTGATAGTCACCGTGAAAGCATCCTTCGTCGGATGTTGCGCGCTACTCACCATCGATTCTACAGTAGGGGCCTCGGTGTCCGCCGGAGCGGGCGGCTCCGCCTCAGCGCTGCGGGTGGCTTCGCCACCCTCAACAATGGCCGCGATCTGGTATGCCGACCTGTCGTTGGCGCCCTTTTCGTCGTCCTCGTAGCTACGTGCGCTGACATCAGAAGCGATCCGCGCCAAGCCGTCCGCGTCGCTGCGATAGACGCTGTAGGTGATGCCCGGCGCCGGCGTCCAGTGGTTGGAGTCAACGGCCGTCCAGGTCAGCATGACCTTGTCTGATGCTGCCGTTGCCGTCAGCGCCGGTCCTTCACGAACCTGCCGTCCGAACTCCTCCCAAGTCGCCGTGCCGTCGCCGTCCATGTCCGCCGCCAGCGCCGGATACTGGTCCGAAGAACCGAATGTCCAGGGATCTTCAGCAACGTTATCGCCATCGCCAGCCACGTTCCATGTTGCGTAGATGCCCGTGTAGTCGGTGGGAGCCGTAATATCCACAGTGCTCATGCCTGAACCACGAGTTCCCTGCGCGTGACCCGACGTGCGGGTGTCCCAGTAACTGTCAACCACATCACCCAAACCGTCTCCCGCGATGCCGCCGACGTAGCGTTCTCCGGAAACACGCGAGGTCGTGTAGCTGGCGGTGACCGCGCCGTCGTTGTCCCCCACCAGCCCACCGCTCCGGTCTTCGCCTGATACCCGGCCAGTGGCGTAAGAGGCCTCTACTCTTCCGGAAAAACCGTTGTGCCCCACCAGGCCGCCGACACGGCCGGTGCCGGACACGATTGTCGTGGCGAACGAGGCCACCACGCGCCCATCGGTGCGCCCCACCAAGCCGCCAACGCGTTGGTCACCCGACACCCGGCCTGCGGCATAACTGCTATAGAGAGCACCGCCTGCTCGAATTCGGCCTGCGACCGCACCGACGTACGATGCGCCGGTCACGTCAACGTTGCCAAGGGCAACCCGGCGTACGACACCCGTTGACCCTACGGCGCCGAACAGTCCCGCATGGTCGCCACGGTTGACGTGCAGGTTCGCCAGCAACCTCCCATTGCCGTCGAAGGTCGCGGTGAAACGACCGTCGATGCTGTTATCCCCGATGGGTTCCCAGCCGGCGCCCGCATTCCAATGGGCATCACCTGCATCGGCATCGCCGCTGCCGTTGGAGTCGAAGTCCAGATCGGCATCCAACTCGTAGCCGATGCACCCCCCAACGCCGCATCCCATGCTCTCAGCGGGGTCGGGATAGGCGGCCGCGTAGACTTCCTCGTCCGACTCGTCCACACTTCCGTCGCCGTCCAGGTCGTAGCGCACCGCGTCGAGTTGTGCGAGGGATGCAATCTCGATCAGTCCGTCGTCGTCGCTGTCGTAGTCGACCGTATTCTCTGCCAGTACCGTCACCGAAAAGGTTTGGGTGGACGACGTGTTTGATCCGCCCGTATCCGTGGCCGTCACGGTTACGACGGCGTTGCCAGCCTTTAATGCCTCAATGTGGATTTCTGTGCCTGAGACGCTTGCGCTGGCCACGTCGACTGCCGACGAGGACACCACGTAGGAGAGTTCGTCGCCGTCGGGGTCGCTAAACGCGCCCGACAGGTCCACCACGACTGGTTCATCCCCCACGCGCATCGTCTGATCCGGGATCATACCGACTGGTACCGGTGCGGAGTTGGCCACACCAGGAGTCGCGTTCATGCGAGCGCTCCGCGACGCCTCGCCGCCATTCACGACAACGGCCACCTGGTAGCTGTAGATGATACCCGATGTGACATCCTCGTCGATGTATTCGAGACTGGACACCTGTGCGACCAGGGTGTACCCATCGCCACCATCGCGGTATACGGCGTACTCTATCGCCGGTTCAGGCGTCCAATGCGTCCGGTCCGGTTCAGTCCATGTCAGTCTCACCGTGTTGACTGTCGTCGACAGGGCAAGCACTGGCGCCGCGCGGATCTGGTAGCCAAACTCCTGCCAGGTGGCACGGTCGTCACCGTCCAGATCCGCCTTCAGAACCGGGTAATCGTTCTCTGTGCCAAAGTCCCAGGGATCGTCGCCGTCGGCGTTCCAGGCGCGGTAGCTGCCTTCGTACGTGGTAGGAGCCTGCAAGTCCACCGTGGTCAGACCCTCGCCCAGGCCGGACGAGAGCCCCGTCGTCGTTGTGTCCCAATAGCTTGCGTGAATGTTGGAGGAGAATCCTTCCCCAATCAACCCACCTGCATCGGTATCGCCAGATACGCTCCCCGTGGTATAACTGTTGCGTATTTCAGTACGCAGGTATCCGGCCAGACCACCGACCTGACTGTCGCCGAGTACGCGGCCGGTCGCGTAACTCGAAACGACCCGGCCCCGGAACGCCGAATCACCAACCAGTCCTCCGACTTTGGTATCCCCGGACACAATAACACCCGCGTAACTGCCAGCCACTTCGCCATTGCTCTCTCCCGACAGGCCTCCTACACCACTGCGGCCCGTGATTTTACCGAGAACATAGCTGGCATGGACTTCACCCAGCCGGTTAAGGTACCCGGAAATGCCGCCGACACGGTCGCGTCCGGTCAGCACGACATGCGTCATTCCGACACGCCGGACAACACCGGTCGTACCGAATGAACCAAGGCCGCCAAACAGGCCCACCTCATCTTCATCCGGTCTGTTAATGAACAGGTTGGCGATGACTAGACCGTTGCCTTCGAATACTGCCTCGAAAGGATTGTTGGAGCTGCCGATAGGCATCCTGCCGCTGCCGCCGTTCCAGTAAGTATCTCCGGCATCTGCTGTACCGCTACCGTTTACGTCGAAGTCCAATCCCACCGTCAGTTCGTATCCGATGCACGACTCCGGACATCCCATATCTGGCGCGTGCTCTGTAAATGCCCTGTAATAGGCGAGCCAGTCATCCTCCACCAAACCGTCACCGTCCAGGTCGTATCGCATCGCGTCGAGTTGAGCAAGGCCCACAACCTCAATCAGGCCGTCGTCGTCCAGGTCATAGTCCCGATCGCCGGTGGAGACCGAAAAAGAGACGGCCACACTCAAGCCGCTCGCATCGGTTGCAGTCACCGTGATGTCGACGCGACCGGTACGGGTCGCCGATAATGTCAGCCCAGACCCGGATAACACAACATCCACGCCTTCGCCATATCTGAGTACAGAGTAGGTCAACGGATCGCCGTCGGGGTCCGTGAATACCTGGGCAAGGTTTATGGCGACGGACTCACCCGGCGCGATGATCCGGTCGGCCAGTCCCGACGCCTCCGGGACACGGTTGCGACTGGTTTTCGGGACCGCCACCGCGGCCACGGCTGCCGGGGCCATGACAATGCCCATGCCGGCGTCCCGATCCGTACCCGCTGCTTCGATATCCAGTGCCGACTCTGCCATGCCAGCGCTGAGTTCCGCCCGGGTGAGTTCGCGGGGTCCGCCGGCTGCCTCCAGCATCAACGCTGCAATGGCCGCCGCGTGCGGCGCGGCAGCTGATGTGCCGTGGAAGTCACCGAATCCAGGAGTCGCCGTCGACACGCCATCGGCAGCGGTGAGATCCGGTTTCTGCAGCAGACGACCACCTGTGGCCAGAAAGTTTCCAGGTGTGATCGGGGTCCCGTCCTGCTCGAAAAACATGCGTCGCGGCCCATCGGAACTGAACCATTCAACGGACTCTGTGCCATCGAAAACCCGCACGCTACCGTCCTGACGCCTGGCATCCACGGCGGCCACACCAAACGCGTTCGCCGCAGCATTGTGAGCGGAGGTAGCACCGGCCGTACCAATCGCCAGGCGTCCACGATTGGTGTTCACCCGCAAATAGCGTTCCTCTGCGCCCGAAGTCCTGACCACGACCAGCCGGTAGCCTGCATGGTTCACGTTCTCCGATCCCGTGCACCAAATCAAAAAATAACGGATGCATCTCTGCGACCAGATGCTCTCTACCGGATCCTGCGTGCCATCCTGTGTGTTTGTCGAGGAGTCCTCGACAGTGCCGTCGGGTGCAACCAGGAAGAGGTCGTAGTCATTCGAGGATGCGCCCAGAGGGTCGGACCACTTCAGGAAAAACCAGGATCGCGTATCCCGCGTGACTTCGTTTTCGCTAACCCCGTCAGCGAACGCGTGTGCTGTACCCAGCGTATTGCCATCAGGGCTGAAGTCTTCCCCGCGGACGAAGTCTCCTTCCCATGTGCCGGACTCGCCATCATTCAGGTTTCCGCTGTTGCCTGCGGAGGAGAAGTAAAAGCAGCCTTCTGCGACGACTGTGTTAATGGCACGCGCAACGTCGTCGTCCTGGAATACGGCCTCACGGAAGTACCGAATATCGTCGACAATAACATCTGCACCAGCGTCGCAGAGGGCTTCTATGTCCGACGCGAACGAAGCTTGTGATCCAAATGCCGTCGCGAAGTATAGGTTGGCGCCCGGTGCGAGATCATGGACAATCTCAAGCATTGCCGTTCCCTCGCTGCCCTCGCCAGCCTGGCCTCTCAGTACGGTCACCCCGGCGGGCAGGTCACCGGATTCCTGAAGTTCGACCAATGAATCCACGCCGTCCGAAAGCACGCCGATCCCGATCCCCGTGCCGTCGACGCCATGCTCCCGGCGTGCCCTGTCCGCCGCATGGGTGGTGTCACCCTCAGACGTGTTCACTTTCGTTGCGGAGGTCGAGGGGAGAGCCGTTCGAACCGCCGTCGGAATCCCGAGGTGAGTCGTGGCCTGGTCCGCGGTTCGGATCGTCGTCACCGCGTCCTCCAAAGCCAGAGTTTCCACTTCCGATAGGGGGAGCAGCGCCCTGATTGCCCCGTAGCGTGGAAAGCTGTTGACCACCTTGCCGCCCAGATCGCCTATGCGTGTCAATACTGCTGGTGTCACGTCGCCGCGAATGTCCACTTCAACCATCTGCCCAAGGAGTGCGGCCCCTTGGGCGCGGCCGTCCGGTGACGCAGTCAGTTGTGCTTCCCGCGCATTGTGCGCTGCGTCCAACAGATCCGACCCCACCTTGCGCTGGCTGGGCGACCGCCTGGCCTTGGCGGCGAGGATCTCTTCGATCTGACGCATGGTCTCTGGTGCAAGCGTACGAGCGGCATTAACATCTTGCCCTTGCTTCGCCTGCCCGGATTCTGACCGCACGACCTCCACTGATTCAGAGGATTTCACCCTTGCAGCCAGCGCCGCATTGCCGGCAATATCACTGATCGCAGACGCGCTATTCAGAGGAGGCGTATAATCGACAGTGATCACCTCTTCCGACAGCACCGGAACGTCGAGTCCCAGGTGCACAGTGTCCCCTCGCACTACCACTTCGTTTACGGATATCGCAACTGTGGATGAGTCCTCAAGGACGCTAAAGGCGTGTACGGACGGTGTTGATTGCTCGTTCAGCATCTCGTCCCAGGTCACCAAAAGCTTCGATCCGGTTGCCTCGACGGCGACCGGCTTTGGCCGCACGCCGTCCACCTTGTGTTCCGCGCCGCCAGAAACTCCGTCATGCGTCAATACAGCATCACGCTTTGACAGGTCCCATATGCGAGCATCATTCAGTTGGAGGCTGTCGGCAGAGATTTCGATCCCGTCTACGTCCACGTCGTCATCGCTCACAACGTACACAAAGCTCATCGCTTCAGGGCTGGCATGTTGTGTATATACCGCGTGTCGGACATTGCGGCCAATCGTCAACCCGATGGTTGGCGTTCCGTTCGTCTGGTCCACCAAGACCTCGCGGTTGAAGACCGCCTTCACGGTGATAGATTCGCCGTTTATGTAGACATCACCATATGGCCTGGACTCAATCTCGATCGCGGTGACCGCAACCACCGGTGTCGCATCTTCCACCGCCACGACATCCGCAGCCAACGCGTGCTGCCCGCTTGCAACAAGGATGGCCGCAATCCATACCGGCCACGAGTTTCTGAATCCAATGCCTGCTACAAACACAGGCACCGTCCAAGCGACATCGTCACGCCATTAAAGCAAACAATCCTGGACTGCTGGCGTCCCGAACTTTGCCTGGCTCCTGTTCTTTTCGGGCTTTTCTGCCCTTGCGATGTAGCAAGAGATTCCAAATAAGCACAACATCCAACCCACAGCAGATGGCTTTGGGGCGTTCGTTTGCGTAAGCATAATGTCGCAGCGCCGAGTTGGAGGAGCATGACTACAGGCATGCGGGGGAAGCTCGGGAATCCCGGAGGGACGCGCAGACGCTGAAGCAAATAAATGCCCCAAAGCCATCTGCGAACAGCCTCGTTAATGAAGCGAGCTATCAAATAAGCACAACATCCGACATACAGCAGATGGCTTTGGGGCGTTCGTTTGCGTAAGCATAATGTCGCAGCGCCGAGTTGGAGGAGCATGACTACAGGCATGCGGGGGAAGCTCGGGAATCCCGGAGGGACGCGCAGACGCTGGAGCAAATGAATGCCCCAAAACCATCTGCGAACACACTCGTTAGTGTAACAAGCTCTCTCATCAAACATGACGAAGAAAATACAAGTAAGCCGTCCTGATTGCGCCGCAACAGCGGCAGGGCAGATTTTAGACCGCTGAAGGCTCTCCTGGTTCACGATGGAGCCGCTTTCCAACCGCCCACACTCGTATGTGTTCACTTAACCATCACAACATCCTGACTTGGATTACTATCCTAGCATATAACTGAATGTCGTCATTGGTATAGCGTTGTGCCACAAAGTGGAACTGCAGGTTAGACGGCTGCAAATGCGTATTGCGAAGGCATTCAGTTGAGCGCCATTTCATGTTGAACAGGACTCCCCATTCCTCATTTGCTGCAACCCCTGTAGAATCACAGGTAACCAGACTTGTAGATCAAATAATTATGTCAAGAACCGTATTCTGCAGCAGACTGAAAAAAGAACTCCCCGGACTGGCTTCTCCACCCTTTCCGGGTCCACGCGGTCAGGAAATCTTTGAATCCGTATCCGCCGAAGCATGGTCTGCCTGGCAGCTCCAGCAAACTCTGCTGATCAATGAAAAACACCTCAACCTTCGCGATAAAGGCGCCCGAAAGTACCTTAACGAACAGCGAGACCGGTATCTTGCGGGGCAGGAAATCGACAGGGCCGAGGGCTACATCCCGGAAAATTGAATTTTGGACCAGAGAACACTTCATGCCGCTCGCACCGCCAAGAATCCTGATCATAGAAGATGAACCCAGCATTCTTGATAACGTGGTTTATGCGCTGGACCGTGAGGGGATGTTATCTGAACGAGCCAGCACAGGGGCACAGGGTCTCGACCTGATAGAGGCGATCAAGTTTGACCTGGTGGTACTCGATATTGGACTGCCGGACATCAGTGGCATTGAAGTATGCAAAAAAATCCGCAGTAAATCCGATATACCCATCATTTTCCTTACCGCCAGAGCTGACGAGATCGACCGGATTCTTGGACTTGAACTGGGAGCTGATGACTACATCACCAAACCATTCAGCCCACGGGAATTGGCAGTCAGGGTCAAAACCATACTAAGGAGGATCTCAAACAGAACAGGGCATCAGGAACAGGCGCCCGTATTCAATGTGGACCAGGACCGGAAGGAAATAAAGTTCATGGGCACCCTGCTGACACTCACTCCTTTCGAGTACGGCATACTGGGAAAGCTGATCAGCCAGCCACGCCGGGTGTTTTCCCGCGAGAGCCTGCTTAATGAAGTATGGACTGACAGCGAAGACACATCCGACAGGGTTATCGACACACATATCAAATCCATTCGATCCAAGCTCAGGACAGTCGACCCAACCCGTCACCCGATCAGAACACACCGCAGTTTCGGCTATTCTCTGGAGGAACCTTGAGCCTGACAAACCGGCTGCTGATCACTTTCTTTTCCGTGGTTCTCATCAGCGGTTATCTGTTCTATGACATGATCATCGATCAACTTGAACTGGGAATCAGCCAATCTACAGAAGAAACCATGATCGACACTGCGAACCTGTTGGCAGAACTGGTGGAAAATGAAATTTCCACACGCAATCTTACCCATCTGAATCAAGCGATCGACGAGTATACCAAGCGAAACCTGCAGGCGACGGTCCATGACATCGTCAAGACAAAACCCTCTCTGCGGGTCTACATTACGGATGATCATGGCGTTGTGGTCCATGATTCCGGGGGTGAAGCCGTCGGGGAAGACTTTTCACAGTGGAACGATATTTACCTGACCCTGCAAGGGGAATATGGAGCACGGGCAACCCGGCTGGACCCGCAAGACGAATTCAGCACCATTTTGCATGTCGCAGCTCCCATAGTAAAAGGTGGCGAAATCGTGGGCGTTGTTTCACTGGCAAAGTCAAAACTTTCTCTGCAACCCTATGTCGAGAGAATTCAGAACACGATGCTGTACAACGGGATATTCCTGCTTCTGGTATCACTGGTTGTCTGTCTGTTGCTGGCATACTGGCTGACCCGGTCTATCCGTCGACTGGTGTCATACGCGGATAATGTAGCCGGCAACACCGGTCCGCCATCGCCGGTCTTTTCCGAACCTGAATTCAATCAATTAAGTACTGCAATTCAGGCCATGCGTCGGCGTCTGGATGGCAAGGAGTACGTTGCTGATTACATCGAATCACTTACCCATGAAATCAAATCTCCTGTTGCCGCGGTTAAGGGTGCTCTGGAGTTGATCGACGAGAATATGCCGGTACCGGATCGTGAACGGTTTATCGACAATATGCAGCATGAGATGGAAAGACTGGAGGAGATTACCGGTAGACTGCTGGAGCTGGCGGAACTTGAGCATATGGATGAGCTCAATCATGCCGGGCAGGTTGACCTGAACGAAATATTGCAGAAGCAGATTGGTATCAGATCAATTCAATGCAGGGCAAAACGGATTGAAATTGTTTCTTCCACTGTTCCATCGACTGTTTATGGTGATGAATTTCTATTGACACAGGCCATTAACAATCTGCTGGACAACGCAATGAATTTTTCAGCACCCGAATCAAAAATCGAAGTTACTCTGACACGGAACAACGGTTCTTCGATAGTGAGCATCAGGGACTACGGACCTGGCATTCCGGATTACGCCAGGGACAAGGTTTTCGATCGCTTTTTCAGTTTGCCAAATCCCGTGACCGGCAAGAAAAGTACAGGTCTTGGCTTGAGCTTCGTCAGGCAAATCATGGCATTGCACAATGCTGAAATCCGTATAGAGACACCTGATCATGGGACAGGCTCCGGAACTGAAATCAAAATAATAATGGGGTCGGAGTAAAGTGCCGGAGTAAAACTACCCATAACAGCACGATCAGGTCAGATGTAATGATTTACTCCGGCACTTTACTCCGACCCCATAAAAACCACATAAAAACCACATATTCATGATTCATTATCGCCTCCAGGCATATTCGAGGAGATATATCATGTTGCAGTTCATTCAAAATATTTTGAGATCAAAACCCGGGTCAGTTGGTATTATTGCGCTGTTGTTACTGATACCGCTGTCCCTTATTGAATCAAAAATCCGCGAACGATCAACTTTCCATGAACAGGCCGTTGCTGAAATCAGCGATAGCTGGACCGGCAAACAGACATTGATCGGGCCGGTCCTGGTCGTCGATTATCAGGTCTCTGAAGCCAAAACCTACCTTAACGAAGAAGAAGACAAGTTCATGACAAGAATGGAAATTGTAGACAGGACCGCGCTGTTACCTATGGAAGACCTGCGTGTCGACGTAGCCGTAAATACGCAGAAACGCTACCGGGGAATCCATGAAGTGCAAGTCTATTCCAGCCACATGGATATGTCCGGTGAATATCAACCCGCAGCGTTACTATCCATCATGGAGCAACCGAAATTCCACCAAATCAGGAATCTGTATATCCTGATCAGTGTCAGTGACCAGCGCGGTTTTGCCTATATTCCAACTTTGTCCTGGGGTGATAAAACCTATCAGTTCTCTGCCGGGGGTTATGCTGTATTGCAGGGTCGTGGCATCATGGTGAAGTTGACGACACAAGACCTGATGGAACCCACTACTTTCAAGTCGATTCTCGGATTGAAAGGAACCAGTACACTCAACTTCGTACCTGCGGGTCGGAGCACTCATTTCCAGGTTAATTCCGACTGGAACCATCCCAAATTTATTGGACGTTATCTTCCTGCGTCCAGAACGGTGGAAGATGGATTCTCCGCAAACTGGTCAGTCACTGCGCTTGCTTCCAATATCAACCGGGACCTGGCCCTCTGTGCGTCGAATAAATGTAACAATTTAATTGGAAACAGTTTTGGCGTGGAACTGATTGAACCTGTTGATGTATACCTGATCACTGAACGAGCCGTTAAATACGGGCTACTGTTCGTAGGACTGGTCTTTGCTCTGGTTTTTGCCGGTGAAATCCGTCAATCGGTTACCGTACACCCAATTCAATATCTGATGGTTGGCGTTGGCCTGTCTATTTTCTTTCTGCTGCTGGTGGCGCTATCGGAACACATCTTTTTCAATTACGCCTATCTCCTGGCCACTGTGATGTGCTGTGGACTGTTGACCTGGTACGGCATTCAGATCTTTCAGGGCATCCGGGCCGGCTTGATATTTGGAGGCGTTAATACCGCCCTGTTCTCACTGTTGTATGTGATTTTGAATACAGAAGATATAGCGCTTTTGCTCGGTACGCTCATTACATTCGCTGTGGTCACTATACTGATGATCTTTACCCGCAATGCCGAAAACCTGAATCTGTTCAGCCTGAATATGTGGGGCAATCAATCGGCCCAAAAGTAAAATGGGAAGGATGGGGTCAGATGACCCCATCACTCTTCAGGCGGCTGTCAGTTTGCTGATGATTGAACCCTGTTGATCCTCAGGTATCCCACCGTAGGCAGCACTGGTCCTGTCCACAATATCACCATAGCGGGACAAAATTCCTTCAGCGACTTTGTCCGGCTCCGCCACCACGGCAAATTCATTCATCATATCGTCAGTAATCAGCGTTCCCATCTCTTCCCAGCGTCCCTGTTTGGACATGGTATTCAATTCACTCTGCAAATCGCCAACGCCGATGGATTCCAGTACAGTTTTGTAGGCAGGCGTCGAACCATAAAAAGCAATCTGGCGTTTGGCAGCAATTGCGGCGGTCTGCATTTCTTCCTCAGTGTTTCCGGTGACGACAAATCCGGGGTATGCGATCTCAAAATCTTCACGTTTTTTTCCAGACTTCGCCCACCCTCTTTCCAACGCAGGTAAGGTGGTTTCTCTCATGTAATTGAGGGTCGTAAACGGATGTATGATGATCCCGTCAGCGACCTCACCGGCAACCTCGGTCATCCTAGGCCCGACAGCGGCAAGAAACACTCTGGGCGAACCGTATTGGTTATTCACAGGTGCAAAGAATGGCGTCATAAGCGTGTGTGAATAGAACCTTCCTGTAAACTGCAGCGGCTCCTGGTCGTGCCAATTTGCCCAGATGGCGCGCATCGCCAGGATAAATTCGCGCATTCTTGGTGCAGGGTTGGACCAGGGCATGGAAAATCGCTTGGTGATGTGTGCCCGGATCTGGGAACCAAGGCCCAGTACAAAGCGACCTTTTGAATATTGGTTCAGGTCGTGACCAACATTTGCAAGTGTCATTGGCGTACGGGCAAACGCCACGGCAATTGATGTTATCAGGTCTACCCTTTCAGTATTCTGGGCAGCAACCAGCAAAGGGAAAAAAGGATCATGTGCTGTTTCGGCAGTCGAGACACCACTCATACCCGCCTCTTCCAGTGCCTTTGCCTGTAAGGGAACTTTGTCCAGGTTTGTCCCTATACTACCGTCTACTTTCATCTTTAATTCCTGTGTTCATTCGGAGAAGCCGTCTATTGTACGTGAGACAATTACCGATGTCTTGAAGGGGATGGATTCCCGGTTCCGTTGGAAACCAGATAAATCGCTGCGAGTGAGATAAGGAAAGCCGGAAGCAACTCGTAGACATCGAAGATTCCGCCGGACAGCCCCTTCCACACAACTACGGTAACAGCGCCGGACAACATGCCCGCCAGTGCGCCCCACTGGTTCGTCTTTGGATAATACAGGGACATCAAAACGACCGGGCCAAAACTGGCCCCGAGTCCCGCCCAGGCGTAACTCACCAGGTTGATGACTTTGCTTTCCGGATCGAGTGCTATTAATACAGCAATAACAGATATGAGGATTACGATCGCGCGTCCAACCAACATGAGTTCCCTGTCGCCGGCTTCCGGACGGAGCCAGGATTTGTAGAAATCTTCTGACAGCGCACTGGACGATACCAGCAGTTGCGAATCGATTGTGCTCATGACAGCTGCCAGTATCCCGGCAAGCAACACCCCTGCGACCCAGGGGTTGAAGATGATTTGCGTGGCAACAATGAATACATGCTCACTGTCTTTTGCCCCTAGAGGTTGACCCATGGCGTCCAGGTATGCGATGCCGGCAAGGCCGACACCTATCGCCCCCATACTCGATAAAATCATCCAGGACATGCCAATCGTTCGCGCCCGATCAACCCTGTCGGCAGAACCGATTGCCATGAAGCGTACAAGGATATGGGGCTGACCAAAATATCCGAGGCCCCATGCGAGCAGACTGAGAATACCGATCACAGAGACAGTCTCCACCATCGCAAGATGTGATGCATCAATCCGGGACAGGGTTGCATCAATGCCTCCCAATTCCATCACCATCATGATGGGGAGTAATACCAGCGCCAGTAACATCAAGGTACCTTGAACACAATCTGTCCAGCTAACCGCCAGAAATCCCCCGATTGTCGTGTAGGCGACAATGATGCAAGCGCCGGTCAGAAGCGCTGTGAGGTAAGGAAGTCCAAAGGAAGACTCCAGCAGGATTGCACCCGCTACCATTCCGGAAGCGGCGTAAAACGTGAAGAACAGGAGGACAATACCCGCAGAAATCAACCGGAGTAACCTCGTTTTGTCCTGAAACCGGGCTGCAAAATAATTCGGCAGGGTAAGCGAACCGGTCGCCTCGGTTGCGATGCGTAAAGGCTTCGCAACGAAAGTCCAGTTAAGAAAGGCTCCCACAACAAGGCCGATAACAATCCAGGATTCAACCAGGCCACCAAGATACAGGGCGCCCGGCAAACCCAGTAGCAGCCAGCCACTCATATCTGAAGCACCGGCACTCAATGCAGTCACCGTTGGACCGAGCCTTCTGCCGCCCAGTAAATAATCTCCCAGGTTTTTTGTTTGACGGGAGGCAACAAACCCGATGATCAACATGCAAAGGATATAAGCGGAAAATGTGGTCAGAGTGGCAGTCGACACAGGATAATGGCATCCGGGATGATGAACTCAACAGGAGAATAGAAAGTCGGTAATGAAGTGTCAAGATCAGATGAACGAGACCGTGCCAGGAGTCCAGGATCCCCCCTGCACCCGTGAAAGCCGGGTACTTCGATAGCGTCAACCCTGAAATGGTAAGGTTTGTACCTTGAGTTGACTGATCAGGGGTTCAGAATGACTTCTTCCTGATCTGTTGGAACATAAAAATAGGACCCTGGTCTGAAGTCATAACCCAGATCCCCCAGGAGCCTTCTCTGTCTTGGTGAACAACGCTGGGCAATATCAGGGATACGGTCGTGATCATAAGACCTGACCCATAACTGACAATAGTTGTAAAGCAACACCTTGCGGCTCTTGCCGGAGAGATTTCGCGCTGGACCATGCCAAAGGGAATGCGGGAACAGGTATACGTCCCCTGCCCTGCCCATCAATTGCGCGGCGCCAGGAGAATATGGCGTCATTACCGATTCGCGCTTGAATGGTATCTGGCGGATATGACTTCCGGGAAATACAGTCAGGTTTCCATGATCCTGTTCAGTCACATCACTCAGCAGATACATCGCTTTCATCGCAATCGGCGGTGAAGTCTCTGACACCCTGGTCAAACGCAACGATTCACCGCCATCCGTATGAGTGTACCCCGGAAATTGCTCTGAAGGTTGTCTGCTGATGGCCTGGGTCATGCTCAGCATGATATTCGGTCCCATCAGGTCTACGATGTAATCAAAAACCGGAGCACGATCAATCAGATCAATAAATGCCTGGTGATAGGACAACAGGTCACGACGGTCCATAAAGCCATCCGGATCAAGATCTTTGGCATGATCCAGCCAACTGTAATGGCCAACAGGCAACTCGGGATTGCTATCGGGTTCATAACCGGGCAAGCCTCGTATCCGGTCCATTTCACTGTTAAAGAAATTGACCTCATCAGCATCGAACACCTGCTTCAGATGAAGATATCCATCTGTCTGCCAGATCTCTCGCTGGTCATCGGTTAACCGCAACATTTTTACTCCACCATGGCAGTCCCGTCTTGTGTTCATCGGTTAACTGTAACATATCACTCCACCATGGCAGTCCCGTCTTGTGTTCATCGGTTAACTGTAACATATCACTCCTCCGGGGCAGTCCGGTCTTGTGTTCATCGGCGACTCCACGAAACAGCCGGTTAATTTTGACTATACTTTGATCAGGTAGCTGGGTAATAATTCTCGATTGAGATTTCACAGTTGTTTCCGGCAATTTCCGGAAAATATCTTCATTTTTCCGGTAACTGTCAAGCTGGTTGATTATTTGATTTTCCGAAATTAATTTGGTCGAGCATTAAATCATTGAAATACATAGCCATTTAAAAAACACGATTATTGGCACGATAGTTCCTTAGGTTATCGAGTTAATTAAAATTTGTGACCCGTATGACGCTATTTTTTATCGTAACTCTCAACGGCCTATCGCTTGCGGCGCTGTATTTTATTGCCGCCAGTGGCTTCTCGTTGGTATTCGGGGTCATGCGTGTGGTCAATATGGCGCATGGTAGCCTGATCCTGCTCGGTGCGTATGTCGCGTTCGACATTGCCGAGTGGTCCGGATCCTGGGTTTTTGGGGCGCTCGCCGGTAGCCTGGCGGCCGCGCTCGCCGGCGTACTGTTACAGGTTCTGTTTTTCAATCGTATGGCCGGCAAAGACCTGCAACAAACCCTGGTATCGATTGCTGTGTCTATTATCGCTGCCGACTTGATGCTCGCGCACTGGGGCGGCCTCACCTACCAGCTAAACTTGCCCAGCTTGCTCGAAGGCTCTATCGGCTTACCATTACTCGAGGTTAACTACGCAAAAATAAGAATCGTTCTGATCGTCGCTGCTATTGCGGTCGGTGTCGGCCTGTGGTTATTGATGGCCAAGACAAATTTGGGTCGGCTTATTCGCGCAGGCGTCGATGACCAGGAAATGCTGCATGCATTGGGTTTTAACGTGAAAGGACTCTTTATCGCGGTGTTTGCTCTTGGTGGTGCTCTGGCTGGTTTTGCCGGCGTTGTTGCGGCTACCGCCTTATCTGTCGCACCTGGTACCGATGTACAGTTTTTGCTGGCGGCGCTGATAGTCGTCATTGTCGGCGGTATGGGCAGCATTAGCGGAACAGCAATAGGCGCCATTTTAGTCGGATTGTCAGAGCAATATGGGCTGGTTTATGCACCAACCTACGGTGTCGTATTCACCCTTATTATTATGATTGGCGTACTGGGTTTTCGGCCTCAGGGATTGTTCGGTCGCGGTGACGTCGGATGAGCCGCGCAGACATCATACTGCTCGCTTTTGTCGCGCTACTGCTGTTTTTATTGCCGGCAATATCCAGTGAATTCTTCATTTCGCAGATCGCCACGCGGGTGTTAATTCTCGGTATTATCGCCCTCAGCCTGGCTTTTCTCGCGCAGGAAATCGGCATCATATCGTTAGCACAGGTAATGATTGCAGGCATCGCCGGTTATGCCATTGCGCTGATGAGCCACAATTCAGCTGGTCTGGGTGTCGAAATGCCTCTCGTGGTTGCGGTGGTCGGTGCAATTCTGGCCGCCGGATTGGCGGGTATTTTGATGGGCGTTATCTCTCAGCGCAGCACCGGCATTTACGCGATTATGATTACCCTCGCAACCAGCGTCGCGTTTACCCTCTTTGCACGCCAAAACTATCAAATATTCAATGGCTTCGATGGCCTGGCCGGCATCACAGCACCGACGTTAGGCTCGATACAATTGAGCGAAACCTATCACTTTTACTTCCTTTGCGTAATGAGCAGTCTGGCGGTTTTGATGTTCACTCTATATTTGCGCAAAACACCTTTGGGGCTGGCTTTTCAGGCTTTGCGTGACGACCGTCAACGCCTCGCGGCACTCGGCTTTCGGCCACAACGCACGGTAATTGTCGCGTTTGGTCTGGTCGGGCTGATCGCCGGCATCGGCGGTATTTTACTGACCTGGTTCAATACCCGTATCGCCCCCACCAGCATTGGGCTCGACGTCACGCTGGACGTGTTGATCGTCGCCATCATGGGCGGTATCGGCCATCCTGTCGGCGCTTTCATCGGCGCGCTGGGCTTCGTATTGCTGGAAACCTTCGCCTCAGACCTGATCGACCGAGATCGCTTCAACACCCTGATCGGCGCAGTGTTTCTAATTGTCATCCTGCTTTCACCCGGTGGCCTGATCGGCTTCGGACGGAGGGTCGTTGAACGCACACACATGCTGCAAACAATTGTTGTTTACATAACCGGAACAAAACGAGAGGAATAAAACTATGCGTCTTAAACTAAAGTCATCATTGCGTAGCGTCGCGACAGGTATCGCGCTGGCTACCATGAGCGTCATGCCCGCAGGGGCCGCCGACGAAGTAAAAATTGGCGGCATTTCTGTTCTTGAAGGAGCTTTTGCCGGACCGGGTGGCGACGGTATTCGTGGTATCGAGCTTGCCATCAAAGAATTTGACGGCATGATCGCCGGTAAGAAGATCGTGCTCAGCACCATGTCCTCAAGTGGCGCACCAGATACCGCAGTAAACGCCGCGCGTAAGTTAATCGAGCAAGATGGTGTCGACATTATTGTCGGTCCGTTATCTGGTTCGGAAGGCATCGCGATTCGTGACTTTTCAAAATCTAACCCAGGCGTCACGTTTATCAATGGCTCGTCAGCGGCACAGGATGCGACCTTGCGTAACGGCTCTGAAAATTTCTTCCGCTTCGGTGGTGATGGCGCGCAATGGCTAGCCGGTTTGGGGACTTATGTCTACGATACACTGGGCTATAAAAAAGTAGCCGTGATCGCCGAAGATTACTCCTTCCCTTACACCCAGATACTGGGTTTCATGACCGAATATTGCAGAGCCGGCGGCCATGTACCGAACAAGTTCTGGGTTCCGATCGGTAATAAAGATTACAGCTCGATCGTCTACGCGATTCCACAGGACGTCAACGCTTTATTTGTCGTGCTCGGTGGCTCAGATGCGGTTAACTTCCTTACCCAGTATAGCCGCGCCGGTGGCGACAAGCCGATTATCGGCGGCACGATTACCATCGACTCGACTATTCTCGACGCCAAAGGGCCGTTCAAAAAGTTGCTCATCGGTACGCCATCCGGCACACCAACTGCGAGTGAAAACGATAGCCCGGAATGGCAGGGTTTTGTCGCACAGTATCGCAAAGAGTTTCCTGATGGATTTTCGTCACCCTCGTTATTCGCGCATCACTATTATATAAGCACCAAGGCTGCGTTACTCGGCCTCGAAAAGGTTAAAGGCGACCTGTCTGATAACCATGCGGCTTACCGTAAAGCATTGTCTACTCTGGAATTTGACACACCAACCGGTCGTATGAAACTCGACAAAAACCGCAACGGCATCGTCGATGTATTACTGACCCAAGTAGTTGATCTGGGTAATGGCAAGCTCGGCAACAAGGTGATTTCGGTCACCAAAAATGTCTCGCAAACCCTGGGTGAGCCAGAAGCAGAATTCCTCGCCATGGGTCCGGTAAGCAGAGACAATCCTTCGTGTCCCTAGCAGACCCTTCAAGTAACGCCCTGCTGGTGCAGGGCGTTACTCGACACTTCAACAGCCTCGTCGCCGTTGAAGATGTCAGCCTCACCATCGCCAAAGGCGAGCGCCGCGCCATACTGGGTGCAAACGGTGCAGGCAAGACCACGCTATTTAATTTGATTGCCGGCGATATTCCTGTCTCGCAGGGTCGTATCGAATTTCACGGTGAAGACATTACCAACCAATCGGTCGCCAACCGGGTAGCGCTGGGTTTACGCCGCACGTACCAAATGGCACGAATATTTCCACAATTAACTGTGCTCGAAAACCTCATCATCGCCATCATCGGCGTTAGCAAACAACATTTCGGCCTGGGCTTGATCGGTCAAAATGATGTTCGCCGGCAACAGGCTATGGTATTGGCCGAACGTATCGGTATCGAGGCATTTACCGGGTTGAAGGCCGAAACGCTGTCACATGGCCAACGCCGTCAGCTCGAACTGGCGATGGCACTCGCCGGTGAACCCAAAGTCTTGTTATTCGACGAACCGGCAGCCGGTTTGTCCCCGCTCGAACGCATCAAATTAACCGAGGTAATCAAATCGTTATCTCGCGATATTACCCTGGTGATGATTGAGCACGACATGGAAATCGCACTCGGTGTCTGCGACCAGGTGAGCGTACTCAACTGGGGACGCCTGATTGCCGAAGGCAGCCCCGAACAAATTAGCCAGAACCAGGTGGTGCATGATATTTATCTGGGTCGAAAACAACGAGACGACGCCTGATGGACGCACAGGATAGCCCGGTATTAAGCGCCAGCAACGTCGACCTGCACTATGGCTCGGTGCATGTATTGCAGGGTATTTCGGTCGATATCGGTGCCCTGCCACGCGCCATCATCGGCCGCAATGGCATGGGTAAAACCAGCCTGTGTCGCGTGATCATGGGCTTGCTGCCATTGTCGGGTGGCAATATAAACCTGAATGGTGTGGCTATAGACCATCAGGCGCCCGACTGGCGTGCACGCCATGGTCTGGCTTATGTGCCACAGGGCCGACGCGTATTTCCGACGCTCACCGTCGATGAGCATTTACGCATTATGCAGCGCGGAAAAAACCAGCAATGGACGCGCGAGCGCATCTACGACATCTTCCCGCGACTGGCCGAGCGCCGTAGCAATTTTGGTAACCGCCTATCTGGCGGTGAGCAACAAATGCTCGCCATCGGCCGCGCATTAATGATCGACCCTCGTCTGTTAATTCTGGATGAACCAACCGAAGGGCTGGCACCGGTTATCGTCGACCACGTGGTCGAAATTCTGCAACAGCTCAGCACCGAAGGTATCGCCATTTTGCTGGTGGAGCAAAACCTGTCCGTCGCGGCTGAACTCGCCGACGAACTTTCTATCATGGTCAACGGGCAAATTATCGACCACATCCCGTCGAGTCAACTTTTGCACGACGAGACCATGCAACGTAAATATCTGGGGATATCACTCGATGGACACTAAACCCAAAACTGCCTATATCGTCGCCACCTGCGATACCAAACTGGCCGAAGCCAGTTACGTGCGTGACTGCATTGCCGCAACCGGCATTCCGACAAAGCTGGTCGATGTTGGTATTAAAAGCACGGCGACTGAGGTTGATGTCGACGTCAGCCAGGTTGCAGCCCACCACCCCAATGGCCCAGACCATGTATTTGGCGACGACCGGGGCAAAGCCATTATCGGCATGGCCGAGGCATTAAAAGCCTTCATGAGTAAACAAACTGACGTTGCCGGCATGGTCGGACTCGGCGGCTCTGGTGGAACCGGCATTATTACCCCGGCGATGCAAACACTCGCCATCGGCATTCCAAAAGTGATGGCGTCAACGCTGGCATCGGGTGATGTTAGTGCCTATGTCGGTGCGACCGATATCATGATGTTATACACCGTCACCGATGTCGCCGGCCTTAATCGTATCTCACGTAAAGTGCTGGCGAACGCCGCGCATGCGCTGGCGGGCATGATCGCAAACCAGATAACGCTGCCAGAAAGCGACAAAGCTACGATCGGGCTTTCGATGTTTGGCGTCACCACACCTTGTGTCGAGCAACTGGTCGCCGCGTATCAAGAACACTATGAATGTCTGGTTTTTCACGCGACCGGAACCGGTGGCAGATCGATGGAAAAGCTCGCCGACTCGAACGAGTTTGTCGGTTTGCTGGATGTCACCACAACAGAAATTGCCGACCTGATCGTCGGCGGTGTGTTCAGTGCCGGAGACGACCGCATGGCCGCAGCCGCAAGAGCCAATATACCCTGCGTGGGGTCGGTCGGCGCCTGTGACATGGTGAATTTCCGGGCGCTCGATTCGGTACCCGAAAAATTTAAAGATCGTAATCTGTACCAGCACAATGCGCAGGTCACGCTGATGCGCACCACCGTCGATGAGAATATTCAAATTGGCAAGTTCATCGCCGAAAAGCTCAATGCGCATAACGGTCAGGTGCGTTTCCTGCTACCCGAAAAAGGCGTCTCGGCGATCGACCAGCAGGGCCAGGTTTTCTACGACCCACTAGCCGACAAGGCACTGTTTGAAACCATTGAACAACATACCCAACAAACCAATGACCGCCGCGTCGAACGCGTCAACGCGCATATTAACGATGCCGAATTTGTGCAGTCACTTAAACAGGCGTTTGACGACGTCATCGCCTTAACTTCAAAAAAGGATGAATCTGCGTGAAACCTGAAAATCGAGCAACAATCCTCAAGCGCTTTCGCGACATGATCGACAATGGTCAACCTATTGTAGGTGGTGGTGCCGGCACCGGTATTTCTGCCAAATCGGCCGAAGCTGGCGGTGCCGACCTGCTCATTATTTATAATTCCGGACGCTATCGCATGGCAGGTAGAAGCTCGCTATCGGGTTACATGGCGTTTGGCAATGCGAACGAAATCGTCATGGATATGGCGAAGGAAGTCTTACCCGTAGTGCAGCACACACCGGTGCTCGCCGGCGTGAATGCCACAGACCCATTCATCGATATCGAACGTTTTTTACAGCAAATTAAAGATACCGGTTTTGCCGGCGTGCAAAACTTTCCAACGATCGGCCTGATCGACGGCCAGTTTCGCCTCAACCTCGAAGAAACCGGCATCAACTATGCCAGCGAAGTCGAGATGATACGCCTCGCGGTAGGCATGGACTTACTCACCACACCATATATTTTCAACCAACAGGAAGCCGAACAGATGGCCGAGGCCGGCGCCGATATTATCGTCATCCATTTTGGTCTCACTACTGGTGGTAGTATTGGCGCCAGCACCGCCAAATCGCTGGCGCAATGCGCCGAAGAGTTTAACCTCTGGTCAGAGGCCATTTTGCAAATAAAGTCAGATACCATCATCATTTGTCATGGCGGGCCGCTATCGCAACCCGACGACGCGCTTTATATGCTGAAAAATTGTCCGAACTGTCACGGCTTTTATGGTGCAAGCAGCATGGAACGGCTACCGACCGAAATAGCCATACGCGACCAGACCCGGGCTTTTAAGCAAATGCGGCGTTTAAATTGATATTGGTTAGCCGAATAAATCAAACCCGAATCTTGAATTAAACCAAGTTGAGGAGAAGCTCCATGATCAAAGTGAGAACATCTACCGTCATCAACGCACCACTCGACAAAGTCTGGGCTATGGCTTCCGATTTTAATGGCCTGCCAAACTGGCATCCGACGGCCGGTTCGAGTGAAATCGAGGCCGGCAAAGCCAACAACGAAGTCGGATGCGTGCGCAACTTCCAGATCAGCGAACCCCCGGGCCGAGTGCGCGAAACATTACTCGCGATGTCCGCGCTGGATCACACCATTGTCTACGACATGATCGGCGGGCCATTACCTTTCGTCGATTACGTCTCTACCATGCATTTCGAAAGCATTACTGATGGCGACAAAACCTATGCGGTATGGAGCGCCGAGTTCGACGTATCCGATGGCAAACACGATCACTGGGGGCCGTTCGTGCGCGACGAGGTTTTCCTCGGTGGGTTCAAAGCGCTGGAAGCGAGCTTATAACTCGGCAGGAAATCGCGAATACGCATTAATATAAGAGAGGTTGAGATGAAAAATCGCATAATAAAACCACTGATCTGGTTTACACTTGTATTGCTGAATGCAACCGGGTTTGCGGCCGAGAAACCCAACATCGTATTTATCTTCGCCGATGATCTTGGGTACAACAATCTTTCCTCTTACGGGGCCCCAAAAATCAAGACGCCTGTCCTGGACCAAATGGCGGCAGAGGGTATCCGTTTCACCGATTTCTACACCGGGGCGTCGGTCTGCACCCCTTCCCGGTACGCACTGCTGACAGGGCGCTATCCTCACCGTGCCAAGGACCGGGCAATGCTGCGGTGGATAGAGCCACCCCACGAAACCGGAGGCATGTCAGACACGGAAATCACCGTGGCCGAAAAGCTGAAAGACCTTGGTTATGCGACGGCGGTAATCGGCAAGTGGCACCTGGGCGATTCGGAAAAATACTTCCCCATGAAACACGGTTTTGACTACTGGTGGGGGCTTGCCAATAACCCGTACCACCGGGCGTACGACAAGGGCGTCCCCATGTACGAAAACAACACCATCGCGATTCAGCCGGCAGACCTTACGACGCTGACAAAGAGCTATACCGAAAAGGCGATCGGGTTCATCGAGCAAAGTGTCGCAGCAGACAAGCCATTTTTTCTGTATTTGCCACATACCTATCCCCATGGACCGCTTCATTGCTCACCTGAATTTTGCGGTACGTCAGCTGGCGGCTTGTTCGGGGATGTCGTTGAAGAGATCGACTGGAGTACCGGGCAGATTCTGGAAAAACTCGAGGAACTGGGGATCGACTCAAACACCCTCGTTATTTTCACCAGCGATAATGGACCATCACCCAAGCAGACAGACGAGAATAAATCCGCGCATCCCCTGCGAAACGTAAAGGCCTCAGTTTACGAAGGAGGAATACGAGTACCCACCATCGCACGGTGGCCAGGAAAGATTAAGGGAAAAAGAGTGGAGCGGAGCCCCGCCATCATGATGGACTGGTTCCCCACCTTTATGACATTGGCAGGGGGAGAAATGCCGACCGACCGACCCCACGACGGCAGAGATATTTCCCCGGTCTTGTTCGGGACCGGCGCACGAGCTGACAGCGAGTTTTACGCCAACTACATCGACCCCTGGACTGACGACGTGATAGTGCCGGTGTATGAAATCATGGAACACAGATCCGGTATATGGAAATACGTGGCGCTGAATGGCGGTGAACTATACAACCTTGAAACCGACATCTCGGAAACCACCAATGTGAAAGATGCCCATCCCGAGATCTACAACCGGCTGAAAAACGAGTATGACTTTTTTACTCAGAGTATCGCCTATGCGCCTGCCCCGGGTGACATCGATGGCGACGGGATACCAGACAAGTGGGAATTAGCCAATGGTCTGGACCCTACTTATACCATTGATGCCTACCTTGACCCCGATGGCAACGGCAAAACCGCCTATGAAGAATATGCAGGCAATGCCATGCCACCATGGGTAACCGCAAGTACGCCATTAAAGCCTATTTCACCCAAGTACTTCGAACGGCGACGCGAGCTTCAGCAAGAAGCGATATCAACCTGTACAGCCAAAGACTGTACTGATAAAAGCTGTTTCAATAAAGAGTGTTACCAACGCATCATGGGGAAGATACGAGAGTTCAAGCCCAATCAGTGACTGGGAGTATGGTTTACACAGAAGGTGAGGACTGGATCACGTGGCGCAATCTAAAGTATTGACCAGTCTCAATTACTCAATGCTGGCAGTCTTTGTGTTGTCCATATTGGTACAATACAATGATCCTGACGCCCTGTACTGGAGCTTAATCTATGGTGCAGCTGCTCTCAATTGCCTGTTTGCTGCTCGGTGTCAATTGCATTGGAGTATGCCTGCTTTGGTAATTGTTGTTGCTTTGGTGGCGGCTGGAACGCTTGCGCCCGATGTTATTGGAAAAGCATCTTTTAGTGACATTTTTGCCAGCATGGAAATGAAAAGTATCGAAGTTGAACAAGCACGTGAATTCGGCGGACTATTCATCATTGTGATCTGGATGACCATGCTCCTTTTTATGGCCCGCCATTGGTCGAAGGGTCGAAACCACATTGCAAAATAAGGATTCATATTGTGTTACCCAAAAAAAACAAATTCTTTAAGATCATTGCGGCCTCGATACAGCGCAGCCGCTTTCCAGGCAGGCAGGCTGCCACTCTTCTGGCCATCATGCTGGCGTATAGTGGCTATGGTTTGGCAGATTCAGGACACTCCGAATCGACCGGTCCGACGCAATTGAGAATCGAGCAGGACGATGAGGCCGGGACCATCGCCATTTACCGGGCCGACGGTACAGAACCCATTGTGACGCAAAACGCCAGGCCGGACTTCCGGCCATATCTGCATCCGATAAATGCTCCGGACGGCAACGGCGAGCTGACCGAATACAGCCCGGGACACCACAAGCACCAGACCGGTCTTTATTGGGGCTTTACGCGAGTCAACGGCCAGTCTGTACCAAAAGATACCCTCAAAAAGTGGAACAAAGAGTGGTACCAAAAAGGGGGGAGCAAGGGGGGGGACAAACCCGCAGAACTCGTGAAGGCCATTGGTCGAGATTTCTTTCACCATCCCGAAGGTGACTACTGGCGGCGAGACTCGGCGACTGTGGTTCAAGCCATGGGCGAAGAGGTCAAATGGCAGACGGTTTACGAGATGCTGGATGAGGCGGGCGAGAATATCATGACGGAAACCCAGAGCTGGACCATGCGTGCGGACGGGGACAAATATATCCTCGACCTGGAGTGGACTGGCGCAGCACAAACCGATATTACAATCGGCGAATACGACTATGGCGGTATGTTCCTTCGTATGCCGTGGCGTAAGGGTATTCGCGGCGAAGCCGTCAATGCGGCCCGGCAGCGCAACCAACAGGCAGAAGGAAAACGTGCCATGTGGGTCGATGTCGGCATGGAGATCGAGGGTCGTGATGATCTTGGACATATCGCCATCTTTGATCACCCGGCTAACAAAGGCTTTCCGCAAACCTGGCGAGTCGATGGCCAACTCGGTGTCGGTCCGGCTCGGTCACGCATGGGCGATTGGCACATCAAGAAGGGTTCGAGCGAGATCATCCGCCACAGGCTGGTTGTCTATACCGGCGATTTCAACGACGTCGAATTGACGAATCTGTGGCAAGACTACAGCGGCGGCGACACCAAGGCACTTTGGAAAATCGCGCAAGAGGAAGGACGGACGGAAAAGTTTCTGACGCCGAAAGAGGCTGTGAACGCCATGACGGTGATCGACGGCTTCGAGGTTAACGCCTGGGCATCAGAGCCGATGATTACCCAACCCATGGCTTTTGCCTGGGACGATCGCGGCCGTATGTGGGTTGCGGAGAACCGCGACTACGAAACCCGTAGTACGGGGTTTTCAAACTCCGGCGACAGTCGCATTCTGATTCTGGAAGACACGGACCACGATGGTGCAGCCGATGACGTAAAAGTCTTTCTGGAGGGAATCCCGTTTCCGTCCGCGCTTGCAGTTGGCTTCGACGGGCTTTTTTTGGGCGCCCCGCCTAACTTGCTTTTTATCCCCGACAAAGATGGCGATGACGTAGGCGATATAGACGACGTTGAAATCCTGCTCACCGGCTGGGGTATCCGGGATCGACATGAGACCATCAACAGCTTGCACTGGGGGCCAGACGGGTGGCTTTACGGCCTGGAAGGCTTCGCCACCCCTTCGAAAATCAAAAAGCCAAACGGAGATGCCCGACTCTATGGACATAAGGACCCCTTCCCGGCGTATTTGGATGGCGATCTCAGGAGGGGTTCTAAAGAGTCCTACTGGAACAATCCGGACTGGCAGGACCAGGAAGGCGTAGACATCAACGGCGGCGTTTGGCGGTATCACCCCACGAAAGATCGTTTTGAGGTAGTTGCGCACGGCTTCAGTAACCCATGGGGAATCGATTACGACGCAAAAGGCCAGTTGTTTATCAGCGCTTGCGTCATTCCGCATGCCTTTCACGTAATCCCGGGAGGGATTTACCATCGCCAGGGCGGTCAGCATTTCAATCCATATGTCTATGGTGACATTCGTACCATCGTTGACCACCGTCACCGGTCGGCACATGGTGGTGCGCGCGTTTATTTGTCCGATGCGTTTCCGGAAGAGCATCATGGACGCCTCTTCATGGCAAACATCCACGAGCATGCTGTTTTGTCAGATGTGCTCGAACCGAAAGGTTCCGGATTCGTGGCAAAACACGGCGATGATTTCCTGCTTTCCAACAATGCCCAGTGGGTAGGCTTCAGCATGGAGATTGGACCTGAGGGCGCGGTCTACGTGTTGGACTGGCACGACGCAGATATTTGCGGCAGTGAGGTTCTGCATAAAGATACCGGACGGATTTTCCGTATTACACCGAAGACATCCCTGGCACAAAACTGGGATGGACGTTATGACGACCTGAAAACAATGACAGATGCGCAGCTGGTTGAACTGCAGCTCAGCAAGAGCGCATGGCACGCGCGCCGGGCGCGTGTGATTCTACAAGCCCGTGCAGCCAAGGGTGAACTGGAGGATTCAGTTCACGGACGATTGCACGAAATATTCCGGTCGAACTCGAATCCGGACGTACGTCTGCGGGCCATGTGGACAACACACATAACCGGTGGCTTTGCAGCTGAGGATCTGATGAACGCGCTGGAAGATAAGGATCACCACATCCGAGCCTGGGCCATCCAGTTGTTAAATGAGGATAATTCTCCACCGACACGGGCTGTGGACACCTTCGCCCGCATGGCCCGCGAAGATGATTCTCCGGTAGTGCGACTGTACCTTGCCGCTGCTCTACAACGCATTAACCATGATGACCGCTGGCAAATCGCACAGGCGCTCGTCAAGAAAGGCGAAGATACCGACGATCACAACATACCCAAAATGATCTGGTTCGCTATCGAGCCCCTCGTAGCGGGGAATCCCGGCCGGGCACTCGAGCTTGCCAAAAGCAGTCAGATTCCGATGCTCACCGAATACATTGCCCGCCGTGCGGTGGATGCCAATGAGCTTGAAATACTCCTTACGGCTGTCGAAGAACCATCGGATGCACGGCTTGCGCTTTTGACGGGGATGCAAGCCGGCCTTGAAGGTCAATTGGATGTGACGCCTCCGGGCAATTGGGACTCCGTTTATGCCAGGCTACAGGCAGACGACAGTGTGGCGGATCTCGCTCAAACGATCTCGCAACAATTCGGTGGCATTGAGGCAGCCAAACAGTTAATGACCACACTGCAAGACCAGAATGCTGACACAGAGGCCCGTAGGCGCGCCTTGAACGGTCTTGCCCGACAACAACATGAAGGGCTCATTGATGAACTTCCGGGCTTGCTGCGTAACCCAGACCTGCGCATCGAAGCGATCCGCGCCGTGGCTGCCTTCGATCGCCCGAAAGAATTGGGGGCCATGCTGTTGCGGGAATACGATAGTTTCAGTTCTCCCGAGAAACTGGAGGTCGTTCAGGTGTTGGCATCGCGCACTGACTATGGTCGCATATTGATGTACGCACTGAGAGAAAACCGCATACCTAAACGGGACGTTCCAGCCTACGCTGCCCGGCAACTGCACCGGGTAGTAGGTAGCGGATTTCTCGAAGTCTGGGGCCCACTCGACCAACTCTCCGCTGAGAAAGTTGCTGCTATCGCGAAATATAAGGCGCTCCTGACTGATGAGGCCCTCTCCTCAGCCGACGCGCGTAAAGGACGAGAGATGTACGATAATCTCTGTGGGGTGTGCCACAAGATGTACGGTGACGGAGGCATCCTGGGTCCGGACATCACCGGCTCGAACCGCACCAATATCGACTACCTGCTCAGTAATATTCTGGACCCCAGCGCCGAAATACAGGACGACTATAAGATGGTGATGGTGACAACCCGTGACGGCAGGACTTATGCAGGCAATATCGCCTCTGAGAACGAACGCACTCTAACGCTTCGAGTTGTGGGACAGGATTCGGTACTGATCAATAAATCGAATATCCAATCTCGAGAGAGCTCTGAGCTGTCCATGATGCCAGAAGGCATTTTCGCGAATCTGACAGATGAGGAGGTTCTCAATCTGGTTGCTTACTTAATGACGACAAGACAGGTAGACCTCTGAAAGAAGTATCGCGGCCAATCCGCTTCCACATGCTCTTTCTTGATGGCGGCCATTCGCAAAGTGGGGATGAGAGCCGCCATGGTCTCCGCCCTGGATACTCATGAAACGACTTTCCGTGTTCCTGACGGCCCTGGTGTGCACGCTTGTTTGGCATCCGGGACTTTCAGCCGAGGATGAATCTGAGCTGGAAACAATCGTCGTAACGGCATCTCGACTGCACCGGTCGGCCGCCGAATTGACTCAGTCAGCGACAACGATTGAGCGCACTACAATAGACGCACGCCAATTTGCCAATGTCACAGAGCTGGTACGACAGATTGCTGGAGTCAATGTTATTCAACAGGGCGGCCGTGGGGGAGTCACCAGCGTTGTATTACGCGGGGGTGAGCCCAATTTCACCGTGGTCCTCATTGACGGTATCAAGGTAAACGATTCCACCAATACACGCGGTGGATCGTATGATTTCTCCTATCTTGACCTTGCCAGCGTTGACCGTGTTGAAATTATCAGAGGGCCGATGTCCGCCGTTCACGGATCGGACGCGCTTGCCGGTGTCATCAACATTGTCACCCGATCGCCAGATGACGGTGCGCAGGTTCGTGCGGAAGTTGGCGGTCACGGGCTGCGATCCGGACGCGTGGCACTTGGCGGAAACGTGGGCAAGGTGTCTGGCACGATCGCAGTACGCACCTTAACCGAAGACGGCGACATAGACGGTGCCGGGTACGATGACCGGGGGCTGGATGGTTCACTCAGCATGAAGGTGGGAACGTCAGGCGAGACCGGTCTGCAGCTGCGATACCAGGATGCGAATAGTACGAGCTTTCCGGAAGACAGCGGTGGGCCCCACTTCGCCGTCCTTCGCGATGTGGATCAGCGCGCCATTAAGGAGTCGCACGCACGTCTGTATCTGAACCAGACAATCGGATCCGCCTGGAAATCAAGGCTTGCGGTCAGTCGCTACGAGCGTCGTGAAGACGCGAGTTCGCCAGGCATCGCGCCCGGTGTCTTTGACGGTGTACCGCCGAATTCGGCTGATACCGTTTTTTCCCGTGACCAGTTCTCCTTTGTTCTCTCGCGTAATCTCGGCGGTTCGGCTGCAGTTGTCGTAGGCGGCGAATGGCAGAACGAAGATGGCAGGAGTACCGGCATCCTTGATTTTGGCTTCCCATTACCCACGGATTTTAGATTGAAACGAGAAACGCTTAGCGCATTTACCGAAGTCGAGTACAGATTCAATGCTGTACAACTGCTGGCAAGCCTGCGCTGGGACGATCCTGATGATACGTTTGATGAGACCAGCGCTCAGTTCGGCGCTGTCTACACACTACCGGGAAACGGCGGCGCACTGCGGCTGAATTGGAGCGAAGCGTTCAAAGCACCCAGCTTCTTCGCGTTGGGCCATCCACTTGTCGGCAATGCCGATCTCGTATCGGAAACCGCAACGAGTTTTGATGTCGGCTACCGACACTCGATCGGCGCCTCGAAACTGATTGAACTCAGCGTTTATCGCAATGAGTTTGAGAACCTCATCGATTTTGATCCCATGTTGTTTACAAACGTAAATCGCTCGAAGGTTGTCACTGAAGGTGTGGAGTTAGTTCTGCAATGGCCGATGACCTCATCGGTCAATCTTGATCTTCACGTAACCTATGCAGACAGTGACATAAGGGGTTCCGATGCCACGCTGCGGTCGCGACCGAAGTGGCGTGGTGGTGTTAGTGTTGATTGGCGAATCGACGACCAATGGCTTTTTGCGGTCAATTTTCTGGCGCTGGATAATTTTAGGGAAGTATCGATACCAACGGGTGGTATTTACCTCGATGGTTACCAGCGGCTGGACGTTGCTCTGTCGTACGATATCAATGATCGTTTTCGGGTTGGTTTCGCAATCGATAACGCGCTCGACGAGAATTACTTTGAGGCAGTCGGTTTCCCTGCAACGGGAATGCATGGACGCGTCAATGTGACTTATCAGTTCCAGCTCTTATAAAAATCAGAGGATAGTAAATATAAACAGGAATCTGGTTTTCGTACCTCGTCTGAATTAAGTAAACTGTCCCGGTTAACGTTCCAGGATAACGGAATCAAGTAAACTGTCCCCGGAAAAGGAGAAGCAAGATTATCAGATTTGGAACATTGGGCGCCGCCAGGATTACCCCCAATGCATTGATTGCACCCTGCCAGGACGAACCACGCGCGGGCGTCCATGTAGTCGCTGCACGGGACAGGAGCAGAGCAGAAGCCTTTGCAAAAGAGCATGACATCCCGATTGTGGTCGACAGTTACCAGGAGGTTATCTCGCATCCGGAAGTTGATGCGGTTTACAACCCTTTGCACATAGGCGCTCATCACGAGTGGTCCATCAAGGCTCTGCAAGCAGGCAAACATGTCCTTTGCGAGAAATCATTTGCCTGCAATGCAAGAGAGGCGACGGAAATGGCAGCCATTGGCAAGCAGACTGGAAAGGTGCTTATGGATGCTTTCCACTACCGTTATCACCCCTGCTTTATTCGAGCCAAGGACATTGTTGATTCCGGTGTTTTGGGGAAGATCCTGGAAATTGATGCGGAATTTTACATACCCGGGATCAGCCCCCATGACATTCGTTCCAATTATGAAACCGCGGGGGGTGTAACCATGGATATTGGCTGCTACCCGATCTCCTGGGTACGTCACATTACCGGAGAAGAGCCAATAGTCGTCAACGCCACCGCAGAAGAAGGAGCCCCCGGGGTCGACGTGATGCTGGAGGCTGACTTCACTTTCCCCAGTGGCATATTGGCCCATATCTCGGGAGATATGCGAAGCAGAGGCAGCTTCGGTTCAAACCTGTCAGTCAAGGGTACAAAAGGAACAATGCTGGTCAAAAATCCGCTGGCGCCGCAAATGGGTCATCGAATTGATGTCACGATAGACGGTGACACCACATCTGAGACTCTGGACCTGAGACCCTCCTACAGCTATCAATTGGATGCTTTTCTGGACGCGATAGAAAACGGCAGTCCTCTCTATACCGATGCAGAAGATGCCGTCAATCAGATGATGGCGATTGATTCTTGCTATACCGCGGCGGGATTGCCTCTGCGGGGTCTATAAAGAAACGCTTCTGAAAAGTCGCGGCGACGTGACTATGCGAATGTCGCTACTAAAACTCTCGGAAGTCGACTTTCTTAAAAGGAACTGATTAGTCTTTTGATTGAGTCTGGTCTATGATTCAAGGTTACCAAATAAAATCAGAGTATAAATCAAATGTCTCATGACATAGTCATAAGAGGGGGAAATGTCGTCGATGGCACTGGCGCTGAACCATTTCAGGCAGATATTGCCATAAACGGTGATCAGATTACCGAAATAGGTAAAGTCGACGGCAATGGCAAAGAAGAAATCCAGGCCGATGGATTAAATGTATCGCCAGGTTTCATAGACCTGCACACCCACCTGGATGCACAGATTGGCTGGGATCCCCATGTAACATCGGTTTCCTGGCATGGAGTGACTACTGCATTACTCGGTAACTGTGGCGTCACATTTGCCCCCTGCAAGGCATCGGACCGTGAATTTCTCGCCGGTATGATGGAGACGGTTGAAGATATCCCAAAGAAGGCAATCCTGCATGGGCTACCCTGGAACTGGGAGTCTTACGGCGGTTACCTGGATGCACTGGAAGTACTGGGACCTTCCATAAATATCGCTGGTCTCGTTGGCCACTGTTCAACACGTTTTTACGTTATGGGTGAACGTGCGGTAGAAGAGCCGGCAACAGAAGACGAAATCAGGCAAATTGCCGAACTGGCCGGACAGTCTGTAAAAGAAGGCGCTATCGGCTTCTCAACCAACCGACTGCCACAACATCGATTGCCCGATGGCCGGTCGATTCCCGGTACCTTCGCAGAACGCAGGGAATTGCGTGCGATTGCCAAAGAGGTCGGTAAATTCGGTGGAATCATGCAGACCGTTTCCAGCTTCAATGAATTTGACGAAGAAATGGATCTGATTGCCGATGAAGCCCGTATGACCAAAGGCGCACTGTTCAGCACAGCCGTGGAAATCGGTGTTGAACGCATGGACAAGAGGGTCATGGCCATGCGTGGGGAAGGTCTCAACGTCACCTCCATTACGGTACCAAGAAGCGGCGGCGGCGTCGGCGGTCTCTCCACCAACAACTTCTTTCGCACACCTTCCTGGATTGAATTGCGCAAATACGAACTAGCAGACCGGGTGAAGCTCATTCGCGATATAGAGTTCCGACAAAAACTCGTCAATGAAGTAAAGGCACAGGGTGAGGCTGTTTTCGCAAACACACAAAACTGGTTCTGGATGGGTGATGATGCTCGCCCATGTTACACCCGGAGCTTTGAGCAAAACCTTCCTTCCATGGCTAAAGCCGCAGGTGAACATCCCGTGGAAACCTGGCTGCGGCTGACTGATGAAAGCGACGGTAAAGCCTTGTTCCACATGCGCGGGTTCAATGTGAATCTCGATTCTCTGGAACAACTGATCACAACAGAGTGGGCCATGCCCGGACTCGGTGACGCCGGAGCTCACGTCAGTCAGATGATTGATTCCGGTTGGACTACATTCATCCTGTCTCACTGGCATCGCGACACCGGAGTTTACTCACTGCAGGAAGCGGTTCGCCGCATCAGCAACGTTCCTGCCGGTGTTCTCGGTCTGCATGACCGTGGAACACTGCAAGTGGGCAAACGCGCTGACCTGAATGTCTTCGACATAGACACTCTGGAAGAACGTATGCCTCAAATCGTACATGACTTTCCGTTTGGCGCCCCCCGCTTTATCCAGCGGGCTGTCGGTTACAAGACGACCATCTGCAACGGTCAGGTTATCCTTCGGGACGACGAACTTACAGGGGACTGCGGTGGTCGGATTCTGCGCAGCAACTGAACTTCAACTGCTTTATAAATAAAACAGCCAGATCACATCAATTATCAAATTAAGAACAATGAGTAACAAAAAATGAGTGAAAGCCAAACATCGTCACTGGATACATTTCGCCAGGAAACCCGCGCCTGGCTGGAGGAAAACTGTCCTCAGTCCATGCGAACTCCAATGCCGGTTAGTGAAACGCCCAACCCTGGTCGAAGGGCGACATTCAGGAATCCGGATACGAAAGTCTGGTTGGATCGAATGGCAGAAAAGGGATGGACGGTACCCCAGTGGCCAAAAGAATACGGTGGTGGCGGGCTGTCCATTGAAGAAGCCCGGATTCTGCGTGAAGAAATGGCCAGAATCAACGCCAGAACGCCATTGTATGGTGGCATGGGCACCAGCATGATTGGCCCCGCTGTGCTGGAATTTGGTACCGAAGAGCAGAAAAAAGAACATCTGACAAAGATATGCCAGGGCAAGATATGGTGGTGTCAGGGTTATAGTGAGCCTAATTCCGGGTCAGATCTTGCCAGTCTGCAGACCAGAGCGGTTCTGGACGGCGACGAATATACCATCAACGGTTCCAAAGTCTGGACATCAAGCGCCGACCGCGCTGACTGGATTTACTGTCTCGTACGAACCAACTTTGACGTACCCAAGCATGATGGAATCACCTTTATCCTGTTCGATATGGACCAGCCCGGTGTTACCGTCAAACCGATCAAGTTGATCAGTGGATATTCGCCATTCTGTGAGACATTCTTTGACGATGCTAAAGCCCTTCGTAAAAACGTTATTGGTGAAGTCAACAAGGGTTGGACTGTGGCAAAACGCCTGCTGCAGTACGAACGGACAACCATTGGCGGTGGTATGGGTGGTGTACCGGCATCAGGCAGTACCGGACCAAAAAAGACTCTCGGACACACGGCGCTGGACAGGATTGGAGCGGTCGATGGCAAAGTTTCAGACCTGGAACTCCGGGACAACATTACGCAGCACATCATGAACGATCGCAGTTTTGCACTCACTGTACACCGTAATAGTGAAGAGTCCCGGTCTACAAGGGCTCCTACTTTTGCCTCTTCTATGTTCAAGCTGTACGGCACGGAACAGAATAAAAACCGTTCTGAATTGATGCTGAAAATTTTTGGTACCGATATGCTGGGCTGGGAAGGAGAAGGATTCTCCCGAAGAGACCTGGACCAGACACGGGATTGGCTGCGTACCAAGGCCAACTCCATTGAAGGTGGTACTACGGAGGTTCAGTACAATATTATTGCCAAGCGCGTTCTGGGGCTGCCTGATTAAATTGGAAAGCTCTTTTTCCAGCATGGTCCTTCAGAGGGTATTTAGGAGAGTCTTGCCTAAATGAAATATCGTCGATTTGGCCGTACAGAAATGATGCTCTCGCAGTTTTCTCTCGGCTGCATGCAAATTACCCGATGCTCATTATCGCAGGCTCTCGATACCATGGAACGGGCTGTGTCTCTCGGTGTCAATCACCTCGAAACAGCCCGGGGCTATGGCAACTCGGAAGAACGGGTGGGTAAGGCGCTCAAACGTATACTGAAAAAGACACCTCGAGACAAACTGTATATCACCACCAAAATTGGTCCCTCGTCCAATGTGGACGAATTCAGACGGAACTTTGACCTGTCCATGAAGCACCTGGGCATCGACTATCTGGACAATCTCGATTTTCATGGTCCTGGCAGCTATGAGACCATCGCTCCTGCAATGAGTGATCGGGGATGTCTGGGTTATGTCAGAAAACTGATGTCCGAGGGAGTGGTTCGACACTTCGGCTTTTCGACTCATGGATATCCCAAAGGGGTCATGGATCTGGTCAATACCAACGAATTCGAGTCCATTAATCTCCATTACTACTATTTCTATCAGGGACTCCGGCATGTCGTGGAGCGAGCTGCAGAATTGGATATGGGCGTGTTTATCATCAGCCCCAACAACCAGGGTGGCAAGTTGCAGAAACCAACCAATGAACTCAAGCAAGCCTGTTTGCCACTCAAACCCATGACCTTTAACCACATGTGGCTGTTGAACCAGCCGGAAGTCCATACCTTGTCGTTCGGCGCCGGTGATCCGGCCCAGATCGATGACAACCTGATAGCACAGGACTATGACGGCACAGGTCAGGAGCGCAGTCTCTTTGACCGTGTATCAACTCAGGTGGAAACGCATTTCAGAAACAGCCTTGGTGAAGATTTCTGCACCGTGTGCAATCAATGTCTGCCCTGTCCGGAAAATATCAACATTCCCGGACTGCTTAACTGGCGTCAGATGAACAAGGCGTTCTCCATGACCGAGTATGCTCAGGGGCGGTATGCCAGAGTCGGTGGAGGTGGCGCCTGGATCCTCGGCGAAAAGGGAGACCGGTGTACCAAGTGCGGTGATTGTCTGCCGCGATGTCCGGAAAAACTGGATATCCCGGAATTGCTCTGGCAAACCCACAAGGAATTGGAAACCGGTGTTATTACCGGACCCGCCTGGGACCATGAAGGCGATCTGCTGAAGAAAGATCTACGTAGTGACTAGGGGGCTGTCCGAGAACAGGCTGCTTCATTTAGTCAGAAAATTCATGCCATTCTCAATGCCCCGGATGGTCAGCGGGAACATCTGATCGTCAACCAGTTTTTTTGTCAGGGCAACCGAGGTTGAGTATTCCCAGGTATCCTGGGGAGTTGGATTGATCCAGATGACTTTATCGTACACATCCATGACACGCTGGATCCATATGGCGCCGGCTTCTTCATTCCAGTGTTCGACACTACCACCGGAATGCGTTATCTCGTAAGGCGCCATGGTGGCATCACCTACAAAAATGACCTTATAGTCATGAGCGTATTTATGCAGGATATCGAAGGTGTCAATGCGTTCGTTCATACGGCGTCTGTGTTCCTTCCAAACGCCATCATAGATGAAATTGTGAAAGTAATAAGTCTCCAGATGTTTGAATTCACTGCGGGCAGCTGAGAATAGTTCCTCACACACTTTCACGTGAGCATCCATGGAACCGCCGTTATCCAGAAACAGTAAAACCTTGACCGTATTCCTTCTCTCGGCACGCATGATAATATCCAGCAGACCACCGTTCCTGGCGGTCTTGCTGATCGTATTATCGATGTCAAATTCGTCCTCTGCACCGGTCCGTGCGAGTTTACGCAGTCGGCGTAACGCAATTTTGATACCGCGCGTACCCAGTTCCACGTTATCGTCATAGGCTTTATAATCACGCCTGTCCCAGCTTCGCCTGCCACGGCGCTTTTTGCCGTTGCGATCATCGCCTTGCTCTCCACGTCCGCGTCGACCATTGCCTTCCTGGTCCTTATCGCCCTTTTCTGCTCGAGCGGCTTCTTCCACTTCGCGCTTGAAGGCTTCAATCAGTTTTTCCAGGCCACCCAGGGATTTGATCTTCTCCAATTCTTCCTTAGTCAGGGATTTTTCAAACTCACGGCGAAGAAATTCATCGGAAATCAAAGAGGCGATCATGCTGGAAAGGTCTTCCAGCCCCTTGAAGTAAGTGCCAAACGCCCGATCAAATTTATCGTAATGACGCTCATCCTTGACCAGAGCCATACGGGACAGATAGTAGAACTCATCCATATCGGCATAGACCAGTCTGGCCTTCAGGATGTCCATCAGGTGTAATAATTCGGTTATGGAAACCGGAATTCGAGTCTTCTTAAGGGCCAGAAAGAAATTGATCAACATCCTTCGATTTCCCGGTTTGGGCTGTTAACTGCTTTGGCGACGATTCATAAAGGCCAATCGTTCCAGCAACTGTACATCCTGCTCGTTTTTCACCAGTGCTCCGTACAGTGGCGGAATCGCTTTTGATGTATCGCGATTAGTCAGAATCTCCTCGGGGATGTCATCAGCCATCAATAATTTGAGCCAATCGATCAGTTCCGAAGTAGACGGTTTCTTTTTTAGACCTGGTACCTTGCGCACGTCAAAGAAAATCTCCATGGCTTCTTTCACCAGGCTTTTCTTGATCCTGGGATGATGCACATCAACTATTTCCTGCATCGTTTCCCGGTCAGGAAACTGGATATAGTGGAAGAAACAGCGTCGCAGAAACGCATCAGGCAGTTCTTTTTCGTTGTTACTGGTGATAACAACCACGGGCCGGTGCTTTGCCTTGACGTTTTCACCGGTCTCATAGACAAAGAATTCCATTCTGTCCAGTTCCAGCAGCAGATCGTTGGGGAATTCGATGTCAGCTTTGTCGATCTCGTCAATCAACAGTACAACTTTTTCATTCGCGGTAAAAGCGTCCCACAGCTTACCTTTTTCGATATAGTTGTTGATATCGTGGACTCGTTCATCTCCCAGTTGCGAATCACGCAGACGTGAAACCGCATCATATTCGTACAGTCCCTGCTGTGCTTTTGTTGTGGACTTTATATGCCAGGATATCAGGTCCATTCCGAGGGATTTTGCGATTTCCTCCGCCAGCATGGTTTTCCCCGTGCCCGGTTCACCCTTGATCAGTAGCGGGCGTTCCAGGATAACTGCAGCGTTTACCGCCATCTGTAGTTCATCGGTTGCGATGTAAGTATCAGTACTGGAAAATTTCATATGTCAGATCAACTGTGAGACAAGGGGACGGAATATAACGGCTCGGGCTCAAATTTACCAGTATTTCAATCTTTGCGGTGTCCGGTTCGCCGTTGCAATATTAAACGCACTGACAATACCAGCAGCATAAAAAAGGTCATGGTCAGCAAGACAATACCACCCTTCATTCCGGATTTGGCTCCTTCCAGAAGCAGGTCCATGAGTAATACGACAATGGCCGGAGCAAAGAACTCAGGTGATTCGCCGGCATACCAGGGTGTGAATATCAAAACCACAACAAATCCCCTGGCCAGGTCCTGCCAGGCAGATTGCCGGATATATGATGTGATCTTCCACCAGATGAAACAACAGGCGACACCGGCCAGTATATAGATGGTCCAGGCAATCAGATATTGCAGTTCAAACATCGTTCAGGTTTCTACCCATTTGATTATGCTCTCCTTAACATCGTCCGGGTGCACATGGGATTCTGATAAAACTTTCCCGCGCACGGATATGCCGGCTTCATGTACGGTCTCCCGATTGCCTGAAACCAGTGGATGCCACCAGGCCAGATCATTTCCCTGAGCAACGAGTCGATAGGCGCAGGTATTGGGCAACCAGTCAAACGTCTTTAATGATTCCGGGGTGAGATGAACGCAGGCAGGAACGATTCTATGGCGGTTTGCATAGTCAGTGCATCGACAACGGGATTCATCCAGATACCGGCAGACAACAGAGGTATAGTGTATTTCACCAGTATCCCATGCTTCCAGTTTAAGCAGACAGCAGCGGGCACAACCATCACACAGCGATTCCCATTCATCCCGGCTCATTTCGGACAGCGACTTCTCTTTCCAGAACGGCATCAACATCTACCTCCAGTCAATGGCTTCTGTAATCTTCAGCGGGTTGTATTGATTTTCTACCGCCATGTTCTGGCTGCCTCTATCAAAATTTTACCCACGGCCTCCTCACGCCAGCCTTTTAGCCCGTCCGGTAACTTGCCGGATTGCATCAATTCTTTCAGAAGACGCTGTTTCACCAGCAACTCCGGGCTTACTTTGATTTCCCCCGCCCGTCTGTCAGCCATCTCCCGCAGATATTTCAATTTCTGGCTGTTAACCGACGTGTTTTCCAGGATCATCCGTTCAGGATAGTCATCTTCCGGGGCTGCAAGCGCTTCTGCAGTAACCGATAACAATTGTTCACCATACTTGCGAACCTGACGGGGAGAAATTCCAATATCTATAAGCTCGTCTTTATTCCGGGGCTGTTGCTTTGCCATGGCTATCAGGAATTTTTGATCGACGATTCTGTTGCGAGGTGCGTCCTGTCTTCGTGCCATTACCTCCCGCCAGGAGCATAGTGCCCTTAATACGTTTAACTCCCGTGGCTTGAGCCTCTGAGCCCCTTTCAACCTTTTGTAGAAGTCGTTTGGGTCCATTGTAATAGCATTGTCAACACCCATCTGCTGACATTCTTCTTCTACCCACGCCAGCCGACCCTGCTCCAAAAGGCATTTTTTCTGTAATTGATAGACCTGATACAGGTAGATCACATCCAGCGCGGCATATTCAATCTGCCCCCTGGTGAGGGGACGCTGCAACCAGTCAGACCGGGTTTCCCCTTTGGGTACGGTGATGCCCATATAGTAATTAACCAGATTCCGGTAACTCATGGAAAAACCAACACCTAAAACCGCGGCGGCAATCTGTGTATCGAATACCGGAGCGGGATGTATCTGCAATGTATGTTGAAAGACTTCCAGATCCTCGGAGCATGCATGAAAAATCTTGGTAATTTCCGGAGCTGTCAATACAGGCGCCAGGAACGACAGGTCTACGGTTACCGGATCTATGATGAAACATTCCTGTCCGTTGTAGATCTGCACCAGCCCGACAATAGGATAGTAGGTACTGACACGGATAAACTCAGTGTCTATCGCCAATACATCAACCTGATTGCAGGCACTCACAACGCCAGCCAGTTGACCGGGACTATCTATGTATTGATAGTCCATCAAAACGGTTTTCTACCCGTCAGGGCGAGAGAAAGCGTACTGCCGTCAACGAACTCGAGTTCCCCGCCCACCGGTACACCCCGGGCAATTCTGGTGACCGCTATACCTGATGGCCTGATGGCTTTAGAAATATAATAGGCCGTTGCTTCCCCCTCTACACTTGTTCCCAGTGCCAGGATGACCTCCCTGACTCCTTCAGAACACCGGGCAGTCAATTGATCAATACCCAGTTCTTCCGGTCCAATGCCGTCAATGGGAGAGAGATTCCCCATCAGCACAAAGTAGCATCCCGGATAACTGCCGGACTGCTCGATGGCAAACAGATCGGCAGGGGTTTCCACAATACATAACAGGTTGTGATCCCTTTTGGGATTGCTGCAAATTTCACATTCATCCAGTTCGGTCAGATTTCGACAGGACCGGCATTGACCAACCCTGTCCATGGCCTCGGATAATCGACTGGCCAGGCGTTTTCCACCATCCCGGTCCCTCTCCAGCAGGTGCAATACCATACGTTGGGCGGTCTTTGGACCAACGCCTGGCAGAACACGCAGTGCTTCCGCAAGACGGTCAATGGCTGAACTCATCATTCGATCTCGGTAATAGCGGAATTCAAAGCCGGGAGTTGACGGCATACCGACGTTAAGTCTGAGATGGCTGATCTCATCTGTTGATCTCAGCTGAAAGGTAATTTGAAGCCGGGAGGCAGGGGAATACCGGCAGTGAGACTGGACATGCGATCCTTCTGGTTATTTTCTGCTCTTCGCACAGCGTCATTCATTGCAGCCGCAATCAGGTCTTCCAGAATCTCCTTGTCTTCTGATAAAAGGGCATCGTCAATACTGACTGATTTCACATCATGACGACCCGTCATCACGACCTTGACGAGGCCGGCGCCAGATTCACCTGTCACTTCGGTATTGGCGATCTCTTCCTGCAGTTTCTGAACCTTCTCCTGCATCTGTTGAGCCTGTTTCATGATATCGCCCAGACCTTTCATCGTCACTGCTGTTCTCCTGTCTGTATTGGCCTGATACTGTCCTTATCAAGTCTGCCATTAAATCGATTGATCAATGTCTTGATGACCGCGTCATTCTCGATCACATTCATCGCTTTTTCATTGCTATCGTTAATCTGTTTCTGTAACAGTTGTGCAGGGGTCTCATCTCCTGGCATGCCAATTTCAATGCTGAGATTGAAATGACGCCCCGTCAATTTATCAAGAGCTTGAGTAATCAGAAGCTCACGGTTTTTATTCCACAAACTGGCGTGACCTTCTTCCAGTTTCAATTTGATACGATCACCTGTCATTTCTTCCATGGAACAGTTTACCGCCATTGTCCTGGTGATGCCGGACAGATTGAGACGATCCACTATGTCAAACCACTGCCTGCCGGTTATGTCCGTGACTGTCATGGGTGCTGCTGATGTCGCCGGTACTGATGGTTCAGGTTCAGATTCAGGTTCTGGTTCTGGTTCTGGTGCTGGTGCTGAAAGTTCTGGTGATGATGCAGATGATTCCGGTGCCGGTTCTACCGATGGTTCTGTTGCTGATTCCGGCACTGAAAGCTCTGGTGCTGGTTCTGCTGAGAGTTCTGGTTCTGGTGCTGATGCTGCAGATGGTTCTGATTCTTTTTCTGAGCCCGAAGTTGATGGATCATCGGTGATGGCGGGTACAGATGCATCTGTTGGTGTTCCGACAGAGACAGTTGGTTTTTCCTGAACAGTCTCAGGCACCTGCACATCTTCCTTTCCTTTGTCTTGTTCATCCTGAAGCGAAGATATAATTGCCGCGAAAGGGCTTTCATCACTTTCTATTTTGATGACTTTTTTTCTGCTGATATCCTCGCCTGATTTTCTACCTGTACCCCTGTCGCTGTCCCTGCCTGTATTCCTCGTTGTATCCCTGGCAGTATTCCTGCCGGCATTCTGACCTGCATGACTGTTCGAAGCCGACTCTCCAATGCCATCGGCAGCATTGATGACCAATTCCTCCGGGTCGAGTGGTGTAAAGGCCAGCATACGCAGCAGAGTCATTTCAAAACCCCGACGATCATCCGGGGCAAAAGGCATATCTTTCTGACCATTAACGCCAATCTGATACAGGAGCTGGACATCTTCTCTGGACATCCTGTCGGCAACTGCCAAAACCAGTTCCTTGTCGCCCTGGCTGTTATCGACCGCGTCCGGGACAAATTGTGCAATGGAAATCCGGTGCAGCACACCCAGCAGATCGTCCAGCAATGCTGAAAAGTCCGGAGCATAATTTGCCATGTCCGCAATAGTCGAGAGTACTTTTTCGGCATCCCTGTCGACCAGAGCATCCAGCAGGCCGTAGATCTCGTGCTGGTCCATGTTGCCAAGCATCGACCTCACGCTGGCGTCAGTCAGTTCATTGTCACAAAAAGAGATCGCCTGATCGGTAAGACTGAGTGCATCACGCATACTGCCATCTGCCGCACGGGCCAACTGCCAAAGAGCGTCTTCTTCAAATTCAATGTCTTCATTGTGCAATACATCCTGCAGGTAATGCACAATCTGCTCAGGACTCAGGTTTTTTAAATTGAATTGCAGACAGCGGGATAACACGGTAACTGGAAGTTTCCTGGGGTCTGTGGTTGCGAACAAAAATTTCACATGTTCCGGTGGTTCCTCCAGAGTTTTCAACATTGCGTTAAAACTGTTTCGGGAGAGCATGTGTACTTCGTCAATCAGGTACACCTTGAAACGGGTTGTGGTGGGCATGTATTGCACATTGTCCAGGAGTTCCCGCATATCATCGACACCTGTACGGGACGCCGCATCCACCTCAATGAGATCGACACTGCGGCCGCCGGCTATTTCCAGACAACTGTTACACTCACCACAAGGTGTAGAGGTAACGCCAACCTGGCAATTAAAACACTTGGCAACGATCCTGGCGATCGTGGTTTTACCGACTCCGCGAGTTCCCGTGAACAGATAGGCGTGGTGCAGCCGGTTCTGATCCAGCGCATTGATCAGCGCTTGCAGGACATGTTCCTGACCTTCCAGTTGCTGGAAGGTAGCAGGTCTGTATTTCCTTGCAAGTACCTGATAACTCATAACGGGATTGTATTAGTAACGCCGGTTCAAGTCGACGTGAACATCATAAGAATCTAAATTAAAATACGCATGATCTTTGGAGAATACACTTGCGGGAATTAATTTGTTTTGGCCATCGCGGTGCAGCCGGCTATGCACCTGAGAATACCTTGCAGGCATTCCGTCTGGCAATCGACATGGGATGTCCATGGATCGAACTGGATGTCCATGCGGTGGAAGGCGAATTGCTGGTAATTCACGATGACAGACTGGCCAGAACGACGAATGGACACGGCAGGGTGAGTACATCGTCACTACGGTATTTACGTTCTCTGGATGCTGGTATGGGAGAACGTATTCCAACGCTGAATGAGGTACTGGACATATCTGATCGTCGCTGTGGCATCAACATCGAATTGAAAGGACAGAACACGGCAGAACCCGTAAACCGTTTTCTGGCTAATGCCGGCCGCCGGGGGTGGCAGCGGGATCAATTCATCATCTCATCGTTTGATCACCGGGAACTGGCGCTGGCTGATCCAGCCTTTCCCCGTGGCGTACTGTTCAGGAAACAAGCTGACTACCTGTTGATGACTCGCGCCCTGAATGCACACTCGCTCAATCTTGCACTCCGGCTTGTTGATCAGGAAACAGTCGATGCTGCCCACATGGAAAACCTCAAAGTGTATGTTTTTACCGTGAATGATCCCGGTGACATCAAACACATGAAGGATATCGGTGTTGACGGTGTGTTCAGTTACTATCCAGACCGGGTAAAGGCACTGAATGATGACTATTGAGATACGCTCGGCCAAAAAATCAGAAAGGGATATCATCTATAACCTGATGCAGGATTATCTGCATGAATTTTCGGCATTCAGCGACGTTGAACAAGACAGTGATGGACTGTATCAATATCCCTACCTGGATTTTTACTGGGGTGATCCCAACCGCTTTCCCTTCCTGATCAGAACCAGTGTCTCCAACGAGGAGGAACTGCCCACAGACAAACAGAAAGAAAACTCTGCCGGCATCCTTCATCGCTGTTCAAGCTCAGTAACAGACTCAGGCAATAAGGAAATGAGCTCCGGAATCATTGCAGGATTTGCACTTCTGCGTTCCGAATTCGATCCGTTAACCGGGATACCAGGCATGGAGGTATCAGAGTTTTTCGTCCAGCCGGCATACCGCAACCAGGGAATCGGTAATGCTGCAGCGGTAAAACTGTGGAACCAGTTCCCCGGGCAGTGGACAGTACGCGTCTTGAAAGCCAACAAGGCCGCGCTCCCATTCTGGCAGCATGCCATCCAGCGCTACACCGGTGGAAACTACCGTGAAACAGCCAGCTCCACACTGAATGAAAGTCATATAACCTTTATATTCGAGAACCCTTTTGAGGATGATCTGCCACCGGACATCGAGCCGGAATTGCTGGATTTCTGAGATACAGGGTCAGGTGGCAAGTCTGCCGGACCCGGGGATATGCCTTACCTGGCCACGAAACCGGACCCGATTGACTGGGCAAACCATACTGTATTGAACCGACATCAGGGAGTCCCTGTATCGGAGATTTTGTTAAATGCCCGCTGTAACTCGAAACGTGACGATGTGACATGGGTTTCCATCTTTCTGATCCGGTCTTCCAGGTCGGTAAATTTATCTTTCAATGTACGCATGAATCGTACATTGTTAAACCGCTCCCGCTCATAACTGCTCACCGCATTGTCCATCGAAGATTCTTCACTCTCTTCCTGCAGTTGCCATTGGGACTTCACTGCGGGCGAAGCTTCATAGTAATCTTCAAAGCGATCCGTTACCTGGCGATAATAAGGCTTGTCGTCCAGCAGAAAATAAGCTGCAAAATAGACCAGTAAAGTAACATGAAAGAAAAATATCAATAGAATGACCGCCGCCAACCGGACCTTCCAACTACTGACGCCCAGGTAATCTGATATACCTGCACAGACGCCACAGATCTTGCCATTTCCGGAATCCCGGTAGATGTTGCCAAAACGTCGTCGACGCCATGTTCGGTCCCGGTCCCTGCGGTCGGTGCTGAAGTAATCTTCGTATCGACGCCTGAACCTTCTCTTTTTCCTGCCTTGATGGCTGTATCGCCGGAAAGTCCTGCGCTTTCGGCGAGAGGCGCTATCAGCTTCCTCCGTGTATCTTTTAGAACTGCTCACCTTGATCCCCTTATCACCTGTTCATTCCTGGCGCCGGCTTTCCGCCTGTTTCTCCCGCCATCCCGGACTTTCCACATCCAGAATAGACTCCAGTGTTTCAATTCGCGCAGCCATCCTGTTGGCAACTTCCATCAATTCCTCAAGATCAGACCGTTCGTTCATACTTAATCCATTGACTTGTTTTGTCTTTGCTCTGTAATGGAAGATAATCCAGAGTGGTGCAACAAACACCATAAAGAAGATCGTGGGGATTATTATTATCCCGGCAATTGTATCTCCATCCATAATGATGCTCCAACCAGATAATAATTATGCTTCTGTACCTGAATCCTGTTTCATTCGAGCCTTGAGTCTGGCAAGTTCCGCATCGACTTTTTCATCGGATTCCAGATCAGCTATTTCTTCAGCAAGATTCCGTTGACCAAGATCATAAGCCTCTACTTCACCTTCCAGGATGTCAATTTTACGCTCAAAACGGTCAAAACGACTCATTGCCTCTTCGATGTCAACATCATGCAACTGACGCTTCACACCAATTCTTGATGTCGCGGTCTTGCTGCGGATGATCAATGCCTTCTGACGGGTCTTGGCATCCACCAGCTTCTGCTGCAGCAGGCTGATATCACCGGAGAGTTTCTCAAGATTGATATCGACCTGCTCAAGTTCGACCTCGATGGCCGTTGCCGCTTCCACAGTCACTGTCTTTTCTTTCAGCGCAGCTCTGGCAAGATCTTCACGTTCCTTGCTCAATGCCAACTCTGCCCTGTTGTCCCATTCTGCCGCTTCGGACTGCAGGCGTTCTATTCGTCGGCCCAGGTCCTTTTTATCGGCGATCAATCTTGCTGATTGGGTACGGACTTCCACCAGTGTTTCTTCCATCTCCTGGATGATAAGTCGAACCATCTTCTCAGGATCTTCCGCCTTATCCAGCAACACATTGATGTTTGCATTTACGATGTCTGTAAATCTGGAAAAAATTCCCATATTGTTTACCTCCTGTCTTGGATGGTAAGTAACAACTCATGAATCATGCCAACTTGACATGTTGAAGGTAACTCACTGTTATTCAAGTATTTTCTAAAAGTTAACGTTGTTAACGACCATACAACCAGTTATGATTACCACATCTTTTAGTGAATATCGCCAATAATGGGTAAAATGCGCCTATGAGCATGATACAACATACAGAACGATTGTTGGGAGAATCACCATCGTTTATGGAAGTACTCGACCTGGTTTCCCAGGTTGCTCCCTTGAGCAAACCCGTTCTCATTGTGGGTGAGCGTGGCACCGGTAAGGAACTCATTGCTTCCCGGTTACATTATCTGTCACAACGATGGGACCAGGAATACCTGAAGATGAACTGTGCCGCTATCAGCGAAACGCTTCTGGAGACGGAATTGTTCGGTCATGAAGCCGGCGCTTTTACCGGCGCATCAAAGATGCACCGGGGACGATTTGAACGAGCTGACCGCGGTTCCCTGTTTCTGGATGAACTGGCAAACACTTCGGCCCAGGTTCAGGAAAAACTGCTACGCATCATCGAATATGGAGAATTTGAACGCGTTGGGGGTAACAGGACATTAACAGCTGATGTAAGACTGATCGCAGCCACCAACGAAGATCTGCCCAGTCTTGCACGCAGGGGGAAGTTCCGCGAAGACCTCCTTGACCGGCTGGCGTTCGATGTCATCACATTGCCGCCTCTGAGAGCAAGACCAGAGGACATTCCCATTCTTGCTGAACACTTTGCCGTCAACATGGCGATGGAACTGGAGCGAGAGTACTTCCCTGGATTTACCGATGCTGCCCGGGAGGCACTGCAACGCTATCACTGGCCTGGCAACATCAGGGAATTGAAGAACACGGTGGAAAGAAGTGTGTACCGTTCAGATTCCCCCGACGCAGCCGTGGACCTGATCAGCATTGATCCTTTCGAATCTGAATTCAGACCGGTACATTCCAATGAAGCCAAATCCGCTGAAGAAACAGTCCGGAAACCTGAATCAGGGACGGATACACCGTTACCGACAGGCAATGATTTTCCCATCGACTTCAAGAACAGCGTCCGGGAATATGAAATCAACCTGCTCAACAAGGCTCTCACAAAATCACAGTTCAACCAGAGAAAAACCGCCGAACTGCTGGGGGTAACCTACCATCAGTTACGGGGATACCTGAAGAAATACCACCTGTCAGGGAACTGATTGATACAAGTAAACTGTCCCTCCTGTTATTCCCCTGTAAATACTGGCGGTCGTTTTTCCAGCATTGCGGTAATCGCCTCCTGGTGATCCCGGGTCTGATGGACCAGTGCCTGCAAAGAAGCCGACATTTCCAGCAGGGCATTCAGGGTAGAACTTTCTCCCTCGCGCAGCAGCTTTTTAGTCATCCGCAATGCTGTCGGAGGGTTGACTGCAATCCTGGCGGCAAGCTTGCGGGCGGCATTCATCAACTCATCCGGCGAAACTACCTCAGACACCAGGCCCCAGGCCAAAGCCTTGTCTGCAAGTACCGGTTCGCCGGTATACGCCATTTCATTAGCACGCGAACTACCCAACACCCGCGGCAGGAACCATGCACCGCCATCTCCGGGTATCAACCCCACCTTGACAAAGCTCTCTGCAAATACGGCTCTTTCCGAAGCGATACGCATATCGCACATCATGGCCAGGTCGCACCCCGCACCGATAGCAGCACCATTTACCGCCGCGATAATGGGAACTTCAAGGTCGTACACCGCCTTGGGGATACGTTGGATACCGTTGCGGTAACCATCCCTCAAGTCTGATGGAGACCCACCGAACATGCCCTTTTTATCGTGCATGTCCTTGATGTTACCACCGGAACTGAATGCACTGCCGGCGCCGGTAATAATCGCTACGCGGACACTGTGATCGGCATTGATACGGTTACAGGCATCGACAATGGCCTGGACCATCTCGTCACCGGAAATCACATTCCTCGTTTCATGACTGTTGAGGGTCAGGACCACAACGTGATCCTCCTGTTCGTACAATAAGGGATCAGACATGGCGTTTCCTGGACTTTGTTACTGAAAAGCCCGAAACGTTACCACAAGCCTTGACGATGGGATAGAGCGCACCTGAGACTCGGTGTAAGATGCTCCTTTTATCAATTCTGGAGAATCAAATGCCAACCACCAATCGAACCGTCCATCTGAAATCTTCACCGCTGGGAATGCCGGTACCTGATGATTTTGAAATCAGGACTACCGGGTTAGAGGACCCTGCAGATGGTCAGGTACTGATCCGGAACATCTATATGTCGGTAGACCCATATATGCGGGGCCGTATGCGAGAAGCCTGGAGACCTGGGGATGCCCTGAGTGGCAACGCCATTGGAAAAATCATTGCCACCAACAACGATGACTACGCCGTTGGAGATTACGTTCTAAATCCGGCGGGATGGAGCGAGTATCTGATATCCGATGGCCGCGGCATCAGAAATGTGGACCCGGAACTCGTGCCGCTGAGCACATACCTGGGAGTGATGGGCATGCCAGGCCTGACAGGCTACGGCGGCCTGCTGGTAACAGGAGAATTCAAAGACGGTGAGACCGTATTCGTTTCGGCCGCATCCGGCGCCGTTGGCAGTGTTGTGGGGCAGATCGCCAGAATCAAGGGAGGCAGAGCCATCGGCAGTGCAGGCAGTGACGAAAAAGTGGAGCAGTTGATAGAGGAATTCGGGTTCGATCATGCCTTCAATTACAGAACCGCAGACCCGCTGACCGAATTGCGTAAAGGCGCCCCGGAAGGACTGGACGTGTATTTTGAAAACGTCGGTGGTCCCCAGCTTGAAGCTGCGCTGTTCCACATGCGACCTTATGGCCGAATTCCCGTCTGTGGCATGATTGCCCATTACAATGACAAAGTGGGGGACATCACACCGGGACCCACAAATCTGACACAGATCATCTACAAGTTTGTATCCCTGAGAGGATTTGTGGTTTCCGCGTTCGAACCTGACCGGTCCAGGTTTCTACAGGACATGAGTGGCTGGATCAATTCAGGAGAAATGAAATACCACGAAACGGTTTTTGACGGTATTGAAAACGCTGTTGATGCTTTCATCGGACTCTTTTCCGGAAACAACAACGGCAAGATGCTGGTCAGGCTATCTGATGAATAGATCACTGATGAATAGCTTTCCAGGTGAGTAATCCGGATGCATCGCTGAAATTCGGCATTCTCCTCGAGCCTTTTCATCCCACAAATGAGAATCTGGACTGTGCCCTGGAACAGGGTCTGGAATTGATTACCTTTCTGGATTCACTCGGTTATGACTATGCCTGGGTGGGGGAATATCATTCCGATGGTTTTGGAAATGATGGTTTCGGAAATGCTGGTTTTGGAAATGCTGGTTTTAGAAATGATAGTACCGGGAATATCGTATCACCGGATGTGTTTATTAAAATGGCTGCCGAAAGGACACTTAACATCCGACTCGGCGCCTGCGTCTCGTCGCTGTCCAGCCAACATCCATTGGTTCTGGCGGACAGAATCATGCAACTGGACCATGTGACCAGAGGCCGTGTGGCTTTATGCGCGGGTCCTGTCGCCCTACCCTCCGATGCTGACATGATGGGGGTCCGTCCTGAAGAACAAACCCAGGCGATGCGATGCGCCATCGAGGTATTGGTCCCACTGCTGAAAGGTGAGCAGGTCAGCAGCAAAACCCACTGGTTTGAACTGGATGAAGCACGCCTGAAATTATCTCCATACAGTAAACCCATGGTGGAAATGGCCGTTGCTGCACAGACATCTCCAGCCGGAGCGAGTGTGGCCGGCAGTTACGGGCTGGGCCTGATCTCCATTGGCGCCACCTCTCCGGGAGGATTCAATGCACTGGCTCCAAGCTGGGAAATTTATGAACGAAAGGCACTGGAAAATAACCATCCCGTCGATCGGAAACGCTGGTCACTGGCAGGTCCGGTCCATATTGCCGAAACCAGAGAACAGGCATTCGACAACGTTCGTTACGGATTAGGGGAATGGGTCCGGTATTTTCAGGAAGTGGTTTCCCTGCCATTGGTCTCCGGATATTGTGACGACCCCGCCCGGGAACTGGTTAACAGTGGACTGGCAGTCATCGGCGCCCCGGAAGATGCGATAGCACAGATATGCCGGTTGCAGGAACAATCCGGTGGATTCGGCTGTTTTCTACAGTTGGCGCATCACTGGGCTGACCCGGCGGCTACCTTTAAGAGTTACGAGATGTTCATGCAGTACGTGAAACCGGAATTTGAGGCGATAGATAAAGAGAAATCCGGTATGGACGACCAGAGGAGTCATCAATGAAACTGGAAGGAATTCGTGTTCTGGACCTGTCGCTGTTTTTGCCCGGTCCCTTTTTAACGCAGATGATGGCAGACCATGGCGCCGATGTGATCAAGCTGGAACCGGTCAATGGAGGAGAGCCCAATCGCAAAATTGGTCCCCTGCGGGACGGCGTTTCTGTTTACTTTGCCAATACGCACCGGGGTAAACGCAGTATCCAGCTCAATCTGAAATCAGAAACCGGACGTGAAATGGCGCCCAGACTCGCTGCCGGAGTTGACGTGGTCGTAGAGGCATTCCGGCCCGGTGTCATTCAACGTCTTGGTCTGGATTACGAGTCGGTAAAATCACGCAATCCGGGTGTTGTGTATGCCTCACTCTCTGCCTTTGGACAGACCGGACCCTATGTGAAAAAACCAGCCCACGATCTGGCGGTGGAGGCTTACGCGGGCATTCTCAGCGCCAATCTCGGCTTTGATGGCAAACCGGCAATACCGGCGTTTCAGGCGGCAGATATGATCACATCGATGATGGGTCTCTCCGCCGTGTTGATGGCGTTGTTAAGACGCAGGGATACCGGCGCCGGTGACTATATCGATCTTGCCATGATGGATTCACTGATTGCCTGTATACCCAACAATCTGGGTTCGGTCTTTGCCGAAAAAGAACCGCCTGTCGTCAGGGATGGCCGTACCTGGGGTGGCTACGCCATGTATAACATCTACGAAACCAGCGACAACCGGTATATCGTTCTCGGCGCCTCGGAGATGCATTTTGCCGAAGCCGTCCTCACCAAACTCGGCAGACCAGACCTCATCCCGCTGTGTGAACCACCGCCCGGACCCAATCAGGAACCGGTGCGGGCATTTTTCCGGGACACCTTCAAAACCAGAACTCAGCAATGGTGGATTCACTGGTTCGAAGACGTGGATGCCGCCTTCGCCCCGGTAAACAACCTGCGGGAGGCAATGGACAATCCGCAGGTCCGGCACCGTGAGATGGTCGTAGAAGACGATGCCGGACGGGAACATCTCGGCATCCCCATCAAGTTCCTCAATGAACCCGGCCGCATTGACTTTGTCGCACCGGAAATGGGTGCTCATAACGAGGAAATCGCCAGATCACTGGGATTCACCGGCAGTGAAGAGGATGCCTTTGGAAACCCATGAGTTTATCGGGTAGATGACAGATCATTGCCACAGTCCTTCTGACTTCACGAAATCAACAATCGTATCGACGCCAACCCCGGTTTTCATATCAGTGAATACGAACGGAGCATCCTCCCGCATGCGTCTGGTGTCCTGTTCCATCACTTCCAGGGAGGCGCCGACATAGGGCGCCAGGTCCATTTTGTTGATGATCAGCAGGTCGCTGCGGGTAATCCCCGGACCGCCCTTTCTGGGAATTTTCTCACCAGCAGCCACATCAATGACATACAGTGTCAGATCCACCAGTTCCGGACTGAAGGTGGCGCTCAGATTGTCTCCCCCGCTCTCAACAATCACTACCTCCAGTGCTGGAAACTTGACGTTCAGCGCATCGATTGCGGCCAGGTTCATGGATGCGTCCTCGCGTATTGCCGTATGGGGGCATCCCCCAGTTTCCACACCGACTATTCGAGACTCCGGCAGCGCCTGGGATCGCCACAGGATCTGTGCATCTTCCTGCGTGTAAATGTCATTGGTGACCACCGCCAGTTCAAACTCCCGGGACAGTTTACGGCAAAGATGTTCCACCAGTGTCGTTTTCCCCGCACCTACAGGGCCACCGACACCAATTCGTAATGGATCAGTCATAACTTACTCCCTATGATCGAAATAAACGGGTGTGCTGGGTTTCGTGCCTGGCGCTGGCAAGGACAAATCCCGGCGCCGTTACGCCGATTGAATCGTCAGTACAGGCCAATGCCTGCGTAACAGCAGAATCGAGTCCTGCACCCAGACTGCGCAACATCAGTTGACCTCTCCGATGACCCAGAGGAACGAGTTTTACCGATGCCAGCACCTGATTTTCGCACCAGGCCCAGGCATATCCGAGCAATGTGGTGTCAACAGAAATGCCGTTGTTGACCGCAAGCACGGCGAATGCTGCCGGAAATCCTGGATTAAAACCGGGCATGGGTTCATCCAACGTTTGCGCCAACCGGCATAGAGCCATCCCCATCTGCCGGTCTTCATCCCTGAGTTCAGAAGTTTCCCGGCAGGCGCGGCTGACCCGATCCCAGTGCCTTACCAATTCCTCATCATTTGCTTTCCAGGCGCCATGCACCCTTTTGATAACAGGAAGATCAACGCTGGCCAGGGAGTGTTGCAGAATTCCGGCCATCCAGGTTTCCGCCGTTACCGCGTCATTTACCCAGCCACAATTAACAGCCTGTTCAAGACCTTGAGAATAATGAAATGCCCCCACGGGTAACGACGGGGATATCAACTGCCACAGACGTATCATTTCAGTGTTCATTTATTCTGCCCGGTGTGATGGTGGGCATGATAGGCCCCTCCCTCGGGTTCAAACGGCGCGATTTCAGATTCCGGTTTACAACCAAGTCCCTGCACCATTTCATCCAGCACATGATCAGCCAGATATCGCAACCACCCGTTCCCCACCTGCACCCACACATGTCGATTGCCAAGATGATAGGCAATCCGAGCCAGTATTTCCGGGTCCTGCGCATGGACAGTCGATACGCGTTCACTGGCAGACACAACGGCTATGACACGATTGTCATCGCTCTGCAGATAATCGCCCCCTCGCATTATCGTTCCGCGAGGCAATCTGATTCCGATGGATTCTCCTGACGTCAAACGGATCTTCTGCCGGGTTTTTTCGCGGCGTGCATAACCCAGCGATACCACGCCGGATACTTCCCCGACTTTCTCACCCGACCGTATGATCCTGGTAAACTGGTCCATGATCAGAACAGAAAGTAACGCTGTGCCAGCGGCAGAATTTCTGCCGGTTCACAGGTTAAATATTCTCCATCCGCTCTGACCTGATAGGTCTCCGGGTCCACCTCGATCTCCGGGCAGTAATCATTCAGCCTCATGTCCGATTTCTTTACCGACCGGGTACCGCTAACCGCGATCACCGGTTTTTGCAGGCCTAACTGTCCGGCGATGTCTTCGCCGGCTGCAGCCGCTGACACAAACGTCACGGATGTCGCGGCCAGCGCCCTGCCGAATGCTCCAAACATCGGCCGGTAATGTACCGGCTGCGGTGTTGGAATTGACGCATTGGGGTCACCCATCGGTGCGGCGGCGATGGCGCCTCCCTTGATAATCATCGACGGTTTTGTGCCGAAGAAGGCAGGTTTCCACAGCACCAGATCTGCGAGTTTACCGACTTCCACAGAGCCCACCTCATCCGCCAGTCCGTGAGCTATGGCCGGATTGATGGTGTACTTGGCGATGTACCGCTTGACACGCTGGTTGTCATTACGATCCGAATCTCCGGCAAGAGCGCCCCGTTGAACCTTCATCTTGTGCGCGGTCTGCCAGGTGCGGATGATGACCTCTCCAACCCGGCCCATCGCCTGGGAATCCGATGCAATCATCGAAAAAGCCCCAAGGTCATGGAGAATATCCTCCGCGGCAATGGTCTCCCGGCGAATCCGGGATTCCGCAAACGCTACATCCTCCGGGATGGCGGGGTCCAGGTGATGGCATACCATGAGCATATCCAGATGTTCATCCACGGTATTGACCGTATACGGCCTGGTGGGATTGGTGGAAGAAGGCAGGACATTAGGCAGACCGCAGGCCCGGATGATGTCCGGAGCATGTCCACCCCCTGCACCCTCGGTGTGAAATGTGTGTATGGTCCGGTCCTTGAAGGCGGCCAGGGTATTCTCGACGAATCCGGATTCATTCAGGGTATCAGTGTGGATCGCAACCTGAACATCCATCGCGTCGGCAACATCCAGGCAGTTATCAATGGCCGCCGGTGTGGTACCCCAGTCCTCATGGAGTTTGAGTCCCATTGCCCCCGCCCGGACCTGTTCGGTGAGTGCTTCCGGCAGACTCGCATTACCCTTGCCCATGAAACCCAGATTCATGGGGAAGCCCTCTGCAGACTGCAGCATTCTGGCGATGTGCCAGGGTCCCGGCGTACAGGTAGTGGCATTGGTACCGGTCGCCGGACCCGTACCACCGCCAAGCATGGTGGTGATACCCGACATCATGGCCTCTTCTATCTGCTGCGGGCAGATGAAGTGAATATGAGCATCGATTCCCCCTGCTGTCAGTATCTGACCTTCACCGGCAATCGCTTCCGTACCAGGTCCTATGACAATATTCACACCTTCCTGCGTATCCGGATTGCCGGCTTTGCCGATAGCGGCAATACGTCCACCTTTAATACCCACATCTGCCTTTACAATACCCCAGTAATCGACAATCAGGGCATTGGTGATCACCGTATCCACAGTCTCCTGCGAAGAACGCTGGGATTGACCCATGCCGTCCCGGATAACCTTGCCGCCGCCAAATTTGACCTCATCACCGTAAATGGCGTGGTCATGCTCCACTTCTATCAGCAGATCGGTGTCTCCCAGACGTATCCGGTCTCCGGTTGTAGGACCAAACATATCCGCATAGGCATTTCGCGACATTGTGCTCATGATTCATCCTCCAGCGGACCCATTACTGCCTGATTAAACCCAAATATCGTTCTTTCACCACCAAATTCGACGAGGTTCACGGTACGCGTCTGCCCCGGTTCGAATCGCACTGCCGTCCCGGCGGGGATGTTCAGACGAAAGCCGCGGCAAAGTGACCGGTCAAATTCCAGGGCGGAATTGGTTTCGGCAAAGTGATAGTGGGATCCCACCTGAACCGGCCGGTCACCAGTGTTGGTCACCGCCAGATCAAGCGTTGTCCGACCCTGGTTCAGAATCAGTTCACCCGCTTCTACCAGTGTTTCTCCAGGTATCATAGTCGTCTCCCGTTACACTATCGGATTGTGGACAGTCACCAGCTTGGTCCCGTCCGGAAAGGTGGCTTCAACCTGAACTTCCTGAAGCAGTTCCGGTATGCCCTCCATCACGTCATCCCTACTGAGGATTTCCGTACCATAGGACATCAACGCTGCGACAGACCTGCCATCTCGCGCTCCTTCCATAATGGCGGCAGAAATCAGAGCAACGGATTCCGGATAGTTGAGCTTTACACCCCTGGCGCGCCGCTGCTCCGCCAGTTGCGCCGCCACAAAAATCAGAAGTTTGTCTTTTTCTCTCGGGGTCAATTCCACTGTTGCCTCCAGTTATCCACTGTCTCCGGATTCATTATAGTCACGTCGCCCAGACCCTGGGCGACCCGGGTGTGAATCCGTTTATCATCTCCCGCACACTCAACCAGATATCCGCAAATATCTGCCTTAACAGAACCGCATCATCAGCCAGTGCACGGACCACCAGGACTTCATCCACCAGTGTCACTGCCATCGCACCCGGGCTGACATCTTCAAGTCGCAATCTTAGAAGCGACAGAATGTCATCATCCGCGGGATATCCATAAAACGTACCCAGAACCGGATATCCGGATAATCCCCAGGACGCTTCCAGTACCTTATCTCCTGCCCGCCACCGTTGGCGTTCCATCAACACCGGTAAACTGTCTGCATAAAGCCGAAACCCCTGGTCAAATTCGCCGGTTGTATAATGATCATCATTGGCAGGACGGCCCATGGAAGTAATATCCCAGCCGCAAAACCGGGAACCGGATGCCACTCGAACTTCCATTTCCTGGGAGAGACGGCTGCCGCCATACAATATCGAATCCTGTGGCAACCACTCCAGGCTGGCGCCTGCTTCAACATTCAACCGGTATTTTATGGTGCTCAACGGTCCCGCACTGCGATAAACCCTGGTGGCGCCAGGCGTTGTGATCAGCGCGGCTGAACCTTTGCCTGCCCTGACACTGACCGACAATTCATCGCCGCCCACGACACCACCGGGTGGATGCAACAGATAGACGTGACATACACCATCCTCAGGATAAAAAGGTTTCTGTACACGCAGCGGTCCGTCATGCCGGCAACGGCTGACAATGGACCTTTCTTTCGTCCGTTCAAATTGCAGGTCGAGCGCCGCCGTCCAGCCGGACCCGTAGCCAACGTTCATACCGACAGGTGCTCTGCAATCATGGTTTCTGACAATTCCGCCATGGCGCCGGATGCCACCATGGCGCCTTTACTCATGATATGAAAGTGGCTGGCGACCTTGCGGGCAAAGGGCAGCTTCTGTTCAACCACCAGTACCGTCAGACCGAGTTCCCGGTTCAGGCGGGTGATCACACCGCCTATTTCCTGGACGATGTTGGGTTGAATACCCTCTGTCGGCTCATCCAGAATCAGGAATTCCGGGTTAATCACCAACGCTCTTGCAATGGCGAGTTGCTGCTGCTGCCCACCGGACAGGTCCCCTCCCCTGCGGTGCATCATGCTCTGCAGCACCGGGAACAAGTCAAAGATCAGATCCGGCAATTGCCTCTGCGTTTTTGGCAGTGCGCCCAGACCGGTCTGCAGATTTTCTTCCACGGTCAACAATGGAAAAATCATCCGACCCTGGGGGACATATCCGATGCGCAGTGGCGCTCTGCGATCTGCTCTTTCAGCAGTCAAATCAGTATCCTGATATTGGATCGTGCCGGAATCCAGGGGCAAAAGACCCATGATACAGTTGAGCAACGTGGTTTTACCGACGCCATTTCTGCCGATCAGGCAGACGCAACTGCCGGGCTCTATCAACATGTCCACATCCCACAACGTGTGGGACTGACCATATGACTGATTCAAACCGGAAATGGTCAGCATCATATCCCCAGATACACTTCTCGCACCGCAGGGTCCTCCTGTATGGCATCAAAGGGACCTTCCGCCAGGACACTGCCTTCGTGCAATACCGTTACCTGTTTCGCAATGGAGCGAACAAACTCCATATCGTGTTCCACCACCACCACGGAATGATCTCCTGCCAACCGGGTCAACAGGACCGAGGTTGCTTCTGTCTCCTGCTGCGTCATTCCGGCCACCGGTTCATCAACCAGCAGCAGCAATGGATTCTGCATTAACAGCATGCCTATCTCCAGCCACTGCTTTTGTCCATGAGATAACGCGCCAGCCAGTTTACCCCGCTCTTCTATCAAACTTGTCATGTCGAGGACTTCTTCGATTCTGTCTTTCTCCTCACCCGTCAATGTATGGAACAGGGTTGGCCAGACCCGTTTTTCTCCTTCCATCGCCAACTCAAGGTTCGCATGGACGGTATGCTGTTCAAAGACCGTTGGTTTCTGAAATTTACGGCCTATGCCGACAGAGGCAATCTGTGGTTCGGTCATTCGCAACAGGTCCAGTCTCTGGCCAAAGTACGCACTGCCATGACTGGGACGGGTCTTGCCCGTGATGACATCCATGAGCGTTGTCTTGCCGGCGCCGTTTGGCCCGATAATGCAGCGCAATTCCCCCACTTCTATATAAAGCGTGAGGTTGTTCAAAACCCGGAATCCGTCAAAACTGACGCTGATATCCTCAAGATACAGGATGATGCCCGTGGATGTGTCCACCAGTTCCTGCCGGGAGGGCTGTTCAATCAAAAATTCAAATACCCGTTCCCTGTCGATCAACGGATATCGATTGGGCGAGCTGTCTTCTTTATCGGCCATGGTTACTCCGTCGTCGCCAGATGCCAACCACACCCCTGGGCAGGAATATGGTCACCAGCACAAACAATGCGCCCAGCACAAACAACCATACTTCCGGCAAGGCGCCGGTCAACACCGTTTTAACATAATTGACAATGCCGGCGCCAAGTGCAGCGCCGTACAATGTGGCCCTGCCGCCCAAAGCCACCCAGACCACCAGTTCTATGGAATATAGCGGCTGGAATTCACCCGGATTAATGATACCCACCTGCGGTACATACAATGCGCCGGCGATTCCCGCAAGCACGGCGGACATAGTGAATATCCAGACCTGATAACGCTCAACCCGGTAACCAATGAACCGGGCACGCGCCTCTCCGTCACGAACCGCCGTTACCACACTGCCCAGCCTGGAGTTCACGATATAGCGGCACACCAGATATCCGAGCGCCAGGGCAATGACCGAACTGATGAACAGCCAGACACGGGTCGTATCGGATTGCAGACTGGCGCCCAGAATATCCTTGAAGTCCGTCAATCCATTGTTACCGCCAAAACCCAGCTCATTGCGAAAGAACGCCAGCATCAGGGCGTAGGTCAATGCCTGCGTCATGATGGAGAGGTATACGCCTGACACACGGGAGCGGAAAGCCAGCCAGCCGAATACAAAAGCCAGGATTCCCGGTGCGAACATGACCATCAACATGGCAAACCAGAACTGATCAAACCCGTACCAGTACCAGGGCAGAGAATCCCAGTTGAGAAAAACCATAAAGTCCGGTAATTCGGGATGCCCGTAAACGCCGCGTTCTCCGATTTGGCGCATCAGGTACATGCCCATGGCATAACCGCCAAGAGCAAAAAATGCACCGTGCCCCAGGCTGAGAATGCCGCAGTATCCCCACACCAGATCCAGCGCCACGGCAAGCAGTGCGTAGCAGAGGTATTTACCCAGCAGGGTGACTGTGTAAGTGGGTATGTGAAAGATTGAATCGGCGGGCACCCACAGGTTTGCGATGGGTACAACAACAGCCATGCCGAAGAGAACAGCCAGAAAAATCCGCCCGCCTGTCTCATGATCCAGCAGGTATTTCCCCAGCATCAGTTTTCCACCGCCCGGCCTTTCTGGGGGAATAATCCCCGGGGCCTTCTCTGGATAAAGAGGATGATAAAAATCAATACCAGTATTTTCGCCACAACAGCGCCGGCGTACGGTTCAAGAAATTTGTTGACGACCCCAAGCGACAGACCGGCAACCAGCGTCCCCCACAGGTTACCGACCCCGCCAAAGACAACCACCATAAAAGAATCGACGATGTAACTCTGACCCAGGTTTGGCCCCACATTGGTCAACTGGGACAACGCCACCCCGGCAACACCGGCAATACCCGCGCCCAGTCCAAAGGTCAGGATATCAACCCTTGTATTGCGAATACCCATCGCCTGTGCCATCGCCCGGTTCTGGGTCACCGCGCGAACCTCCAGACCCAGGCGTGTCTTCTGCAGGATCAGGAGCAGCGCGGCAAATACCATCAGCGCAAAGAAGAAGATATAGAGACGGTTCCAGGTAATCGACAGACCACCGACAATTTCCAGCGACCCGCTCATCCATTCCGGCGTGATTACTGACCGGTTCAGTGGAGAGAACACCGTACGCACCAACTGCTGCAGAATCAGACTGACACCAAAGGTTGCCAGCAGCGTTTCCAATGGTCTGCCGTAGAGATAGCGTATCACCCCTCGTTCGATAATGATGCCTGCGGTGCCGGAGACAACAAAGGCGGCGGGAATGGCTATAAACAGGGACCAGGCTATGGCATCCGGAAACAACAACTGCACCACATAGGTCGTGTAGGCGCCCAGCATGATGAGTTCACCATGGGCCATGTTGATGACACCCATGACACCAAAAGTAATGGACAGGCCGATCGCCGCCAGCACCAGGACAGAACCGAGACTCAAGCCGAAGAACAGCGTCTCTATCATCTGATACCGGGAAACTTTCTTTTCTATTGCCAGTAGAGAATTTGTTGCGGCACTGCGCAATTCTTCATCCAGACTGGCATCCCCGGCAATATTCGTCAGTTTGACGCGGACATTGGCATGCAGGTTATCCGCACTGGCCTGGACGGCCGCCAGTCTGACCGCGACATCATCAGAATCAAGGTCAAAGACCACCAACGCCAGATCCAGAGCCGCAAGCACCGACCTGTTCGATTCCACGGTCTTTTGCCGCACAATAACATCGCGCAGATTGATATCACCGGTGTTGGAGATAGCCTCCACAGCTGCAATCCGTGCATCAGGTTCCGGTGCATTCAACTGTCGGGATGCAATAAGCCCTTTAAGTTGTCGACGTAACTTGTTATTAACACTTATTTTTCTAACATCACGCCGACCAACATCGCCAAGATCCTCACCGGTAACAGCATCTACCAGGTGATAGCCCCCGGCTTCCAGAGAAGTGGCAAAGACCACAACATCACTGCGCCGTCTGGAATAGAGTTCTCCCTCAAGCAAGGCATCAAGAACAAGATCAACCCGGGGATGTTCCATTGCCGCCAGTTGGTTGGCGGCGACCGTCTTGTCATCGAACGAGCGAGTATTAAGCGACAGGACCGCCGTTTCGAATGCATCACTGCACATTACCGGCCAGGAAATGAGCAACCCGGCCAATAATCCAGAGAACCTGAAGAATTTCAAAAAACAACTCCGAAAAAGGCGAATGTTAACCCATTCGCCTATCGGTTATGCAGTCCCGGTAAAGAAAACTTTACTCGTAGACCTGACCTGAACAAGTGCCGGTCTTGACATTATAGTTGCCGCAAGACAGAGGCGCCTGCCAGTCGGCGGTGATATCTCTTGAACCCGGCAGGAAATCGGACCAGGCATCACCGGGAACCGAGCCCGATGTCTCCCAGACGATATCAAATTGACCATCATCCTGAATCTCACCAATCAGTACAGGTTTGGTGATATGGTGATTGGGCATCATCGTAGCGATTCCACCGGACAGATTAGGCACAGAAACACCGATAATCGCATCCTGAACCGCATCTGAATCTGTCGTACCCGCTTTTATGACCGCTTCCACCCACATCTTGAAACCGATGTAATGTGCTTCCATCGGATCATTGGTGACACGCTCTTCGTCGTCGATAAAGTCCAGCCAACTGTCAATGAAATTATCGTTCACTTCTGCATCGACACTCATGAAATAGTTCCATGCGGCCAGATGACCAACCAGCGGGCCGGTATCAATACCGGAAAGCTCCTCTTCACCGACCGAGAAGGCAATGACCGGAATATCCTCCGCGGAGATGTCCTGATTACCCAGTTCCTTATAGAACGGGACATTGGCATCACCATTGATGGTGGATACAACTGCCGTCTTTTTACCCGCGGAACCAAACTTCTTGATGTCCGAAACGATAGACTGCCAGTCCGAGTGACCAAACGGGGTGTAGTTGATCATGATATCTTCGTCCGCCACACCATTGGCTTTAAGATACGCCTCCAGAATCTTGTTGGTTGTTCTTGGATAAACGTAGTCGGTACCCGCGAGCACCCATCTTTGTGCACCAATTTCGTCCCTCAGGTAATCAACCGCGGGGATCGCCTGCTGATTGGGCGCCGCTCCGGTATAGAACACGTTTTTGGAGGACTCTTCCCCTTCGTATTGCACCGGGTAAAACAACAGTCCGTTCAGTTCTTCAAAGACCGGTAATACGGACTTGCGGGAAACCGAGGTCCAGCAACCAAAAATCACGTCTACCTCTTCCTTCTCGATCAGTTCCCGTGCTTTCTCTGCAAACAACGGCCAGTTCGACGCAGGATCAACAACGACTGCTTCAAGATCTTTGCCCAGCAGACCGCCGGCGGCATTCTGTTCTTCCACCATCATCAAAATAGTGTCTTTCAGGGTTGTTTCGCTGATGGCCATGGTTCCGGACAGGGAATGCAGCACACCGACCTTGATGGTATCTGCCGCATTTGCCAGCGCGGCACTCACAGTCAGTATTGCCAGCACACAGACTCTTATAAATGGTTTAAGCACGTATCCTCCAAATCAATTGGTTAATCAAGTGCTGTAAACCAAGCAACAAGTGCGCCAACTTAAAGCATACCGTTTACCCCCTGGACGTTGATATCAGGCCTGGGGGAATGCCTGCATGACCAGAAGTCGCACCCTTATATTGCGTATAGGATTTTATTCGCACCAATTTGGCGCAGCCAGGAACAGTGCGAGCTTCAATACATAAGGTATTTAAAAGCCTTTGAAGTCGGTTTCACGTCTTTCACCAAATGCCTTCATTCCCTCTTTTGAATCCTGGGAAAGACCAACCACGGGAATCGCGGTCTCGGACCATTGCATGGCGGTATCAAAATCGAGATGGGCCGTCCGCATGGCCAGCAGTTTACCGAGTTTCTGTGCGATGGGCGGTCCGGCTTCCAGTTCCAGCGCCAGCGCCATGGTTCTGGCTTCCAGTTCCTCCGGTTCAACCAGATAATTGGTCAATCCGGCTTCATGGGCCTCTTCAGCACTCATGAATCTTCCCGTCATCATCAATTCCATGGCCTTTCGCCAGCCGAGAATCTTGGGCAGCACCCAAAATCCACCCAGGTCTGCATAAACACCGCGTTTCACATAGGCTACCTGATATCTTGCCGACGTTGAGCCAACCGCCAGATCGCAGTGGGTAGCAAGATCAAATCCCGCACCCACGGCTGGACCGTTGATCATGGCCACTATGGGCACCTCCACCCGACGCAGTGCAATATAGGTTTCCGTCTCATGCCGGAAGTTGAGCCGGTAACCCTCCGGGTCCACGGCAGCCGGTTCCGGTGGCGGCTTGCGATCCGGGTTGGCATTACCACCCATGTCCATACCGGCACAGAATCCCCTCCCCGCCCCCGTAATCACGATACAGCGAACCGTTCGATCAAATCTGACATCCACCAGTATGTCCCGCATTTCCTTCAGCAGGGGGAACGTCAGTGCATTCAGTTTTTCCGGACGGTTCAGGGTCATCCAGAGAATGCCGTCCTTTTTGCCACGGCGTTCAGTCAGGATCAGTTGTTCACTCATGGTTGTCTCCTTTGTGGCGATTGTGGTCTGGAAGGATAAACCAGTTTCTATGTTGAGGGTAACGTCTTTGTCGCTTGCGAGATGTTATAATTGCGAATCTGGAGAGATGTCCGAGTGGCTGAAGGAGCACGCCTGGAAAGTGTGTATACGGAAACGTATCGAGGGTTCGAATCCCTCTCTCTCCACCAATTTTGTCTTTTGTATTAGTGTGTTATGGCGGTATTGCCTTTTTCTAAGCTTTTATAGATGATGTGCAAAACACGTTTCCCTAGTGGGGCAGAATATACCCAGGAGGATGTGCTGGGGGCACTGGTGTACTGGGATATGGGCAGGATGATGATTTATACCTGTTTGATTAGGTCTAGGAACGAACATGGCTGACAAAGTGGTTCACCCATCACCAGCAACCGTGAGTTCAAAAAATGGCAAGATATCTTTATCAATGACAGCACATTGACATAGGACATCCATAATCGACTGCTACACCGTGCCAAGACTGTTAAGATCAAAAGTCGAAGTTTCTGCATGAAAGATAAGATTGACTCTACCTGACAAATAGAAAGGAGCCTGGTAGCAGCAGAAATTTTAAACCGGAGAAATACTTACAACATCATGACGTAGGTAGCAGACTTCGCTCTCCCTTGTGCAATCTCTTCGACCAGAAAGGAGAAATTGGCTCTCCCTTCATAGACTTCCCAACAACCAAATGAGCATTTCATGGCCCTCTGGACACCCTCGATTGCGAGTTATCAGTTCCCGTACCGATAAATCCTCGCCATCCGTTTAACGCAATGGTCTATCCAGTCGTTATAGCTCCCCTCCGTCAGAGGTATGAACAGGTGATTGAACTCGGTTTTATTGTCACCTGAATACATGCGCATCGTCATTGATGTTCCCTGCGGCGGATTGGCGACATAGGTGTTCTCCATATGGTGCAGCGCCATATGTACGAAACCGGATTGTGCGTTGATGATCTGCCGAAATCCTTTTGCTGTGCTGGCAATCTTGTCAGGTGGCGCAAAATGACGTGCGAAGATTCCATTAGTAGGTTGCGTGGGATTGCAGGCGAGTATTATCAGACCATCTGCACAGAAATAGACCGAGTGCGCACCGCTGGTAAAGCCAGTCCAGTGTGCGTTGTCCAGCAGATCATAGCCATCTCGAAATTGAGTCATACCTGCTTGGCAAAGCAGGCCAAAATGCTGATCCATATTCTGTTCAATGGAGACGATATCCACCAAGCGCTCCGGCTGCGGTAAAAACGCCATAATTAGCTCTGGGTCTCCCTGGTAGTTTTGCCGCTTCTCCAGAATATTTACTATGCGAGATTTAAATACATCTTCAGTAATCGCCTGACTCATGGTCTCGATCTGGTGCAGCGCTCGGATGATCTCGTTGTTAAGCTCCATGGCGGATGAAAAACTGGCCCGGAAAACGCCTCTCTGGTAGTCCTCAACCTCCTGCAAAAATGTCAGTTGCTTCTCGTCTCTGGCATCGACCTGTTGAATAAACGCCAGGATGGATTTATTGGTCGCTTGAGCTGCCCTGAATTCTGTTTGTGTTACCGATATGCCATCAGGTGTCTCATACCCATACTCTTTCCCGATAATGACTAGGTAAATATCGCTTTGTTCGACTTCATGCAGACATGCCGTTTTTGAAGAATAAGGCTTTGCTGGTAAGTCCTCACACATGATGGGTGTGTATTCCATGGTCGTTATCGCTTGCCTTGCTACTTGGCGAAATTCCTTCATGCCTCCGACGACGGAACTGACAAATACTTTGCTCAACTGAATTCTCTCCTTTTTCTGCTTCTTTAACTGCCCTTTACGGAGCTGTGCCTTAACACGCAATTTTACTCGAAGGCAGATTGATTCCCCAATTTTATGGTTAATCGCTGACAGTATTTGTCAGTGCTGCTCACGTTCTAAAACCCGGTTGATGAAGGGAGCGATCCTGCCACTTCAGCCTACCCTTTCCAGCCTTTACTCCAGTAAGTGCTTTACGCCACTGTATCCACGGGAAGCCTGCAACCCATGCCATTCGGGGAAACACTGGCCATGACACGACTTTTAGCCTTTACCGGCCTGCTTCTGGTAAGAGACATCTGGGGAAGATTGGTCTATTTGATACCACCTGTGTAGGCAGCGTCCAGTAGTGCGTTATTTTCAGTGATTCCATATTCTGTATCACTATCTATTCCTCCGTGTTCGGCGACAATCATCCTTGCCGGTAATATAGCGCAATGGAGCTGCTTGTTGACTCTGTATTCCCGCATCAAACCGTGAAGTACGCGCCGGCTAACCCCAATTTGTCGCTGGCGGATTAATAGGTCAAGGTGAATTAAGTGCAAGAACTGTACTGTCAGCGAGTGGATATAGATGTTCAACAAACGGCGGCATTGAAAGAATCTGTGACTGCTATGAATGAGATTTATGCAGGAAGGACCATGAAACACAAGAGCAAACTATTGCCTGCTAATTACAATGATGCTACACAGCGACAGGTAGCCAAAGCCGTGTTACTACGTTACCGGCCTGAAGCAAAACCCAATACAGGCACAAAAAAGACGAGCGCATAACGACTTGTCTGTTGTACCCTTGTCATCCCTAGTATAGAGTCCCCACAGTAATGGACGTATTCGCCTTTCGTGAAGAACTCATCGCCGAGTACGCGCGGTTCTCCCGAAGCTTCACCCAAATCCGGGCCGAAGACATCTCCCGTGAAGTGGACGCTGCGTATGACGCCGGTCGTTTCTGGCCGGCTCCGCTCATCCAGTTGAATCCAAATTTCGAGCCTGGCGGATACATCGACGACCTCGTAGCTGACGGCGCACTTGATGAGGAATGCGCGAAAATTTTTCGGCTCAAAGGTCCGACCGACACGTGTGGCAAACGCCTCCTCCTCCACCGCCATCAGACCGATGCGATCAAAATCGCCAAACGCGGTAAAAGCTACGTGCTCACCACTGGCACCGGTTCCGGCAAGTCACTCGCCTATTTCATTCCCATCATCGATGACGTGTTGAGCGCCAAGCGGGAGGGAGAAAATCGCAATGGTATTACCGCAATCGTCGTTTACCCGATGAATGCGCTATGCAACAGCCAGTTCGAAGAGCTGGAGCGGTATCTGAGTATCGGCTACGGTGAAGGACGTGAACCAGTAACGTTCGCCCGCTATACGGGACAGGAATCAAACGAGGAGCGCGAGCGGATTGCCAAGAATCCTCCCGACATTCTGCTAACTAACTATGTCATGCTGGAATTGCTCATGACGCGGTTTCACGAAACCGACAAGGCGGTTCGCGAACATGCGGCGGGGCTTCGGTTCCTGGTTCTGGACGAATTGCATACGTATCGCGGGCGTCAGGGCGCCGATGTCGCCATGCTGGTGCGCCGAGTGCGCGAACGCTTTAATGATCGCCTGTTGTGCATCGGCACCTCCGCGACCATGGGCTCAGAGGGCTCGCTTGACTATCGGAACACGACCATCGCACGCGTCGCGAGCCGTTTGTTCGGTGTTGCCGTCAATCCCGAGAATATCGTTTCTGAGACACTTAGCCCGGTTAGTGAGCGCAATGAGACTCCAACTAGTGCCGATCTGCGCACCGCGATCGAACAAGGCGTGCCAGACGATCCCACCCATGAGGATCTGTCGGGCCACGCTGCCGCGGCCTGGGTGGAACGCAATCTCGGGCTTGAGGAGATAGACGGCAAGGTCGTGCGGATTTCGCGACCCTTGTCGCTTCTCGAGGCCTCAAATCGGCTGGCGAAAGACAGCGGTCTCGATAAAGAACGGTGCCGGAACTATCTTGCAAACTTTCTGCTCGCTGCCCACCGGTGCCGCAACGAGCGCGGCGCGAGCTTCTTTGCGTTCCGCCTGCATCAATTCATCAGCGGCGCCTGGAACGCGTATTCCACTCTGGAAGCTCCGGGAGAACGGTATCTCACGTTACACGGCCAGCAGTTCAAGCCCGGAGACCGCCAGCGGCCCCTGTATTCGCTCAGCTTTTGCCGCGGGTGCGGTCAGGAATACCTCCCCGTGTGGGCGCAACTGACCGGGAAGCAACCGCAGACATTCGAGCCTCGCGACTTGTCTGAACGCTCCCATGATGACGAGGATATCCAGTACGGATATCTCATGCCGGACCCTTCCGGGATGTTCGATGAGGCCGAGTCAGATTCCCAATATCCGGAAGACTGGCTGGAATTTCCCGAGGACGAAGCGCGGCTGAAACGCCACTTCCGCCGGTATCGTCCGCTTCCGGTGCGGGTGGACACCAGGGGCAATTTGGCTACGGATGGCTTGCCTGCATGGTTCATTCCGGGATCTTTCCGCTTTTGTCTGAACCCGAATTGCGACGCCTATTTCGATGGCAGTGTTCGCAGCGAACTCACGAAGCTATCCGGTCTGTCCAGCGAGGGCCGGAGTTCGGCGACCACCATGTTGGTGCTGTCCTCGCTGAAGCATCTCATCGGAACCGACCTCGACGAGCGGACAAAGAAGCTCCTGGCGTTCACCGATAATCGACAGGATGCGAGCCTCCAGGCTGGCCATTTCAACGACTTTATACAAGTTCTGCTGTTGCGCGGCGCGCTGCTTGCATCTATCCGTAACGCTGGCGAATCGCGACTGACCGACGACACCCTGACCCAACGCGTTCTCAATAGCTTGCGTCTGGATCCTGCAGACTACGCGGCCAACCCTCAGGCCAAGGGCGTCAAAGCTCAGAACACGCTGAAGGCGCTGCGCGACGTGCTTGGGTATCGGCTATATTTCGATCTGCAACGCGGCTGGCGCATCACCAACCCGAATCTCGAGCAGTTGAAGCTGCTGAATATCGGATATAGGGACCTCATGGACTGCTGCCAGGACGAAGAGGAGTGGATGAACCGGCACCCTTGCTCGGTTCCATACCCCCCGAGCGCCGCTTCGATCTCGTGCGCGACCTTCTGGAACGCATGCGCCGGGCGCTCTGCATCAAGACGATCTACCTCGATCCGAACTTCCAGGAACGGATTCGCAATCGAAGCTACAACGAATTGCGTGAGATCTGGGGCCTGTCGGAGGACGAGCGTCTCTTCACGCGCGCCTTTATGGTTCCACGGCCGCGGCGCGGTGGTCGCAAGGATGATTTCCGCACTCTCCACATCTCCCATCGTTCCGCGTTCGGCCGCAAGATCAAATCCCAGGCATTCTGGGGACCTGGCAATTCGTGTTATCCAGCCAGGTTCGACGAGGGCGTATACAACGATCTCATTGATGACATCCTGGGCGTGTTGACGACCTATGGCTATGTCGAGCAAGAGGACCTTGACGCTGAACGCACCGGCTACCGCATCAACAGTACGGTACTCGAATGGCGCGTGGCCGCTAACTCCCCGGATGACGAGACGCCGACCAATGCTTTTTTCCGCAGCCTCTACGACAACGTAGCCAGTCTCCTCGACAGCGACGACCGTCTGCTGCACCAGCTTGAGGCGCGCGAACACACCGCCCAGGTCGATACGGAAGTCCGCCAGGAGCGTGAAGTGCGATTCCGAAAGGGGCTCGCGGGCGAGCGCGTCGTCGAAGGCAAGGTCGAGCCCTCCGGACTCCCCATCCTTTTCTGCTCTCCGACCATGGAACTCGGCGTCGATATCTCCACGCTGAATGCGGTCTACATGCGTAACGTTCCGCCGACGCCGGCGAACTATGCCCAGCGCAGCGGGCGGGCCGGGCGCAGTGGCCAGCCAGCGTTGGTGGTCACCTATTGCGCGGCGAGATCCCCACACGACCAGTATTTCTTCTCCGATCCGACGCGCATGGTTGCGGGCGCTGTCAACCCGCCCAACATCGATCTTGCCAACGAGGACCTGATACGCAGTCACCTGCAAGCTGTCTGGCTTTCGGCTACGGGTGTTAAGCTCGGTAATTCCGTGCGTGATGTACTCGACATGGAAAAGCCTGACAGTCTTCCTATACATCAAGAGGTCGCACTGCAAGTCGGCACCGACCGGGCAGTGACTGAAGCGCGGCAACGCGGACAGCGCATTCTCTCCACCCTCGCATCCGACCTCTCCGGGCATGCCTCGACCTGGTACACAGAAACTTGGCTTGAGAACGCAATGAATTCCGCCGAACGCCGCTTCCACGAGTCTTTCAAACGATGGCGTTCCCTGTTCCATGCAACCGCGAACCAGATGAAGTTCGCCAACACCATCGTCAACAACGCCGCCGCAAACGAACACGACCGCCGGGAAGCCAAGGCGCGATACGACGAGGCGTACACGCAGCAGAACCTGCTTCTCGACAGCAAGCGGACCATGAACTCGGACTTTTACACCTACCGCTATCTGGCGGCCGAGGGATTCCTGCCGGGCTACAACTTTCCACGCCTGCCACTGATGGCCTTCGTTCCCGGCCGGCGAGAGAAGGTTGCCCGCGATTCCTTCCTGAGCAGGCCGCGATTTTTGGGACTCACCGAGTTCGGACCTCAATCCATCATCTATCACGAAGGCAGCACCTATCGTGTACGGCGCGCCATTCTTTCTGTGCGCGACGAGGGTGGAGTGAGGGCATCGGCCAAGCTCCCGGTACAGGCAGCCCGCCTCTGCCCGGCTTGCGGTTACGGGCACTTCGGGGACCAGAGAGACTACGAACGCTGCGTCAGTTGCGATGAGCGTCTCGATGGCGGGCGGATCATTCCAAACCTGTACCGCATCGAACAGGTCTCGACCCAGCGGGCGAACCGCATCACCTCGGACGAGGAGGAGCGCCAGCGCCAAGGCTACGAGATGATCACGACGCTTCGATTCAGCGAAGAGAGCGGTCAAGCCCGGGTCGAGGGCATCGCCATTGAGGAGAATGGCGAGATATTGATGGAGCTTCGCTACGGTCCGGCCGCCACGCTGTGGCGCATCAACCTGGGATGGCGACGCCGCAAGGAGAAATCGGTATTCGGCTTCAGCGTGGACACCAACACCGGCGAGTGGGCCAAGGATGCCCAGGCTCCGACCGACGCCGAAGACGACACCGTGCGCGAAGGCAAGACGATCGAGCGCATCACGCCGTTCGTCGAGGACACCCGGAACGTTCTCGTCCTCCGGCCCGCGGTCGATCTGTCCGAAACCACCATGATCTCGCTGCAATACGCGATCAAGCGGGGCATCGAGCAGGAGTTTCAACTGGAGGAGTCAGAACTGGCCGCCGAGCCCTTGCCCGACCGCGACAACCGCACCACGATTCTGTTGTACGAAGCCGCCGAAGGCGGGGCGGGCGTCCTTACGCGTCTGGCAAGCGACCTCGAGGCCCTGGCGCGCATCGCCCGACGGGCAATGGAAGTTTGCCATTACGCCTCGAAGTCGGGCGAATGGTCCGGGTCGGGCGACCTCGAAAATCTCGACAACGACTGCGAAGCCGGGTGCTACCGCTGCCTGTTGAGTTACTACAATCAGCCGGAGCATCCCCTCATCGACCGGCAGGACGGCGACATGCTCGACCTGCTTTGCAGATTTATGCGTAGCTCGCGAAAGAGTCTGGCGCACGAGGTCGCCGCCAGCGACAGTTACGATGAACTCATGAATATCTCGTCTTCGTCCCTGGAGAAGGAGTGGCTGAATTTCATCGTGTCCAATGGCTATCGCTTGCCGGACAAGGCTCAGCCCCTTCTCGAAATTTACGCAACCCGTCCTGACTTTGCCTATACAAGCTTGCAGACACTAGTCTACATCGATGGCCCACACCATCAGACTGAGCTACAGGAGAATGCCGATGAGGCCATCGATCGCCGCCTCGCCGATGCCGGCTACACAGTGGTGCGTTTCCCGATCGACCGGACGTCCTGGCCAGGCATTCTGGCAAAATATGCTTGGGTATTCGGGCCGGGGACCACAACGGAGAGCACCCAGGGATGACGGAACGGGCGATCGCAGAAGCCGGGTTAGCTTTCAAGCCCGGGGATCTTGTCCGAGCACGTGACCGCGAATGGGTGGTCCTGCCCGAACCCCGTACCGATCTCCTGCGGCTTCGACCGCTCGGTGGAGCGGAGGATGACGCCACACTCATCTATCTTCCGCTTGAACCCCAAGCGCCAGTGCCCGCCACGTTCGATCTTCCGGACCCCGACAAGCCGGGTTCCCACGAAGCGGCGCTACTCTTGCGCGACGCGCTTCGCCTGAAGCTGCGCGCCGGTGCCGGACCGTTCAGGAGCTTTGGCAACCTCAACGTCGAACCGCGCGCCTATCAGCTCGTACCGCTACTCATGGCGCTCAAGCTCGACACGGTGCGGTTGCTCGTCGCCGACGATGTCGGCATCGGCAAGACCATCGAGGCAGGCCTGATCGCGCGGGAACTGCTTGACCGCGGAGAGATCGAGCGGCTTGCGGTCCTCTGTCCACCGCACCTGTGCGAACAATGGCAACGGGAATTGTCCGAGAAGTTCGGCATCGACGCCGAGGTCGTGCGCACTGGAACGGCCACCCGCCTGGAGCGGGGACTGCGCCCGGACGAATCGGTGTTCGAAGTCTATCCCTTCACGGTTGTGTCCCTTGACTACATCAAGTCCGACCGGCGGCGTAGCGACTTCCTGCGGACCTGCCCGGAGTTCATCATCGTGGACGAGGCTCACGCCTGCGTGCAGTCGAATACCAGTACAAGGCACCAGCGCTACCAGCTTCTGAAGGGACTGGCAGACAGCGAGCCTCGCCGGGGCATGGTGTTCCTGACCGCGACCCCCCACTCGGGTGACGACTCGGCCTTCCATAACCTTCTTGGTCTGCTGGAACCGAAGTTTGCAGAGCTGGCGGAAATGGCCGAAGGCGACATGCGCCGCAGTCTGCGAGAACAACTCGCGTTGCATTTCGTGCAGCGCCGCCGCGGCGACATCGCCGAGTGGAAGGACGACGCCGGGTTTCCGGTTCGCGAGAGCCGCGAGGCAACCTATCGGTTGACCGGCGACTGGGGGCGACTCTTCGACGACGTGCTCGCTTACGCCCGAACCATGGTCCGGCGCGCAGAGAGTGGCACCCAGCTTCAACAGCGCATGTCCTGGTGGGCCGCGCTCGCCCTGCTGCGCTGCGTGTCCTCCAGCCCTGCGGCCGCATCCTTGGCGCTGCGCACCCGACTGCAGGCCGCAGAAGGCGAAACCGAGCGGGCACAACTCGAGATTCTGGACCGGGTGGCGGCTGAAACGGTGATGGACGAAACGGCCGAAGACACCCTCTCGCTTGCCGAGAGCGTGCCCGCCGGAACCTTAGAAGAGGCGGAAGACGCCAAAGCCCTGCGCGAACTCATTGATCGCGCTGACTCGCTCCGCGGCCAACGTAACGATCCCAAGCTCAACACACTGATCGAAGAGATTACACAGCTTGTCCGAGACGGGTTCCGTCCGGTCGTGTTCTGCCGCTACATCGCCACAGCCCACTATGTTGGCGAAGCATTGAAGCGTGCACTGACCGTGCAACATACGCACGTCGCCGTGGTCACCGGGGAACTCACACCCGACCAGCGCGAGGAACGTATCGAAGCTCTCGGAGAGCTTGAGAAATACGTCAAGCCTGTGCTCGTGGCCACCGACTGCCTGTCGGAAGGCGTCAACCTGCAGAACCACTTCAACGCCGTGGTCCACTACGACCTTACATGGAATCCAACCCGTCACGAGCAGCGCGAGGGCAGGGCTGACCGTTTCGGGCAAGCCTCCCGGACCGTTCGGGCACTGATGCTTTACGGCGAAAACAATCCGGTCGATGGCGCAGTGCTTCGCGTCATCCTCCGCAAGGCCGAGAAGATCCGCAAGGAACTCGGTGTTTCCGTTCCCCTGCCAGCCGACAACAACAAAGTTGTCGACGCCATCATGAAGGCCGTCCTGCTTCATGGCGGCTCACACTCAAAGGCTGAGCAGATCACATTCGATTTCGGGGACACCGAAGCCGAAGTGGACGATGTCTGGCAGACTGCCAAGAACAGGATGACGCGCACGGTCTTCGCGCAACGTCGCCTGACTCCCGACGATGTGTTGCCCGAGTGGCGGAAGGCGGTATCCGTACTGGGTGGACCTGACGATGTGGCACGTTTCGTGCGGCTATCCGCCGAACGCCTCGGCGCGCCGCTCGACGCGCATGACGGCCATTACCGATTGCCTGTCGCGTACCTGCCCAAACCGCTTCAGGATCGCCTCGACGCCGTCGGATTTGTGACCGCGGCGAAAATCGCATTCAAACAACCGGCACCCGCCGGCGCCGCCTACGTCCATCGGGCCCATCCACTGGTCGCGGCCCTTGCGGACCATGTGGCCGAGCAGGCCCTTGAGACCGATACGCCGGAGATCGGTGCGCGTTGCAGCGCTATCTTCACCCAAGGCGTCGAAATCCGTACAGTGCTATATCTGTTGCGGCTACGTAACCAGATCGAGATTGAACGGCGCGGCGTCGATGGCCAGGATGCCACCGTCCGATCTCTCCTCGCCGAGGAATGCCTGGCTCTCGCCATCCGGGGCGCCGATGCCGTGGAGCTGGTGAGCGAAGAGGAAGCATTGTCGCTGCTATCGCTTGAACCAGGCCGCAACATGCCCGACGGCCAGAAGTCCCATCTTGTCCGGCAGGCACTCGACTCGTTACCCGCAATGGAGGACACACTCGACCGCATTGCCCACGAGCAGGCCGCACGCTTGCTCGCGGACCATCGCCGTATCCGGGAGGTCAGCGACGCCAGAGGTCTGCGGTACAACGTTGTCCCGGCGCTGCCGATCGACAAAATTGGTGTCTATATCTTCATGCCCATGGCGAGTTTGTGATCATGGCCGGTACGAGAAAAAGCCGCGGATTCACGGCATTGAAAATCGAAGGTGGCATTCTCCCACCCGAGTTCCTTCAGTCGGTGGCCACCCTGGAAGCTCCACACCAGGCTGGCGCCGACTACGGGCTGTCACAATCCCTAGCGATCAAGGAGGAAATGGCGCGCTACTGGCGCATCGCCAGCGATCTTCACAGTCGGTACGCCGAACGCCGTTCCCGCCAGGACCTTCGCGCTTCCGAAGTAGGGGTTGAGGAATGGCTGGTGCCGTTCTTGCGCTCGCTACTCGGTTATGACGATCTGGCCGCCGCCGAAAGCAAGACCCTGGACGAGAGGATTTTCAAGCTGACCCACAGCGCATGCGGCGGCGCGGTACCCCTCCTGCTGGTGACACGCGACTTCGACCTCGACAAGGCCAATCTCCACCTCGGACAAGATGGCCGCCGACAGGCGGCGCACGGCACGCTTCAGGAGTACCTCAATGCCGAAGACGCCGCGCTGTGGGGCCTGGTTTCCAACGGCTCGAAACTCCGCCTGTTACGGGATAACGCGAGCCTCACACGACCCTCCTATATTGAAGCCGACCTCGATCTGATGTTCGCGGAGGAACTCTACCCGGACTTCGCCGCGCTCTGGCTCACGGCCCACGCGAGTCGCCTGAAACCCACCGACGACAGGCCATCGAATTGCATCATCGAATCCTGGCGAGCCAAGGCCCACGAAACCGGCGAGCGCGTCCGGGAAAATCTCCGCATTGGGGTCACCCTCACCTTGCGGCAACTCGGCAACGGGTTCCTGCAGCATCGGGCGAACGTTCAACTTCGGGAAGACCTTGAAAACGGTGTGCTTTCTTCCGATCGCTACTTTCAGCAGCTTCTTCGGCTCGTATACCGCCTGCTCTTTCTCTTCACAGCCGAGGAACGAAATCTGCTTCACGTGCCTTCAGCAACAAATGCGCAACGTGCGATGTATTCGGAAGGCTACGCCCTGTCCCGGTTGCGTGAACGTGCACTGCGGAGGCGGCATTACGACCGCAATGGAGATCTCTGGCAGGGACTCAAGATTACATTTGGAGCACTCGCCAATGGTGCTCCCGGCTTGGGTTTACCCGCCCTTGGCGGTCTCTTTCGCGACGATGAATGCATCGACCTCGACCGGGCCGCCATTGGCAATGAACACCTGCTGGAAGCAATCCGAACTCTCGCGTTCTTCCGCTCGGACAACACGCTCGCCCGCGTCAACTACCGGGATATGGACACCGAGGAATTGGGATCCATCTATGAAAGTCTTCTGGAGCTTAGGCCCATCATTGACGTGGATGCCTCGCCGTGGACATTTGCGTTTGTCGGTGACGGCAGCGGGGAGAAAACCAAGGGATCCGAGCGCAAGCTGACCGGTTCCTACTACACGCCGCCGACCCTCGTAGGCGAACTCGTCAAGTCCACGCTCGACCCGGTCGTCGCGCAGGCCATTGCCTCTCGCCCGGAAGATCCGCGCGCCGCCATTCTTGCGCTGAGGGTCGTCGATCCGTCCTGCGGTTCGGGGCATTTCCTGCTCGCCGCGGCACGCCGTCTCGCCGCTGAAATCGCTCGCCTTGAGTCGCGCGCAGACACCGCTGACGAGGCCTCGCGGCAGCATGCGCTACGCGAAGTGGTGCAGCATTGCATCTTCGGGGTGGACCGCAACCCGCTTTCCGTGGAGCTCTGCAAGACGGCCCTTTGGATGGAGACGGTGGAACCCGGCAAACCGCTTACTTTCCTCGATTCTCACATTCTTCTGGGCGACAGCCTGGTCGGCATACTCGATCCGGAAATCATGGATAATGGCATTCCTGCCGATGCCTACAAGCCTCTGACCGGCGACGACAAGGCGGTTTGCCGTGATTTGAAGAAACGCAACAGCCAGCCCGATCAACAAAGCCTGTTCGACCAGGATGCAGTGCTGGAAGTGGCCGTGGCGAGTCTCGACCTCGACGCCATGCCCGAGGATACGCTCGAAGAAGTGGAACGCAAGCGCACCACCTGGGAAATGAGTCAGCGTGACGAGACCCGGTGCCGGGAAACGCTGCGCGCAGATCTGTTCGTGGGCACTTATTTCGCACCGAAAGCGCTCCAAACCCTGGAGGTCGTCCCCCACACACAGGATCTGGACCGGCTGGCCGACGATTTGCCTCAACGCCGCGGAGTCCACGAACTTGTTCAGGAACTGCAAGTCAGACATCGCTTCCATCACTGGCATCTCGCCTTCGCCGAAATCATGCAGGACGGCGGGTTCGACTCAGTTATTGGGAACCCACCCTGGGAGCGCATCAAGCTTCAGGAACAGGAGTTCTTTGCTTCACGGTCTCCAGAGATCACGGCCGCTCCCAACAAGGCCGCACGGGACCGTCTGATTCGGCAACTCAACAGCGACAACGCTCCACAGTCGGAGAAAGCGCTCTTCCAAGAGTTTCAGACCGCAAAGCGTGAAGCCGAAGCGGCCAGCCAATACGCACGGACAGGAGGGCGTTTTCCGCTAACTGGCATTGGTGATCTCAATACCTATGCCGTATTCGCGGAGACCTTTCTTCAGCTACTCAATCCGCGGGGCCGCGCTGGGCTGATCGTGCCAACCGGTATTGCGACCGACCATACCACTAAAGCGTTTTTTGACCATATCGTCAGCAAGGGGCGGCTTGTCAGCCTGTTCGACTTCGAGAATCGGGAGAAGGTCTTTCCTGGTATCGATAGCCGCATCAAGTTCTGTCTCCTCACGCTCGGTGGCAAGGATGTTCCGGTTCCCGAGGCCGAGTTCGCGTTCTTCCTGCATCAAGCCGAGCAGTTGAAGGAGGCCGAGCGGCGGTTCACGCTGTCCGCGGACGATTTCTCTCTGTTCAACCCCAATACGCGAACGTGCCCGATATTCCGCACCCGGCGCGACATGGAAATCGCCCGCAAGATGTACCAGCGTGCCGGAGTGTTCTGGAAGGAAGGGAACCGGCTGCAGCCTGAAGAGAACCCTTGGGGCGTGAAGTTCTCGACCATGTTTCACATGTCCAACGACTCCGGGCTCTTCCGAACGCGTGCGGAAATGGAAGAGGACGGTTGGGAACTCGAAGGCAATGTCTTCGTACGGGAGAAGGAACGCTATCTGCCGCTATACGAAGCAAAGCTCTTTCATCAGTACGACCATCGCTTCGCCACATTCGATGGCGTCTCCGAGCGGGACATCCGAAACGGCAACGCGCGTCCCATGACCATGGAGGAGAAGCAGAACCCGGAATCCGTCACCATTCCGCGATACTGGGTTCCAGAAGAAAATGTGGCCGAACGACTTGACAAAAGCGAAATGACCACACAATTGATTACAGAACAGAACAGAACAGAACAGAACAGAACAGAACAGAACAGAACAGAACAGAACAGAACAGAACAGAACAGAACAGAACAGAACAGAACAGAACAGAACAGAACAGAACAGAACAGAACA
>LXNI01000150.1_pt1 | contig 85736 bp, 71 predicted proteins | sample 809091 | NCBI WGS metagenome assembly LXNI01 (sample SAMN04870527, study PRJNA318959) | sponge metagenome | biome: 01000161; feature: marine sponge reef; material: water | host: Sarcotragus foetidus | place: Greece: Milos, Mediterranean Sea | collected 2013-05-29 | depth 5-7 m | reverse complement strand
ACCGCCGTCTCCAGCGCCATGCGGAAGACCCGCAGATAGTCGCGGCGAGGCGTCTCTGCGCGCAGTGGCACGTTCAGCGTGAACCCCTCCCCCCGCCCCCGCCCCGTCTCGTTCGCGGCTCCCGTGCCGGGATAGTGCGGGTACTGATGGAGCGACAGGAAGAACACGTCGGGGTCCTCGTAGAAGGCGTCCTGCGTTCCGTTCCCGTGGTGGACGTCCCAGTCGACGATCAGGACGCGCCCGGCCTCGCCCCGGCCCCGGAGACTCGCGGCCGCGAGGGCAATGTTGTTGAAGAGGCAGAACCCCATCGCGCGGCCCGGCGTGGCGTGGTGCCCGGGCGGACGCGCGGCGACGAATGCATTGCGGAACCGCCCGGCGGCGACCCCGTGCACGGCCTCGAGCCCCGCCCCCACCGTCCCCAGCGCCGCGTCCCACGAGGCGGCGGAGACGCGCGTGTCCGAGTCGAGCGCGGTCACCCGGCCCTGCTCGCGGGCCTGGTCCACCGCGCGGCGTACGGTGTCGATCAGCGCGTCATCGTGCACCAGGGCGACGTCCTCTTCGCGGGCGGCATCCGGAGCCACCTGCACCACCCGGTCGTGCAGCGCGATCAGGTCGTTCTTCAGTGCCGACGCGACCGCGCGCAGGCGCCCCTGGTGCTCGGGGTGTCCCCAGCCGGTGTCGTGAAGCACCGCCGAGGGGTGCATGAGGAAGGCGGTGGGCGCGTCTCCAACGCCCGCGCCGGCGCCGCCAGTGCTGCCCGTGGGGTCGTTCATGCGGGCGGGCCACCGCGCCTAGAGCGCGCCGACCGGCTCTCCCTCGCGCGCGATCCGCTCCTGGATGCTAAGGATCTCGGGGCGGCGCGTGCGCATGGCGGTCAGGGCGTCCACCGCCGCGCTGGTCGCCGACATCGTGGTCAGGTAGGGCACCCCGTATGCGATCGCCGCGCGGCGCATGGCGTAGTCGTCGTACTGCGACTGCTTGCCCAGCGGCGTGTTGATGAGCAGCCCGACCTGCCCGCTCACGATCCGGTCCACGATGTGGGGCCGTCCCTCGCCGACCTTGTGAATTCGTTCACAAGGGATGCCGAGCTGAGTGAGGTGGTTGCGGGTGCCTACGGTGGCCAGTACCCGGAAGCCCAGGTCGGCCAGGCGGCGCACGAGCGGCGTCACGGTCGGCTTGTCCGCGTCGTTCACGGTGACGATCACCGAGAGCTCGCGGTCCCCCTCGGGAAGGCTGTTCCCCGCGGACACCTGGGCCTTGGCAAAGGCCATCCCGAAGGAGTCGTCCACGCCCATGGCCTCTCCCGTGGAGCGCATTTCGGGGCCGAGCAGCGTGTCGACATCGAACCGGTTGAAGGGGAAGACCGCCTCCTTGACCGCGACCCCGTTCACCTCCGGCTCCGACGGCACATCGAGGTCGGCCAGCGTCTCCCCCGCCATGACCCGCGCAGCCAGCCGCGCCAGCGGCACTCCCGTGGCCTTCCCGACGAACGGCACCGTCCGCGACGCCCGCGGATTCACCTCCAGCACGTACACCTGCCCATCCTTCACGGCGTACTGCACGTTCACCAGCCCCACGACCCCCAGCTCCAGCGCGAACCGCCGCGTCAGGCGGCGCATCTCGTCCAGTTCCTGGCGCCCGAGCAGATACGGCGGCAGCACGCACGCCGAGTCGCCCGAGTGCACCCCCGCGTCCTCGATGTGCTGCATGATCCCGCCGATTACGACATCGGTCCCGTCGCAGAGCGCGTCCACGTCGGCCTCGAAGGCGTCCTCCAGGAAGCGGTCGACCAGCACCGGGTGGTCGGGCGACGCCTTGACGGCCCGCGCGAAGTAGTCCTTGAGCGACTCCTCGTCGTACACGATCTCCATCGCGCGCCCGCCCAGCACGTACGAGGGCCGCACCAGCACCGGGAAGCCGATCTCGCGCGCGATCACAAGCGCCTCGGCTTCGCTCATCGCGGTCCCGTTCGCCGGCACCCGCGCGCCGATCCGGCGGCACACCTCTTCGAAGCGCCGCCGGTCCTCCGCCCGGTCGATCGCGTCCACCGAAGTCCCCAGGATGGGTACGCCGAGCTCCTCCAGCGCGTAGGCCAGGTTCAGCGGCGTCTGCCCCCCCAGCTGGACGATCACCCCCACCGGCCGCTCCCGCTCGACGATCTCGACCACGTCCTCCAGCGTCAGCGGCTCGAAATAGAGCTTGTCACTGACGTCGAAGTCGGTCGACACCGTCTCCGGGTTCGAGTTCACCATGATCGTCTCGAAGCCGGCCTCCCTGAGCGCCAGCACCGCCTGCACGCAGCAGTAGTCGAACTCGATCCCCTGCCCGATCCGGTTCGGCCCGCTGCCCAGGATGACGATCTTGCGTTCGTCCGTGGGGTTGGATTCGTCCTCGGATTCGTAGGAGGAGTAGTAGTAGGGGGTCGCCGCGGGGAACTCCCCCGCGCAGGTGTCGACGACGTTGTACGTCGGCCGGATCCCCCACTCCCAGCGCTGCGACCGTATGGCGGCCTCGTCCACCCCGCGCAGGGCCGCCAGCTGCGCATCCGCGAACCCCTCGCGCTTCATGCGGCGCACCGAGGCCGCATCGAGGGACGGCAGGTCGGCGAACCAGCGCTCCAGTTCGAGGATCTGGACGAGCTGGTCGAGGAACCACGGATCGATCCCGGTGGCGCGCTGGAGGCGCTCGATCGAGATGCCCGCCTCGAGGGCGCGCTTGAGCTGGTACTTGCGCCAGGTCGTGGGCCTCCGCACCGCGGCCAACAACGCCTCCGGGTCGTCCCGCTCGAGTCCGTCATCCGCGGGGGTCTTGCCGCTCACCCAGCCGATCCGCCCCACCTCCATCCCCCTCAGCCCCTTCTGCCAGGCGCTGCGGAAGGTGCGGCCGATCGCCATCGTCTCGCCCACCGCCTTCATCTGCACGCCCAGGGTGTCGTCCACATCCGGGAACTTCTCGAAGGCGAAGCGGGGGAACTTCACCACCACATAGTCGAGCGCGGGCTCGAACGACGCCGGCGTCGACTTCGTGATGTCGTTCGGGAGCTCGTACAGGTGATACCCCACCGCCAGCTTCGCCCCCACGCGCGCGATCGGAAAACCGGTCGCCTTGGAGGCCAGCGCCGACGAGCGCGACACGCGCGGGTTCATCTCCACCACCAGCATCTCGCCATTTTCGGGGTTCACCGCGAACTGGATATTGCACCCCCCCGCCTCGACGCCGATCTCGCGAATGATCGCGATTGCGGCGTCGCGCATGCGCTGGTACTCCAGGTCGGAGAGCGTCTGCGCCGGCGCCACCGTGATCGAGTCGCCCGTGTGCACCCCCATCGCGTCGAAGTTCTCGATCGAGCAGACGATGATCACGTTGTCGAGACCGTCGCGCACCACCTCGAGCTCGTACTCCTTCCAGCCGATCACGGAGCGGTCGATCAGCACCTCGGTGATGGGGCTGGCGTCGAGTCCCTTGCGCACCTGGGCCTCGAATTCGGCCAGGTTGTAGGCTGTGCCGCCGCCCGTTCCGCCCAGGGTGAAGGAGGGACGGATGATCGCCGGGTAGCCGGTGTCCTCGATGATCTCCAGCGCGTCGTCGACGCTGCGCGCGAAGCCGCCGTGGGGGACGGCGAGCCCGATCCGGTTCATCGCCTCGGTAAACTCCTCGCGGTCCTCGGCCATCTTGATCGAGCGTTCGTCGGCCCCGATCAGCTCGACGCCGTGCGCGGCCAGCACCCCCTGCCGATGCAGATCCATCGCGATGTTGAGCGCGGTCTGCCCGCCCATCGTGGGAAGCAGCGCATCCGGCTTCTCGCGCTCGATCACCCGCTCCACCCACTCGGGCGTCAGCGGCTCGATGTAGGTCCGGTCCGCCAGATCCGGGTCCGTCATGATCGTCGCCGGATTGGAATTGACGAGGATGACCCGGTAGCCCTCCTCCTTCAGCGCGCGAACCGCCTGCGTGCCCGAATAGTCGAATTCGCAGGCCTGGCCAATGACGATTGGACCCGATCCCAGGATCAGGATCGAGTCGATGTCGGTGCGTTTAGGCAACGTCGAATGCCGGGGGGATTTCGGCCACGGCTGCTAGTCGGCGCTTTTCTCGGATTCCTTCCGGACCGCGGTGCGGAGAGCCATGGTCAGACCTCCCCATACGAACGCCATGATCACGATCATGGTGATCCAGGTTGCGGTGGTCATGGGAACGCTTCCCTTCGACTGCGCGGTGGGCTTGTGGCGGCGGCCGCGGCAGAGAGGCCGGACCGTGAGGACCGGGCGGGAGCGCCTCTTCCGGGGCCGGAATAAGGTGCGGAAACGGGGGCCGCAGGGCAAGACGTGGGCGGGGTACGGGCGGGGCGCCCCGGCGGCTCGCGACGGATCCCGCAGAACGACTGGCGGTGGGCTGGCGCGCGCCGGAGCACATCGGGCCGCCGCGCAGCGCTACCTTGGCCGCGCGGGCGGCTCAACGCATGTTGAAACCGGTCCAACGTATTCCGTCCAGCCTTCGAGGGAAGTCATGAAACGCCTCTCCGCCGCGGCCATCGCGCTCCTCCTCCTTCCGCCCGCGGCCACCCAGGCCCAACAGCAGCGGTCCTACGACTACTTCGCGCCGCAGCGGGAGATGATCCAGCGCGGCGTACAGGCCATCCTCCAGTGCAACGGTCTGTTCACGGGCAACCGCACGCTGGAGCAGGTCTTCGATCAGGAGTTGGCCTACCTCGCGGATCCCGTGGGGACGGCCGATGGGGGGGACTACGTCGTGGACTGGGAGCGGAAGGCCGTAGCGATCGGAGCGCCCGGCCCGATCCCGGTGATGCGGGCCGCGTTCCGCGACGGGATCGGATGCGTGATCATGTCGCCGGACCAGACGTTCGACCACATCGACGATCTGCCGATCCTGAACACCCCGCCGCTGGACGGCGATCCCGCCACCATCCCATGGCCCGACGGCGATCTCGTCGAGGACCGCTCGCTTCCGGCCGGCGTCGATCCGGTGGCCCTGCAGGACGCCTCCGACTGGACCTTTCAGCGCGAGTCCACCGAGCAGGTGACCCTCAGCCTGATCGTGGTGCAAGATGGCCGGATCATCCACGAGCGCTACGCCCCCGGCGTCGACATGTCCACGAAGACGCGGACGTGGTCGACCGCGAAGAGCATCGCCGTGACCCTCATTGGCATGCTCGTCGACGAAGGCAAGATGGCGCTCGACGACCCCCTGCCCTTCGACTGGCTGCCCGACAACGCCGGCTCCGCGGAGACGGATCCGCGTCGCCACATCACGCTCCGCCACGTGCTCAACATGTCCAGCGGCCTCTACCCCGTGGACAGCTGGGGCATGGAGTACGCCACCGGTTCGGGCTTCTCCTACTGGGCCGGAGCGAGTTCGGTTGACGGGGCGCGCAACCGCTCGCTCATGCGCGATCCAGGCACGTTCTGGGACTACGAGAACTACGACACCCTGCTCGGCATCTACGCGATGAAGCGTGTGATCGGCGACGCGCAGGACTACCTCGAGTTCCCGCGCCAGCGCCTCCTCGACAGGATCGGAATGCGCAGCACGCTCCTGAGCACCGACCGTTTCGGCGACTTCATCATGAGCAGCCAGGTCTACACGACAGCCCGCGACCTCGCCCGCTTCGGAATCCTCTACGCGCAGAACGGGGTCTGGAACGGCGAGCGGCTGGTGTCGGACGAGTGGATCGACTTCGTGCGCACGCCGGCTCCCGCGACATCGGAGAGCGGCAACTTCTACGGCGGCCAGTTCTGGCTGGTCCCGGACGACCGCACGGACGTGCCGTCGGATGCCTATTCCACCGCCGGCAACCGCGGCCAGTTCGTGGTCGTCGTGCCCTCGCACGACGTGGTCATCGTCCGCCGCGGCCTCGACTACGGCCGCCAGGGCTTCGACCGCTGGGACATGACGCGCGAGGTGCTGAAGGCGTTCAATCCGGTGGCTACCAGCAACCGCTAGCGCCCGACCGACACACTCCGCGTTAGGCCTCCGACCGACGCAGCAGCACCCCTCCGCTTGACATTTACGACATCGTGTCTTAACGTTACGACATGTTGTCGTGTGGACGTGTCATTGGAGGAAGAGAGCGACCGTGACGATGCAATCATTGCCCAACTCCGAACTCGCCGTAATGGAGCTGCTGTGGAGGGAGGGCCGCCTGACCGCCCGGCAGATCCTAAACCAACTCTACCCTGACGTCGCCAAACCGCAGCACGGTACGGTCCAGCGCCTCCTGCAGCGGCTTCGCGGCAAGGGCTTCGTGGTCCGCGACCGCGACGTGGGGGTAAACGTCTTCTCGCCTGCCGTCAGCCGCGAGGAATACGCCAGCGGGCAGCTGGAATCCCTCGCGAACCGGCTTACGCAGGGCTCACTGGTCCCGATGATCACGAGGCTGGTCGAAGACAACAAGCTCACGCGCGCCGAGATCGACAAGCTGCGCCGGATCCTGGAGGAATAGCGTGGTCGACGTATTGCTTCAGATCGGTGCGGCGAAGCTGGTGGTGTCGGCGGTGCTGGCCGGGGTGGCGTGGGTGGTGCAGCGGCGGGTGGAGCACCCGGCCGTCGCTCATTTGCTCTGGTTGGTGGTGCTGGTTGCGTTGCTGCTGCCGGCGGTGGTGGCGATTCCGGTGCTCCCCGGAGGCAAAAGGGCGCCTGCGGAGATTGCCAGCGATGCTGGAATTGCGGCCGAAGCAGCAGCACGGATTGAGGTCGGTCCGGAAGATGTTGTGCCCGGCCCATCCCCATCGGTCGCAATCATCGAGACCGGCAAGGCCACACTCGCGATCACGTGGCTTGTAGTCGCCGCCGTGCTCCTCGGATGGACCCTCGTGCGAGCTTTTCGCTTCAGGCGCAGGCTGGTGCGCAGTTCGGGAACTGCACCGGCGGAACTGCGTCAGGAAGTCGTCGAACTCGGGCGCCGTCTGGATCTGACGCGGACGCCAGACGTGCACACGACCTCCGCACGTGTGTCTCCGATGGTGTTTTGGGCCGGTGGCACAGCCCGCCTGGTCGTTCCGACATTCCTGCTGGCCAGCCTCGACCGTCAGGAACGCCGCGCTGTACTCGCCCACGAGCTCGCACACGTTCGCAGACGCGACCACCTGCTGCGCTGGATCGAATGGCTGGCGTGCTCGGCCTTCTGGTGGAACCCGGTGGCCTGGTGGGCACGGCGCGAATTGAGGGCCGCTGAAGAGGCATCGTGCGACGCGCTTGGTGCCATGGCAGCCAAGTCCACCCATCGCACCTACGCCGCATCGCTGCTCCGCGTCGTGGAACTGCTGTCGAAGCCACCAACACCCCCTACCCCGGCATTCGGCACCAGTGTAGCGAGCGAACGAAACCGCAAGGCTCTTGAAAGGAGATTCAGGATGCTCATTTCCGGCAAATCAAACGTTCAGACCCCCCGATGGATGCGTTCGGTCGGCCTCGCGGTAGCAGCAGCCCTGTTGCCCCTTGGACTCGTCTACTGCGGCTTTGCGGACCAAATGGAGCCGACGGCCCTCGAGGAACCGCCGGCGAGCACGAAGTCGGCGCCTGACCAAGAGCCCAGGGAAACGGACGAGAGCCTTTCTGAAGCGGCTGAATGGAAACTGATGATTGACTCCATGAGGAACCGTACAGGGCCCAACTACTGGATCCTTGGCTCAACCAATAATCGCGGCCCGCACAGTCTGGTCGACGCGTCTGGACTGCCGGCTCAATGCCAGCCGGAGCGGTACGCGGAAGCCCGGAACAACATCAAGCCGGAATGTCTCAGTGCATTGACAGCCCGCGTCCGGAGTCAGGAGGACCTCGCGGTCTGGGGAGTTTGCATAGGCCAGGGGAAGAAGGGTGTTCGTTGGAGCGGCCAATGCAACACCTGGCGGCTCCCACCCGAGATCCCGAAGGAGCGCTCACCTATTCTTGAAGCGCGGTTGCGCGTCAATGAAACCGGCAGCGCACTATTGGAGCTCACGCCAGCCATGTTGAGCACGCTGGTGCCGGCAACCACCGCCACTACACCGGAACTGACCGCTGGGCGCCGGTTCCGGGAGAACTAGCATGTTCGACGTTCTGCTTCAGATAGGGATCGCGAAGCTCGTGGTGTCGGCGGTGCTGGCGGGTTTGGCGCGGGTGGTACAGCGACGCGTGAGCCTCCCCGCCGTCACGCATCTGCTGTGGTTGCTGGTGCTGGTTGTGTTGCTGCTCCCGGCGGTGGTCGCGATCCCGGTGCTTCCGGGCAAAGCCGGAGCGGCCTCGGTGATCGCCCAGGAGACATCGTTTGCAAGCGACGCGACGGCCAGTGGCGTGGGCGGGACGGCTGATGATGCGCAGGTCGGTCCGGTCGTGCCCTTTCCCGTCCCAAAGACCGATAACGCGCAGACCGCGCTCGTAGTCGTCTGGCTCGCCGTCACGGTGCTGCTACTCGTGTGGACCCTGGCGAGAGCGCTCCATTTCAGGCATTGGCTCGCGCGGACTTCACTGCCCGCACCGCAGGAACTGCGCGACGAGGTCTCCGAAATCGGGCGTAGCCTGGGACTGGCACGGCTTCCCGAAGTGCACACAACGACCGCCCGTGTGTCCCCCATGGTGTGCTGGACCGGCGGCATGATCCGGGTCGTGATCCCGTCGTTTCTCCTTGCCTCTCTCGACCGGCAGGAACTTCGCGCCGTGCTGGCCCACGAACTCGCCCACGTCCGCAGGCGTGACCACTACGTGCGCTGGATCGAATGGCTGGCCTGCTCGGCCTTCTGGTGGAATCCGTTGGCCTGGTGGGCCCGCCGCGAGCTCAGGGCGGCCGAGGAAGCGTCGTGCGACGCGCTTGGCGTGACAGCCATCGAATCCACCCCACGCTCCTACGCCGAATCGCTCCTGCGCGTGGTAGAGCTGATGTCCACACCACCGACGCCCTCTGCACCATCCTTCGCGAGCGGGGCGGCAAGCGGGCGAAACCCCAAAGCTCTCGAAAGGCGACTCAGAATGCTCATTTCAGGCAGATCAACCGTTCAAACACCCCGATGGATACGCGTGGCGGGCACGGCGGCAGGAGTCTGCCTGCTGCCTTTGGGACTCGTCTATTGCGGCTTTGCCGACCAACCGACTCCGACAGACGTCGAGGACACAGCCGAGCCGGTGCCGTTGGCCGCGGAGGCTGCAGGCGAACAATCGATAGACCTGAGGCCAGGAGTGTGGCGGGTTGAAATTACCATCCCCGTCACAACACCTGATGCCTCGGTCACCTACTACCTGGGAGATGCGGCCGGTATTAGCGGCCCACACTCGCTGGTCAACCGTGCGCGACTGCCGGCAGGGTGCCTCTGGTTGGTCGACCCGGTAGGTGACGCGAACCGGGAAGAGCCCCTGAAGATCTGTGCGGAAGAATTGGCGTTTGAGCTGCAGATGGATGATGATTCCGAGGCAGGATCTGTCTGCCTGGGCCAGAGTAGGCCCAACGGTATCTGGAGCGGGCATTGTCGCTTTTGGGTGGCGAGTACAACGGACGAAGCAAAGGAGTTGACCTCCGGGCAGGTTTGGGAGTTGCAGGAGATGATGATGCGGACCCACTGACCCTCACCTCCGTCGCCGCGCAGCCTGATCCACCCCCCTCACCTCCAGCACATCCGCCACCGTCCGCAGCCCGTCGATCACATTCTGAATGTGCTCGGCACGCGGCAGCCCGATCAGGTCGATGCCGCGCTGGACCGCGTCGCGGTGCACGCCCCGTGCGAACCCCTTGTCCTTCATCTTCTTCGCCACCGGCTGTCACCTCATCCACTCTGGTTGCTTGTGCTGGTCGCGCTGCTGCTCCCGGCGGTGGTCGCAATCCCGGTGCTCCCGGGCGAAAACGGTGCAGCCGCGGTGATCGCCGAAGGTGCAACGCTACCGGGTTTCAGCAATGATCGTCAGTCTTCGTTCTTGTCGGCGGCCTCGCACGAAGGCGGCGCGTAAGCACCGAGTCCCGCTGCCATCGGCTCAGCCCGTACAGACGGGGCCGGAGTGATCGTCAATATTCGCCAGCCAGGTGACAAAAGCGGGCGTGTTCGGTGCGCATAGGCCATCGTTACCTTCGAAGTAAAATTCGCTTAGCTTGTCAAGCTGGAGGAAGCTCTGCGGGATCGGTCCCGTTAGATTGTTACCGCTGAGATAAAGTTCCTCCAGGTTGGCGAGGTTGCCGAGCTCGGCCGGGATCGGTCCCGTTAGATCGTTATCGGCGAGCTCCAGCGTCTCCAGGTTGGCGAGGTTGCCCAGTTCGGCCGGGATCGGTCCCGTTAGATCGTTACCGCCGAGAAACAGCGTCTCCAGGTTGGCGAGGTTGCCCAGTTCGGCCGGGATCGGGCCCGCTAGCTCGTTATGGGCGAGCCACAGCCCCCAATCCAGGTTGGCGAGGTTGCCGAGTTCGGCCGGGATCGGGCCCGTTAGCTCGTTACGGCTGAGATCCAGCCACTCCAGGTTGGCGAGGTCGCCGAGTTCGACCGGGATCGGTCCCGTTAGCTCGTTACCGCCGAGAAACAGCCACGTCAGGTTGGCGAGGTCGCCGAGTTCGACCGGGATCGGTCCCGTTAGCCTGTTACCGTCGAGATTCAGCGCATCCAGGTTGGCGAGGTTGCCGAGTTCGGCCGGGATCGGGCCCGTGAGCTCGTTAAGGCCGAGATTCAGCGCCTCCAGGTTGGCGAGGTTGCCGAGTTCGGCCGGGATCGGGCCCGTGAGCTCGTTACCGCCGACACTCAGGCCGCCGATAAACAGCGCCACCAAGTTGGCGAGGTTGCCGAGTTCGGCCGGGATCGAGCCCGTTAGCTCGTTACCGTTGAGATCCAGCGCCTCAAGGTTGGCGAGGTTGCCGAGTTCGGCCGGGATCGAGCCGGTGAGCCCGTTAGAGGCGAGCCGCAGTCCCACGACGCGGCCGGAAGCATCAATACGCACCCCGTGCCAGTCCCCGAGCGGCGCGTCGGTTATCCAGTTGTCGGAGTTCCGCCAATTCGGTCCGCCCGTCGCATGGTAGAACGCCTCCAGGATCCCACGATCCGAGCTGGCATTGGCCACCGTGATTGCCGCTGTTCCCTGTGCGCTGCCTGAACTCGCCGTGATCGTCGCCGCCCCTTCCGCGACTCCGCGCACCAGACCCGACGCGTCCACCGTCGCCACCGACGGGTCGCTCGAGGCCCACGCGAACACGGCTCCCGCCACGGCATGACCGTTCGCGTCAGACGCCTCGGCCGCCAAACGCACCGTGTCGCCCCGAGCCACCAGCGTGTCTACCGGCGGGGATACCACGACCGCACTGACCTCCTGGGCCACCGTGACCGTTGCGGTTCCCGACGCCGAGCCCGCGGTGGCCGTGATCGTCGCCGCCCCGTTGCCTGCCGTCGTCACCAGCCCCGAGCCGTCCACCGTCGCCACCGGCGCATTGTCGCTCGCCCAGGCAACTGTGGCCCCCGCCATTACCTGTCCGTTCTGGTCGTGCACCTCCGCGCTGAGCTGCACCGTTGCGCCCAGCGCAGCCAACTGGGCCGTGGCGGGGCTCACCGTGACGGCCGCAGGTCGCGGGGGATCGGGGGGCGGTGTCGGAGGCTCCGTGGTCCCGTCGCCGCAGGCATACGCCCAAAGAGTGGCGGACAGCGTCGCTCCCACCAGGATGGAGATTCGAGAGTTGTTCATGCACTAGCCCCGGGCCGGAAGTAAGAGCTTGGGGGCAGATAGCCCGCAAAATCTTGGGGCAGATAGCCCCAAGATTTGGAAGCTCATCAATAACACTGGACGCGGTCTGGCTAGGCCACCATCCCCCGAAAAGGGGACAGCTGGAACCGCCCGGCGGGCGGCGACAACCTCCAACGACTAGCCTGGCAGCCCTCTCACCTCCGCCGCCTCGCCTGATCCACTCCCCTCACCTCCAGCACATCCCCCACCGTCCGCAGCCCGTCGATCACATTCTGGATGTGCTCGGCGCGCGGCAGCCCGATCAGGTCGATGCCGCGCTGGACCGCGTCGCGGTGCACGCCCCGCGCGAAACCCTTGTCCTTCATCTTCTTCGCCACCGACTTGGGCTTCAGGTCGTCGATGCCGTTGGGCCGCACCAGGCAGCAGGCATACACCAGGCCGCTCAGTTCGTCGCAGCCGTAGAGCACACGGTCGAGTTGCGATTCGGGCACGACATCGGTGCGGTCCGGGTACGCGTGGGCCTCGATCGCGTGCACGACCTCTTCGGGGTAGCCGAGTTCGCGCAGCCGGGCGACGCCGATCGTCGGGTGCTCATCGGGATGCCGCTCCCAGTCCAGATCGTGCAGGAGTCCGGCCAGGCCCCACAGATCCTCGTCCTCGTCCATGAGGCTTGCGTAGTGCCGGACGGCGGCCTCGACGGCGTACATGTGCTTTCTCAGCGCTTCGCTCGCGACCCATTCTTCGAGGAGCGCGACGGCGTCGGATCGGGTGTGCATCTTCAGGTCCTTGGCAAGGGTTGGATCAAACCGCGCTGGACGGGCACAGGTGCGACAGCGTGCACTGGTTGCAGCGCGGCTTTCTGGCGTTGCACACCTGCCGCCCGTGATAGATGAGCAGATGGGCCAGCATCGTCCAGACCCCGCGGGGGAAGAGCTTCATCAGATCCTGCTCGATCTTCACGGGCGAGGTCTCCTTCGTGAACCCCATGCGGCCGGTGAGGCGCTTGACGTGCGTGTCCACGACTACTCCCTCGTCGATCCCGAAGGCGTTGCCGAGGATGACGTTGGCGGTCTTGCGGCCGATGCCGGGGAGCGCCGAGAGCTCCCTCATGTTGCGGGGCAGCTCGCCGCCGTGTTCCTCGAGGAGCGCCGTGGCCATCCCGATCAGGTTGCGGGTCTTGTTGCGGAAGAAGCCGGTGGAGCGGATCACGTCCTCGAGCTGCTCGGGGAGCGCCGCTGACAGTGACTCGGGGTCGGGATAGCGGCGGAACAGCTCGGGCGTGACCATGTTGACGCGCACGTCGGTGCACTGCGCCGAGAGGATGGTCGCGACCGCCAACTCGTAGGGGGAGGCGTGGCGGAGGGCGCACTCCGCGTCCGGGTATTCGGCGAGGAGGATGTCGTAGATCTCGGCGGCGCGGGCTATTCGCGCCTTCTGCAATTCGCGGCGGCGGCGGGGCTTGCGGGGGGTCATCCGGTGGTCACAGGAGGGCCGAGGGGAGTGACGTGGGGGGCGGGTTGGACGGGGGCGGCGGGCTGGACGGGGGCGGGCCCGCGGTGGGCGGATTCTCCGGGGCGGGTGCCGAACCCGTAGGGGCGTCCGTGGCGGAGTGCGCGGCAACTTGTGCCTGCGGAGGGTGCAGCGCGGGCCGCTCTCTCACCATGCGGCCCAGGAGGAGCGCCGCGAGCTTGAAGACCTCGGCGGGGGTGCGCACGCCGAGGAGGCCATCGAGTTCGGCGCCTGGAAGCGATGTCGTGAAGTCGCCGCCGCCTTCCCGGGCCGGGCCGGCCGCCCAGTCCGGCAGGGCTTCGACCGGCTGCGGGGGAACGGGCACGACGGCAAAGCCGGCGCGGTCGCTGCGCATATCGGCAACGAGAGCCAGGTGGAGCGTGCCGTGGGCATCGCCGTACCAGAAAAAACCATCCACCGATTCGGGCGGCCCGTTGCGCGCGTCCTCGATCCAGACGAAATGCTGGGGTAGCTGGACATACCCCGCTTTCCCCACAAGTTCCTTTGACCACAATGGTTTACGGTCCGCAGTAGCTGGAGCCACGTCGCCGGGTATCAGGTCGCGCAACGTTTTTTGTTGCGCGAGGACCACCGCGCCGCGCGTTCGCCAGAGGTGGTAGGCGAAGAAGAGCACACCGCCGTGATCGTGGGCCGCCTCGGGCGCGGCGTCCTCTTCGCGCAACTCCGCCAGCACCCCCTGCACCGCCCCCAGCATTACGAACGCCGCGGGGTTGTGAAGGTCGACATCCCGCTCGCCGCCTTCCTCCGTCAGCGCCGGGAAGTGGCGGTCCGCGAAGTCGGGGTCCGGTAGCAGCAGTTCGTACGGCGTGAGCCGGGCGTAGGCGTCGTGAATGGCCACGCGGGGGGCTCGTCGGGCCTGCCGCGCCTACTCGGCGCCGCCCGGGGCCGCCCGCTCGCTCGCGGCCTGGATCCTGCGCACCATCCAGCCGTTCAACGCGAAGAGGACCAGCAGCACGATCCCGAACTGGATCAGCACCGACCCCACGTTATAGGGCGAGAACAGCGTCCACGTCTCGGCGGACCCGAAGTTGCCCCCGCCGGCGGACCACAGCCACCACACCATCAGAACGACGGCCTCGACCAGTACCAGGCGCATGGCCCAGTCCCACCACTTCCCGATGCGCACGTCGGAGTCGCCCGTGTTGATGAACTTCTCGCGCCACTTCGTCACCCCGTACTTCACCACGGCGAACGCGAAGAAGAAGCCCGAGAGCATGAGGCCGACGCCCCAGACCCAGTCCTGGTTCTGGAAGATGCCGATGCGAAGCGCCGACGGGACGCCGAAGAGGAAGCCCGCCGAGCCGACCGCCATGATCGCGTGCTTCCGCGTCAGGCCGAGGTCGATGAGGATGCGCGACGCCAGTTCGATCATCGCCACCAGGCTCGACCAGGCCGCGAACACGAGCGCGAGGAAGAAGAGCGCCATGAAGAACTGGCCGCCGGGAATCTGGGCGAAGAGCTGCGGCACCCAGATGAAGGTCAGCCCCTCGTTGCTGGCGCCCACGATCTCGCCGGCCGCCTCGGGCATGACCGAGAAGATCGTGCAGAGCACCATGATTCCCGCCAGCAGCGACATCGAGTTGTTGCCGAAGCCGATGACGAAGGCGTTGAGCGCGGTGTCCTCGCGCGCTCGCATGTAGACCGCGTAGGAGAGGACCAGACCCCATCCGGCGCCCGTGTCCCAGGCGTTCTGGGTGAGCGCTTCCAGCCAGATCTTGACGTCGGTGAGCTGGCTGAAGTCGGGGGTGAACAGAAACGCCAGCCCCGCGGAAGCCCCCGGCAGCGTGAGCGCCTTGATCGCCAGCACCACAACCAGAACGATGAGCGACGGGATCAGGAAGCGGGCCGCCGTCTCGATCCCGCGCACGCCGCGCGACACCACGAACACGCCGAGCCCCACGGCGATCGCGTGGAAGATGAGTGCCTGCGGGGTCGAGTTGAATGCATCCCAGAAGCTGCCCGGGACCGCGGTGGGAACTTCCTGGGTGAGCGTCGCGATGAAGAAGCGAATCGTCCACCCCATCACGACCGAATAGTAGAACATGATCGCGACGGCGACCCAGGCGACCCACGCCCCCATCCACGCAAACTTCGGCCCGATCGTCTTGATGAACGAGCCGATGGTGCCGCGGCGCGTCCCCTTTCCCATCCCGAATTCGAGGATGAGCAACGGAATCGACCACAGCAGCAGGAAGACGGCCCACGCCACCAGAAACGAACCGCCCCCGTTGGACGCCGCAATCCGCGGGAAGCGCCAGATGTTGCCGGTACCGACGGCCATGCCGAGCATGGCGAGGAGCATGCCCCATCGGGTAGTGAAGACTTCGGATCTGGTGGCCACGGTAGACGGCTCCTGGTTGGTTGCGGTCTCGGGGTTGCAGGGTGCGGCGGCAAGGGGAGCTTCCGAAAGGGTCGCCCGGCTGCGGCTCCCTTGCCCAGCCAACGAATAGGCTATCGTGAAGGATGCCACAGTACAACCGTGCCCGCTTCAGACCCGCGTGGTGGCTACGAAACGCGCATGCCCAGACCCTGGCCGGGAAATACATGCGTCCCGGCGCGGCCTTCCCGCTGGAGCGCCGCCGGGTCGACACCCCCGACGGGGACTTGCTCGACCTCGACTTCGCCCCCGAGCCCGCGCCGCGCTCGCCCCTCGTCGTGGTGCTGCACGGGCTCGAGGGTTCGACGCGGCGCCGGTACATCTCCCTGATGCTCCGCGAACTCTTCCACCGCGGGCTGCGGGGAGTGGGCATGAACTTTCGCGGCTGCGGCGGCGAGCCGAACCGAGTCGCGCGCTGCTACCATTCGGGCGACACGGGTGACCTGGCGCACGTCATCGCTCGGCTCCGCGACCTGCACCCGGGGCGTCCGATCGGAGCCGCGGGATTCAGTCTCGGGGGCAACGTGCTCCTCAAGTACCTTGGCGAGCGCGGCGAGCGCGCGGGGATCGGTGCCGCCGTGGCGGTGTCGGTACCCTTCGATCTGTCACGCTGCGCCGACCGTCTGTCCAGCGGCGTGATGGGACGCACGTACGGTGCCCGCTTCCTGCGTTCGCTCCAGTGCAAGGTGCTGGCAAAGCGGCACCTGCTGGAGGGCGAGGCGGATGTGGATCGCGCGCTCGGGGCCCGGACGCTCAGGGACTTCGACGAGTTGCTCACGGCACCGCTGCACGGCTTCTCCGGCGCCGACGACTACTACAATCGCTCCGATTCGCGACGCTATCTCGGGCGCATCCGGGTACCGGTGCTGCTCATGCAGTCCCGGGACGACCCCTTCCTGCCCCGGGGCGCGACTCCAGAGGCGATGGTCGCCGCCAATCCCCACCTTGCAACGGCGTTCACCGACCGCGGCGGCCATCTCGGGTTCGTGGAGGGCGCCTTCCCGTGGCGCCCGCGCTTCTGGGCCGAGCGGGAGGCCGCGCGGTTCCTGGCGCGCGAGTTGCCGGCGCGCGAGTTGCTGGCCGGCTAGTTCGTGCCCTACAACCGCTCCCGGATCCAGCTCACAACGTGGTCCAGCCCGACCCGCACCTGCTCAAGCGTGTCGCGGTCCCGGATCGTCACGCTGTCGTCCTCCCCGGTCTGCCGGTCAACGGTGATGCACCAGGGGGTCCCGGCTTCGTCCTGCCTGCGGTAGCGGCGGCCGATCGAGCCGGCCTGGTCGTAGGCGGCCGGGATCCTGGCCCGGCGCAGGGCGCCCAGCAGCTCGGTGGCGGTCTCGGGCTGGCCGAACTTCTTCATCAGCGGGAAGACGGCGGCCTTGATGGGTGCCAGGCGCGGGCTCAGTCCCAGCACCACGCGCTGCTGCCCTCCCACTTCCTCCTCGCGGTATCCGTCGATGAGCGCGACCAGGGCCGCCCGTCCCACCCCCATCGCCGTCTCTACTACAAAAGGCAGGTAACGCTCTCCACCGGCGGGATCGATGTAGATGAGGCGCTTGCCGGAAAACTCCTGATGGCGTGAGAGGTCGAAGTCGGTGCGGTTGTGCACGCCCTCGAGCTCCTGCCAGCCGAAGGGGAATTCGTACTCGATGTCGATGGCGGTCTTCGCGTAGTGGGCGAGCTCGTCGGGGCCGTGCGCATGCTGCCGCAGCTTGTCGGGCCGGATGCCGATTTCGTGGTGCCAGGCGATGCGCTGTTCGAGCCAGTAGTCGAACCACTCGTCGTCGCTGCCCGGCTTGACGAAGAACTGCATCTCGGCCTGCTCGAACTCGCGGGTGCGGAAGATGAAGTTGCCCGGCGTGATCTCGTTGCGGAACGCCTTGCCCAGCTGGGCGATCCCGAATGGCACGCGCTGGCGCGAGGTCTGCTGGACGTTGAGGAAGTTGACGTACGAGCCCTGCGCGGTCTCGGGCCTGAGGTAGACGACCGACGCGTCCTCCTCGACCGGCCCCATGAAGGTCTTGAACATGAGGTTGAAGAGACGCGGCTCGCCGAGTTCGCAATCGCCGTGGGCACCGGGGGCGACCGACGGCTTGCGCGGACAACCGGCGTCCTCGATGTGGTCCGCGCGCCAGCGCTTCTTGCAGGTCTTGCACTCCAGCATGGGGTCGGTGAAGCCGGACACGTGCCCGGAAGCCTCCCACACGCGGGGATGCATGAGGATCCCGGCGTCGAGCCCCTCGATGTCGTCGCGCGCGTGCACCATCGCGGACCACCAGGCGTCGGCCACGTTCTTGCGCAGTTCCACGCCGAGCGGGCCGTAGTCCCACACCGAAGCGGCCCCGCCGTAGATCTCCGACGACTGAAATACGAAACCCCGCCGCTTGCACAGCGAGACGATTGTTTCCATGCGGTCCGCCACGTCGCGTCCCCGATTCTGAGTGTGGTTGGCCAGGTGCGCCCGAAAGGTACCCAAGACGCGGCGGGCGGCTACAGGCCCACCGCGGCCGCGCTCCATTCCCAGAGCTTCTCCTGGGCCTCGCGGTCCCGTGCCGCCTTCGACGGAGTCGCCGGAGCCCCCTTGTCGAGATAGGCGCCGGAGAGGTCCTCGTCGCGGCGTCCGGCGGCCAGCTCCGCCAGAATCGGCCCGGCCTTGGCGGGGTTCTTCGTGAAGACAGTGGCAACCGCGCCGCCGCCGGGCACCTTCCCCATGTAGTTCCTCAGAAGACCGGTGTCGTAGACCCCCGGGTGCAGCGCCACGGGTTCGATGTCCGTACCCGCGGTGCGGCGGGCAAACGCCAGCGTGAACAGGACGTTGGCCAGCTTGCTCTGCTGGTACGCCCGGGTGCGCCGATATGGCCGGGTCTCGAAGTTGGGGTCGCCGAAGTCGAACGGGGGGCCGGAGTGGGCGGCGGACGAGACCGTGACCACGCGGCTCCTGCCGTGGTGGCGCTCGAGCAGGGGAAGAAGGAGGTGGGTGAGGAGGAAGTGCCCCAGGTGCGTCACCGCGAGCTGGATCTCGAAGCCGTCGGCGCTCAGCGTGCGGTGCGCCGGCAGGATGGCCGCGTTGTTCACGAGGCCGGCAAGCGGGAAGCCGAGGTCGGTAATCGCGCGGGCGCCCTCGCGCACCGACGCGAGCGATGCCAGGTCGGCGACGACGAGGTGATGACGCGAATCGCCGGGAAGGCCGGCGAGGGTGGCCAGCGCCTCGCTTCCCCGCCCTTCATCCCGGCACACCAGGATCACGCGATGTTCCTGCTCGGCGAGGAGCCGGGCAGCCGCAAGGCCGATCCCTCGGTTCCCTCCAGTGACTACAATGGTATTATTCATATGCATTCCGTACGGGCGGCGTCGGTGCGCGGGCGCGCAAAGTATAACGAAGTCACGCTGCCTGTCCGGTTCAACCGAATCAGAGGGAACATATGAAGCTGAGCTTTACCGATAGAGCCCGCGACATGGTCGTGTCGTTCATGGACACTGAAGATGACGGGCCGCAGGCGCTGCGAATCGCCGTCGAGGGAAGTCCTTTCGCGCCCAACTACGAGCTCACGCTGGTCGAGGCTGCCACCCGCGGAGAGTCCGATGTCGAGGTCGACCTGGGCGCCTTCACGGTCCTGGTCGACGAGACGAGCATGAAGCGCCTGGATGGTGCGAACGTGGATTTCGTCGAGACCATCCAGGAGAGCGGTTTCCAGATCACGCCGGACCCGGATGCCGTGAAGGAGGCGATGGATTCGGCGGGGCCCGGGGGTGAACTCGCCGAGCGGGTGACCCATGTGCTCGACACCGAGATCAACCCCGCGATCGCGGCCCACGGCGGCGTCATCAACCTGATCGACGTGCAGGGCACCGAGATCTTCATCGAGATGGCGGGCGGGTGCCAGGGGTGCGCGATGTCGCGCATGACGTTACGTCAGGGTGTGGAGCGGATGGTGTCGCAGTCGGTGCCCGAGGTGACCGCGATCCACGACGTCACCGACCACGCGGGCGGAGACAACCCCTATTTCACGTAGGGTCCTGATTCGCGGTGCCACGGTAGTCATGCCGCGGGAGACCGCGCGGACTTCGGTGCTGCTCGAGGACGGGGTCATCGCAGGTGTGGATGCCGCCCGACACGCCCGTGCCGACGAGGTGGTGGACGCCGGCGGGCTGCATCTTCTGCCGGGCGTGATCGACGACCAGGTGCACTTTCGCGACCCCGGCCTCACGCACAAGGAGGACCTGCGGACGGGGAGCCGCGCGTGCGCGGCCGGGGGGGTGACCTCGTTCCTGGAGATGCCCAACACGGTGCCGCAGACGGTCACGGTCGAGGCGTTGACGGAAAAGCTCGCCCTCGGCGTCGAACGATGTATCGTCAATTACGGCTTCTATATAGGTGCCACGACCGAGAATCTGGATGAACTTGTGCGGGCCGGGCGCACTCCCGGCGTTCCCACCCCCGGAATCAAGATCTTCATCGGATCGAGCACGGGGAACATGCTGGTCGACGACCAGGAATGCCTGGAGGCGATCTTCGCCGAGACCACCCTGCCGATCACGGCCCACTGCGAGGACGAGGCTACGGTGCGGGCGAACACCGACGCCCTGACACCGCCGCTCTCCATCGAGGACCACTCCCGCATCCGCGACCCCCGCGCCGCGGTCACGGCGACGCTGCGCGCGATCGACCTGGCCGTGCGCCACAACCACCGCTTCCATGTCCTGCACGTCTCCACGGCGCAGGAGGTGGAGATCCTGGCCCGCCAGAGCGACCTGATCACGGCCGAAGCCTGCCCCCACCATCTCTTCCTCGACACCTCGGACTACGCCCGCCTCGGCTCCCTGGCCCAGATGAACCCCTCGCTCAAGACCGCGGACGACCGGGCCGCGCTGTGGCGGGGGCTGGCCGAGGGCGCCATTCAGATCCTCGCCACCGATCACGCGCCGCACACCCTCGAAGAGAAGCGCGCCCCCTACCCCGCCTCGCCGTCGGGCGTCCCCGCCGTCGAACTCTTCCTGCCCCTCATGCTGAACGAGGTGAACCGCGGCCGCTGCACGCTCGAGGACCTCGCCGCGTGGATGAGCGACGGCCCCGCGCGGGTGTGGGACATCGTCGGCAAGGGCCGGATCGAGCCCGGCTACGACGCGGACCTGGTCCTGGTCGACATGGCGATGGAGCGTGAGGTGAGGAACGAGGATCAGCGCTGCAAGAGCGGCTGGACCCCGTGGCACGGAACGAGACTCCAGGGCTGGCCGGTGAGGACGTGGGTGGGGGGGCGGACGGTCTTCGCGGACGGGCGCGTGGCCACCGAGCCACTCGGCCGCGAGCTCGTCTTCGACCACGAACGGGGCGGGTACTGGGCTACGCGGGGGTGAACGCCCGGAGTGGTTCCACGGAAACGACCACGGACACGGGCATGCTCGGTTGGGACAGGTTGGGAGCCGGTTACGCCACCGGATTGTAAACTCTGATTGTCATTATGTAAGGTCTACATTACTTGATGTCCCGGATGCTATCGCCGGCTCCACAGTTCCCACCAACGGGTAGTGGTCCGATCCGAAGGTGTCTGCAAGGCGACGATACTCTGCGTGCCACCCCGAGGGCAGCCGGAACATCAGGTGGTCGGAGTGCCGTAGCCAGCCCCCGATCTCGAAGTGGTGAGTCGGCATGGGGTCGGGTTGTGGCGGGAGGGGGAACCGCTCCCGGGCAAGTCTGTAGGCGCCCTCGCGGCGGCCGCCGACCCACGTGTTGAGGTCGCCGCCAAGGACGTGGGCAGGCGCGTGGGTGTCGTCAGGGAAGACATCGAGCAGACCGGCCATCTGGCGCCGCCGGGCAGTCCCCACAGTGCGCCACACCCGGCGCAATGGGGACCTGTTGTCGAGATGGACGGAGCAGAGGGCGACAGTCTTGCCTTCGATGACCACGTCCGCCGCGACGGCGACCCGGCGCTGGCGTTCGAGTGGGAGTTCGATGGCGCGCCGCGACGACAGAGGGACGTTCGCGAGGATGGCGTTGCCGCGGTCCTCGGGTGGGTCGGCGGCGGGGTCGCCGTTCCGCATCGACGGCACGTACACTAGCGAGAGGCCAGCCTCTTGGGCGAAGGTGGCGATGTCGGTTCGGTAGTCGCCGGATGGAACGGGGGCGATGCGCTCGGCCCAGGCCGCGGTGGACGAGGCCGGCGCCGGGATTCCCGGTCCGGTCGCGAAAACCTCCTGCAACAACACCACGGTGGGGCGTGCCGCGGCGTCTGCAACCCCGGTGAGGTGGTCCCAGAGGGCTCGAAGCCCGCCACCCCCCACATTCGCGTTCCACGCAACCACCGTGAGCGGCCAGCGCGTTGTGCGGCCGGGTGGCATGCCTCGTGGAGCTGCGTTGCCGACCCTGACAGGTCCGACCGCGTGCCTCCAGCGCCGAAGCGCGGGCATATCTCCGGAAGGGGCGGCACAGGTCCACCGAACTGGGGGCGCCGGATGGCCCTTCAGGTCGAGACTCTGCCTCCAGAGACCGTTCAATTTGTCTTCCCGGGGACCGAACGGATCAGTCAACACGATTTCGCTCCCGGAAGCTGGGAGGGCTGCGCGTCAGCAGCCGCCTCCATAGGCCTCGGAGACGATTCTGGCAGAGTCCCCTGATATTTCGAACACGACGGTCGTCTGGCCTTCGTAGTGGTATTCGCCCACCACTCCGATGATGACGTCGTCGTCTATCCGGTAAAGGCCCAGGATGTCGCGGTGAGGGTAGCGGTTGCCCGCCATTTCATAGCCGCCATGGTCGCCGGGTGGTCGGTCCACCAGCCTGAGCACGGTCTGGATGGAGTCCAAGCCGGGCACGTCCGCTTCGGTCAGGCTGACTGCAAGCGGAAGGCTGAACGCTACGCTGACGCGGCGCCCCTCAGAGCCTGGCACGCTCCATTCGGGGTCGGGGTCCATGCGCAACGACCAGCCGGAGCTACAACCCCTCTCAGCCAGCATCACGTGGGTCACGGTGCCCGGCGTGACGTTCCAGCGGGTGTGCCGGTACCACTGCAGTGGAACGTCGATGCGAACCCGGTCCCTGCCTACAGCTACGAAGGGAAGAGGCCAGCCGTCGGCGGAACTTCGCGGCTCACCGGAGGGGCTCGGCCACAGATGCAGGTATCCGCTGCTATCGAGGCTGCCCCCCGCAACCAAGTCGGGCCACGGCAGATCCCAACTCCCGTCGGGACGCCGCCTTCCGATTGGGTCCAGCCGGGATCCCTCGTGCGACACAAGAGCCACCCAGAGGGCTTCGGTTCGGTGCTCGGCTGGCCGCCGTCCACACAGCGACGCGTCCCCGGAGAACGTGGAAACGACATTCGCTCTCCCGTCCCGCATCTCGAATAGTGCCCAGCTGGTGACATGACCGCCGAACCTTGGGCCAGCCTCTTCGTACAGTACAAGCGCCACATCCACGTTTTCACGGACCGTTGCGAGCCCGACAACCGTCCGGCGGGGGTACCGTCCGGCGGTATTGCGGCCATCCCCTCGATAGTGGTAGCCGCCGTCCTCGTCAGAGGGTTGGTGCGGAAACCCGGCTGCGGTGAGCATCTCGCCCAGATTTGGAAGATCGTCCTCCGAGAGGTCGCGAAGTGCCGGGCGACTCAGGGCCATTCCTGCAGGCACGGCTCCGTCGATCTCCTCCTTGGCATTCAGCACCCAAAAGCTACAGCGAAAGTAGTCACTGCGAAGCAATGCGTCCGCCTGAGTGGGACGGCCCTGAGCCACTTCACCGACCGCGTACCTGTACCAGTGGACCGGGGCCACCGACCGCAGTCGGCCTGAATCTGTAACCTCGTATGGGAGCAACCAGTGGATACCCGGACGGGATGCGGATTCCGAAAGGTCTCCGGTTGGGAGCAGAAAGCCTTCGGCATCCACCCGAACCGACGAAGCTTGGTCGGCAGCCCCGAATGACACGCCAAAGGACCGAGGCCAGGGAAGATCCCAGCTACCGTCGGGGCGCAGCCGGCCAATCGGCAGAAGCGAACGTTCGGGGAGTCCTCGAACGGAGTACGCGTGCACGGCAACCCACACGCCTTCCGCAGGCTCCTCGATGGATGTACAGGCCGCCGCAAGGACGGCGGGGACAAGCACAAGCAGACTCGCTGCGCACAGAGCGGGACCACCTGCTGGTGCGGGCGCGGACGTTGGGTCCGTCGACAAATGGGCGTGCATGGACATAAGGATGGGTACTCGCTCCGGAGTTGGGCCGTCAACCACCCCCCGAGTTCTCACGCGCGACCTTCAGAGTATTAATCGCTACATATTGGGGAAGTGGATCTGTTGTGGGCGGTAGCGGCGTCAGGCAAACGATCAGCGTGGGTCGGCCGGGTAGCCGATCGCTAAAACAGGGAGGACTCAGAAGGGTGGAACCAACAAGCCGACAGGACCATCCGTCGCGCGCCGTCGTCCTGATCATCTGCGACGGGTGGGGAGTGGCAGCATCCGACCCGGCCGAAATCGCGCGCCGCGGTGATGCCGTGGCGATGGCGCGGACACCGGTGCGCGACAGGTTGCTCGCTTCGCGCCCGTGGGGCCTCCTCACCACCTCGGGTGAGGCGGTGGGTCTTCCCGCCGGCCAGATGGGCAACTCCGAGGTTGGGCACCTGAACCTGGGCGCGGGCCGGATCGTGCATCAGGACGTGACGCGCATCTCGATGGCGATCCGGGATGGGTCCTTCTTCGAGATTGCGGCGCTGCGCAAACTCGGTGCCGCGCTGAAGGCCTCGGGCAGCGCGCTCCACCTGGTGGGACTTTGCTCGGACGGAGGAGTGCACAGCGACATCTCGCACCTGCACGCGCTGCTGGACTGGGCGGAGCGCACGGGCATCCCGGCCCGGGTCCACGTGGTCACCGACGGGCGCGACACCTCGCCGACCTCGGGGATCGGGTGGATCGAGGAGCTGGAAGCGCGCGTGGGCGAGAGCCGCGCCGACATTCAGATCGCCACCGTGTCCGGACGCTACTACACGATGGACCGAGACCGCCGCTGGCCGCGCACCGAACGCGCCTACCGTGCGATCGTGGAGGCCGACGGCCCGCGCGTCGAGAGCGCCTCCGCGTACGTCGCCCGGTGCTACGCCGAGGGCGTCACCGACGAGTTCCTGCCGCCGGTTGTCGTGGCGCCGGCGGAGGGGAGCGGCACCGTGAACAGCGCGGAGCCGGTCGGCGACCACAACGGCATCCGCCCCCGCGACGGCATCCTCTTCTTCAACTTCCGCGCCGACCGCGCCCGGCAACTCACCAGGGCGCTCATGGACGAGACCTTCCCCCACTTCGCCCGGCCCCGCGGCCCCTGCGACCGCCTCGTGGCCATGACCCGCTACGAGGACGATTTCCCCCACCCCGTCCTCTTCCCCCCGCGCAGGCTGGAGCGCGTCCTCGGAGACATCCTCACCCGGGCCGGCCGCACCCAATTGCGCATGGCCGAGACGGAGAAGTGCCCTCACGTCACCTACTTCTTCAACGGCGGCGTCGAGGAGCCCTTCCCCGGCGAGGACCGCCACCTGATCCCGTCGCCGCAGGTCGCTACCTACGACCTCAAGCCCGAGATGAGCGCGCCGGAGCTCACCGAGGCGCTGCTGGAGCACATCGCCGAGGGGCGCCACGACTTCATTCTCGTCAACTACGCCAACGCGGACATGGTGGGCCACACGGGCAGCATTCCGGCGGCGGTCGCGGCGGTGGAGACGGTGGACACCTGCGTGGGGCGGGTCCTGGAGGCCGTCGCCGAAGTCGGCGGGACGGCGCTGGTGACCGCCGATCACGGCAATGCCGAGCAGATGCTGTGCGAGGACGGGAGCCCCTTCACGGCCCACACCACCGGTCCCGTTCGGCTGATCCTCTCCTCGCCGCCGGGATCCCCACCGCAGGCCGTGCGCGACGGGATTCTCGCCGATGTTGCCCCCACCGTCCTTCATCTCATGGGCATACCCCAGCCGAGCGAAATGACCGGGCGAAGCTTGCTGACCACCGCGGTTGCGTGATAGTCTGGGCGTCGGCCCACGCGCCCGCGTGGACCTCGACCCACCCAGGAACAGCGACACGCCCTTGAGCGACAATCCGTTCACCCGAATCGTCGACCGTGTGACGAGCGGCCTGGGGCGGTTCATCTCGTGGATGGCGCTGCTGATGGTGCTGATCGGCGCATACAACGCGATCGCGCGCTATCTGGGGCGGTTCATCGGGGTGAACCTGAGCTCCAACCTCTATCTGGAGCTGCAGTGGTACCTCTTCTCGCTGATTTTCCTGCTGGGGGCCGGGTTCGCGCTGAAGGAGGACGCCCACGTGAGGGTGGATGTGCTCTATGGACGCCTGCGGGCGAAGGCGAAGGCCAGGATCAACGTCATCGGCTCGGTGCTGATGCTCATCCCCTTCTCGATCTTCGTGTTGTGGGTCTCGTGGCCCTCGATCCGCAACTCGTGGGCGGTGCTCGAGTCATCGCCCGACCCGGGGGGCCTGCCGCGCTATCCGCTGAAGGCGGTGATCATCGTGGCGTTCGTGCTGCTGCTGGCCCAGGGGATCGCGGAGTTGATGAAGGATGTGGCGGTCCTGCGCAAGGGTGAGGACGTCGAGGACGAAGACGAGCACGGTCCCGGGGCGCACGCCGGAAAGATCGGCATCTGATGGAAGCGAACATCCTCGCTCCATTGATGTTCGTCGTTGTCTTCCTGATCATCTTCAGCGGATATCCGGTCGCGTTCGCGCTGGGCGGCGCGTCGCTGCTCTTCGCCTTCATCGGCGTCGAGTTCGGGATCTTCGACTGGAACCTGCTGTACGCCATGCCCGAGCGGATCTTCGGGGTGATGTCGAATTATGTGCTCCTGGCCGTGCCCTTCTTCATCTTCATGGGGCTGGTGTTGGAGAAGGCAAAGCTCGCCGAGGATCTTCTGACGACGATCGGGACGCTCTTCGGGAGGCTACGCGGTGGGCTTGCGCTAGGTGTCGTGATGGTGGGCGCGATGCTGGCTGCTGCAACTGGCGTCGTTGGCGCCTCGGTGGTCGCGATGGGGAGCATTTCGCTGCCGGTGATGCTGCGCTACAAGTACTCCGCGCGGCTGTCGTCGGGGGTGATCCTCGCGTCCGGGACGCTGGGGCAGATCATCCCGCCGAGCATCGTACTGGTCGTGCTCGCCGATCAGCTGGGCATCTCGGTCGGCGATCTGTTCATCGGGGGGCTGGTGCCGGGGCTGATGCTGGCCGGGATGTACGCGCTGTACGTGGCGGGCGTGGCGGTAGTCAAACCCGAGGCGGCGCCGGCGCTGCCGCCCGAGATGACCGACGTCGATTTCAAGGTGCTCATGCGCCGGGTGGCGGTGGTGATGCTGCCGCCCCTGATGCTGATCCTGATCGTTCTCGGGTCGATCTTCATGGGAGTCGCCACTCCGACCGAGGCCGGGGCGATCGGGTCGGTCGGCGCGATCCTGCTGGCTGCAGCGCGCGGCCGCATGTCGTTGAGCGTCCTGCGCGAGTCGTGCCTGGGCGCGACCAAGCTCACCACGATGGTGATGTTCCTGCTGATCGGGTCGACCGCCTTCGCGCTGGTCTTCCGCGGGCTCTACGGGGACATCTGGATCGAGGACCTGCTGACGGGCCTGCCAGGCGGCCGGATCGGGCTGCTCCTGGTGGCCAACCTGACGATTTTCATCCTCGGCTTCTTCCTGGACTTCTTCGAGATCGCCTTCATCATCATCCCGCTGCTGGCGCCGGCCGCCGCGCTCATGGGGATCGACCTCGTGTGGTTCGGCGTGATGATCGGGATGAACCTGCAGACCTCGTTCCTGACGCCGCCCTTCGGCTTCGCGCTCTTCTATCTAAGGGGTGTGGCTCCCCCGGAGGTGAAGACGACAGACCTCTACCGTGCGGTGATTCCGTTCATCATCATCCAGCTGATCGGCCTGATGCTGATCATCCAGTGGCCGCAGCTGGTGACGGGGCTGGTGCCCTGAGGCGACATCGGAGCCAACCCAGACTATCTGCGGGCCGCTGCGGCGTCCTCCAGCCCTTGCTCCGGGTTCAATCCAGGAAGGAATTCCTCGACGGGCACGCATAGTACGTCCCTTCGCACGAGCCGTTCCTGGCCACGGTACAATAGAATGCGGCGGGCCTCCGGGTACTCGTCGCCGAATGATTTCAGCCCGCGGAGATCCGCGGGCCGGACGCGGTCGGCGTTCATGACGTCGAAGGCCCAAAGGCCCGTCGTCCCGTACACTACGAAGTCGACCTCTGCTCCCCCACGCGTACGCCAGTAGTAGAGCCTGGCGTCGTCCCCCGAATAGGCCAGCCATGCCCGCAGGTGCTGGGCGACCAGCCCCTCCAGCGCAGGGCCCGCCAGTTCGGTCGGGCGATCCAGCGGGCCCGCCGGGCAGAGGCTCCGGTACACGCCGCAGTCGAAGTAGAAGAAACGGGGGTGGGCCACGAGTCGGCGCTTGGCGCGCCTTGTGAAGACGGGAAGGCGGAAGGACAGCAGCAGGTCTTCGAGCAACTCAATGTATCCGGCAACGGTGTTGCGGCTCGTCTCGCATTCGCGGGCGAGTTCGCTGACGTTGAGCGTTGCTGCGTGGGAGAAGGCGGCCGCCTCCAGAAACCGGGAGAAGCTGCCAACATCGCGCGCCAAACCCTCGGCGCGGACCTCCTGCTCGACATAGAGCGCGGCATAGGCGGCCAGCGCCGACCCTGGATCTTCCGAAGAGACGACGGTCGGGACGGTGCCGAGCCTAAGGCTGGCTGCGAGATCGAACGCGGCCCCCATTTCTCCAGCCATGAACGGGTGCATGGAGCGCAACACGGCGCGGCCGGCCAGCAGGTTGACTCCTCCGCGCCGGAGCTTGCGTGCGCTGGAGCCGGTGAGGACGAACCGACGCCCGTTTCCGGTTTCCATGAGGTCGTGAACCACATTCAGGAGTTCGGGAACCCGCTGTACCCCGTCGACGACGATATCGGTCCCGGGTGCCGTTGCCCGCACCAGTCCGCGCAGGCGTTCCGGGCGGGCTGAAAGACGTCGGTATTCCTCCGGCTTCAGAAGGTCCACGACGAGCGCATGGGGAAGAACCGAGCGCAACCAGGTGGTCTTGCCCGTCCCACGCGGCCCGAACAGGAAGAAGCTCCCTCGCGGGAGTGGGAGAAATCGCGGTAGAGTCGTCATAATGACAGGCAAAATGACGACAGAGATGTCATTTCGTCAATCCAAGGGTGGACTCGCAGACCCCTTCCGTCCTGCTTACGCTGCGGTTGCAGGTCGGCTCAGGCGGTGCTGGACGCTGACGGAGCCGTGTTGAACGCGAAGCTCGCGAACCGCAGTTCCGCCGTGCCGAACCAGCGGTAGGACGCCTCCTTGAAGTTCCGCCAGTGGTCGTAGACCTGGCGGTACTGCTGGTCGGCCGCGGCGTAGTCCTCGAGGATCTCGCCGATGGTGGTGCGCGCGACGGACATGATGTCGTCCGAGAACGACCGCATCTGGGTTCCGCCGTCGATGAGTCGCTGCAGAGCGCCCGGGTTCTTGGCGTCGTAGAAATACAGCATCCGGCGCGCGCTGGCCTTGGCCGCGACCTCGAAGACCGCCTGGTAGTCGGAGGGAAGCGAGTCCCATGCCTGCTGGTTGACTTCGTACGACACCGACGCCGACGGCTCCCACCAGCCCGGGTAGTAGTAGTACGGTGCGGCCTGGTGGAGGCCCAGCTTCTCGTCGTCGTAGGGCCCCACCCATTCGGTGGCGTCGATCGCGCCGCGCTCGAGCGCGGGATAAATGTCGCCGCCGGCCAGGACCTGGACCGTCACGCCCATGCGGTCCATGACGTCGCCGCCCAGTCCGGGGATGCGCATCTTGAGTCCGCGCAGATCCTCTGCCGAATTCACCTCTCTGCGGAACCAGCCGCCCATCTGTCCGCCCGTGTTCCCACCCGGGAAGGAGATGATCCCGAAGTCCGAGAAGACGCCGCGGATCACCTCGAGTCCCCCGCCCTCGTTCAGCCATGCATCCTGCTGGCGCGCGGTCATGCCGAAGGGCACGCCCGCGTCGAAGGCCAACGCCTGGTTCTTGCCCGTGTAGTAGTAGCTGGTGCTCTGCCCTACCTGCACGGTGCCCTGCTGCACGGCGTCCATGACCTGCAGCCCCGGAACGAGCTCGCCGGCGGGATAGGCGCGGATGCGGAAACGGCCTCCCGTTAGCGACGCCGTGATCTCTCCGAGTATCTCGCCCGTGCCGTAGATCGCGTCCAGGCCCCGCGGGAAGCTCGACGCCATCCTCCAATTCACGTTGGGCTGTGTGATCACCGCCGGCGCCCCATCCGACCCGCCGCCGCTGTCGCCGCCGCAAGCGGAGACCAGGCCCGCGCCGACTACGCCCGTAGCCGCCTTGCCGAGGAACTTGCGGCGGCCGAGGGAATCGTCTGTGTTGGCTGGGGTGTTGGCTGGTGAGGTTTCTTCAACTGTCTTCTTGCTCATCGTGATGCTTTTTCCAGAAGTAGGCTGGATTTCGCCCGGAGTGCTGGCCGGGCCCGGTCGTCAGCCGTAAAGATTAGCACAAATGACACAAACTCGGCTAATGTGGCAGTCACGCGGCACCGCGAGAATGGAGCCTCGACCGACCTGGTTCGAGGCCTGCGCTTCACCAGGAGATAACCGATGGCGCGAACGGTCGTCGTCACGGGAGGCGCCAGCGGAATCGGGCGCGTGATCGCGCAACGGTTCGCCGGCGCCGGCTACAGGGTCCACATCTTCGACATCAACGCCGAGGCCGTGGCGCAGGCGCTGAGCGAGACCGACGCCTTCTCCGGCACGGTGGGGGATGTGTCGGAGCACGCCGACGTGGCCCGCGGCATGTGCGAAGCCGAGGAGGCCATGGGCAGGGTGGATGTGCTCGTGAACGACGCGGCCATCCCCGGTCCCCGCGCTCCCGTGGAGGAGATGCCGGACGACGAATGGGACCGCACGATGAGGGTCAACCTCTACGGCCCCTTCTTCTGGACCAAGGCAGTGGTGCCCGGGATGAAGGTCAGGCGCGAGGGCTCGATTGTAAATATTTCGACGGGCAGCGTGCGCACCCTGCCCCTCAATCGCTCGGTCTACAACGTGTCGAAGTGGGGGGTCGAGGGGCTGACGAAGACGGCGGCGCGCGAGCTGGGGCCGTGGAATGTGCGCGTGAACGCGATTCAGCCCGGGATGGTGAACAACGAGCGCATGCGCGGGATCGTCCAGCGGATCGCGGACCAGGAGGGGCGCTCGGCGGCCGAGGTCGAGACGGAGTTCCTGCAGTTCATCTCGATGCGCTGCAAGGTGGAGCCGGAGGATATCGCCGACATGGCGGTGTTCCTGGCTTCGGAGGGGGCGAGCCGGGTGACCGGGCAGGTGATCGCGGTCGATGGACACATCGAGTGGGAGCAGTAGAGGATGGGTGGCGGCGAGGTTGAACGCGCCGCTTCCACGCGGGCCGGCAGCGGGCCGGTAGCCAGCGGGCCGTCCTCGCGCGCCGTCTCCCCCCGCGCCGCCGCGCTCCACGACGACGCCCTCGTCTGGGACATGGTCTTCGTCTGGGAACCCGACCACGGGAACGACGCGCGCCTCTTCCCCCGGTGGCAGGCCGCCGGGGTCGACTTCGTCTCGGTGCACCCCGCCGGCGACCGCCACAACATCGGCGAGGCCATGCAGCGGATCGCCCGCTGCCGCCACCAGATCCTGAGCCGGCCCGACCGCTACGTGCTGGTCAACACCGTCGACGACATTTTGGCCGCCAGGCGCGACGGGAAGCTCGCGGTGGGCCTTCACCTCGAGGGGTTCCGCTGCCTGGAGCGCGACCTCAACCTGATCGAGACCTATTACAGACTCGGCGTCCGTTTCGTGCACCCCATCTTCAACCTCGTCAACTCGATCGGGGGGGGCTCGGCGGACCGCATCGACATCGGGCTCACGCAGTTCGGAATCAAGGTCATCCACGAAATGAACCGCGTCGGCATGCTCGTCGACGCCGCCCACGCAGGCTACCGCACCACCCTCGAGATGATGGAGGTGTCGCGCGCCCCGGTCATCTTCTCCCACCTCGGCTGCCACTCCATACGCGAGCACTTCCGCAACGTCCGCGACGACCAAATCCAGGCGTGCGCGGCCGTTGAGGGCGTGATCGGCATCACCAGCGCGGGCTTCTACCTGGGCGACACGAGCACCGAGACCTACTTCCGCCACCTCGACCACGTCGTGCAGCTCGTGGGACCGCAGCATGTCGGAATCGGCCTCGACAACCTGGACAAGCCCGGTCTGGAGTTCCTGCGGCGGTTCATCGACGCGAGACCGGACGAATGGCCCGGGAAGGAACAGGGGTTATGGGAGCCTCTGGCCTGCTTCGAGATCGAGCAGCTGCCCGAACTCACCGACCTCATGCTGCGGCGGGGATATGGTGAAGACGATGTCCGCGGCATCCTCGGCGGCAACTGGCTGCGGGTGTGTCGCGAGGTATGGAAGGAGCCGAAATGAACCGTAGTGCCACGCTCGGCACGGCCACCGCTCGTCGAACATCGTACTGCCGGTGATCCGGCGACAGCGGTAGTCTCCACAGCCAGGCGGTCCCGCCCCGCATACGCCCCTTATTGCTTGCGAAAGCGTATACACCAACGTATACCTATTGGTGAGCGCTCTTCTTGACCGGGTCTGAGTCTTACTGCAACCGCCCCGGCGAGCGCGCCAGGCTGGTGCAGGATTCGCTGGAGATGCCCTATGGTGGGCCCGGTTAGGAACGGCAGGACCCCTCCGCGATCACTTCGCACGCCAGTGTCCTTCGCGACCCCGTCTCGACCGTTTTTCGCGGCCGTCGTCCGCCCACGTGACAGCCTGCTCCCGACGGTCACGGCGGCGGCCTGCTATCACGAAACACCCAGTACTGGAACCCTTTAGCAGGAGGAGTATGGAACCATGCACAGCCTACGAAAACTTCTGTCCACGGGCTGCCTTGCGCTTGTCGCCGCGTTGCCTGCGGTCACGCTGGCGCCGCAGGTCGCCCTGGCCTCGGCCACCGGGGCCGACCGATCGCTCCCGGGGCTGTCGGCGAACGCCGCCGCACCCCTCCAGGAGGTGGTCACCGGAATTGTCGTCTCGGCCCGGACGGGCCAGCCGCTGTCCGGCGCCCAGGTCGTCGTCGAGGGGACCGGACAGGGTGTCACCACCAACTCTGCAGGCCGGTTCCTGATCGCGAACGTGACGGGTGCCAGCGCGACGCTGCGGGTGGTCCTCATCGGGTACAGGGAGCACACCGAGACCGTCGCAACCGGGGGCGCGGTTCAGATCGAGCTCGAGGAGACGGCCATCGATCTGGACGCGATCGTCGTCACCGGCACCGCCGGGGGCTCCCAGACGCGGGCGCTCGGCACCACGATCGCCCAGGTCGACATGACCGAGGCGATGCAGGTCGGGCAGTCAGGCACCTTTCAGGAACTGCTCAACTCGAACGTCGCGGGCCTGAACATGGCCAGCGGACCGGGCAACGTCGGCACCGGAGCGGCGATCAAGATCCGCGGCCTGGGCAGCGTGAGCCTTGGCAGCAGTCCCCTCGTCTACGTCGACGGGGTCAGGATCGACAACAACTCCAACGCGCGTATCGGCCGCGACCAGGGGAACGGGACCATGCGGGGAGGCTCGGTGAGCCGCCTGAACGACCTGAATCCGGAGGAGATCCAGAGCGTCGAGGTCATCAAAGGCCCCGCCGCGGCGACTCTCTACGGGACGGAAGCGTCGGCAGGTGTGATCCAGATCACGACAAAGCGGGGAGCGGCCGGTGCACCGCAGTGGGAGGTCACGGTCAGGCAGGGCGTCTCCTACCTGTCCAATGCGGTGGGTCGCTGGCCCGCGGTCTATGACAAGGGAACCAACCCGTGCCCCAACTGCGAGCTTCTGTCGACCGGCGTGCGCAAGTTCGAGGTCCTCAGATCCGAGCAGGCGCTGGGCCACGGCATCCCCTTCACCTATGGGCACGACCAGACCTACGGGATCTCCTCCAGCGGAGGCACGGACCTGATCCGCTACTACGTCTCGGCGCAGGTTGACCGCGACGAGGGCTTCGTCGAATGGAATCACCAGAACAAGTACTCGGCGCGCGCAAACCTCGAGATCACGCCGAACGAGCAACTCAGCATCTCGACGAACATGGGATTCGTGCGCTCCAAGTCGCGTTTCAACGGAGGGGGCCCCTTCCCCATCGAGTTCGTTTCGTCGATCTACTGGGGCACGCCGGCCGCAGCCGAGGATGAGCGGCGGCGCGGCTGGAACTGGACTCCGCCCTGGGCCATGGAAACGGTGGATGTGACGGAGGGGATAGATCGGATCATTGCGAGCGGCACGGTACGGCACAATCCGTTTCCCTGGCTCGTCCAGCGGGTGACGGGGGGAGCGGACTTCGGCAGCGCCGTTTCCGGGCGCATGGTGCCCAGGTCTCCCCTCGGTGCGGCCGACTTCTTCGGCTCGATGAGTCTGGGGCACGTGGAAACCACGGAGCGCTCAGTGACGCAAGCAAATGTCGACTACGGTGCGACGGCCACCGCGGATCTGCCATTCCTCGGGACCACGTCCGAGACCTCGTTCGGGGCGCAGTACTACGTCAAGAAGACCCACGAGTTCGGCGCGATCGGCGACCAGTTCCCCGCCCCCGGGCCGGGGACGGTGTCGTCGGCAGCGGTCAAGACAGGGTGGGAGGACTTCATCGAGAACAAGACGTTCGGCCTCTACGTGCAGGAGCAACTCAGCTGGAACAATCGGCTGTTCCTCACGGCGGCCTTCCGGGGCGACGATAACAGCGCCTTCGGCGAGAACTTCGACTTCGTCCTCTATCCGAAGGTCAGCGGGTCATGGGTGCTCAGCGAAGAATCCTTCTTCAACACGTCTTTGGTCAACAACCTGAAGCTGCGGGCTGCCTGGGGACGCGCGGGAAGGCAGCCCGACGTCTTCGCCGCCCGCCGCCTCTACGCGCCCATCACCGCCGGCGGCGACCAGCCGGGGCTCACAACCGACGCGGTCGGAAACCCCGACCTGAAGCCGGAAGTGGGCGAAGAACTCGAGGTCGGGTTCGACGCCAGCCTGCTCGATGACCGGATCGGCCTCGGGTTCACGTTCTACAACAAGGATACGAACGACGCGATCATCGCCCGGCCGGTATCGCCTTCCAGCGGTTTCGCGGGCACGCAGTTCGTGAACGTCGGACAGCTCAACAACCGGGGGATCGAACTCGAGGCGAACGCCACCCTGATCCGCGGCGACAACCTCGACTGGGACATCGGCTTCAACTACGCGACGAACAAGAGCGAAGTGGTCGATCTCGGCGGCCTGCCCACCATCTTCCTCTTCGGACAGCGGCATCAGGAAGGGCTTCCGGTCGGCGCAATCTTCGTCGAGAACGTGGTCTCGGCGGAGTTCGACGCGAACGGAAATATCGTGAACGACCAATGCGAAGCCTCCCCCGAACAGGGCGGCGGCATGGTGCCCTGCTCAATGGCGCAACCCGTCTACCGCGGGCCCTCGGTCCCGACCTGGTTCGGCGGCTTCAACACATCCGTCCGCTTCCTGCAGAACCTCCGCCTCTTCGCCCTGGTCGACTTCTCGGGCGGCTATACCAAGATCAGCGGAGATCTGGCCGCGTCCCACCTGCTCTTCCAGAACTCGCAGCAGATCCTGGAGCGGCAGGACGCGCAGTTGGCGGCGATGAGCGAAATCGTCGGCAACTGGCTGCAAGCCGGAGTGATCAAGGGAGGACTCGCGAAGCTGCGCGAGGTGTCGCTCTCGTACACGCTTGGCGACGAGATCGCGTCCCTCGCGGGGAGTTCCGGCGGATCGGTGACCATCTCCGCGCGGAACCTGGGGAACCTCTGGGTAGCCCAGTCCGGAACCTTCGGCCGACGCGAAATCGACGTCGAGCTCACCCGGCAGTGGAACGCCTCACGAGAGTCCGGAGCCTACCACCAGACCTCGATGCCGCCCGCCACGACCGTGGCCATGACCCTGCGGCTCAACTATTGACCGATCACAAGGAAAGGAGAACGGGAATATGTATACCCAAGCAATGAACGGGACCCGCAAGCGGAACCGGTCGCGCCTTTCGGCGGTCGGTCTCGTGCTCGTGCTCGCCGCCGCCAACACGGCCTGCGAGGACCTGCTGCAGGTTGATCTGCCGACCAAGGTCGCCGCGGAGAACCTCGACAATCCCTCGGTGGCCGAAGTGCTGGTCAACAGCGCCATCGGTGAATTCGAGTGCGCCTTCAGCCAATACGTCGCGGCTTCAGGACAGCTTACGGACGAACTCAGACACAGCTCCGGCTGGCTGGTGATGACCGAATGGGATCACCGCAAGATCGGACAGGACCGCGATGTCGCGCTGTGCAACGGCAATTTCGGCTACGGGGTGTTCACGCCCATGCAGAAGGCGCGGGTATCGGCCGAGTCCTCGCGCACCCGCATCGAGGAATGGGGCGACGGCGACGTGTCCGGCCGGAGCGAGAAGATCGCAACGGTCGCGGCCTACGGTGCCTTCTCGCGCGCCATCCTTGGCGAGGCGTTTTGTGAGATGACCATCGATGTCGGGCCGATCATGTCCAGGACCGAAATGCTCCAGAACGCCGAGGCGGCGCTGGGTGACGCGATGTCGCTCGCGCAGGGAGCCGGTCGGGACGACCTCGCCGAGGCGGCCCGGATTCGGCGCGCGGGCGTGCGCCTGCACCTCGGGGACAACTCGGGAGCGATGTCCGACGCGGCAGCAGTAGCCGATGGCTTCCGCTACGACGCCAACTACTCCTCGGCCGACCTGTACCGCTACAACCGCATCTACCACCACAACCATGTGGACGGGTTCCTCTCGCCCGAGTTCAACGACGAGAACGGCCAGCCGACGGTGGACGGTGAAAACCTGACCTTCGGCGGCGTCGTCGATCCGCGGGTGGAGAGCACGCCTGCAGGGATCGGTCAGGACGGCTCGCCGTTGCGCCACATCCACAAGTACCCGTCCTGGACCAGCCCCATCGCGATCGCGAACGCCGCCGAAGCGAAGCTGATCATCGCCGAGGTCGAGCTGGGACAGACCGCGGTGGATATCATCAACGAGTTCCACGCGGCCGCCGGGCTGCCGGCGTACGAGCCCGCCAATGTGAGCGACAACGCGGAAATCATGAGGCAAGTGATGGAGGAGCGCACCCGCGAGCTGTTCCTCGAAGGGAGGCGGCTGCCGGACTTCCTGCGCCACGATCTGCCCTTCGCCACGGGAACGCACCCGTACGACGGCAACACCTATGGCACCACCTCCTGCATCCAGATTCCGCGCAGGGAGCGGGACTCCAACCCCAATATCGGATAGGAGTCGACGGACGTTCGGCCACTAACAATCAGGCGGGGTCACCCCAAACCGGAGTGGCCCCGCCGACCAGGGGACGCGCCGCCAATGCGAATCCCGGTCCACGGGAACGCAGATCCCAACAACGGGGGAGAGAAAATGGTCAGGAAACTCGCAGGCCTGATTCTGCTGGTCGTCGCAGCGGTCTCGTGCGGCGTCACCGCCCAGGCGCCCGACGCAGGCGACTACTCGGACGCGGACTACGACGTGGACGTCACGCGCGGCGTCCTCGTCCCCATGCGTGACGGCGTCGAGCTGTCCGTCGACATCTATGCCCCCCGGGGGGGATCGGGCCCCTCTCCCGCCATTCTCACCTCCACGCCCTACGACAACAACGGCTCGCGCACGGAGGCCGTCTGGTTCGCCCAGCGCGGCTACGTGGTCGTCGCGGCCGACGTGCGCGGGCGCTACGACTCGGGAGGCGAATGGGACCCCTTCAACCCTCTCCACAAGACCGACGGATACGACCTCGTCGAGTGGATCGCCGCACAGCCGTGGTGCACCGGCAAGGTCGGCATGATCGGCGGCTCGTACCTGGGTTGGACGCAGTGGTGGACGGCCAGCACCGCGCCGCCCAGCCTCGCCGCCATCGCGCCGAAGGTCGCGCCGCCCGACCACTTCGAGAATGTGCCGTACCAGAACGGCGTGCTCGTGGGCGGCTGGATGCTCGACTGGGCGGCCATGCTCTCTGGCCGCACGCAGCAGATCGCCGGCGAGGGCGGCTACCTCGGGTGGTCCGAGAACCGTCAGGATCCGCCCCACACACCCTACATCGAGATCAATGCCTCACGCGGCCTCCGCTCCGGCCCGTGGTTCGAAGAGTGGTACCGGAGCAACCTCTCCACCGACGATTACTGGCAGGGCATCGCCTACCAGACCCCGGAGTCCTACGGCAGCATCACCGTTCCCTCGCTCTCCTTCACCGGGTGGTTCGACGCCAACTACCCGGGCTCGCCCATGAACTACCTGGGAATGAAGGAGCACGGCGCCACCCCCGAAGCCCGGCGCCCTAGCATGGTCATCGGCCCCTGGATCCACGGCCTCAACACGCAGTCCTCCGGCGGAATCGACTACGGCCCCGACGCCGTGATCGACGTCGACGGATACGTCGCCCGCTGGTTCGACCACTACCTCAAGGGCGAGGACAACGGCGTCACCGACGACCCGCCCGTCCACGTCTTCGTCATGGGCGAAAACAAGTGGCACGCCGAAGCGGACTGGCCCCTGCCCCAGACCGAGTGGACCAACTACTACCTGACCAGCAGCACCGGCGCGAACTCCAGCAGCGGCGACGGCCTCCTCACCACCACACCCCCCGCCGACGAGGGCCAGGACACCTACATCTACGATCCGTCGAACCCCACCCGCGACCCCTTCGACACCTGGCCCAACAAGAACGGCCACATCGACGGCGCCCTCGACACCCGCGCGTCGGCTGCCGGCGACGAAGTCCTCGTCTACCGCACGCCGCCCCTCGAGGAGGCGGTCGAGGTCACCGGCCCCATCGAGATCAAGCTCTACGCCTCCACCTCCGCCAGCGACACCGACTGGTTCGTGCGCCTCGTCGACATCGGCCCCGACGGCTACTCCGCGCTCCTCACCGAGGCGGTCATGCGCGCCCGCAACCGCGACCCCGACAACGAAGGCCGCTTCAACAGCGCCCAGCTCAGCACCATCGAACCCGACGAGGTCTACGAGTACACGCTCCGCTTCTGGCGCGGCACCGGCAATCTCTTTCTGGAAGGCCACCGCATCGGCATCGAGATCTCGTCGAGCTGGTATCCGTACTACCTGCCGAACCTGAACAGCGGCGCCGACAATGTGGCGATGGTGACAGCCGACGAGGTGGTGGTGGCCACCCAGGGTGTGCATCACGGCGGTGAGCGCGCGTCGCACATCGTGCTGCCCGTGATCCGGAGGGAGCGTTAGGAGGAGGAAGACAGGTCGTAGTCGTGGCCGGCGGCAGCGACCGCGGCCATGGTGGCGACCGGATCTGCGCCACCGCGAGGGGATGAGGCAGCCCGACATCGCGGCTGGGAGGTCCCCACATGGCTTTGTCGGCCAAAAACCGGCCAAATTGGCCGACAACGAGCGGACGTTGGCAATTTTTGCCATTTCCGTTATCGTTCCCGCCATTGAAGACCATGAACATCTCTCTGCCGCCGACACTTCGGTCGTACGTGCGCGAACAGGCCGTCGAGCGCGGATATGGCACGGCTAGCGCCTACGTCCGTGAACTGATCCGGCGCGACCAGGATCGCCAGCACCTCCGCGGCCTCCTGCTCGAAGGCGCAGAATCCCCGCCCTCGGTGACTGCGGACGAGGCCTATTTCGAGTCCCTGCGCACTGGAGTTCGCCGGCGCTCAAAGGCGTGACTCCCAGGCCCGCAATCCTCCGGGAAGCGGCCCAACGCGATGTGGACGAGGCCATCGACCACTATCTGGAAGCGGGTGGACCGGATGTCGCATTGGGCTTTGTCGGTGCGCTCGAGGCGGCAATCCACCGCATCTCCCTGAATCCCCGATCGGGGTCGTCCCGATACGGGCTTGAGTTGAACCTGCCAGGTCTGCGCTCCTGGGCACTCAGGTCCTACCCCCATATCGTGTTCTACATGAAGGGCCGCACCCACATCGATGTATGGCGCGTTCTCCACGGCCGACGCGATATCCCCGAATGGATAGGAGTTTCCTAGCCAACCATCCGCGGCGAATACCGCTCCACCTTGATCCGGTCCTCGTGCATCCGCGCCTGAGCCAGGTCGTACGCCGCTTGACGACGCATCCAGAAGTCCGCGTTGGACCAGCCTGCCTTCTCCAGGCGGATCGCCATGTCCGCGGAAATCGCCGCGTGGCCATTCAGGACTCGTGAGAGCGTGTGACGTGCAACGCCTAGGACTTCAGCCCCCCGGGTGACAGTCAGGCCCAGTGGTTCCAGGCAATCCATCCGGACGCTCAATCCAGGGTGGGGAGGATCCTTCATCGGCATGCTGGCAGCCTCCTTATCTCAGTGGTAGTCGATGAGGTCGACATCGGACATCACCGTTCCTGAAGCGGAAGACGATTCGAACTGTCCGAATCACCGAGCAATGTACCGCCATGCGGTACACACCGCCTAGGCTGATCTCAGGCTGCCTTGACCAAGAGCCGTAGGCCGCAGGAAGTTGTCGTTTGCCGCTGGGCCCGCCGTCGCCTACTCGAGTGGAACGGAAATGACAATGCCGGCATATTCGCTCGCCCGTCTCGTGGGTGCCGCCTTCCTCCTGCTGGGCGGTGTTGTCGCCTGCAGCGACGGTGATTCGGGCACCCCCCTCGTCGTCCAGCGCGACAGCGCGGGCGTCCGGATCGTCGAGGCAAGCCGGCCGCTCTGGGGCGATTCCAGCCTCTGGCGCATCGACCCGGACCCTGTCGTCGACCTCACGCTTTCCGGCACCGGCCCGGCCCACGAGTTCTACCGGGCCCACAGCATGAAGCAACGCCCGGATGGCTCGCTCATGATTGCCGACGGGAGCTCGCGGGAAGTGCGGGTGTTCTCCGCGAACGGAGGGTTCCTTGGGTCGTTCGGCGGGAGCGGCGACGGTCCCGGCGAGTTCAGAAGCCTGCGGCGGATCGACAACGCGGGCGATACCCTGCTGGCCCTCGGCCGCGGCCGCGTCACCGTGGCGGCCCACGATCTGACGGTGGTCAGGACCTTCAACATCGATCGCTGGACGATCGATCTGCACTACCTGGGCGGGGGCTGGATCCTGCCGGAGGTATCCAGGCCAGTGTTGCCGATGGAAGGCCTTGCCGGACCGGTCCGGCGTCCGGAACCTCTCGTTCTCTTCGATCTGGAGGGGACCCGGATCGACAGTATCGGCGAGATGCGGGGACCCGAGGTTTACGTACACGTCCGTGACGGCTCGTACGTCGGGACCGCGCCGCACTTCTTCGGCAAACGCTCTCACGTCGCTGCCCTGGGCCCGCACATCTTGCGGGGTTCCTCCGACATGATGCAACTGGAGGAACTGGACCTGTCCGGAAATCTCGTGCGCATCCTGCGGATCCCCGATTATCCTCTGGACCTGAGCGACGCCCAGATCGCCTCGGAGCGGGATTTCTTGCTCGACAGATTAACGCCTGAAAACCCGTTGAGGGCACCCTTCGAAGCTGCTCCCGCTTCCGACACCCGACCCGCCTTCACCGACATCCTCGTCGACCCTTCCGGAGCGGTCTGGCTGGAACTCCACCGGGGAGACAGCGAGCGGGACCAGCCGGAGAGATGGCTGGTGCTGGACGCCGATGGGACCTGGCTGGGGACCGTCGAGATACCGGACCGCTTCAGCGTGTCGGATGTAGCCATGGACGCCGTGCTCGGGGTCTGGGACGATGAACTCGATGTTGAGCATCCCCAGGTCCTGCGGCTGACGAGGAACTGAACTCAGCCAACTGGAGGTGTGACGGCGATGCATCGGAGAGCGCGAGTCCGGGTCATTGGCGGAGTGTGGATCGGCATCGCGTTCGGTGGGCCTTTTGGAGCTACCGGTGTCGGTGCCCAAGAGGTTGTCGAGCTGAACTTCGGTCGTCCCGGCGAGGGGCCCGGCGAATTCCGGAGGGGAACGGAACTGATCGTGTGGGAGGACGGACGCAGTGTGGTAGCGGATATCACGGGATACCACGTCTTCGGCCCCGGTGGGGAATTCGAACGCATGGTTCGGCCGAGAGGTGAATTCGGAGTCGTGACCCGTGTGGGTTTTCGACCGGAGCGGACGGGATCTCAGACGGCATTGGTCCGGGAGGATCGCTCCATACTTCGCGTTGCTATGTCCTCGGAGGAGGTAGAGGAACGGATCCTTGTATGGACTCCGGGAGAGCAGCCGTGGGTGCTCCCTCCCGGTTCAGACTTCGAGGATGTTCTCGAAACGGTTGGTGATGAGTGGGGGTTCAAATCGGAGGTCTTGTTCGACGCGTTGCCGGCCGGTGGAGTCGCGTTCTCGGATTCTTCGGCCTACGCCATCAAGGTCACGGATCCGTCCGGAGCTATTTCGCGCATCCTTCGTCGACCCATGCGACCGCTGCCCGTGACGGAGCGGATAAAGCGCGAGGAGCGCGAGCACCGCCTCGAAGAGTTGAGCAACCAGCAGGTCACGGCGCTCGAGAGCGATCCGCCCCCGCAGATCGCGTCGATGATCAACCGTTACATGGAGGCTCGACGGCGGGCAATCGAAAACATGCAATTCCACCCCTACGTCCCGGTGATCTCCGCCGTGCGCGTCACGTGGGAAGGAAGCCTGTGGATCGAGCGAAGCTTCGAGCCGGGCACGATTGAGTCGGGGCCGATCGATGTGCTCAAACCGGACGGGACCTATGTGGGCACCTTGCCAGCCGGGCAGATCAAGATGCCGGACGCGTTTGGTCCCGACGGCCTGGCCGCGTTCACCGAAACGGACGAGTTCGACGTACCGGTCATCACCGTGAGGCGATTGCCGCAGCAGACCCGGTAAGAGTCCTGATCTCCATCAACGTGAGGCTGGGGGTGACGGAGGACAGGGTGACGGAGGACAGGGTCGCGGAGGACAGGAATCCGGGACCTTCTCGGCGCTCCTCCTACCTCACGACACTGCCCACCCCAATTCGCCCCACATCCAGCGAGTCCACGACCGCAATCAGCGGACGACCGTCCGGGAGGAAGGTCATCTCACAGCCGGCCGACTGGCCGGAGACAAGGGCGTACCGCATTCTGCATGGTAGCGTCGTCGCGTCACCAGGAATTCAGGGGGCCGCAGTCATGAAGACTCTGCTTTTCATCGTATCTGTCGGCACAATCGCTGCCCTTGGGTGGCGAACGGCGCCGGACCCGGAGGCGGGGCCGCCTGCGGCACCGCCGGTGGTCGCCCTCTCCTCCCAATCCCCTTCCCCAGCGCTCCAGATCCAGGAGCGCGTGCTCGACAACGGCTTCACGATCCTGGTCGTGGAGGACCACCGGGCACCGCGCGTGGCGGCCAATCTGTGGGTTCGGATCGGGTCGATGCTGGAGCCGGCGGGGCTTCACGGGATGACGCACTTCCTCGAGCACGTGATTCATCAGGGGACGACGACCATCGGGACCGGTGATCTGGCGAGCGAGTTGCCCATCCTGCGGGAGATCCACGACACTGAGCAGGCGCTGATCGCGGTGCGGAACCGCGACCGCAATCTGCTTCGCGAGCGGGGCGTCTTCTTCGACGAGCTGGGTTGGCCGGCGACCCCCGAGATGCGTGCTCTGCGGGAGAGGCTCTACGAGCTTGAGGACCGGGGCGACGAGTACCGGGATTTCTGGACCTCCTACAAGTGGTACATGCAGCACGGCGGGACGGTGCGCCATACGGATCCGGTGCCGGCCAGTACCGAGCAGGACTATATGGAGATGAACATGGCGCTCCCGCGCGAGCACCTGGAGCTCTTCTTCCGGCTCGAGGCGGATCGCATGACCAACGCGATCCTGAGGGGGTGGGAGGCGCAGCGGTTTACGGTGCTGGAGCAGGTGCTGGGGGGACTGAGCCGGCCGCAGACCCGCTTCAACGAGGCGATCGACGGGGTGACGGCGCAGACCCACCCGGTCTACACGCCCGACGGCGGGCACCTCCGCGACTTCGGCAACTTCACGCGGGAGGCGATGCAGCGGATTTACGACGACTACTTCGTGCCCAACAACGCGGCGCTGGTGCTGGTCGGCGACGTGACGCTGGACGAGGTGCTGCCGCTCGCGGAGCGCTATTTCGGGGCGCTGCCGCGCGGGCCGGAGCCGCCGGCAGACCTCGATGTCGAGGCGGAGCCGGTGCCGGGCGGATCGGTTCGGCTGGACTGGACGGAGCCGCTGTCGCCGCAGGTTCATGTGCGGTATCGGATTCCGGGGATGGGGCATCCTGATCGGCCGGTGCTGGACCTGATCGCGGCACTGCTCGGCGGGCCGCATGGGGTGGCTGGGCAGAGGTTGGCGGCGAGCGGGGTGTCGGCCTCGGTGTCCGCTGATTTTCGGGTGATCCACACGTACCGCTTCGGGTCGCCCGGCGCGTTCAACCTGGTGGCGCAGGCGGGGTCGGATGGGGATCTCGTGGCTGTTGAGCGCGCGTTGCTGTCGTCGATCGGCGATCTGCGGGAGGGACGGATCGACTCCGGGGCGCTGGAGCGTGCGCGGAAGCGGCTGCGCGTCGAGTGGGCGGAGTTCCTCGACAATCCACCGGAATTGGCGTTCCTGATCGGGCACCACTACTCGATGAACGACTGGAGGGTGCTGCCCAATCTCGTTGTGGCGCGGGATGCGGCCACCGCGGCGGACGTGCAGCGGGTGGTGTCGACGTACTTCGTGCCGTCGAACCGGGTGATCGCGGTGGCGCGCGCCGAGCCGCCCGAGGGGAGTGGGCCAAGCTGGCTCGACTTCCTGTGGGCGGACCTGCCGGGAGACGGACGATGAGGGCGGGTAGGCGGGTCGCGCGCCGGGTGGCCGCGGCGACAGACGTGCGATCCCGGCGGCGGTGGCCGCGTGCCGGTATCCTGGCGGCGGCGGTGGCGCTTGCTGTAGTCACGCTGACCGGCTGCAGCGGCGCGGACGACACCCTGCCCGGCCGCTCCCGACCCGTCTTCGAGCACGGCTGGCCCGATCCGGGTGAGCTCGCGCTCGGGCCCGCCGTGTTCACGCCGCCGGACCCTGGCGAGGCACTGTTCGAGACATTGAGCGGCGTTCGGGCGTTTGTCGTGCCCGCCGCGGCTTCCGACCCCCTGGTGCGCCTCACGGCCGCCCTGCCACTGGGCCGGCTCCACGAGGCCGACGGCGAGGCCGGCGCGTCAGCCCTGCTGACCCGGCTGATGACGACGCGAGGGCCCGCGGGAACGAGCCGGCCGCTCTCGCTGCGCCTGGCCGAACTGGGAACGTCGCTGAGCGCCGTCGAAACACTCGACGCCACCCACATCTCCCTCCATGTGCTTCCGGAGGACTGGCAGGAGGGGCTGGAGCTGCTCGTCGAACTCGTGCGGAATCCCGATCTGGACGCTACGGCGATTCGCGCGTACCGGACGGGCCCCGGGTACAGCATGCCGATGGCCGGCATCGTCGGCGACGGTTTCCGTCCCAAGGTGGAGCTGGAGCGGCGGATCGGCGGGTACCCCCTGGCACCGCCAGATGCGGGCACGACGGTCTCTCCGGCTGCGGTGCGGGCGCTGGCCGCCAGAAGCCTGGCAGCCGACCGTGTGGTGTTCGGAGTCGGCGGCGCGGTCTCCCGTGATGCGGTGGAGGAGATCCTGGAGTGGGCGACCCGGGGTTGGGTGCCCGGAGGCGGGCCGGCGCGGGAGCCGGAGCCCAACGTGATCGAGCCGACACCGGAGTCCGCCGCCAACGAGCCCGGCGAGAGCGCCACCCGCTTCCACGCCGTGGATGTCCCGAGCCTAGAGGGCTGGATCGCCATCGGCCGCGCGGTGGACGCCGTTCCGGAGTCGGATCGTGCTGCGCTGGCCGTCCTCCGCTTCATCCTCGCCGAGCGCCTGAACATCGCGGCGAGAGAGATGCGCGGCCTGGCCAACCGGGACGACTTCGAGGTCCCCGTGACGGGGTCCGGCAGCGGCCTCCTCCTCGTGCGCACGGGTGGCCGCCCCGAGGCCGTGGCCCCCCTCGTCCGCTACAGTCTCGATGAGCTTGAGCGCATGCACGACCCGGCCGAGCCGGTCACCGAGGCCGAGGTCGCGCGCGCCAGGGGCTGGCTGGTCGACGCGGTCTGGCGGCGGTCACTGGAGCTGGCCACCAGCGCCAGCGAGACCTTCGCGGTGGAGCATGTCCGCCGCGGCAGCACGGACCACCTGATGGCGTGGCCCGAGGCCGTCGCAGGCGTCACGGCGGAGGACGTCAAGGTGATCGCGCGGGAGTACCTGGACCCGGCCGCCTTCGTCACCGTCGTCGCCGGCCCGCTGGAACGGATCAGAGCTGCGCGCCACCCGCGCTGGCCCGTCGCCCTGGACGACTTGGAGGCGGAGCTGTCGGGCAGGTAATCGCAGGAAGAAGCCGACGGCGGATCTCCCAGACGCACCCCGACGACCGGGGACGGACGCGAGCGGAGAGCGGTTCCATTTCGGGACGAGCCTGGCGGGTGACGAAATCTCTTGCATCGCTATGACATTTCTTATATAGTTACTATATCGACATTGATATAGTGACAGGAGTGACATAGCGATATGAGCCTCGACCACATTCTCCTCGGCCTGCTGCGCGAGCCGGCCACCGGGTACGACCTCAAGAACGTGTTCAGCGAGACCGTGCGGCACTTCTGGTCCGCCCGACTCAGCCAGATCTACCCGACCCTCAAGCGTCTCGAGCAGCAACAGATGCTGCGCAGCCGCCGCGAGCCGTCTCCGAAGGGACCCGACCGCAAGGTCTACACGGTGACGGACAAGGGCCGGGCCGAGCTGTTGACCTGGCTGCGCAGCGAACCGGCAGTCGGTACGGAGCGGTTCGCGTATCTGGCCCAGCTGTACTTCATGGACGCCATCGGCGATATCCACGAGACCCGGACGTTCATGGCCGCGCTCCGGGACCACCACTCGCGCTGGCTGGCGCAACTCCGCGCGGTGGAGCGGGACGTCGTCACCACCCACGGGGACGCCCCGGAGCACTACAGCGACGCGGGTTTCCACCATTTCGCAGCGCTCCGGATGGGCATTCACTCCATCCAGTCCAAGGTGACCTGGTGCGACGAGACGCTGGCGGCGATCGACCGGAGGCTCTCGTCCGCCAAGCCCCTCGCCGAGGCTGCGGCGGGCGCAGGGCCAGAGCGCCGGGAGGGGATTCCCTCATGACCATCACGGCCCTGCTCTTCGATGTTCTCATTCTGGCGCATGTCGCGACCGGCTTCGTCGGCCTCGCTGCGTTCTGGATTCCGGTGTTCGCACGCAAGGGCGGACGGATCCACGTGCGCGCCGGGCGCGTCTACGTCTATTGCGCCTACGTCGTGACGCTGTCGGCACTCACCGCGGCGGCCGGGCGGATCGCCTCCTATCAGGTCCAGGGGATCCGTCTCGCCGACCAGCCCGACCTCTACGGCATGTCCCTGTTCCTGGGCTATCTCGGCCTGGTGACGTTCTCAACGGTCCGCCAGGGGATACGGGTCCTGGCCACGCGCAGGGCGCCCGAAACGCTACGAACCCCGGGCCACGAGGCACTCGCCTGGGCGTCAATGGCCAGCAGCGTCGCCCTCATCTTGTTCGCGCTTGCGGTGTGGTCCGACGTCTCGCCGATTCTGCTGGGACTGAGTCCCATCGGGCTCTTCACCGGCAGGAACATGCTGCGGCTGATGCGGAACCCACGGGCGCGGCACATGGGCTGGTTCTACAGTCACCTCGGGTCGATGCTGGGCGGCGGCATCGCGTTCCATACCGCGTTCGTCGTGTTCGGGATTCAACGCCTGTGGACCTATGAACTCGCCGGGCCGCTCGCCGTCGTGCCGTGGATCCTGCCAACGGTCGTGGGCCTCCCGGCGATCGCCATCTGGACCCGGCACTACCGGCAGAAGTTCAACCGCGGGGCGCTGGTCAGGGCTTGAGGTCGGCGGCGCGCCGCGCCTTAGTCAGTCGTCGTGACCAGGAAGATCGGCATGGTCAGCCCCCTCATGGCACGTCCGCTTTGTAGCGCAGGGCGGTTACGGTGGGAAACAGCGGTGAATCGCTCACCGCATATACGATGTCATCGTCCCCGAGCGCGACACCCGTAGTTCTGCCTGGGAACAGCACCGACCCGAGGTAGCCCCCGGTGTCGATGTCATACTTGTCCATCACCCTTCCGCTGTATTCGGTCGTGCCAAAATACAGAACGAACAGCGTGTCCTGCCTCACCGCCAGACCGGCAGTCGTGATTGGCGGGCTGCCTTCGTAGCTGACCATGGTAGCGCCGTTTTCGGTTTTGGTAACCAGGACCTCGGGAAACGGTATGTCTTCGATGTGGGGATACCTCCCCTGGACCACGCCGCCGTTGAAAACGATCCATTCGCCGGCTGCGTCGAAGCTGTACACCCACCGGTTTGACCCCCGCACGGAAATCGCTTGGCCGACAACTTCCAGGAATGGCTTGTCGGCAAACCCTTCCCATGGAGGTTCGATGTGCTCCAGCAAGTCGCCATCGTTCGACAGCAGCGCCCAAGGGCCTGTGGAGTGGCCCACGGCGAAGTTGCCGTCGTCCAGGGCGGCGACAGCCGATGTGTGCCCCACGTCGTTCGGCAGATGGCGCTCGCTGAGTAGGCTTCCGTCACGGCCAACTGTCACGATGCGACGGTTGAGGTTGTCGATGATGATCGCGTTCCCCTGAGGGTCGACCCCGATTACGCGCACCTCCATCAACTCGCCCGGCCCCTGCCCCCGGCGTCCGTACGACCAGACCAGCTCCCCGGCCGCATTCACATGGTGGAGCCTTGCGTTGCCGATGTCCGCGACGTACAGACCTCCGCCGGGAGCGTTTCGCGGGGACCACAGGTAGGAAAAACTGCTGTCGGCGTGTTCGCCGAGCGACCACAGCGTGTCGAACGAAACCGGGTCAAAGACACGACCGCCACCGCCGTTTCGGCCCTTGACACGATCTGTGTCGCCGCTCTGACACGCGCTGAGTGCCAAGACCCCAACAAGGACGGTTCGCATTATGCTCTCTTGGGCGGTAGGAGCGATTATCTGTCACACGCTACTGTACGCCGGCAAGTCCGCCGTGTTGCGAATGACGACAGAGGCCGCGGCCCCCTCAGTCGATCCTCCGGTGCGTCGTCTCGGTGACCGTCCCGTCGGCGCGCGGTGGTGACAGGTAGACGTACGCTTCCCGGTCCAGCCGCGTGATCGGCTCCTCGCCCTCGACCCCGATCCAGAACGGCTCGATCGAGAGGACCCTCGGCCCCACGACGAACATCGAGTCCACGATGCTATAGGTGCCTCCACTCGCCCAGAACACCGACTGGGTCCGATCCTTCCAGATCTGCGCGTAGCGCGCCGTCACCTTGTCCTCAACGGTCATGCGCGCCAGTTCGGCGGGCGTGACGACTTCGCGGCCCTTTTCCATCCACACATAGGTCCAGTGCGTATCGGTCACATGGAACCAGGCGGTCCGGTGCTGCCACACCTCGTCCACCTCGCCCGTCGCCAGGTTGCGCGTGGAGGTGATCTGCCAGTTCCCGCGCAAGTCCGCCGGATCGATGTCGCCCTGACGGGTCACAGGCAGCTCGCCCATGGTGTCGAGACGGCGGTGCGTGAATTCGAGGACCGCCTCGTCGCTCTCCGGCATCGTGTGATACGCGTAGGCCGTGTCGTTCACGTAGACGACCGTCTCCAGGCCGCCCATCTGGACCTGGTAGGGTTCGATGGACACCACGTTCGTGTAGCCCATGATGTCCCCATCGAGCCACCACTCCCCGCCGCTCCCCCAGAAGCGCCACTCGCCCTCGTCGTCGAGCATCTTGGCGCGGTTCTCGGCGTGCTGCGCTTCGGGCGCGAGTCCGGCGAACTCGTCGGGCGTGCTCCCTTCCCGGCCGGCGTCCATCCAGACGTAGGTCCAGTGCGACTCGGTGTAGTGGGTCCAGATCGTCCGGTAGTTCGCGACCGAGTCGACCTCGCCGGTCTCGAGATTCTCGATCGTCATGATCTGCCAGACGCCGTGGAGCTGCGCCTTGTCGATCGCTGTGGGCTGGGCAGATTCGTCGGGAGGCGCGGCGCAGGCGGTGAACGCCAGAAGCAGCAGCGGGGTGATCGTGTGACGAGTCATGAGCCTCTCCAATCTCCAAAATGTCGAACCAGCTGCTGCATCCGCGGCTTCGTATCCCCGTCCGGCGAGCGACCGAAGACGATCTGGATTACTCAGCATGTCGCTCAGGAGGCTCGAGGGCAAACCGTGGACGACTCGGATGGCCGCGTGGGACGGTGTGGTGTGCGCCCAAGTTTGACGGAAAACGACCCCCTATGAGGCTATCCAGATGCAGTTAACTGGCTAGCGTCATCCAAGACGACTGAACCCACACATCCCAGAGGAGGAACCAATCGATGATGAGAGTCGCTGCAGTCAGTCCACAAGCGAGACAGAACCCAGAAGGCATCCCTGACATGGCTTGTATCGTGTCTTGCGAGGTGGGGGAACCCAATCCGCACGAAACAATGAGGTCCTTTAGGAGAATCATCCACGGACGACGCAACCGGGCCATCCTGAGAAACACCCTGCTCATTGGGGTTGCCGACCTAAGTGACTTCGTGGGGCTGTGTGAGAATCTTTACGCATTGGCACACGACGGCGGCTTTTGGTTTAACGCAGTGTACGTCGATAGTCAGCATTGTTGGGGGTGTCATCCAATACCCGATGAGCACCCGATTGCGTATGCAGAAGCTGCGGAATGAACAGCGTAGTTGGATCGACTCCATCGAATCACGAGACACGCTTTAGGCGAAGCGGTCGCGGTCTGGGTGTTCGGACCGTGTGCAACAGGAAACCAATAGTGTCCCACGCACGTCTGAGAGTCGCCTTAGCGTCACTAGTGGCACTAGTGGCACTAGTTGGACGCCCGGTGTCGGGACAGGACTCACCACCGGTCCCTCACTTTATGGAGACTGGATACATCTTCAATCGTGTCCGCTTCGATGGGTCGTCGGTCCACCCCTTCGAGGGATTGTTGTTTGAAGCCCAGTTCGCAGAGCACTTCTACTTCCGCAATACGCACCGGAAAACGTTGGCATTGGTCATGGCCAGAAGGCAGAAGGTGTGGGAAACAGGATCCACGGTGACCCTTACTCCAATGGTAAGAATCAGAATGTTGAACCAGCCTTCTCGCCCGGTGCGAACGCCATCGTACATGCCGAGGGTTGACTACTGGAAATTCTGGACGCAACGACATTCGAACAGCGATACAATCTCGAACTACGTCAAGGAGCCGATTTCCATGTTGGCCTTGAACGTAGCGATAGGCCATCATTCGAACGGTCAGGATGGTTGCACATTTGTGAGAGGCGAGCTGAACGACAAGGGTTGTCCCATACCCGATCTGCCTGACGGAGACGACGTCAACCGACTCAATGGTGATTTCTCGACGAATTTCGTTCGGACTGGTGTGTTCTATAAGCACATCCGGGTGGATGGAACCTATCAGACGACCAGTGCGCATGGGTTCGGAGTCGAACTTGAGTACCATAGAGAAGAGTGGGGCCCGGGGGGGATTAGCCCGGAACTCCACGAGGCGTACGGCCCCACAAGGCTTCGATTAAGGTACACTGGCGACATCAGTAGCTGGCGGTTCCGTGGGCGCTATGGTTACGCACACGGGGCGGCTGACAGCGTCTGGGCACACTCCTTGGAGCTAGAGTTGGCATGGCGCTCAGTAGTGGGCGACTGGGATGCATTCGCGCGGGCGTTCGTGGGGCAAGACTATTACAACTTGGCCTTTCTCGACAATCGGAGTTGGTTACAGATCGGCCTTGGGAAGACGAACGCCTGGCAAGAGTTCTTCCCTCCACAATTGAACTCGATCGGATTGCCATAGGGCCTCACGGCCGCTTAGCGCCTGCCGAGCTCAAAAAACCCGAACCAGCTCCCGCATCCGCCGCTTCGTCGCCTCGTCCGGCAGCCGACCGAAGCCGGCCCCGACGTTGTCCGCCATGTGCTCGGGATTGGTCGTCTCGGTGAGCACGCACGTCACGGCGGGATGCGCGAGGATGTATTTCAGCGAAAACTGCGCCCAGCTCTCACAGTCGAACTCGGACGCCCACTCGGGCAGCGTACGCCCACTCACGCGCCCGAAGTAGCTGCCGTTCATGAACGGACGATTGATCAGCACGGCCATCCCGAGGTCGCGGGCAAGCGGCAGCAGCCGATCCTCCGCACCGGGCTCCATGACCGAGTAGTTGATCTGCACGAAGTCGAGGGGCTCCGACCTCATCACCGCCTCGAACTCGTCGTGCTGGCCGTTGCTCGACACGGTGACGCCGATATGGCGCGCCTCGCCCGAGTCCTTCCACCGCAGCACGTTGGGCCAGTGCACGCCCAGATCGCGCATGCTCTCGACCTGCAGCAGATCCACCGTCCGGCCGACGACGAGCCCCTGGTTCTGCCGCATCTGCCCGATGCCCGAGGCTTCCCCGTCGGTGTTGATCTTCGTCGCGACGAAGAGGCGGTCGCGGAACTCCGGCGCGGTCAGAACCTGGCCGAACTCGGCGTCGATCTCCGGCGTGCGCGGCGAGGTGTCGACGACCCGTCCCCCATGCTCAAGCAGCACCCGGATCACGGCCGCCACGGGCTCGGTCCCCTCGGTCGGGATCTCGAGCACGGGCTTCGACGAGCCGAATCCGACGATGGGCAGAGTCTCGTCGGTGCCGGGGATCGGCCGGGTGGGGAGGGTGGCTTGCTGCTGCACCCGACCCCCAAGCACAGCGCCCGGACTGACCAGGACCGCTCCGACGCCCGCCATCTGCATCAGGAAGTCGCGGCGTGTCGTATCGCTCGGAGTCGCCATGATACCTTCCTTCGATCAGCCTGCCCTCGCCAACCGGAGCGGGCGCCGACATGGTCAGCCGGCGGGCCGCCAGGGGGGATTGAGGATGTTGTTCAGAGAGCTCGGAGGCAAGGTGCTCGGCAACGGTTTCGCGAAGGAAACGGGGACATGTTGACCCGGCCCGCCTGCCGGAGTTTGGCGTTTGCCGAAACCTTCAAGGATCCGAGCGTGGTGGTCGCCTGACGGCAAGGCCCACCGCATCCGCTGGATCTGCTCGCCGATCAAGGAGGCTGACTTGGCCGGCGCCTATGCGCTGGTCACCGCAGCCGGATCAGTCCAGTCCAAGGCGCCGCACTCGGGCCAGAAGTTCCTCGGGCGTGGAGCACTCGACTACTGCGCTCGCGGCTTCAGTGAGGTCATCAGACTCGGACGCGTCCGCGAGTAAGGCGCGTACTTCGTCGGCCACACCGGAACCAAACCTTATGCCTACTTGCCGGGAAAGCATCTCGGCCTGTTCTCGGCGAGCCCATTGCCTCCCCCACTCCTCCAGGCTCCGCTGGTATTCAGTCAATACTTCCGCCATCGTCGTCACCTCCCTCAACTGCTTTCTTGTGATCCGACCGCTCGAAACTAGCATATCGGCGACGGATTTGGCCATCAGGCGGTGGTACCGACTGTCCGACTCGTCAGCAACCCGGTTGAGTTCCGAAAGTGTAGCCCCCGTCGCGATAACGGACCGGTCTTGCTCCAGCTTCAGAATGATCCGAGCGAGGTCGCCAGGTTCCACCGTCTCGTCGGGGTCCCGGAAGATCACCCGATAGTCACCCGGGACCCAGCTCGGGAATACCTGCCGCAGGGTCTCGGCTGAAGCGTGCCTTCCGCAGAGCTGGCCGGGCGAGCACCCGCAAACACGGCAATGTAAAGCTAACATGACATGATGTAATGTTAGCTTTACGCATTGCGCTGAACATCCGGGTGACGGATCTTGGGGATCAAGACTCGATATCAAAGAGGAGACAGCCATGAAGTTCCGTTCCAAAGCCATTGTCGGCAGCGCCGCTCTGTTGATCGGAGTCGCGGTGCAAGCACCCCTAAGCGCCCAGTCCCGTTCGCCCAGCCTCGAGTCCCTGTGGGCGGCTGCCGGGTTCGGAGCCGCGATCGCCATCGGCGACGGCGAGATCTTCGTCGGACGCACAGGGGGCGGGGTCGCTGGCGCGATCTATCCCTCGCCGGGGAGCATCTACGTCTTCGAGCGCGGTGACAATGCTGCAGACGGGTGGGATTTCGCCTACATCATCACGGGGGACGACATCGGGATCGGCGACGAGTTCGGGGCCGCGCTGGCGGTCGATGGCAATCGACTGCTCGTTGGCGCGCCAGGGAGTGATGGAGGGAGGGGGGGCGCCCATCTTTTCGAGCGCGGGGCTGACGGAGAATGGACGCGGACACAGATGTTTTCGCCTCCGGCGGATGGCGACGTACGCGGTGCAGGCGCGGCCGTAGCGCTCTCCAGCGACGCCGTGTTCCTCGGCGCACCCTCCGATGCCGGTCCGGGCGCCGTCATACGTTTCCCGGCTGGCGGCGGCCCGGCGGCGCGCATTGACCCCCCCACCCCCCCAGGCGCGAATCGCGCCTCCCCCGACCGCTTCGGCGCGTCCCTGTCCCTAGCCGGCGACCTTCTCCTCGTCGGCGCGCCCGGAACCGGCGGCGATCGCGGCGCGGCCTACGCCTTCCCCGCCAACTTCGCGGCCGGCGCCTCTCCCACGGCCACCCTGGCGCTCGACGACACCCGCGACGGCGACGCCTTCGGCACAAGCCTCAGCGCCACAGGCACATCCGTCCTCATCGGGGCGCCCGGCGCGGACGAAGGAGCCGGCGCAGCCACCCTCTTCACCCGGGACGACACCGGCAACTGGCATCAAACCGCACAGCTGGCCTTCCCCGAGTCCGGCCCGGCCGGCTACGGCTCCGCCGTCGCCTTCGACGGCCGCACCGCGTGGGTCGGCGCGAGCGCCGTCAACCAGGGCGCCGGCAGCGCACAGGTCTTCCAGGTCGAGGGAGCCCCCACGGCCGACCCCACCATCGCCCTCGAGCCCCAATCCACCATCCCGGCACCCGGATTCTCCAGCGGCGCCCTCTTCGGCTCGTTCGTAGCCATGCGCGACGACGTCGCCGTGATCGCTGCCTCGAACGCTGACATGCGGGTTGGCGCAGCGGTCGTCTTCGAGCGCGGGGACGGTGGCTGGGCCCAGGGCTCAACCCTCCGGGAATCCACTCGAACACTCGATGCGGTGATCGGCGAGGAAGCCCCTTGCACCGACGGCGCCACCGGGCCATTCGACTGCTCGCAGGTCGACCTGGTCGCGTTCGTGCCGCTGGCGTCGCTGGGAGCCGATCCGGGCACCATCCTCAACGACATCTGGGGCTGGACCGACCCGGTGACCGGACGGGACTGGGCGCTGGTCGGGCGCTCGGACGCCACGGCCTTCGTCGACGTCAGCGACCCCGCCAACCCGCGGTACGCCGGCGAGCTGCCGCTGACCGAGGGCGCCACCGAGAACCTCTGGCGCGACATCAAGGTGCATGCGGACCACGCGTTCATCGTCGCCGACGGCGCCGGGGCGCACGGCGTGCAAATCTTTGACCTCACGCAACTTCGGGACGCCGCGGGCCCGCCGGTGACCTTCACGGAGACCGCGCGCTACGACGGCGTCGCCAGCTCCCACAACATCGTCATCAACCAGGAAACGGGGGTCGCGTACGCGGTCGGCAGCAGCATGGGCGGCCAGACCTGCGGCGGCGGCCTGCACATGATCGACGTGCGTACGCCCGCTGAGCCCGTCTTCCTGGGCTGCTTCGCCGACAACACCACCGGACGCCAGCGCACCGGCTACTCCCACGACGCCCAATGCGTCATCTACCGGGGCCCCGACGAGGACTACCAGGGCCGCGAGATCTGCTTCGGCGCCAACGAGACCGCGCTCAGCATCGCCGACGTGACCGACCGCGACAATCCCGTCGCCATCGCCCGCGGCGAGTACCCCAACGTCGGCTACGCCCACCAGGGCTGGCTGACCGAGGACCAGACCCACTTCTTCATGGGCGACGAGGCCGACGAGTCCCAGGGCAGCGTCGACCGCACCCGCACCCTCATCTGGGACGTCGCCGACCTGGACGACCCCCTCCTGCTCAAGGAGCATTTCGCCGAGACCGGAACCATCGACCACAACCAGTACGTGCGTGGCAACCGTCTCTACCAGGCAAATCTGATGAGTGGATTAAGGGTGCTAGACATCAGCGACGTGGAGAATCCAATCGAGATCGGGTTCTTCGACACGGTGCCGGATGATGTGGGACTCCCCGCGTTCGGTGGGGCGTGGAGCAATTACCCGTTTTTCGAGAGCGGGATCGTGGTGGTGTCGAGCTGGGGGGAGGGGTTGTTCGTGTTGCGGCCGCGGGGGAGGCCGGTGAGTTGAGGGGGGTGGCCGTGCAAGCCCGTAGGCTCCCTCATGATATTCTGGGCATCACGTCTGTGTTTCATTCCAGATCTGGAGGATGTAGGTGAGCCATGAATCCGTCCGAAGCAGCACTGCCCGCAGCTGGGCGTCCGACGCGCTTGGCTCAAGCTGATGCATGCGGTTCAGTAAGTTGAAGAGTGCTACCCAGGCATGAGCATCTTGAGCGACAAATTCGGACAACGGACCGTGGTTCAAGTCCCGGCAGACGAAGAGAATGCGGGCTCTTCTAGTTGGCTTCCCATTGTGCAGAAGCTCTTTGTCGTCTTTAGGAACCCATTCCAGGACCTCCTCGTCGGGAGCAATGCGTCGCAGTAGATGATTCCACAGTTCGCGCAGGGATGAGAGAACATGCCGGCCCCGATCGGGATTTGCCCCCCGCAAGGCATGGCAGGCGCCCAGGTATGGCCTCGCCAGACCGGGGTCGACAGCTTCCAAAAGGGCAATGCACTCAGTAGTCTCTTCTTCGATCTGAGCAACCAACTGAAGCTCTGACGGATCCCGCTCTGTTTCCGCTCTCTCGGAGATACGGAGCTGCTTTGCAGCATGCCCCGTCACGAATACTTCCCGTGCAGCGTCCGGCACCACGAAGCTAGGCAGGTGCGCGATGTCGGCGGGGGTTGTCATGGACTCGGTGATCGTTGCGTACCCAGCCGCCATGCGACAGACAGATGTCTGGAATTCTTGGATCTCGACTGCAGGTAACCCGATAAATTTGGTCATGAAGTCGGAGTCAATTCCCTCATACAGGCGTGCGGCAACGGTCAACCTACTGACCATTGCTCTCAACGTTGATTCTGGAATCTGCAGTTGAGTGAGTCGATCCCGCATTGCTCCGGCGTTCCAAGTGGAAAGCGCATTTGTCCGGTCAATCACGCCGGAGGTAGCCGTAGCCAAGTCGATCATGCGCTGCCAATTGCCGCTGATGCTCTCAAATTGCCTGGCTAGTTCTTTCGAGCGCAGGGATCGGGAGAATCCCCGCGCCTGTTCCAGGACTCGTGCGATTTCGTCATATGGGCTCATGTCTGTCAATCTCGTGCGTTCAAGAACTGGTTTGCCGTCAGCGGCCTGGCGCATTTCACCAGCAGTAAGTCACCACAGCAGCAGGCAGCGGGGAATAATTGGATCACGACGAACGTAGCGGTCTAGACGCCGGGATCAGCGATAACCTAAAAGATCCGCGCCTCACTCGAACATCTGCTACGGCGCCAACGAGACTGCGCTCAGCATCGCCGACTGACCGATTGCGACAACCCCGTCGCCACCGCCCCACGGCGAGTACCCCAACGTCCGCTACGCGCACCAAGGCTGGCTCACCGAGGACCGGAACCCGTTTCTTCGTGGGCGACGGGGCCCAAGGGCAGCGTTGACCGGCCCTCGTCCAGATCCGCCTGCTCGACCCAGTTCTGGATCGTCAGCTCCGCAGGCTCGAACTCGCGGGCTAGCGACCCGGGACTACGCCCCGCTCTGGCGAGCTCGACGATCCGCTCCTTGTACTCGGGCGGATATCGCCAGCGCTCTCTTCCCGTCATGGCACACCTCCTCGGTTGGCCCAAATGGAAAATTGTCCGTCATAGCGGGGCAACTCCAACCGCACCCGCACCCGCACCCGCACCCTCATCTGGAATGTATCCGACCTGGAACACTCCACCGAGACGGGCCCCATCGACCACGACCAGTACGTGCGTGGCCACCGTCTTTGCCAACCGATTCTGATGATTGGCTTGAGGGTCATAGAAATCAACGACGTGGAGAACCAATCGAGATCGCGTTTGTCGACTCGGCTCCGGACGATGCGGGACTCCCGCTTTCGGCAGATCCTGGAGCAATTGTCCGTTGTCCAAAGCGGGACGGTGGTGGTGCCGAGTTGGGGCGAGGACCTGTCTGTGTAACGGCCCAGAGTCAGGTCGGCAAGTCGAGGCGCGTGGGGGTTCCGATGGGCTTCGAACGCGCCTGATGTGATCTGATTACCTTGTTGGTCCACACCCCTCCTACCAACAGCAATCAATCAGACGGAGAGAACAATGGGCTGGACTGACCGCGCGAGTTCTGCGTCAGACATTCGAGACTATGTCGCCCTCTACGAATCATCGGACTACGTGTCCAGGCTCTATCACAGTTATCACGGTACTAGCGCTGACACGGCCAAGGTGCGAGAGATCAACGCGGCCTTTCTTCAAGGTAGAACGTACTTTGACAATGCACAGTCTGCGAGCATCGCGGTCAAGCCCGTATTGCTTTACTATGGAGTTCTGTCCTTCTGTGTCGGCCTCGTCTTATGCAAGGACCACCACCGCAGAGAAGAGTCGGTGCCGCCATCTCATGGTCTAACCCGTGTTAGATGGCCGGCGACATTGAAGACCGGCATAGCGAATGTGCTCGACCTGAGAATCCGAACTCAACCTACTGGTTGGTTTCGGGAATTGACAAGAGTCACGTGGAATCGAGTTGTTTCTTCGATGTTCCAAGGCAAGCTTCAGAATCGCGACACGTTCCCCTATGTACACGATCTCGGCCAGGTCAGTGTCCCTGCGGAACAGTCTCCTGTGACGTTAGGTGATCTCATATCTCGTTCCAAATACTGTGGATCCGCTTTCGGACAAGTGACCGGTCGACGGCGAATACATCGGGCCACCCTTCGCTTGGACTATAAGCGAGGCATCATACTATCCTTTCCGTTGTCGGTGGGTCAGATTCCCGGTTGTTTCAACGGACTGTCGGAGCAAGATGGCATAAGCACGGCTAAGGGCGAAAGGGGATTGGTTTTCCGCCGAAATGATCCACGACTTCCAGTGTTTGACTACCACGGATCCCATTTTATGTCGGTGATCGAGAATTTCCCAGGGGGATACCAACTGAATGAATTCATTAAGCTGGTGTTGATATCCTACGCACTCGGGATGCTGGCACGGTATTTTCCTTCCAAGTGGATGGCATTGATTCACAATGATGAGCAAACATCCGCCCGACCGCTTCTTGCGAAATCAACCAAAGTAGTTGAAAACGAGTTCGTCAGGGAATTCGCACAACAATTGGCCGTGTTCGGCGACGATGCACCGTTCTTCGGCGATCATTTCGGTGAACTCTCCGCGATGGTGGGGCCCGATTGGCGCACGGTACACTTTTGAAGAGTTCAAGGGTGAGTTGTAGCAAGACAGCTTCCAGCGTGCTGTCCTCTCTGTTTGGAAGGTGGGATTCTCGTCTCCTCTACAGTGCCTAGTGAGTGGTGAAGCACTTCTCATCTAACCCCGGCGAGGCCGGTCTGGCCACCGTCCTTTCTTTCTGGCCTACTGTCAGGTGATTACTGTACTACAGCACTTCAGCTCATCTCCCTCGGATCGGGGCTAAGATGGAGTCCTCCCTCGTTGGCGGACCCACTCCCACCCACCCCCATGACCCACACCGAAATCGTCAGCTTCATCCTGATCGCCAATCCGCCCTACGGCAAGGACTGTCCTGCGTGGTGAGCTGCCAGAGGAGTCCTGAGCCGGTGTTCCTGCGGCGGAAGGGGATGGAGAGTGCGGAGGAGGGGACTTCTTCGTGCGGAGCGGGCCGGGGACTGTGAAGCTGCCGAGGAAGAGTGCGGAACCGTATGTTGAGACGCGGTTTAGGTAGGGCGTCCGAGAGGCCGCGATGAATGAGAAGGCGTTCAAAGAGGCCGTCGAGTGGGTACGGTATTGGTTCGGTTGGCAGCTAGCGGCTTATCCGGACGGAAGACCGCCGTTTGTTAATCAGATGTACGACCGGTCGAGGGTGGTCGGAATCGCGTCCGATATGCGAGACGGGTACCTGGGCCTCGAGGAAGTGATCGAGCAATCTTGTTCCAAGGGAGGCACGCAAGAATGGGATGGACTGTCACTTTTGGCCCAGTGGCTGCTGCGCCAGGACGACGCACTCCCACCGCCTCTGGCGAACTGGATCGCCGACGTGCTGGCGGGCAGAGCGCCTAGACAGGGCAAGGGCCAGCGCCCGTCGGCCACGGCGCGCCACATCGTCATCATCGACGCCATCGAATGGGCGATTCGCGCATTCAACCGGAATCCCACGCGCTCCAACGCAACAGTCTACCCAGAGTGTTGTGCGAAGCAAGGCTCCGGTTGTGACGTCGTTGGTATTGCTCTGGGGAAACACATGCCTGAGTGGGGATCAGTACCGCCCCGTTACAAAACCATCGAATCTCTATGGCTCAGGCGAAATGCGGTGCGGTCCCGTGCGGCGCGAGAGAACCCGCCGCCCCGCAAGCGAGAGCGGGGTAAGCCGGTGGGTACCCACTATCGATTCGAGTATCACGACGACCCTCCACGCATCGAATACGACGACGACGGGAACCCCCACGTGATGACTACACCCAACGATGAGATCAAGATCAGCGCCGTCGTTCGGACGGAGTACGACGACAACGGGAAGCCCCGTTCCGAAGCACGGACAGACTTCGACGACGACGGGAGGCTCATCGGTTCGGAGAAATGAGAGCCGAATTACTCGGGATGCCCTCTTCGCGCTCAGGCACCATCGTCGTTGCGTGGCACTACCGCTGTCGGAACTTCGAGAATCTGGGTGTGGAGTTCCAAGCGGTGGTGCCGCTGAAGAAGACTTCGGCACTGGTGGCCGAAGAGCCAAGCGAATTGACCACGAATGGAGAAAACGATGTCGAGAATGAGGGTGTTCCTTAGTTGGTCCGGGGAAGCGAGTCACGCACTCGCGAGCATTCTTCACGAATGGCTCCCCACGGTGTTACCGCTCGTAGACCCGTGGATGTCGTCTGAAGACATCACCAAGGGAGCCCGTTGGAATCCCGAGATCGGGAAGACCTTGGAGGAGACTTCCTACTGCATCGTCTGCGTGACCCCCGGCGTGCAGAGAGAGCCATGGGTCAACTTTGAAGCGGGTGCGGTCGCCAAGATCGTATCGCAATCGTACGTGAGCCCTCTCCTACTGGGCGTCCCGGTCGAGGAATTGGGGGGACTCCCGCTGTCGATGTTCCAGTGTACGCGGTTCAACAAGGCTGACGTCCTCAAGCTGCTCCGGTCGATCAACAGTGCGGCCAAATCACCGGTGTCCCCAAAACGGCTGAAGACGTCTCTCGACTACTCATGGGCGGCGCTTCGCGAGAGGTTGGACGGCATTGATCTATCCCGAATCGAAGACCGCGGAACGGTCGCCCAGGAGTATGAGGTGGAGTCCGAGATGTTGGATGATCTCGCGGAACAGATACTGGTTCTCGTAGCGACTAACGGTGTTGGAAACGAGCCAAACGCGGGTCAGGCGGCTTACCACGTGGATGAGGAGGTTCTCGTGGCGCAATACCACCTCGATCGGTTGGTGGAGATGGGGTTCCTCGAGGAATGGATCGATATTGGGGGGGGAGAGACAACGTACGGCACCACCCGAACGGGACGAGCCTACGTGGTGGAAAACGAATTGGTCTGACGAGACCTCACAACGCCCAACAAACGGACCAAGATCCTCATGCACTCAGATTGCACTGGGACGCCGCAGCCACAGCGCCTCCCCCACGTCCCTCGGACGCCGCTTGCCGCGCATTGATGGATGTTTGAGCACGCGCACCTCGGACTCACGAGCAAGACTCTCCACAAACTCCAGATGGGGCCGATTCCTGAAATCAGCTCCCTGGAGTACCACAATTTCTGGCCGATAGATCCGGATCTCGTCCATCAGGAACTGCAGTTCGATCTCGGGAGAGAGATGTCGCCTATCCGAGCCGCCTGAGGCCCGATCCCGGCGTATCGTCGTCCACTTGTAGAAATTCGTCAGTCCAACGAAGGACAGCGGATTCGCCTTCCATTTCGATTCCGGGTATTCGCGCAGTACCTGCTGGCAGGCAAGGTCATTGTCGGCGATGTCCTCCCAGCCGTATTCGGCCGGAAGCAGCGACAGCGCGACGCACCAAGTTCCCGCGATATGGGGGTTGTGATCGCGTGGACTCCTGTCCTCGATATCCTGTCGTCGCCGCTCGAACGATTGGAGATGGCCGGGGTCTCCACCGATGTCCAGGCCGATGAAGAGTATCCGTGTACTCTCACCATAGCGGGATCCCACGTAGGGATGGCATGCAAATCGCCGGTAGCTGTCCGGAAACCTGTCCGGAATCCCTGTTTGCGAATCGATCCCCATGTCCCGGAAGAATTGTTGATGTCGCTCGTGAAGGCGGGCGACGACCCTATCGCGGGTGTTCGAAGCCGTCCGCTCACCTTGTTGTCCGCCATTTCGTGGCCGATGTGGCGGACAAACGGGGTCGCGCCTCACCCTCGGCGCCACCTCGGCAAGCAGGTCATCCCGCCCAGAGATTTCCGCCAACAACGGCGACTCACGATGCCAGAATCTCCGTCGCGTTGTCTCCTTCAACGCCCTGGCACTATCCACGAAGCGGCGATCATAGACCGCGTACAGCCGCTGGAACATGCGGTTGTAGTCGAGCAACGAATTCGGGCCCGGATAGTGAGGATACACCATTCCTTGCCGAGACCCGCCACCGCGCTCCACCAACGTCAGGCCGCAGGCTTCGTAGCGCGACGGGGTGCCGCGGATGTCCTCGCGCTCTGATAGCCGTGCCAGGGCGTCTTGGTAGCGCTGGAGTGCGGCCGCCGCTTCCCCGTTGGTCCGCTGGGCGTGGTCGCCGTGATCGTCCGGGCCGCCCACCGGGGCAGGCACGGTGACCGGAGCAGAGTCCTGGACCCGGTCCGCGCTGAGGACGTGCCAGAACCCGTACACCAGCGCCGGATACATCATGTGGACATTCACGCAGGCTCCGGCGGTGCGCTCAAGCTCGCCGGTCAGTTCGGGGACTCCACCAGGCCCGATCACTACACTCTCTGCCCCTTCCAAGGACAATGCGAGCACTGGACCGATGTCGGGAATTGTTACTGTCACGTCCGGCTTTGCTTCCTTGAGCCCACCCAACAGGGTCTGCCGATCGGGTCTGGCTGCAGCCGGATCATGGGAGAGGAATGGTCCGTCTTGATCTCGTTCCACAGTGATCGGTGGGCGCGGCCGGACAAGGTCGGGGTCGAAGCCACCCTCGATGACGAGGCGGCTTGCGGCGTACCAGCGGAGGGACTCGACAAGGTCGGCGGGTTGGGCCGGCGGCAAGGTCGGGAATGCCCACCCCCTCACGGCCCCAACGTCCCCAACGGAATCACGCTCACCCCGTCCTCCCGCGTGTACCCATAGCCACTGCTGACAATCACTCCCAGCGTCGCCGGCTCTCCCATACGCTCCGGATCCACCCTCTCCGCCAGCCTGAGCAGGTTGTGAGCACCCTTGTCCACCCGGCCTTCGCCGAGCTTGACCTCGAATGCCGCCCAGCGGCCATCATTGGCTTGCACGATCGCGTCCACCTTCAGGCCGCCCTTCTCACGGTAGTGGAACACTTCGGCGTCCGCCGCCTGGGCGTAGACTCGCAGATCCCGGACGACCATCGACTCGAAGAGGAGCCCGAGAAAATCGAGGTCCCGGAGCAGGCGGTCGGGGCTCGCACGTACCGCGGCGACGGCAAGTGAGGGATCCGCAAGGTGTCGGATCGGCTTGCTCCGCAGCACGGACCTCGACCTCAGGTGCGTGGGCCAGGCAGGCTGGTTCTCCAGGATCATGATCCGTTCCAGCGCCCTCAGATAGTCGGCAGCGGTGTGCACGTTGATAGCGGACACACCTTCGTCGGTGTCGGAGGCCAGGGTCGAGGTCGCGGCCGGCGTCGCGACATTCCGCGCCAGGGACCGCAGGAGCATGCCCACTCTTACCGGATCTCTCCTCTTTCCGTCTCCGTTGCCGATGTCCAGGCGGCGGATCTCGTCCAGGTGATCCTGGTTGGCGCGCAGGGCCAGTCGAGTGGAGCGTCCGAGATTGACCGGCCATCCACCAACGCAGATGATTTCCGCCAGTTCATCAAGGGGGATTACCGACCTGCCCGCCGCGGCGCGTGTCCCGTCCAGGAGGCCTCCCAGCGAAACCTCGCCTGAAGAGCGACCGAGTTCGAAGAGTGAGAGCGGGCGCATGCGAAGGCGCGTCAGGCGTCCAGCCCCGGTGTGGCGCGTTGCGTCATCGGCCGGCACGGCAGACCCGGTCAGGATGAACTGGCCCGGCAGGCGTCGATCATCCACCGCCCGCCTCACATGGTTCCAGATCGCCGGTTCCAGCTGCCATTCGTCGATCAGCCGGGGGACGTCACCGATCAGCACGCGGGCCGGCTCGAGACGGGCGAGGCGGCGTGCCAACTCATCGACGTCGAGCCTCGCTTCACTCGCGGCAATCTGCCGTGCGGTGGTGGTCTTCCCACACGCTCGGGGCCCCTCGATCACCACCGCTCCCGTGGCTTGCAGGCGCTCGGCCAGCTCGTGGTCAACGACTCTGGGGTGGTAGGTCATGGGTGCAGGGGCATGGAGTCGATTGGACGTGGGTCGTGGAGGATACTAACCTTGGATCGAGCGTCTGTGAAGGGGGGTAGTAGCAGATTCGGCGTAAGTACAATAGCAGGAAAGGTGCCGTTATGATGGCATGAATGGCACGATACTGGTGCCATGAATGGCTGCTCCAGCCTCCGTCAATGCAACCCAATGGGGCTGGCCGGAGCCAACGCCCGGACGATTGTTGGAAACGTTGGATACCTCAAAGGTTCGCCGTTAGCCAGCATACGGGGGGGCTATCCTGATTGCCCACCATGTCATCGACGAAGTAGTAGAGCACATGCCGCATGACGAAGCGGGCACGGATATCCTCGCCCTCGAACTGACCGACAGTCGGAAAGGCGTTTGGGTGGGTCTCCAGCGTGACAGCACTGTCCATGACCCTGGCTAGCCAATCTCCGGCCCGGGCAGATCCGGAATCGTGGGCGATGTAGCGAGCCACCTGCTTCAGTGAATCACGAGCCCTTGGGGAGAAGACGACCTCATATCGGGTCACAACTCCAGGCCCACCTCATCCGCTACGCCCTGGATCGCGTCTCTGGCAGGTATCCCACGCTCGCCGGCGTGATGGGCCCGGATCGCCTCGCGCCACATATGGCCGCGCTCGGCCGAGTGGACCAGAAAGTCGTAGTGCTCTGGACTCATGACGACCAGGGCCGCCTGGCCGTTCTGGGTGATCGTCTCTACCCGCCCTTCGCGGATGCGATCGAGATGCTCGCCCGTGCGTTGCCGAAAATGGCTCAAGGAATAAGTGTCTTGGGTGCGGTGCATTTGGATCCTCCATACTTTATTCGTATCATATTCAGTATGATCCGGTCGACTTGGCCTGTCCAGTGCCGACTGCCAATGAGGAAGAACCACCCGGACGCCACCGGACCTGCGCCGAGTCCCCGAAATCGAGCCGCAGGCCTTGGCGTATAGTACAATCAAGAACCCGCAGTCAACACAATCAATCCCAGCAAGGCACGAGTCCCATGAAGAGCCTGCGCACACCAGCCTACACCGTGCTGCTACTCGCCCTGACCACATCACCTGCCGCCCCTCAAGTCCTCGACGGCCCGGACGGCCCCGTCGAATTCATCGGCCTGGAGCATTGGGGCGCTCAGGAGTTGTTCGACGCCATCCAGGAGCTTTATCCCGACCGTCCTTTCAGCGCCTGCGCAGCTGTCATGAGGTCTGAACTCGGGTTCGCCGATGCGGGTGCATTTCTCTTCAGGAACGTCGGATCCAGTGACTCGTACACGGTCGTGGTCGGCGTGGAGGACAGCACCCGAGTGCGGTACCGCCCGGTGGGGAGCGAAACGGTCGCTCTCCCGGAGACGTGGCAGACGCTGAAGGCAGTTGCCGACGAGGACCCACGCACGCTGAATGTGGCCGCGACCACGCTCCACTCGCGCGGTTTCTTGAATCGCATCTTCAACAACCCACGCCGGCTTGCTGAGCGCATGGGTGCCGATCCCGAGACACTCGATCAGGTGTTGGATCTCGTCGACCGCGCGGACGGTGAGGCGGATCGCCGCCTCGCCAACGAGGTGCTCGCCAGGGACTCGTCGATGGCGGCGAGGGCGGTCGCGACCCTCGTGCTCGGCAACTTCATTGACGACGACACGTCATGGCACGGTCTGGTGGGCTCGGCGATCGATCCCCAGGCGCAAGTCAGCAGCAATGCTCTGAGCATGCTGCGCGGGCTGAGCAGTCAGGACCTGGATCGTGTCGGATGGTCCGCCGCCCAGGGCCCTCTGTCGGCCGTGTTCGAGGGCACGAATCCGTTCGCGTTTGCGGATGTCCTGCGAGTCCTGGTCGCTACCGACGTTGATCCGGAGTTCGGGCGACAGTTGGTCCGCGGGAGCCCCGAACTGCTCCTTGCCTACGCCGGAGCCGAGCATGAATACACCCGGGAGCCGGCCTTGGCCTTCCTGGAAGCGGTGAGCGGCGAGGACTTTGGGACGGATGCCGAGGCTTGGACGGCGTGGGTGAACGGTCTGCCGGACTGACTACTTGGGTTGGTCGGACCAACCCGGCATCATCCCTACTCGCCATCCCCAAAACGACGCCGCGCTTGCCGTGCCGAGCCGGCCCGATATGAACGACTCGGTGCAGGCTTGTCGGTCAGGAGTCCTGGCAACGTGCTCCCAGACTGCTGTTGGACGTAGCTGAGCGCCGCGCGAGCCAGCAACCCGGACCGCGATTGTCCTTCCCGCACAGCCGCCTTGTCCACGATGGCCAGTACCCGCTCGGGCAATGTGATGTTGATCCGCCTGGTCTTGCTGGAGAGCTTCGAGATATCCACGGCGACGATGGCCCACACACCATCTCGGTAGTCCTCGTTCGCCTGGTGTGCCTCGATCGAGGCCCGCGCCGGAACCGCTTCGCCGTCCATCAGCAGTCCCTCGATGTGGCAGGCGATCGCCTCACGGGCGGACTCGATCGCTTCGTCGAGCATATCCCCGGCCGAGAAACAGCCGGGAAGGTCGGGCACGGTGACTCCATACCCGCTACCCGCGTCCTTGTGAATCACGATCGGAAAGCGCATCAGCGATCCTCCCATTTCCAATTGGCTTGCCGATGGATGCTACGAAGCGTCCCGATCGGGATGTCCGCCACCAGTCGACGAATGATCTGCCTGCTCGACATGGTGTGTACTATACACACTCCGGAATCAAACGCAATACCCGCCATGTCAAGCGACGGCGAGAACACAACCCTGTGTCACCTCCCCGCTGTCTCTCTATTGTCAAGTCACACGCTTTCCATCAACCACTGGAGAAATCTTCATGAGCACCGAAACGCATCAGGTGAAACGCACGCTTCGCTGGCTCCAGTGCTACGCCGCCCTGATGACCATTGCTCTAGTCGTTCTTTTCGTCAGGGGCGGGACGGCGACGGACGGTGTGCTGCGGGTGCGCGGGCTGATCATCGAGGACGAGGCCGGACGCGAGCGGATTCTCATCGGCGCGCCGATCCCGGAGGCGGCCAACCGCGTTCGCACGGACGAAGCCCGCGTGCGGGAGCTCTGGGGACCCCGGTTTCCGGATCTGGAGCAGTACATGGGCTGGTACCGGGATTACCAGCACTCGACCAACGGGATCCTGATTCTCAGTGAGGACGGCTTCGACCGGCTGGTCCTCGGCGACCCGGTGCCCGATCCGAACATCGGCAAGCGTATCGGGCCGAACACCGGCCTACTGGTCAATGACCCCGAAGGATTCGAGCGGTCGGGGTACGGCCTGATCGATGTAGAGGGCCAGTATCGAGTCGGTTTGGGCATCGATTCGAATCGTAGCCAGGAGAGCCTAATGCTGATGCTCCACGACAATGACCGGGTGGGCATCTCGGTGGCCGAAGGGGAAGACAGGATCTTTATTGGCAGAGGACCCAATGGCTACTATCAGGGCCCCGACGAGCCATTTCTCGGGCTGGCGGTCATGCGAGATGGAGAGGTCGTCCACAACCTGAATGTGCTGGAGGGCAATTGACGTTCGGCCCGCTGGCTGGGGGCGCGACGGTGAACCGAAGCGGAGGCTGCCAGTGACAGACCGCTACTCCGAGTACGACGCCTTCGCCTGGGTGTACAACCGGCACTGGGGTTCCTTCGCCACCCGAATCGTACCCGTCCTGGATAAGCTGGTCCTGAATGCCCTGCCCTCAGGGGCCCGGATTCTGGATCTGTGCTGCGGAACCGGGCAACTGGCTCACGCGCTGTCCGCAGAAGGCTTCAGGCTGACAGGGATTGACGGGTCGGCGTCCATGATCGCGATCGCCCGCGAGAATGCCCCCGATGCATCCCTCAAAGTGGATGATGCACGCAGTTTTTCTGTCAGTGGAGAATTCCACGCGGCTCTTTCGACATTCGACAGCTTGAACCATGTCATGAGCCTGGAGGAACTCACGAGCGCTTTCGGGAACGTCCACCGCGCTCTGTTGAGTGGTGGCGTTTTCGTGTTCGACCTTAACATGGAGGAGGGATACAGAACGAGATGGCGAGGATCTCACGGCTACGTCGAGGACGACCATGTCTGCATTGCCAGAAGCAGTTACCTGCCGGAAGAGCGTATCGGGAAGGTCGAGGTCACCATGTTCTTTCGCAGGGGAGACCGATGGGAACGTTCCGACGTGACCCTGCATCAGAGGTGCTACTCCGAGGACGCGATACTGAATGCGCTCCAATCTGCGGGGTTTGTGAGAGTCGAGACCCTGGACGGGGCCCGGGATCTTGGCGAGGATCTCTCCAGGTACCCAGGCAGGAGCTTCTTTGTTTGCCACAAGCCCGGGGGTCCGTAACCACCCGGGGCGTGCGGCGTACACTGTTCACGAAGGGGACGAGCCAAGCCTCGCCTGTCATCGTACCGAGCCCGAGAAGTGCTTCCGCCTCGCCTGATCGTCGGCTTCAGTTCACGTTCCGCTGCCAAATCAAGCTGATGTCTCTACCGACATTCTCAAGCAGCTCGTCGATCGATCCCGCTACACCCTGGTGCACTTCAATCTCGTTGTTATAGTTGTCTCGGACTAGCCTCATCCGCGCCTCGACTTCGTCGCCCGCCTGCTCGCCACCCCGTTTTGCCACCAACCTCCACCATGCCTCGATCGCCTCCCGATCTTGCTCGTGGGGTACTTGCCAATCGTCGAGCCTCAGAAACTCGCTGACTACATCAAATGTCAGTTCATTTGCAATTGCCTTTTCGTAGATGTCCGGAGCGACGGCACGCATCACGCACAGCGCAGCTGCAATATGATCCACCTTGGCAAATCCCCCCCATCTATTGGCCATTCTATACAACACGTAGTTGCGCACAATATGTTCGAGCATGCGTAGCCGAAGGTTGTGGAGTGTTGCCAGATTCCGAAGTGTCTGCGACACGTGTCTGTTGTCGTTACCGTTGACGCTCATTTCCTCAAGCAGGTAGTCGATGTAGGCATCCTGAATGTTCCAGCCACCATCGGATAGCACTGCATCGATGTCAACGCTCACCTGGTAGAACTTCTCCAGGTATTGGTGCGGATCGTTGAGTCCATAGGCATGCTTCACCATCGCAGCCAATTCGGACAAATGGGTAACGAGCACGAAGCAGATTCGTTTGTTCGAAAAAACGTGCTTTATTCTCTCCAACACATTGAGAGCGAAGGGAGGATGACAGCGATCCAGTTCGTCGACGATGAAGACTAGCGATCGTGTCTCCTCATTACTATTCGGAGGATCGACAAGCTCGCTTAGCGCCTTTTGAAACCTGTCGAAAGCGGCCGTCTCATCTTGCGCTCGCCTGAGGCGCTCGTCGAACACGTCTTCTCTCTTCTCAACTCTCCGGTTCCTCTGCCATACCCTGCCCGCGTACAGCAGGAATCTCGCCGACCAAGTCAGCTTATCCAGCGTTAGGGCAACGGTCATCGCGGCGTCCGGTATGGCAGTGGCGATTCCCCTTGCCGCATTTAGCAGGGCGTTTACACGTTTTTTCCTATGGAGATCCTGGGGAAACTCCTTTGCCAACGAGACGAGCATCGGGAAGACAGCATCCTCATGGTGGTCGGATCGGAATGCATCCCAGTAGACCACTCGATGGCCCCGCGACCGGAGTTGGGCAGCCCACTGCCTAACGAAAGTGGTCTTGCCGCTTCCCCAGGGACCATCGAGGACGAGAACGTTGGATTCGGTCAGAGATCCGACGATTCTCGTGAGGCCGCGGCCAGCCGAATCGGCATTGAAGGTATTGTATCTCTCGAATCCGGTATCCAGATCAATCTGAACTGGTGGAAGATTGATGTGCACAATCGTTCTCCTGCTAGGGGGAATAGGTCTTGGGTGATTTGCGTCGCGGTTGCCGGGGATTTTGCGCCCGGGCGCGGCCATCATGGCGATTCGCCAGATCCTCGGCCTGCGCTGCCCAATGAAGCGGCGTTCGGTCGCTCGCGTCGGGCTCGTTCGGTTTTGCGCCAGAGGCCAGAAGCGCCTCGCAAGTTGCCGGCGTCTCCGTCATAACCTCCGCGGTGCAGGTCTGGGCGAAGGCTTGTCCCGCAACACGTTCAGCCAATGATTGCTCCTGAACAAAAAAAGCCCCTGCGCCCCGTCGTGTCGGAGCCCGCTTGGGTCGTGGACGTGGCATAGAGGCCGCTTTGGCGATGTGCAGCGAATGTGGACACTATAATGCAGGATGTCAAGGTCAGCGCCAGCGGTCAGTGTGGCTGGAACGTCCGTGGTTGCTGCCTTGGCAGCGGGGATGTGTGAATCATGGTTGTCACGATGCGCACCATATTTGACACCATGTCCACCCCGGGGCTCCTCACAGTCCCCCACCCCCGTCGAAGTAGTCGAGGCCGACATCGTGGTACTCGAAGTCGTGGTCGTCGAAGCTGTCCTCGCCCCCGTGGTCCTCGCCGCCATGACCATCGGGCGGTGGCTCGTCATGGCGATGATCACCGCCCCAACGCCACAGGGCGCCGAACATGCTGCCAGAGAGCACGGCGACGAGATACTCGCCGAAGCGGCCCCTGGCGCGGCGCGAGGGTTTGTCGCTGCGGGGCTTCCGGACGACCGTCCGCGTGTCCGTAGCCTCCTGCGCGACCTCCAGCACTCGGCGAAGCGTGGCGGGCGCTCCCGACACGAGCGTCGCGACCTCGCCGTCCATGAAGTAGTCGAGCCGGATTTCGCCGATCTGGACATCCGGGGGCTGGGTGCTTCCCTTCGATGTCGCGAATACCTTCACGACCGTCGTGTGCAATGGCTTCTTCTTCAAGACAAGTTCTCCCACGCTGGTCCACATGTGGATAAGTTGTCACGTTAACACGACAAAATGTAAATTACAGTTTACACGATGAGCTTTCCAACCTGCGAGACTGCCGCCCCATGAGCAAGACCAACGCGCTCCCCACCCCCTCCCCCTCCTGCAGGCGCACCGTGCTGGCCACCATGCTGCTCTGCGCCGCCCTGCCCGCCTGCGGGGACCCGTCGCCCTCCCCCTCCTCCACCACCGACGCCGCGGACCACGCGGACGCCGCCATCGCGGCCATGTCCACCGAGACCTTCTCCGCTGCGATGCAGACGCTGTCCAGCGACGAGTTCGAGGGACGCGCGCCGTCCACGCCCGGCGAGGAGCTGACGGCCACGTACCTGGTCGAGCAGTTCGAGGCGGCGGGGCTCGAGCCGGGCAACGGCGATTCCTTCTTCCAGAACGTGCCGCTGGTGGCGCTGACCGAGCAGGGGCAGCCCACGCTTACGGTCCGGACGGCGGGCGGCGAGCTGGAGTACGCGTGGACCGAGGACTTCGTGGCCTGGACCAAGCGGGTCGTCGAGAGCGAGTCGATCGAGGACTCCGAGATGGTCTTCGTCGGCTACGGCGTGGTCGCGCCGGAGTACGGGTGGAACGACTACGAGGGCGTCGACGCGGCGGGCAAGACCGTGGTCATTCTGGTCAACGATCCCGGCTTCGCGACCCAGGACGAGGCGGTCTTCCGCGGCAATTCGATGACCTACTACGGGCGTTGGACCTACAAGTTCGAGGAGGCGGCGCGGCAGGGGGCGGCGGGCGCCATCGTCGTGCATGAGGAAGCAGCGGCGGGGTATCCGTGGGAGGTCGTCACGGGGAGCTGGACGGGCCCGCAGTTCGGTCAGGCCGCGGCGGACGGGAATATGGGGCGCGTTGCGGTCGAGGGATGGATGCAGCAGGACGTGGCGCGGGAGATCTTCGAGGCGACCGGGCACGATTTTGGCGCGTTGGCGGAGGCGGCTGCCCGGCCCGGCTTCCGCGCGGTGCCGCTGGAGGCCTCGGCGTCGATGGCCGTTACCAGCGACATCCAGCGATCCGAGTCGAAGAATGTGCTCGCGCTGCTGCGGGGGGGCGAGCGGCCGGACGAGTACGTGATCTACACCGCCCACTGGGACCACTTCGGGCGCAGCGCCGACCCCGCGATGGACGACCCCATCTTCAACGGCGCCTTCGACAACGCCACCGGCACGGCGGGGCTGATCGAGCTGGCGCGGGCGTTCGCGGCGCTGCCGGAGCGGCCGGCGCGGTCGGTGCTCTTCCTGGCCGTGACCGCCGAGGAGCAGGGGCTGCTGGGGTCCGCCTACTACGCCGCCAACCCCGTTTACCCGACGGCGAGCACGGTGGCCACGATCAACATCGACGGGATGAACGTCGACGGCCCAATGAACGATGTCACGGTGGTGGGGATGGGCGCGTCGGAGCTGGACGACTACCTCGCCGACGCCGCGGCGCAGGTGGGGCGCACGCTGCGGCCGGATCCCGAGCCCGAGAAGGGCTACTACTACCGCTCGGACCACTTCAGTTTCGCGAAAGTGGGCGTGCCTTCGCTCTACGCCGATTCGGGGATCGACCACGTCGAGCACGGTGAAGAGTGGACGCTGGCGCGGCGGGCGGACTACGTCGCCAACCGGTATCACAAGCCGTCGGACGAGTTTGATCCGTCGTGGGATCTGACGGGGGCGCTGGACGACCTGGAGCTGGTCTTTCGGGTTGGGTATCGGATTGCGGACAGCGGGGAGTGGCCGAATTGGCGGGAGGGGAACGAGTTCCGGGCGATTCGGGACGCGGATCTGGGGGGCGGCTGACCGGTCAGCCGGGTTCCAATGCGGGAACATTGTGAACACCTGACGATTCCGTGGGTAAGCGTCCCTAGACCACATCGGCAGGGAGGCTACTCATGGCTCAACGCATCGCATCAAGATTCGACGACCGCATCGCGCCCCGTTTCGACGAGGTCTACGAGCATCTCCCGGGCGCCGACACCACGGCGGGCACGCTGGCCCGGCTGGCCGGGAGGGGTCGGGCCCTCGAGCTCGGCATTGGAACGGGACGCATCGCGCTGCGACTGGCTGCCCTCGGGACCGAGGTCCATGGGGTGGATGCGTCGGACGCGATGGTCGCTGAACTCCGGAGGAAGCCGGGCGGGCCCGATATCCCGGTTGCCATGGGTGATTTCGCTGATTTCTCGCTGGACACCCGGTACGACCTGGTTTACGTCGTCTTCAACACCTTCTTCGATTTGACGACCCAGGATGCGCAGGTGCGGTGCTTTGCCTCGGTGGCTCGACACCTGACGCCCGGCGGCGTCTTCGCCATCGAGGCGTTCGTCCCTGATCACGCCATGCTGGCACGCGGACACAACGTCTTGTGGGATGTCTACGGGGATGTTGTCAGGGTCGACGTTTCGCAGTCTGACTCCCGCGGGCAGCGGGTGGATGCTCGTCACATCATGATAAGTGAGGCCGGCGTCGAGATGTTTTCGGTACACATCCGCTACGCCTGGCCGGCGGAGCTGGATCTGATGGCGCGCCTCGCGGGACTGCGGCTGAAGGAGCGTTGGGCTGACTGGGCCGGAAACTCGTTCACTTCACGGAGCACGGCGCACGTCTCGGTGTACGAGAAGCCGGACGGCGCCACGCGGTAGTCGCGCGGCCCTCGATGAGCCGCGTGGCGCTCAAGCAGCCTGCCGTGCCCTCAGGCGCCGGTCACCCTTCGGAGCGAGGCCTTGAAGCCTATGCGGCCCCCTTCCTCCTTCCACTTCACCGCGTGCGGCACTCCGTCGTTCGCCAGCTCTTCCAGCATGGAGCGCACCTCGTCCGCGAGGCGCTGGTCGAAGAGATGGGGGTGGTCGAGGTACCAGTCCATCCAGGATTTGTCGAGCAGATGGTCCTTGAAGGCGCGACGGTAGGACTCCCACATCTTGTCTTCCATCGCCCCGGTCTCCCACTGGTAGATGAGGTTGCCTGCGTGGCGGAAGATCGCGGTCATGTAGGCGTCCCAGCGCAACCGCTCACCGGGCGTGAGCTGGTCCGGCGCGTCGGACGCCCGCGCGAGGAAGTCGGAGAGCTCGCGGTCGCGGAAGACGTGCTCGAGCAGGCGGATGCTGTTCTCGATCATCGAGTTGAAGGCGGCCGCGCGCACGCTCCTCGTGTTGCGCCGGGTCTGCTCGATGCCGAGCCTCATCTGCCGTGCAACCAGAAGCAGCGACAGCACGACGCCCAGGGCGCCGATGAACTCGCCGAGGTTGCCAAGGATGTCAAAGTTCATCCCACAAAGTTACAGGCCGCCGCCCCCGTCGAACACCTTCACGACCGTCGTGTGGAGTGATACACCGAATGCCACCTCTTTCAGATACCCGGACTCAAGCCACGCTTTCCGGGCTGGCCAGCAGCGCCTCCCTGGAGGTCCTCGCGCACCAGTTGCCGCCACCGGAATTACTCGCCGGCCACTTCCCGCGCGGTGCCGCCATCTACCTGCCGCTACCGCCCAGGGGCCGGTGGCGGGACACGATCGCCGCATGCGACAAGGTGGTGGCGGCGGGCATGACGCCGGTGCCGCACCTGCCGGCGCGCTCGCTGCGTAGCCCCGTGGAGCTTGACGACCGGCTGTCCGCGCTCGCGGAGACCGGAGTGGACTCCCTGATGCTGGTGGCCGGAGACCACGCCACGCCCGCCGGCCCGTACCCTGATACCCTGGCCCTGCTCGACTCCGGGCTGCTCGTCGAGTACGGTTTCCGGCGGCTTGGCGTCACCGCTTATCCGGAGGGGCACCCCGTCGTCGGCCCGATGGCTCTGGATGAAGCGCTCCAGCGCAAGAGTGAATACGCCCTGGCGACCGGTTCGGAACTCTGGGTGGTGACGCAGTTCGTGTTCTCGCCCGCCCCCGCCCTCGCCTGGTTGGTGCGGACGAGGGAGGCCGGGTGCACGCTCCCGGTTCGCATCGGGGTGCCGGGTCCCGTCACGCTGCCCAGGCTGATCGAATACGCGGTGCGTTGCGGCGTGGGGGCATCGGCACGGGCGGTGAAGCGCAAGCCCGGCATCGCACGGTTGGTGGGCAGATGGTCACCGACCCCCCTTGCATTGGCGCTGGCCCGGCACCTGGCCGCCCGCGAGAACGAACCGGCCGTCGACATTCATCTGTTTACCTTCGGCGGCCTGGCAGAGGCTGCCGGATGGCTGTCGAGTCTGCACGCCGCCACCCCAACCGATCAGGCTTTGTAAAATGTATGACGGCCGCCGATTCGGTGGGTGTATTGGGCCCCCACACGAGGCAGGTCATTTGCTTACCTTTGTGCGCAACTCGTTGCTGGCATGCGCGGTTGGGGGGCGGGACCAGGTCCGCCGGAACCGATGGAACCCGGGTCGCCAATACCTGTATAACTGGCAACCGGGAGGGTCGAGGAAGACGATGTGCACACGATTCGCAACGAGGGCGCTGTTCCTCCTTGCGCTCTTCATTGTCACAGCCCCTCCCCCAGCATCCGCCCAGACGAACCAGCTCAGCGGCCGGGTCAGGTCCACCGACGGCCGTCCCCTCGAAGACGCTCTGGCGGAACTCCACCCGGCTGCGGACTCGACTCTGGCGATCTACACCCTTTCGAACGAACTCGGGTACTTCGCCTTCCGCGACCTGGAGCCGGGCGCGTACGTGCTCACGGTGACCCAGCTCGGCATGCAGGAACACCGGGAGCAGGTGAGCGTCGAGGCTGGTGCGACCACCGTCGAGGTCGTGATGAACACGCAGGCGGTCGAGCTCGAGGGCGTGACGGTCGAGGCCGAGCGCAGCCGCGCCAAGACGCGCTTCGAGGAGTCGGCCGGGATCACCGTGCAGGAGATCGAGGCCGGCGACCTCAAGTCGATCCCCGTGTTGGTCGAGTCGGACCCCCTGCGCGCCATCGAGGTGCTGCCGGGAGTGACGACGGTGTCGGACTTCTCCGGGTCCTACAACGTCCGGGGCGGCTCTGCCGACCAGAACCTCATTCTCCTCGACGAAGTGCCGATCTTCAATCCGTTTCACCTGGGCAACATCTTCTCCGTCTTCAACGCGGACATGGTGGATCGCGTCGAACTGCAGTCCGGGGGTTATCCGGCCGAATACGGCGGCCGCGTATCGTCGGTGCTGACGATCGCGAGCGACCCGGGCGACGGACTGTTCGGGGTCGACGCGGGCGTCAGCCTTCTGGCGACGCGTGTCGCGGTGAAGGGGGCGCTGCCCGAGAGCGCTGCGGAGAAGCTCGGATTCACCGCAACCCGCTGGCGCGCCTCGGCCCGCCGATCATACATCGACGTGCTCATCAAGCCGTGGGCCGACTTCCCGTACCATCTGACGGACCTCCAGGGCGTCTTCGAGGCCTGGACGGAGGGCGGAAGCCGGCTCCGGTTCGTCGGGTACAGCGGCCGGGACATCGTCGATCTTTCGGGGATCGTCGACACGCCCATTCCGATCCGTTGGTGGTGGGGAAACGACGCAATCGGAGGTTCGTGGACGCAATCCATGGGCGGGGGCTCGTCGATGGCGGTTCGCGCCTCGTTCTCGCGCTTCGGGTCCGATCTGACGTTTCCGGAGGTCGACACCGAGTTCCAGACCGGGGTCGAGGAGGCCACGGTCCGGGCCGATATGGAGCTGCGTCCCGCGTGGGCGACGCGCTGGAAGTCGGGCGTGTCGGTGAAGCGGGTTGCCTACAATAACGGGCTGCTGGGAGGCGGTTCGACCTTCCTCGACCAACAGGGCAACGGCCTCGAGATCGCCGGCTACAGCCAGGCGAACTGGAACCCCAACCCGGGGTGGCTGGTGGAGGGCGGCGTGCGTGTCGATTACTGGCAGCCGAACGCCGGGCCGACGGAAGCAACGCTGTCGCCACGCTTCGCCGTGAGACGGTTCCTGCGGGATAGAGACTCGGCGGTGCGGCTGGCAGCGGGCCGGTACAGCCAGTTCATCCACTCCACGCGGGACGAAGAGTTCCCCTTCGGGCTCGACACCTGGATACTGGCGGGCGCCGAGGCCCCGCGCGTCGTCTCGGACCAGGTACAATTGGGGGCCGAGAGCTTCTTCGGCAGCGACGACCAGTGGTTCGCCTCGCTTGAAGGCTACTATCGCAACTTCGACGGGGTGGCCGCCCTCAATTCGGCCGAGGACCCGAACGACGACACCGATGCGCTGGTGGCGGGCACCGGCGACGCATACGGCGTGGACCTCTTCGTAAAACGGGACCGGGGCAACACCACCGGCTGGCTCTCGGTCTCGTTCCTGAAGACCCAGCGCTCGTTCCCGGACACGCGCGTCGGGGTCCAGCCCCAGCCGTGGATCACCTATCCGCCGGTTTTCGACCGCCGCTTCGAGGTCGATCTTTCCCTGCGCCGGGCCCTCGGCTGGTGGGGACTGGACACGGGGATGCGGCTCAACTTCGGCACCGGTCTGCCGTACACGAAACCGCTCGGCACCTATAACATCTATCGGACTCAGTTCGTAACCGGGGCTCTGGGAGTCGATGACCAGAGCGCAGTGGTGCTCGGGCCGCGCAACGGCGCGCGCTATCCCGCGCGGCACCGGCTGGACCTGTCGCTCCGCAAGACCGTGACGAAGAGCTGGGGCACGATCACGCCCTACATGAGCATCATCAACGTCTACAACAAGAAGAACGTGCTGTTCTACTTCTTCGACTACCAGGCCTCGCCCCCCACGCGCCAGGGCGTGTCGATGATCCCCTTCCTTCCCACCTTCGGCGTCGAGGTTTCGTTCTGATGATGGCCTCGGCGCATTTGCGGCCTGGACGCCCGCGGGTCCGCTGCCTGGACGCCCGCGTGGCGATGCTGGTCGTTCTGGCGGCGGCCTCGGTTCTCGGCGGGTGCTCGCTGACCGAGGTTGTGACCGCCGAGTCGGATGATGTGGTGATCGCAGAGACGCAATTGACCATCAACCTTGACGACGGCGCTGCCACATCACTCAGCGTGTACGCCTACCTGCACCGCACGCTGAGCGGGGCGCGCGCGGACGAGGTGGAGGGGGCCATCGTGCGCGTTTCGGGGGCATCGGCGGTCGTGCATCTGGAGGCGGCGGACAGCGGAGGTGCTTGCCTGTCCCTGTTGGAGGACGAGGAAGACGAAGAGGAGGAGGATTCCGAGCTGGAAGTCGGCTCGTGCTACCGCGCCAACGTTTCCCCGTCGCCCTTCTCACCCGGGGAGGTCCTTGAACTCGAGGTGGTCCTCCCGGAGGGCGGCACCCTGACCGGGGTCAGCCAGGTGCCCGACGCCTTCGATTTCATCGGGCTGACGCAGGAGGACGGGTACTGCCGCATCGAGCCCGACACCAACTACCGCTTCAACTGGACGGAGGCGCCAGGCACCTGGTCGTACCTCTCCGACACCTGGATCGAGGGGTTGCCGGAGGCGTTGGCGGACGAGGACATCGAAGTGCCCGACTCACTGTACCTGACGGGGTTCGCGATCGGCGAGAAGGACACCGATATCCTCTTCCCGGGGGAATACGGGCTCTTCGACCTGGGGGAGCAGGCCGATGCCGATCTCCTCCGCATTCTCGATGACGGCCTTCCCGGCGGCGCCTGGGGCGAGGTCGCCTTCGCCGCCACCGACCGAAACTGGGTGAACTGGGCCCGGGGCGGAAACTTCAACCCCTCGGGGCTCATCCGCATCCCCTCGGTGTTCGGCGACGGGACCGGATTCTTCGGCACGGCGACGCAGCGGGTGCTCAACCTCGTATCCGCCCCGGACGGCGACGGAATGCCCCCGCTCTGCGGCCCTGCCGCGCCTTGAGCAGCGTCGTGTCAAAGCCCGACTGGTCGCGAAGACGGTTCCTGGAAAGCGGATCGGCTGCTGCCGCGATCGCCGCCGTCTGGGGATGCGCGCCGGACGAGGGCACGCGTGCGGACGGATCCACGCCGCAGCAGCAAGAGAGCCCGACCAGCCCACCGGCACCGCTCACCGGCCCGCGCCGTGCGCTCGCGGCCCCGGGCCCCATGATCCCACCCGTCCCGGCGATCCTCCTCACCGTGAACGGCCGACCCGGCGACCCCGACGAGATCTCGGTGCTCTGGACGTTCGTCGTGAACGGCGACCCGCCCCAGATCGGGGTGAGCGCGGGCTTCGAGCATCAGGCGCGGGAACTCCTGGAACTCCACGACGAGTTCGTGCTGAACGTGCCCGTGGCATCGATGGTCGAGGCGTTCGACACCGTCGACATGAATTCCGGAAGCGTGGCCGACAAGTTCGATCTCTCGGGCCTGACGCGAGGGGCGGCGACCGTCGTCGATGCGCCCACGGTCGAGGAGTCCCCCATCCATTGCGAGTGCCGCATCATCGACTCGCTCGAAGTGCCGCCCGAGCGCAAACTGTTCATCGCCGAGGTCGTGGCGACAACCGTCATCGAGGGCGCGGTGGACGACGGCGATCGTCTGATCGTACCCGCCGGTGACTTCTTCGGGATGACCGCCGGAAGCGGCGAGCACTACACGATGGGTCGCCGGGTCGGCAACATCGGGATGACCGTCGGGCGGAGCGACATCAGGTACTGACGGGCCTGCGCGATTCGCCAGTCGCACACCTCAGTACCCGAGCGACTCGGGCAGCCACAGCACCACCCCCGGCACCAGCGCGATCAACACCGTCAGCGCCAGCATCAGCGCCAGGTACGGCCACAGCGGCCGCGCCACCTCCGCCGGCTCGACCTCTCCCACCGAGCACGCCACCAGCAGGCTCACCCCCACGGGCGGCAGGAACACCGAGATCCCCTGTGTCGCCACGATCACCGCGCCGTAGTGCACGGGATCGATCCCCAGTTCCCTCGCCAGCGGCAGCAGAATCGGCGTCAGCAGCACCACCGCCGGCACGCCCTCCAGAATCGCGCCGAGCAGAAGGAAGATGAGGATGGTAAGGACCATGAACCCGGTCTGGCCACCTCCCATCGCCACCACCGACGATGCCAGCGACTGCGGCGCCTGCATGACAGCCAGCACCCAGCCCAGCAGGCGCGCCGCGCCCACAACGAACAGCACCATCCCCGAGACCATCGCGGTCTGGACGACCTTCTTCCACAGTTCCGCGGCGGTGAGCGACCGGTACACCGGCCCGGCCAGCAGCAGCGCGTACGCGACGGCGACGGCTGCGGCCTCGGTCGGCGTGAAGAGCCCGAAGCGGATGCCGCCCAGAATGACCACAATCATGAAGAGGGGAAGCACGGCGTCGATCGCCGCGCGCCGGACCTCCGCCAGTGATGCGCGCTCCCCGGCCGGCCACCCTTCCCTGCGCGCCTGCCACCCGATCTGCGCCATCAGACCCACGGCGATGAGGAGCGCGGGCACGATCGAAGCCACGAACAGCGCCCCGATCGAGACGTTGCCGATCACGCCGTAGACCACCATCACGATGGCCGGCGGAATCAGGATCCCCATCCCGCACGCGGCCGAGACGATCGCGGTGGCGCGCGCCCGGCTGTACCCGTTCCTGGTCAGCTGCGGCACCATGATGCCCCCGATGGCCGCCGCGTCCGCGGAAGTCGAGCCCGACACCCCCGAGAAGAAGATCTCGGCCATGATCACCACCTGCCCCAGCCCTCCGGGGAGGTGTCCCACGAGCGCCCGAGCCAGCGTCACCAGACGGCGGCTGATCCCTCCGACATCCATGAGGAAGCCAGCCAGAATGAAGAGGGGGACGGCAAGCATGGGGAACGAGTCAATGCCGGCGACGATCTGCTGGGGGATGATGACGAGTGGCAGGTCGGCCACCAGGATGGCAACAACGGCGGCGATTGCGAGAGCGAACCCGATGGGCACGGCGGCCAGCACCAGCACGCCGAAGATGACGATGAGGATGCCGCCCATCAGCTGCGTTCCCCGGCTGCGCGATCCTCGGTCGGGGCCGCTTGCTCCGGCACGGCCGGCGGTGACGCTTCGCCCCCGCCATCCCGCCCCGCCAGCATGTGCACCACCATCAGCGCACCCGACACCGGCGCCGCGGCGTAGACGAGAGCGACAGGCAGGCCCAGCGCCGCGGACCGCTCCCCGGCCGTGAGGTCCATGAGCGCGATGCCGGTGGCGATGAGGAGGAGCGCGAAGATCAGCACGACCGCCCTGGCACCCGTCTCCACTGCCCTCTTCGCGCCCGGCGCCAGCTTCTTCGTGACCTGATCGAATCGGAAGTGCGCCCGGTGCTCCACTGCCAGCGAGGCCCCGAGCAGCGACACCCAGATGAAGCAGAAGCGCGAGACCTCCTCGCTCCACGGGTTCGGGTAGGCGAAGAGGTAGCGCATCAGGACCTGGAGGAGGACCACGGCGGCAACCGCGATCACCAGGCCGCCCGCGGCCCAGGTCTCGATCGCGACGAGGGTCCGGTTCAGCGTCCGGAGTCGATGCCTCATTGACGGACCGTGCCGGTCACCGTCGCTCCTTCGGCGGCCGTGGACCCGGACGCTGTGGGCACGGCCGCCGCCCTCTCCGCCTCTGCCACCAGCCACGCGATCAGCGCCTCGCCGTCCGGTAGCCGATCCGCCAGCTCGTCCCAGATGGCCGGTCTGACCACCGGCGCGAACGGCGCCAGCTCCGGCCGCGAGATCTCGACACCGGCCGCGCGCATCTGCTCGATGGCATCCGCCTCCATCTGGCGCGCGACCTCGCTCTGGTAGGCGAGCGCTTCAGCCGCCGAGCGGTTGACCGCCTCCCGGACGTCCTGCGGCAGCGCCCGGTAGAACGGCTCGTTCACCAGCAGCGTGATCGGGTTGTACGTGATCGACGTGAAGCTGTAGAACCCGGCCACCTCGTGCAGCCGGCTGCTCACGAACCCGATGGCGTTCGCCTCTCCGCCGTCGATCACGCCCTGCTGGAGCGCGGAGTAGACCTCGCCGTAGTTCATCGGGGTCGCCTGAACACCCAGCGCGGAATAGGCCGCCAGGTACGTCGCGTTCTGGAGGACGCGAAGCTTGAGGCCGGCGAGATCCTCGGGCCCCTCGACGGGGCGGCGCTTGTTGTAGACGTGACGGAACCCATAGTCGAGGAAGCCCAGCGAGCGGACTCCCGTGCGCTCGAGAAGAAGATCGCGCCACCAGTCCCCGACGGGACCGTTCATCACCGCGAGACCGTGATCCCGGGTCTCGAAGAGGAACGGGAGGTCGAAGATCTGCGCCTCGGGCACCCACCCCGAAAGCACCGGGGTGCCCGTAATGGCCATGTGCACCGCGCCGACCTGGATCTGTTCGAACGCCACACGCTCGCCCCCGAGCTGTCCCGACGGATAGATGACGACCCGGAAGCGCCCATCCGTGCGTTCGTCCATGAGATCCCGGAAGCGCTCCGCCATTAGGTGAAGCTCCGAGCTACTCGAGAGGACGTGCGAGAAGCGTACCTCCCAAATGAGGGGGGCATCCTGGGCCGGGCTGCCAGAGCCGCCGGGGCCACGGCAGGACAGCGTCAAACTCACCGACAGAAGCGTCGCCGCCAGGGCGACGAGACGAAAATTGTAATGATAACATGACATTATGTAATGTTTTCCTTACAATATGGCCCACCGATCACGGCGGGCTGCCAGTCACCTCAAGCCATTTGCCCCGCGTCGACGAACAGGCTGGCGCCGGTCACGAGGCGCGCCTCGTCGTTCGACGCGAGGTATACCACGGCCCCCACCACGTCGTCAGGGGTGCCGATCCGCCGGAGCGGAATCCGGGCGAGACGGCCCTCACGGAAGTCGTCCTGTGCGATGTCGGCCCGGTTCATGTCGGTCTCGATCAGGCCCGGCGCGACGGCGTTCACCCGGATCCTGTGGGGAGCGAGCTCGAGCGCCATCTGCTTCGTGAGCATTGCTACCCCCGCCTTCGACACGCAGTAGTGGGTGAGGTTCGGACCGGCCGCCGCCTGCCCCGCGGACGACACGTTGACGATCGCGCCCGGCGTCCCGTCCTCGACCATGCGGCGCCCCACCGCCTGCCCGACCAGGAAGTAGCCCTTCAGGTTTACGTTGAGGATGGCGTCCCACTCCTCCTCGCTGATCTCGAGAAGGGGCGTGCGCTTCAGGATCCCGGCGTTGTTGACGAGGATGTCTAGGCCACCTAGGAAGTCCTGCGCCTCGGCGACGAAGCGCTCGACATCCGCACGGGAATCCGTGGAACCCTGCACGGCGACCGCACGGCACCCCATACCCGCGATCTCGCCCACCGCGCTCTCGGCATCCCCGCGGCTCCGGCGGTAGTTGACCGCCACGTCCGCGCCCTCGCCGGCCAGTCCCAGGGCGATGGCTCGGCCGATGCCCCGGGACCCGCCGGTGACCAGAGCGCGCTTGCCTTCGAGACGCTTGCTCACGCCAGGTCGAACCGATCCAGATTCATCACCTTGTTCCAGGCAGCGACGAAGTCACGCACGAAGGCCTCCTGCCCGTCGTCGCACGCGTAGATCTCCGCGAACGCCCGCAACTGCGAGTTCGAACCGAAGACGAGGTCGACGCTGGTGCCGGTCCACTTCAACTCACCCGTCCGGCGGTCGCGTCCCTCAAACTGGTCGTCGGCAGCGTCGGACGCCTGCCATTCGATATCCATGTCGAACAGGTTCATGAAGAAGTCGTTGGTCAGCGTTCCGGGCCGGTCGGTAAAGACGCCGAGCGCCGAGCCCCCGGAGTTGGCGTTGAGCGCGCGCAGGCCGCCGACCAGCACCGTCATCTCGGGAGCGGTCAGGGTCAGCAGGTCCGCCCGGTCCACCAGCATCTCCGCCGCCGGCCGCGCGCTTCCGTTTCCGCCGAAGTTGCGGAACCCGTCCACCTTCGGCTCGAGCACGGCGAACGATTCCGCGTCGGTCTGCTCCGCCGACGCATCCGTGCGCCCGGGCGCGAACGGCACCTCCACGTCGTGTCCGGCGTTCCGCGCCGCCTGCTCGACCGCCGCGCAACCGCCCAGAACGATCAGGTCGGCGAGCGAAACCCTCTTCCCACCGGACTGCGCGCTGTTGAAATCAGCCTGAATCCCTTCCAGGGCCCCCAGCACCTTGGCCAACTCGCCCGGATCGTTGACCGCCCAGTTGTTCTGCGGCGCCAGCCGAATGCGCGCGCCGTTCGCCCCGCCGCGCTTGTCGGTCCCGCGGAAGGTCGACGCCGATGCCCACGCGGTCGAGACCAGCTGGGAGACCGACAGCCCCGACGCCAGCACCCTGCCCTTCAGGTCCGCGATGTCCGCGGCGTCGATCAGCTCATGGTCGACGGCGGGCACCGGATCCTGCCACAGCTGCGGCTCGGCCGGCACCTCGGCACCGAGATACCGCGCCACCGGCCCCATGTCGCGGTGCGTCAGCTTGTACCACGCCCGCGCGAAAGCGTCCGCCAGCTGGTCGGGGTTCTCCATGAAGCGCTTCGCGATCGGCGCATAGGCCGGGTCCATCCTCAGGGAGAGGTCCGTTGTGAGCATCATGGGGGCGTGCTTCTTCGACGGATCGTGGGCGTCCGGCACGGTGTCGACGGCGGATGGGTCCGTGGGCGTCCACTGCGCCGCGCCCGCGGGACTCTTCACCTGCTTCCACTCGTAGCCGTGGAGATTCTCCAGGAAGTTGTTGTCCCACTTGACGGGGTTGGTCGTCCACGCGCCCTCGATCCCGCTGGTGATCGAATCGGCGCCCTTGCCGGTGCCGTGGCTGGTCTTCCACCCGAGGCCCTGCTCCTCCACGTCCGCGCCCTCCGGTTCCGGACCGACGTGGCGGCCCACATCGGCCGCACCATGCGCCTTGCCGAAGGTGTGTCCGCCGACGATGAGCGCGACGGTCTCCTCGTCGTTCATCGCCATGCGGCGGAAGGTCTCCCGGATGTCCATGGCTGCCGCGACGGGATCCGGCTTGCCGTTCGGCCCCTCCGGATTCACGTAGATCAGGCCCATCTGGACGGCGCCGAGAGGGTCCTGCAGTTCGCGGTCGCCGCTGTAGCGCTCGTCTCCGAGCCATGTGCCCTCGGGACCCCAGTCGATGTCCTCGGGTTCCCACACGTCCTCGCGGCCTCCGCCGAAACCGCAGGTCTCGAATCCCATCGACTCCAGCGCGCAGTTGCCCGCGAGGATCATCAGGTCGGCCCACGAGATCTTCCGGCCGTACTTCTGCTTGATCGGCCAGAGCAGCCGGCGCGCCTTGTCGAGGTTGGCGTTGTCGGGCCAGCTGTTGAGGGGGGCGTAGCGCTGGGTGCCGGCCCCACCGCCGCCGCGGCCGTCACTGATCCGGTACGTGCCCGCACTGTGCCACGCCATGCGGATGAAGAGCGGTCCGTAGTGGCCGTAGTCGGCCGGCCACCAGTCCTGCGAGTCGGTCATCAGCTCGTAGAGGTCCTTCTTCAGGGCGCCCAGGTCGAGCGAATTGAAGGCTTCGGCGTAGTCGAAATCCTCGCCCTGGGGATCCGGCGAGCCGTGATGGCGGTGGAGAGGCTTCAGGTTCAACTGGTTCGGCCACCAGTCCTTGTTCGATGGGCGCATCTCGTGTCTTCCTCGGGGTTGAGAAGGTTTGTGTACACGGGCAGGCGCGCTCCCCGCCCGGTGGTCTTGGGGCATGTGGACTCTATAGTATCGGGATAGTGTCCGGTGTGGCAGACCCAGTCCCCAATCGCGGAGCGATCCATGAAGCCCTCGGTTCCAGTCTTTTTCGTGTGTTTGTTGGCGGCGACAACCCAGGCCGGTGCCGCCCAGTCCTTCCCTTCCGACGACCCGGTGATCCGGGCGATCTGGGAGGAGGGCGTCGAGCGCTCGCAGGTCTACGAACT
>LXNI01000149.1_pt1 | contig 86475 bp, 53 predicted proteins | sample 809091 | NCBI WGS metagenome assembly LXNI01 (sample SAMN04870527, study PRJNA318959) | sponge metagenome | biome: 01000161; feature: marine sponge reef; material: water | host: Sarcotragus foetidus | place: Greece: Milos, Mediterranean Sea | collected 2013-05-29 | depth 5-7 m | reverse complement strand
ATTTCCGTTGAGCCAATTGTCGTCTCCGTCGAGCATCTCGATTGAATCGTTCGCGTTGCTCGGCGTCGCCGTCACCGTGACGCTGTCGACGGAGTTTGCTACCGAGGCGGCGTAGGTAAGGGTATCGGGGTGGAAGGCCGGCATGAGCGTTCCGTCGCTCAGGGTCAGCCCGCCCAGCGCCACCGGGCGGATCACGTTGATCTCGTATCTCTCTCCCTCGAAAGAGTCGTTTTCGGGGGACACATTCACCTCGACGCGGTTATCTCCCAGAGAGAGAGCGAACCGATAACTGGCGGCCCCGTCCCCCTCGGCGAGCGGGTCGAAGTTATCGTCACAGCATATCTCGACGGAAGCGCCCGCGTGGTTTGCTGTCGCCGTCACCGTGACCCTGTCGACGGAGCTTGCTACCGAGACCGTGTACGACGTGGTCTCGGGGTCGAAGACCGGGTCGAGCGTCCCGTCGCTCAGGGTAAGCCCGCTCAGCGTCGCGTCGGTAGATAACGGTCGGGTTATGGTGATTGTGTAGGTTCGGGTCGAGCCGTCTGCGGCGGTCACCTTCGCCTTGACGACGTTGTCCCCGATGGAGAGATCGACATCGAAAACGGAAGTATTCGCGTCCGCGTCGGCGAGCGGATTATCGCTTCCGTCCAGATACTCGACGGAAGCGTCCGCGTGGTTCGGCGTCGCCGTCACCGTGATGCGGGAGACGGTGTTCGCTACCTCGGCTCTGTACGAGCTTGTCAGGTCCTCAGGAGAGAAGGACGGGATGAGCGTTCCGTCGCTGAGAGTCAGCCCGCTCAGCGTTGCGTCGTTGGACAGCGCCCGGCGCACGGTGAGCCAGTAGGTTTGGGTCGTGGAGCCGTCTTCGGCGGTCACCCTCGGCCTGACGCGGTTGTTTCCCGGGGAGACATCGACCTGAAAACCGGAAGTATTCGCGTCCGCGTCGACGAGCGGATTGTCGCTTCCGTCCAGATACTCGACGGAAGCGTACGCGTGGTTCGGCGTCGCCGTCACCGTGATGCGGGAGACGGAGTTCGCTACGAAGGCGTCGTAGAAAGGGGTGCGGGTGCGGTCGGGGTCGAAGCGCGGGACGAGCTGCGACACGCCGCTAACAGTAAGATGGCTCAGCGTTGCGTCGGTCGAAGGCTCCTCCCGGGTGATGGTGACCGTGTAGGTTTGGGTCGTGACGCCGTCTTCGGCGGTCACCTTCGGCTTGACGATGTTCTCTCCCTGGGAGAGAGCGACTTCGAAAAAGGAAGTATTCGCGTCCGCGTCGGCAAGCGGAGCGTCGTTTTCGTCGAGATACTCGACGGAAGCGTCCGGGAGGGGGAAGCTCACCGTGACCCTGACGGTGTCGATGGAATGCGCTACCGAGAATTCGCCCTGCCTGTCGGCATCGTGCTCTGCCCCCCAGCGACCGATGAACGTCCCGTCTCTCGTCCTCAGAAACAGATCGACGATCGACGCGTCGGAAGATAGCGCCCGGAACACGGCGATCTGGTAGGTTTTGGTCGTGACGCCGTCTTCGGCGGTCACCCTCGCCTTGATGACGTTGTTTCCCGTGGAGAATCGGACCTGAAAACCGGGAGACCGGTCCGAGGGGGTCAGGTTGGGGTTCGGTGGGGCCGAGTCCGTGAGCGTATTGTTGTTTTCGTCGAGATACTCGACGGAAGCGCTTGCGTGGTTCGGCGTCGCCGTCACCGTGAGACTGGTTCCTTCGCTGTTCGATACCGAGGCCGCGTAGGAAAGGGTGTCGGGGTGGAAGACCGGAGATAAGGTCACGGGGACATGCCTGATGGCGAGCGTACTAATGGTAAACCCGCTCAGCGTCGCGTCGGACGACTGGGCCCGCGCCGGCTCGGCCAGGACTCCCAATGCCAGAAACAGTACTGCCGCGCGGGCGACTATCGCCACCGCAGAAAATGCTCGTTTGCCCATACTGAAGTGTTGTTACTTCCCGGGTTTGTTGTACATCAATAGATCATCCTTGCACTTCGATACCTCCCCATTTTGTTGATTGGAAAGGACAATAGCATGCCGGAACAACGCGTGCCTGCATGATCGGAATTCCGAATTTCCGCGTAGTCATACTTGGGATATTCCGGTCAATTCGGCATTGGGAGTCGAATTGAAGATTCGAGATACGGGAGGGCCGCCCGGCTACTTCACCCGCCTCAGCCTTACCTCACCATAGCAAGGAAACGACTCGGCTTGACTCCGCTCACTCCGTACATGGGCCGCCCGGACTTTACGTATCTCTTTAAGTACTAACTATATATGCAAACAATTGTGTACACTGAATGGCAATTTGGGATTAATTGGTGGTTTTTTAATGTATATTCGTTTCTGTCTCTAATGCAGCATCGCTCCAAACAGAGGCGGTCCGAAAAAACCGGACCGTTTTTCCGGCGTTTTTAAGGGGATTTATAAGTGTACTGCCGTGTTCGTCGGGAACGTTGCGGAATCGGGATCGAAGATGAATTACCCGAAGACGCGCTGCCCGAGGAGTAACGGCAGGATTTCGCCACTGTGGAGAAGCGCTTGCCTTGGGGCAAACGGATATCGGGCGTCGCAGGCTTGACAACCGGCGATGCATAGCGTATCTATTTTTCAGGAAACTTCTCCGGTAAAACCGGGGTCGCCTTGCCGCGGATTGCCTTGACCGGCGCATTCCGGCAGGCGGATGAGACGAGGAGTTTGGACGTTTGCGCCGTTCTGTACGGCTGACACGATTGAAAAGACAAAAGAAAACCGACCATGGAACCGTTTTGCCTGATCATCGACGGGGGCAGGGTATCGACCGAAGAACATTTCGAGGTGCTTAATCCCGCCAGAGAGGAACCGGCGGGTCTGGCGCCGCTCGGACAGCAGAAGCATGTTGACGACGCTGTCGCGGCGGCGGAAAGAGCGTTCAAAAAATGGCGTGAAGTACCCGAAGCCGACCGGCAGGCCGCCTGCATGGCGGTGGCCTCGAAGATCGAGGAAAATGCCGAGGAACTGGCCCACCTCCTGACTGCCGAACAGGGCAAGCCCCTGAACGGTCTAGGCTCTCGCTGGGAGATCGGCGGGGCTGTGGCCTGGGCCCAGTATACGGCGAGCCTTTCCCTGCCGGTGAAGGTCCTTCAGGACAACGAACAGGGCAGGGTTGAACTGCACCGCAAGCCGCTCGGCGTCGTGGGGTCGATTACTCCCTGGAATTTCCCGGTTATGATCGCAATCTGGCACAGCATTCCCGCGATTCTGGCAGGGAACACGGTGGTGTGCAAGCCTTCTCCTTTCACGCCGCTGTCCACGCTGCGGCTCGTGGAAATCATGAACGAGGTGCTTCCGCAAGGCGTGGTCAATTGCATTACCGGCAAGGATACGCTCGGCCCTGCGATCACGGCGCATGAGGGCATCGGCAAGATTATTTTCACCGGCTCCTGCGCCACCGGCAAGAAAGTCATGGTGAATGCGGCGGAAACCATGAAGCGCCTTACGCTTGAACTCGGCGGAAACGACGCAGGCATCGTGCTGCCCGATGTGGATCCGAAGGAGATCGCCGAAGGGCTGTTCTGGGGCGCATTCATCAATAGCGGCCAGACCTGCGCTGCGTTGAAGCGACTCTATGTCCATGAGGAGGTGCATGACGAGGTGTGCAGCGAACTCGTCGCCATTGCCGAAAACATGAAGATGGGCGAGGGTACGGGCGAGGATGTCATTCTGGGTCCGGTTCAGAATGCAAGGCAATACGATATCGTGGCGGACCTGACCGCCAGCGCCAAATCCGGCGGGCGGGTGCTCCTCGGAGAAGACCCGGAAAAATACCGGGAAAAGATGGGCGGAAAGGGGTATTTCTATCCGCTGACGATCATTGCAGACCTCGACAACGGAGACCGGCTGGTGGACGAGGAGCAGTTCGGCCCTGTGCTGCCCGTCATCCGATACAGCCGGGTGGAGGAGGCCATCGAGAAGGCGAACGACAATCCGAGCGGCCTCGGGGGGTCCGTCTGGAGCCGGGATATTGCGCAGGCGAAAGAAATCGCGAATCGCATGGAGTGCGGCTCGGTCTGGATCAACAAACACGGCATGATCCAGCCCAATGCCCCGTTCGGCGGAGTGAAGCGCTCCGGCGTAGGGGTTGAATTCGGCGAAGAAGGCTTGCTGGAATACACGGATATCCAGGTGGTCTTCTCCTGAACGGTTATGCAGCGGTCTGTTTGGCGCGGGCCTGCCCGATAGGCGGCAGATCGGGGAACGGGATCGGGAGCGCGCGCTTCGACAAAGAATCTGTTTAACGTATGGACAGCGAAAAGGAACCGGACCGGGAAGCGCGCGGAGAGCTCCGGATGGCGCCCGGACAGATGCTCGATCTCGCGCGCAGGGCGGCGGAACTTCTGGTAGAACGCATTGAAAACCTGCCGGGAGAGAATGCCTGGGACGGCGAGTTCCGGGATGAGTTGGAAAGGCATCTGATGGAAGCGCCTCCCGAGGAGGGGCGCCCGGCAGAAGAAGTCATCGAACAAGCCACGCGCGATATTCTCCCGTTCGCAACCCGGCTGGATCACCCGCGCTGCTTCGGGTTTGTTCCATCCTCGCCAACCTGGCCAGGCATACTGGCCGATTTCATAGCCGCCGGCTATAACAACAACCCGTGTACATGGCTGGTGGCAAGCGGCGCCAGTCAGCTTGAATTAGTTGTTCTCGACTGGATCCGTCGTTGGATCGGTTATCCGGAGGGAGCAGGCGGACTTTTGATGAGCGGAGGTTCGTCGGCCACGCTTAATGCGTTCGTCGCGATGCGGGAAGCGGCGGAATATCCCGAGCGCGCCACCGTGTATATGAGCGATCAAAGCCATGCGGCCCTTAATCAGGCGGCCATGATCGTTGGGATTCGGCGGGAATGCATTCGCGTGATTCCAAGCGATAAGCACAGTCGCCTGGACATGAATGCGCTCGAACGCATAGTGACCGAAGATCGCGCCGCGGGGCTCGCGCCCATTGGGGTGGCCGCAAATGTGGGTACGAGCGGCACGGGGAGTATCGACCCCATCGAAGCGGTCGCGGACTACTGCGAGAGGGAGGGTATATGGATGCATGTCGACGCCGCATACGGCGGTTTCGCCGTCGTGACCGAGAGGGGAAAGCGTCTCCTGCGCGGCATCGAGCGCGCGGATTCGATCGTACTGGATGCGCACAAATGGTTTTTCCAGCCTTACGAAGTCGCCTGCCTTATCGTGAAGGACGTGCGCACGCTCGAGCGCACATTTTCCGTCAAACCGGATATACTCCAGGATACGATATGGCGCGACAGGCACCCGAATTTCACGGATCGGGGGTTGCAACTAAGCCGATCCTCTCGGGCCTTGAAGCTATGGATGTCGATTCAGACGTTCGGGATGGCCGCATTCCGGCGGGCCGTATTGCAGGGAATGGAATTGGCCGACCGCGCCGAGGAGTACGTCAGGGCAAGCCCGATTCTGGAAATATTGACTCCCGTGTCGCTCAGCATCCTTTGTTTCCGGGTGAATCCCTCGGACGCCGATTTCGACGAGGAAACGCTCGAAGAAATCAACAGGACCGTGCTCGCGCGCGTCTTTTGGGAAGGCCCCGCGTTCATTTCGTCGACCATGGTCAAGGGAACGTTTGCTCTCCGGTTGTGCATTGTGAACCATACCACTACGTGGGAAGATGTGCGGGAGACCCTCGAGGACATGGAGCGCTTCGGAAAAGCGGCATTGCCGGAAGAATAAGGCGAGCCGGAGGCGCGCGCCTCTGGCTCCGCCGGCCATCTTCGTCACACCAAGGGCGCCTTCCGGCGTATGCTGCGCAGGATCAGCAACCCCCCGATGACCGCTCCGCCGCCGATAATCTGGATGGGCGTTACCGTTTCGCCCAGAAGGAGGTAGCTGGCCGTCAGCGCCGTCAACGGGACCAGATTGCCGTATGCGGCCGTGTGCGAGGCGCCTACATGGTTCACCGCGTTGTTCCAAAGCGCCAGAACCAGGCCGGTCGAAAGCCCCCCCGAATACACGATGATCGCCCAGTGCCTCGGGGTCACGACGCTCCAGTCCGTACGGGCAATCTCCGGCAGGCCCATTCCGATCAGTACGGGAAGGGCGAACAGCAACGCAAGGAACGTCAATCCGGTGGCGGAGACATGCCGCAGCATGGGTTTGTTGAGCGCCGTATAGCATCCCCAGGAGCAGGCCGCGCACAGCATCAGCACATTGCCGAGGAATATCCCGCTGCCGAACGAAATCGTTCCGGCCCCGCCCACCACGATCGTCATGGCGCCTCCCAGCACGAAGGGGAAGGCGAACCAGGTTCCTCCCCGGATTCGCTCTGTGCCCAGCATGGCGCTCAGCAGCGCCGTCCACAGGGGCACGCTGGTCATGATCAGGGCTGCGTTGCCTGCCGTGGTATGATATATGCCGTGAATGAACAGGTGCTGGTAGACGATAAAACCCAGCGCGCCCAGTCCGGCGATCCGGAGCGGATACTCCCGCAGGGGGCGCCAGACGGGTAATCCTTTTTTTCGATTCCGGTACAGGTAAATCCCGCCGAGTACGAGAATCGAGATCGAAAACCGGAAGGTGTTGATCATGTGCGGGTGCATGACCTCCAGGACCGCTTTAAGCAGGGGGAAATTCGTCCCCCACACGGTCACCACAAAGAGGAGGGCCGCTTCCGCACGCCATTTTTTCCCGGAGGATTCGCTTGTCCGCAAGACGGGATACGTTGCCGCAAGATGGAATAACCTGTACTGTGGCTCGACTGCGACATTTCCCTTCGCATTCGCTGCCGGGTTTTCGTACCTTATCCGCGATGTTTGTGTTCTTGTTCGCAAAAGGTTCATGCAGGAAAAGGGGATTCAAAAGCTGTACTATTCGATCGGCGAAGTCAGTGAAACGACGGGCCTCGAAACGCACGTGCTGCGTTACTGGGAAACCGAATTCAAGCAACTGAAGCCTCGAAAGAACCGCGCCGGGCACCGCACCTACACCAGCGAGGACATCCTCATTGTGGAGCGCATCCAATATTTGCTGAAGGAAAGAGGATTGACGATCAAGGGGGCGCAGAAGGTGCTCGCCGCGGAAGAATCCGGGGAGGGGAGCGAGCAAATGCGTAGCCTCGGCGAATTGCGGCGCTTTCTCAAAGAGGCGCTCGACCAGCTTGAAGCAAGCTGACCGGACCGATCCTCATAGCAATTCTTGTGGGGGCCGTCGTTTTCGTCATTGTGGCGACGGCCCGTTTTCGCGCGCATCCCTTTCTTGTGTTGCTGGTAGCGGCCTATCTGGTCGGGCTTGCGGCGGGATTGCCGGGCGCCGAAGTCGTTGCAGCCATCACGGAGGGGTTCGGCGGCACGATCGGCTATATCGGGATCGTGATTGCGGCGGGTACGATCATTGGCGCCCTGCTTGAAAAGACCGGCGGGGCGGCGCTTATGGCCCGTTCCGTGCTGCGCTGGATCGGCAAGGCACGTTCGTTGCTCGCCATGAGCGTCACGGGCCTTTTCGTGTCGATTCCCGTCTTCTGCGATTCCGGGTTCGTCGTGCTGGCGCCGCTGAATCGTTCGCTGGCCAGGCAATCCGGTACGTCGCTTGCCTCCTTTACGGTGGCCTTGAGCATGGGGCTGTACGCCGGCCATGTGTTCATTCCTCCCACGCCCGGCCCGCTTGCCGCCGCAGGGGAGCTGGGGGCGGACATAGGCCTCGTGATGCTGCTTGGCCTTGCCGTTTCCGTGCCCGTCATTGCAGCGACATGGTTTTTCGCGCACGTTGCCGGGCGCCGGATCGTCATAGAAGGGGAGCGCGGTCCGGAACAGGCAGCCGAGGCGCCAGGAAGCGCTCTACCCGCAGGCGCCCCGCCTGCCGACAGTACCGACGGGGATATCCAGCTCCGTTCCGCCTGGCTGGCCTTTTTGCCCATTCTGCTGCCTGTGGCGCTCATTGCGGCGCAGTCCGTCGCGTCGCTGCCCGGACGTCCGTTCGGGGAAGGGAATCTCTTTACCCTGCTTCGGTTCGTCGGGAATCCCAATTCGGCGCTGCTTCTCGGGGTGGTTGCGGCCTGTGCGGCGGTATGGCGCTCGGGCGGGCGCGTACGCATGGAATGGATATCGGAGTCGCTCAAAACGGGCGGGCTGATTATTCTCATCACGGGGGCGGGAGGGGCCTTCGGGAAGGTGCTCCAGGCGACGCCCATAGGGGAGTATCTGGGCGGCCTTCTCGGCTCGATAGGGCTGGGGGCTTTCAGCGTGCTCGTTCCGTTTCTGCTGGCCGCCTCGCTTAAGACGGCGCTCGGCTCCTCGACCGTGGCCATCATCACGTCTGCCGCCATCGTGTTTCCGCTCTTGCCGGCACTGGGACTGGCGTCTTCGTTCGGGCCGGTGCTGACCACGCTCGCCATCGGCGCCGGCTCCATGACGGTTTCGCACGCGAACGACAGTTATTTCTGGGTGGTGAGCCAGTTCTCCGGGATGACGGTCTCGCAGGCCTACAAGCTGCATACGGTCGGTTCCGCCGTAGCGGGCGTAACAGGCATCGTGGCGGTTCTGCTGCTGGGTTTCGTCTTGTCGTAGCGTGCGCCGCCGGGAAAACATTTTCGGCTTGCGCGTATCATGGCATCTAAAAAAAGCCTATCTTCGGTTCTGTTTTCGGGACGTGGCGCAGTCCGGTAGCGCACTTGCATGGGGTGCAAGGGGTCGTGGGTTCGAATCCCGCCGTCCCGACATGTTGTCAGGATATTCTGATTAAGTCCGCAAAACTCAGGGTATCCTGTACTGTTGTTCCGGACGGCACAGCCCGTCCTTCCGGGCGATTTCTCGCCCGTTTTCACCGGAAACCAGCGACCGAATAGCGACAGCATTATGTCTTTGAGCAGAAAACTCCGTTACGGAATGGTAGGCGGCGGCCCCGGCGCCTTCATCGGCGAAGTACACCGCAAGGCAGCCGCCCTCGACGGGCTTACGACCCTTGTAGCGGGGGCTTTTTCGTCGGATCCCGCCAAGTCGAAGCAGCAGGGGGAGGCGCTGCATCTGGACCCGGCCCGCGTGTACGGCTCCTTCGAGGAAATGGCCGAGCGGGAGGCTGCTCTTCCCGAAGACGAGCGCATCGATTTCGTATCGATCGTTACGCCCAATTTTATGCATTTCCCGGTCGCGAAGGCGTTCATCGAGCGCGGCATCCATGTCGTGTGCGACAAGCCCATGACGACCACGATCGAGGAAGCGGAGGAACTATGCCGGCTCGTAGCGGCGCATAACATCGTATTCGCTCTGACGCACAATTACACGGGCTATCCGATGGTCAAGCAGGCCCGCGCCATGGTCCAGAACGGCGAGCTTGGCGAAATCCGCAAGGTGGTGGTGGAGTATCCGCAGGGCTGGCTCGCCACGAAGCTGGAAGACGTCGGCAGCAAGCAGGCCGAGTGGCGTACAGATCCCTCAAGGGCCGGCGTGTCGTCGGCGGTGGGGGATATCGGTTCTCATGCGGAAAACCTGGCGCGCTATATCACCGGCCTCGAGATAGAATCGCTCTGCGCCGACATTAACACGTTCGTGCTGGGGCGGGCGCTCGAGGACGACGCCAACATGCTGATCCACTACAAGGGGGGAGCGCGGGGCGTATTGCATTGCTCCCAGATTTCCGTCGGGGAGGAGAACGGCTTTAACATCCGTGTCTACGGCACGCAAGGCTCCCTCTCATGGCTGCAGGAGAATCCGAATTACCTGCACGTCCGGTCCAATGACGGGCCGGAGCGGGTGTACAAGCGGGGGAATCCCTACCTCGCAGAGGCGGCCCAGCGCAACAGCCGGCTTCCGTCAGGGCATCCCGAAGCGTTTCTGGAGGCGTTTGCGAACATCTACGTGAATGCGGCGCACGCCATCGAGGCGCACCGCACCGGAGTGGAGGCGGACGACATCACCATGGACTTTCCTACGGTACAGGACGGGGCGATAGGCGTGCATTTCATTCACAAGGCGATAGAGAGCGGCAAGAAGCGGGCCTGGGTGGATGCTTCGTATGAGGCGGTGTAGGGGGGAAGGGCCTTAGGGGGTTTCATGCGCCTGCCGGTTCCTGTATAACGGTTTCTGTTCTTTGCAATTCACCTTCCAAAATATCTAACTTGACCTCTGCGTCATGATATATCCTCAACCCGATAAAAAGAGCAACGATTGTCAGAACAAGTAATGCAAGTCTTATCGGTTGTTTGCCGGACGCTTTTTCCAGCTTGGTGAAAATATAAGTAGAAAAAGAAGTGAAAAGAAATATGATCAATGCCCCGGCCAATGCCTGAAAAGTGATAAAAGGCGCCGGGGATAGATTCCATATAACATACAGACTTGTAAGTATTGATATTGCAATGCAGACCTGCCACAACCTGACACGGTATTTTCTGGATATGTAGATTTCCTTGCTCATAGCGGAACGTCTCTTTTATCGGCGAACGGCTGTCATTCATAGAATACGTTGTTGGGTGTTCGGTTGTCAAGGCCCTGGCGGAGGCGCTCCTCGTAAAAGTGGCAAGGTAGGAGCCGATCCGCTTCCTCGCCTCCTGTACTGTCTTGTGCGCACCAGTCTCTTCCGTAATTGGACGCACGGAAATTTATCCCCCTACTCCCGCCCCTCAAACAAAACATATGCGGAGAAGGCGCGTCGCTCCGCAGGCGATTCCTCCTCGAAATTCCTGATAGCGTTTTCCGCTTCGTTAATCCTCTGGATCGCTTCCGATTTTCTAAATCCGGCGTCCGGAATGTAATCCGCATGGTGGCGCTGTTCCTGCATGCGGGCGAACGTTTCGGCAAATTCACGGATGGGTTCAGAAAATTGGCTGAGGTTTTGTTCGTCCCGGCATCTCGCTTTAGCGGAGCGGTGATTCAGCGACCGATAGATCAATATCCAGGCATCCGACCCGCGACCTGCATGAAGACCGCCTATGAGCGTATCCGCGCAGGGGCCAGCAAGGCGACCGCCGACTACCTGCGCTACTTCAACGAATACCGCCCCCGCCAGGGCCTTGACAACCGAACTCCCGACGGCGTATTCTACGAGCGAAAGCCGCTGACCGACGCGGCGCACATCCGCATCTTTTGCCCCCCTTATGCCCCTCTGCCGCTTTTTCGCCGCCTGCATGCTGCCGTGCTTGCTGTTCGCCTGGCCGCCGCCAGCCGGGGCGCAAGTGCAATCCCCACAGGAATTTCTTGGCTATGCGCCGGGCGAGCGCTTTACGCCGCACCACCGGGTGGTCGCCTATTTCGAGCATGTGGCGGCGGAAACGGACCATGTTACGCTCACCCGGTACGGCGCGACCAACGAAGGGCGGCCGCTTGTCTACGCCGTGACGAGCTCGCCGGACAACATGCGCCGACTGGAAGACATCCGGTCCAACAACCTGCGCCTGCACGAATTGGACGAAACGGATGCGCCCGCCATTGTCTGGCTAAGCTACAACGTGCATGGCAACGAAGCCGCAAGCACCGAGGCGGCCATGGCCACGTTGTATGCGCTTACGGGCGAAGACGCGCAGGCGTGGCTGCGCGAAACGGTCGTCGTACTCGACCCGTGCGTCAATCCCGACGGCCGCGATCGCTACGTACACTTCTTTAATCGCACCATCGGGAAACAGGCCGATGTCCACCCCGATGCGCGCGAGCACGCGGAGCCGTGGCCGGGCGGCCGCACCAACCACTACTATTTCGACCTTAACCGCGATTGGGCATGGGGCACGCAGCTCGAAACGCGCCAGCGCCTGCGCCACTACAACCGGTGGATGCCCCACATCCATGTGGACTTTCACGAACAGGGCGTGGATCAGCCCTATTACTTTGCGCCGGCCGCCGAACCGTACCATGCCGCCATTACATCCTGGCAACGCGAACTGCAACAACTCATCGGCGACAACCATGCACGGTATTTCGACCGGCACGGCTGGTTGTTCTTCACCCGGCAGATTTACGACCTCTTTTACCCCGGTTACGGGGATACGTGGCCCATGTTCAACGGCGCCATCGGCATGACCTACGAGCAGGGAGGCTCGGGCCGCGCCGGACTGGGGATCGTGACCGCCGAGGGCGACACGCTCACGCTGAGAGACCGCCTTGAGCACCACAGGGTGACCGGCCTGTCCACCATTGAGGTTGCCGCTGCGCACCGCGCGCGCATCGTTTCGGAGTTCAAGACCTATTTCCGGGAAAGCAGGGAACAGCCTCCCGGACGCTATCGAACCTTTCTCGTCAAGCCTGACGAGAACCCCGACAGGCTCGGTGCGCTGAAGCGGCATCTGGAGCTCCAGGGCATTACGTTTGGCCATGCCGCTGTCGCCCGCGCGGCAGACGGCTTCTCCTACCGGACAGGACAGAAAGGACCCGTACAGATCGCCCCCGGCGACATGGTGGTAAGCACTGCGCAGCCCAAAGGCGTGCTCGCCAGTATCCTTTTCGAGCCCGAAGCCGCGCTTGACGACTCGCTCAGCTACGACATCACCGCATGGGCGCTCCCCTACGTATACGGCGTCGACGCCTACGCTCTTGCCGTGGATGTACCATCCGAAGAGATGGCGCCTGCGCCTGCGTCTGCGCCGGTCGATTCCCTGACCCGCCCGGCAGCCTATCTGGCGGAGTGGAAAAGCTTCGAGGACGCACAGCTTCTCGCCGGACTCCTGCAGACCGGGGTCCGCGTGCGCTTCACGGAAGAGCCCTTTACAACCGGCGGGCGAACGTACGCGGCGGGCGCCCTCATTCTTACGCGCGCCGGCAACGAGCATCTCGGCGAAGACTTCGACCGCATCGTTCGGGAGACGGCCTCTGCACTCGATCAACCGCTTCAGGCCGTCAGCACGACGCAGGTTTCCCGCGGCGCGGACTTCGGTTCCTCGGACGTACCGTTTCTGAAGAAACCCCGCGTCGCCATCGTTGCCGGGGACGCCGTGAACTCCTATGGCCTGGGAGAATTGTGGCACTGGTTCGATGCGCTTCTTGGCTATCCGGCAACCCTTGTCGAGGCCGACGCCTTCGGACGCCTCCACTTGTACAACTTCGATGTCATCGTGTTACCCCATGGAACGTACTCCGGCATGCTTGAGGAGGAGCGCTTGAAGGAGGTTCGGGCATGGATCGAGGATGGCGGCCGGCTGATTGCCCTCGAAGGCGCAGCTCGCTTCCTGGCGGGCAAGGACGGCTTTGCTTTAAGGAAGAAGGAGGAGAAGGAGGAGGAAGCTGCCGGGAAAGACGACAAGGACGCGGCAAAGAAGGATTCCACTCAGGAGATTCGCATCTATGGGGAGCGTGATCGGCAGGCCGTTTCCGAGCGTGTAACAGGCGCAATCTTTAAAGTCCATCTCGACAATACGCATCCGTTGGCCTTCGGCTATAGAGACGCCTACTTTACGCTAAAGCGCGACAACACCGCGTTCGCCTACCTCAAGGACGCATGGAATGTCGGTACGCTGCGCGCGGACGCCCGCGTCAGCGGGTTCGCCGGCGCCAAAACGCTGGAACCGCTCGAGCATTCCCTGGTGTTCGGCGTCGAGACAATCGGGCGCGGCGAAGTGGTGTATCTCCTCGACAATCCTGTCTTCCGGGGTTTCTGGTACGATGGCCGACTGCTGCTCGCCAATGCCGTCTTTCTGGTTGGGCAGCGAACGCCCGCCAGATTCTGATTACGTACACCCGCGACCTGCCTGAAGAGCGCCTGTGAGCGCATCCGCGCAGGGATATGCAATTTAATGGAACAGGGCGTAATACGCCGTACTGACAGGGCGTTTTTCGAGGCCATGTACCAGGCCCGACGCCTGTTATCGGGGTTTGCTTGATCCATCAACCCGGAACAGTGATTCCATAAAAAGTACACTCAAAGTACACCAATACGTATCTTCCGGTCTTCCAATTCTTTTCAGATTCTCCCATATCAGTTCCTGTGATAAAGGATATGATAAAGGATTTGATAAGGGATGTGATAAAGGATGTGGAAACCGACATGGCTACAGTTCTCATAACATCCGGCGCCCACGAAACCAATGGGACGTGTATACAAAAATGCCGGAGGAAGCTGGTTTTTGAGCGGCGCTATAGCCGGGCGCATGGCGTGTTTGCTTGCCGCCGCGTTGCTGGCATGTGCATCTACGGCGCACGGTCAGGTCATCGAGGAGGATGGGTTTCCTGTGAAGGAGGGCGGCGCTTGGGGCGAGTCGTTTTCCTTGTCTTGCCCGCCTCGCCTTTATGCTCCAGCAGGCGAATCCGTTGCGATTTCGTGTAGTGCGACAGGCGTACCCGAGGAGGGCGTTCGCTATGAGTGGGAGGCGGTTCCAGGCGATGGGCTTCGTCTTCTGAGCGATGCGCAGGCGTTGGCTCCCCTCTTCGCCGCTTCCTTGTCAGGAGGCGCGGAATACGCATACCGATTAACAGTGACAGGACCGGGTGTGTATGCCACCGCCTCGGTGACGGTCACGGTGGAGGGCGTTTCGGTGGAATCGGTCAGAGGCCCCGTTGTGCAGGAGGAATGCGATCCTTTTACGATACCCGACGAACTCGGCAAGGGCTGCGTGCAGTGGGAGGGAGCGCCGGATCCTTTCGGGTTCGGTTCGGAAGAGGAAGGGGGCTTTCTTTTGCCGGAAGCGCCCGGCGTGCCTGATCGGCCCGGCGGGTTCGATAGCCGGACGCCTCCTCGTCTGGAGTGTCCTGTGGCGGTGTTTCTGGAGGAATTGGAGACGGGACAGGTCGAGTGTCAAGCGTGGGACGCCTCGGGGGAGGAATATCTGGAGTATTCGTGGGAGCCTGTGGGCAGTACGACGCGGGACTATCTGGATAATCCGCGGCTGCTTCCTGAAAACAGTCCGACCCCATTGGTGATTGCTCCGGAGACGCCGTCGTACGAAACGCTGGAGTCGTTCCGTTCGGGGGATCGGACGTTTCGTTACCGGTACCGATTGACGGCCATCTCCCGCGCGACGGGCCTTTCGTCGTTTTCTGAGGTGGAGGTGTATGTATCGAGCAGTCGTCCGAGCGTGTATTGTCCGCTGGAGATTGTGGCGGAAGAGGGCGAGACGGTTTCGCTTGACTGCGAGGGCGTGGATCCGCTGTCGTTTCGCATGGACTACGACGAGGACGAAGCGTCGGTACTATGGGAGTGGGAGGGGCTATGGGGAACGAGCACGGCGTTTCTTGAAGCGACGGAGTTGTCGTCTCCCTTGTTTACGGCGCCTCCGGGGAGTGCAGGGAAGGAGTACCATTACATCGCGAGCATGACGACATCGGCTTCGGGCGTGCCGCACACGGCAAGGCGAAGAGTGACGATCAGGGTTGTCGAAGGCGGGGAGGGTGCGCAAATCGCCGAGAATGCTTCAGTGCCGACCCGCACGGGGAGTGCCACTGCCATCACCTGCAATGATTCCGAGGTATACGAGGCTACGGCTGATTTTACGCTGGATTGTTCGGTGACGGATGAGCCTTCAGACGCTACGTACGCGTGGACGGCTCGGGGCAGTACGACGCACACGAACGACTTGAGCAGTACAACTATTCTGACCCCGACGTTTTCTGTGCCGACTGATATTAATGAGTCGGGTGATGCAGATAAGGACTACGAATACACTGTGACAATGTCCGCCACAGGTATCGACAATATCTCCGAAGACGTAACCGTGACGGTGCTGGAGAAGCCGGATATCCTGATAGGTTATCAAAATCAAGCTGGGCCAACCACCACGAGCAGACATGAAGGCGCCTCGCCTATACAGCTACCTTTTAATGTTTCTGGTCTGTCAGGCGCTCCGGGCCCCAATCCTGTTTACACGTCTGTATGGAGTACGCTCGGCGACACGCCGGACGAGGCTCTCGCGTTCCTGAACCCTGTCCGGACGACCGTATGGCAGCGAACGTTTTTTACTGCTCCTGACAGGATATACGCGGACGTAGAATACAGATACAGGCTCACGGTGTCGGCTGCTAATGCCGACCCTGCTACGGATGGGTTTTACGTAACCGTACTGAACAATGAAGCAAACGATAACGACATAACGGTCACATGCGAAGACAGCCCGTATGAGGTGGACGAAGGGGATGCCGATTTTGATTTTGATTGTTCCGCATCCGGTCCGCCAGAGGACAATTCGGACTATACATGGTCCTGGTCACCCACTACCAACCTGACGGATCACAATACAGCTACACCCACATTCGCTGTGCCGGACGATGTGAATCAGGATACGACCTATACATATACGGTAACGGCTACGGCGGACGGTCTGGATGACGGGACCGCGACGGTGACGGTGACGGTGAGGAATACGGACTCGACGGATCCTTCGCTCACCTGCACAGATAGCGAGATATACGAGGGTACGGCCGATTTTATGCTCAACTGTACGGTGGAGAACGAGCCTCCGGGGGCTGCGTATTCGTGGACGCACTGGGGAAGCACGACGGATACGAGTCTTTTGACATCCGGTACGAACACGCTCACCCCGACGTTTTCCGTGCCGGACGATGTAGATGCAGACACGGACTACGACTACCTGGTAAGGTTGTCGGTTGGCGGAGTTGAGCAGGCGACCGATGACGTCAGGGTGACGGTAAAAGATCGTCCGGATATAACGGTCAGGTGCGGAGATCGAGGGGAAGGATTCTACTTCATTTTCATTAACGAAGGTGATGGCGACGAGAGACTGTCGTGCACGGCGTCCGGTGCGCCGGGGGACGATCCGGACTATACGTGGTCCTGGTCACCGACCGACGGCCTGACCGATCACGATACGGCTACGCCCACGTTCGACGTGCCGGACGATGTAGATCAGGATACGACCTGGACGTACACGGTAACAGCGAGCGCGGCGAATGCAAACGACGGCGCTGCCGAGGTTATAGTGAGAGTGCGGGATACGGATCCTTTGCTCACATGTACGGATAGCGAGGTGTACGAGGGTACGGCCGACTTTACGCTCAACTGTTCGGTGAAAAACGAGCCGTCTGGCGCTTCGTACGTGTGGACGACTCGGGGCAGTCCCGGAAATACGGACGATCTGAGCAATACGACTATCCTTGCGCCGACGTTCGATGTGCCGGACAATATAGATGCGGATACGGACTACGAATACACGGTGACGATGTCGGCTCCGGGTGTTGACGACATTACGAAAGATGTCACGGTGACCGTCAGGAAGCAGTCTGATATAACGGTCACGTGCATAGACAATTCCTACGAAGTGGACGAGGGTGTCGCCGATTTTAATTTTGATTGTTCAGCATCCGGCGCACCGGACGGCGTCGTATATCGTTGGGACTGGTCTCCAACTACTCGCCTTACGAATCTTCACTACAAGCCTGGGCCGTATGACGAAAGGATGACGCCCATATTCGACGTCCCTGCCGATGTACCGCAAGACACGACGTATACCTACACGGCGACGGTGAGGGCGAGAGGAAATGCATACCACGGTACTGCCGAGGTTACGGTGACGGTGCGCGACACGGATACGCCGGATCCTTCGCTCACCTGCACAGGTAGCGAGGTATACGAGGCTACAGCTGATTTTCCGCTCAACTGTTCGGTGACGAACGAGCCGACAGGCGCTACATACGCATGGGCGGCCCGCGGCAGTACGTCGGGTACGAGTCTATTGAGCAGCACGACTATCCTTGCGCCGACGTTCGATGTGCCGGATGATATACCAGGGGTTCACACGGATGATTACAAGCAGATATACACATATACGGTGACGATGTCGGCTTCGGACGGCAATAGTGCAATCGGCATTGTTCACAATGTTGCCGTGACGGTTCTGGAGAAGCCGAATATCCGTTGTGGTGATCAAGTCCAACTTGCAACACTATTCACCCGGGATGAAGGCGCCCCGGATTTTCAATTAAACAGTTGTCCGGCCGGGTGGACACGTGCGCCGGGCGCCAATCCCGTTTACACGTACGCATGGACGACCAGGGGCAGTACGGCGAACACAGATCTGCTTGGCGCAACGGACATAGAATCTCCGACGTTTTATGTACCTGATGAAGTGGACGAGAACGAGGGGTACACGTATACACTGACAGTGAGTGCAGAGAACGCGGATGATATGTCGGTGGGGGTTTCGGTAGTAGTGCGCGACACGGATTTGACGGATCCTGTTATCACCTGCAATGATGCCGAAGTATACGAGGGTACGGCCGGTTTTACGCTGGACTGTTCGGTGACAGATGAGCCGCCGGGCGCTACGTACGCATGGACGGCCCGCGGCAGCACGTCGGATACGGACGACCTTGGCAGCACGACGATTCTTAAGCCGACGTTCGATGTGCCCGACAATGTAGATGCGGACACGGACTACGAATACACGCTGACATTGTCGGCTTCGGGTATCAATGATGTAACGGAAGATGTCACGGTAACCGTGCTGAACAAGCTTCCGCTGACGCTGATATGTGCGCCTGTCGCTCCGGTGTACGAAGGCGCGGAAGATTTCGATCTGGACTGCGTGGCTTCGGGGGCTCCTTCGGGTTCTACGTACGACTACGTCTGGACAGCCCGGGGGAGTACCGTGGTCCCGGGCCAGTTGAGCAGTGCGACGATTGAGAAGCCGACGTTCGACGTGCCGGAGGAGATGGACAGCGACCAGACGTACGAATATACGCTGACGGTAAGCGCCGACAATGCGGAGTCTGCCACAGAGGATGTTACCGTGACGGTGCTGAACAAGAAGGCGCTGGAGGTTACGTGTGCAACGCCTTCTCCGGTGTATGAGGAGTCGGAGGACTTCGCTTTCGACTGCGTGGCTTCAGGCGCTCCTGCGGGCTCCGAGTACGCATACGTCTGGACGGCACGGGGAGGTACGACAAACACGGACCTTCTCGTCAGCGGCACGGATGGTCCCACCCCGACGTTCGACGTGCCGGAGCAATTGGACAGCGACGAAACGTACGAGTACCTGCTGACCGTCTCGGCAGAGAATGCGGAAGACGGAACTGCAAAGGTAACGGTGAAGGTGCTCAACTTTGGCTCCATTGCACTCCTTTGCGCATCGTCTCCTCTCGTGTACGAAGGCTCGGAAGATTTTGCGTTGGACTGCTCGATTTTGGGGGATACGGGGGGCGCCGATTATACGTACGAGTGGACGGCCAGGGATGAGACGGAAAACACAGACCTTTTGAGCGCCACGAATATATCTTCTCCAACGTTCTACGTGCCGGACGAGGTAGACGAGACGACGACGTACGAGTATTGGCTTACGGCGCGTGCGGCGAATGTGGAGGATGCAACGGCAGCGATAACGGTGACAGTGCTTAACCGTGGCGCGCTGGATGTTGCGTGCGCACCCCCTCCATTGGTGTATGAAGGCTCGGAGGATTTCGCTCTGGATTGCTCGGCTTCGGGCGGTCCAGCGGGCTCCGACTACGCATACGTCTGGACGGTACGGGGCGACACGCAGGATACGTCGCTGCTCAGTGCAACGGACATAGAGTCCCCCACCTTTTACGTACCGGCTACTATAGAAGTTACAGCGACGTACGAATACCTGTTGACGGTCAGCGCGGAGAATGCGGAAGACGGTTTGGCAGCGGTAACGGTGACAGTGCTTAACCAGGGTAGGCTGCGCGTCGTATGTGCAGATCCGCCTTCGATCTATGAGGGCTCGGATGACATTGCGTTCGACTGCGAGGCTTCGGGCGGTCCAGCGGGCTCCGAATACACGTATGCATGGACGGCTCAGGGCAGTACAGCGAACACGGACCTCTTGAGCGCCGTGGACATTTCTTCGCCGACCTTCCATGTGCCGGATGAAGTGGACGAGACGAAGACGTACGAGTACCTGTTGACGGTCAGCGCGGAGAATGCGGAGGACGGTTTGGCAGCGGTAACGGTGACAGTGCTTGACAAGCCTGCGCTTGCCGTCGAGTGTACGGATCTCGGTTCGGTGTACGAAGGATCGGATGACATTCAGTTCGACTGCACGGCATCGTACGGAGGAATCAACCCTATTACGCCTTCATTTGCGTGGAGCGGCAGCAGGCTTGACCTTCTGAGCGATTCGAGACTGCTCGATCCCACCTTCTACGTACCGGATCAGGTGGAGAGTAACGAGACCTACGAATACACACTGACGGCAAGCGCTGACAATGCGGAAGACGCGACAGCCAATGTGACGGTAACCGTGCTGAACAAGCCGTCGCTCGCACTGGTATGTACGCCCCCAGCTCCGGTGTACGAAGGTGCGGAAGACTTCGCTCTGGATTGCTCGGCTTCGGGCGCACCTGCGGGTTCAGACTACACGTACGCCTGGACTGCCCAGGGCGATACGGAAAACACGTTGCAATTGAGCGCAACGGACATTCCTTCGCCGATCTTCTACGTACCGGACGCAGTGGATGAGACAACGGACTACGAGTACCTTCTGACGGTGAGCGCGGAGAATGCGGAAGACGGTTCGGCAGCGGTAACGGTAACAGTGCTTGACAGGGCGCCGCTTGTTCTGGACGACGCGATAGCCGGTCGGGTATACATCTTTACGGTAGGCGAGATCATCGAAGATATCCTTCTTCCTCAGGCCACGGGCGGCTTATCTCCGTATACCTACACGCTCGAGCCGGTGCTGCCCCGCGGCTTACGCCTTAAAGTCGATGGCGATACGAAGCGCACGATCTCCGGCACGCCTTTGGTGGTACGTCCCCGGACCAAGTATACCTGGCAGGTCACCGATGCCAACGCCGAGACAGCGCAGATTGCATTTTTCATAGAGGTGGCGCCTGCCGCCGATACCACTTCTCCTCCGGTGGCTGAGTCTTCACCGGAGTTGCCGGAGCCGTCGGCGCTTGGCGTAACGGTAAGCGCCTCGCCCTTGCATTTCGGGGTGCAGTCGGCGGACACCGAGGTATCGCTTGATCCGATGACGGACCTGATATCGACCTACGTATCGGGACCGTACCATGCAGGTCGCATGACGCTTGCGCCGGGGGGAAGCGAAGCGACAGGCGAGAACGGGGAGATGGACCTGTCCATCGAACTGGCCTCCCCGGTTGTTCTAAAACGTGCAGACGCTATCGAGGCGTCTTCGCTCGTTCTTTCGCCCAACTGGTCGTATGCAGCGTCTTGCGAGCAGCTGTCCTCTCAGGCGGTCGGAGGCTTGTATACGGAGGTGACGCTTTCGGAGGACGCCTGCCGCCTTCTTCGCTTCGGAGGCGAGCTGGATCTTACGGACGCACCATCGGGGCAGTATACAGGAAACCTGGACATCGTTCTTCGTTCGGGCGAGAGCGAGGAGACATTCGCGGTGGAGGTCACAGTAACAGTCGTTCCTGCGCGGCGGATGATCACGATAGGCCCGGGCGGGGTGCGTTTCAGCACATCGCGTGAGGCGCCTGCGGGCTTGACCGAGGAGCAGAACCTGAGCATCTATCCCAGTGTTGCGTTCTTGACGGAAGAGAACCCTCACGGGGTGTTCGAGCTGTCGAATCCGTCGCTTATTCCGCTGGAGGTATCCGTGTCGGCTCGTTTCGGGTATACGGAGGCGACGGAGACGGGCCGCGAGGCAGTGGTTGAGGACACCCTGGGCTCTCGCCTGGACGATTTGTCCGAGGTGGTAGACATACATCCGGGCGTGCTGGTGCTGATGCCCGGCGATAAGGGTCTCATCCGGTATGGAGTGAAGGAAGGGGCGCTTGCGGCTATGACGGAGAAGGGCTACGCGGCGTTTTTCGATGTGGTGTCCGAGCCTCGTCTGTATGTTCGCACGGATCAAATGGCCGAGGAGATTTCCGATGATCGGACCGCTCGCGTGACGATGCGCGTTCCTGGGGTGTACGTACCTGGAGAAGGGGCCTCTCAGCTACATGCTACGCTATTGTCGATATCGTTTGTGGGCTCGATGTCGGCGACGTTCTTGCTGGAGACAACGGATCATCCGTTTGTGGGCGAGGTGGTGGCATATGACGGGGACGGTCGTGAGTTAGGCCGCCGCGAGACGCTGGTGTACACGCGCAGCCGCGTACGCGTGCCTCTGGATCGTATACCGGAAGAAGGGACCGTGTTTTTGCGGTTTGCTCCAAGGGGATCGGGCCGGGCGCCTTTGCCGACATCGGTTGAGTGGAATACGTCGCCCAGAGACATAGGCGATGCCGGGAAAGAAGGCCGCACAATGCCCCCGGCAACGCTTGTCCGGAAACCGTAAGAGCTGCTCAGGCGTGTGTGCTGTCGTCTTACAAACCTTGTTACAATCGGACCGAAATTGGACTTGCCAATTCCCCCGTCCGGATGCGCTTCTTCATCGGCTCCACCCCGACCCCGAAGAAAAGCCGGGCGGCCATGGAAGAAGGGGAGGCGAAAAGAGAAAAATCTCTCTTTTGAGTAAAAAAGGCGCCTTTTTTGTATAGAAAAAGGAGAGAAAAGGTATAAAAAAGGCGCTTTTTCGGTTTTTGCGGTTAGACATGCTCCGCAAAATCCACCCTACCCGATCCCGAAAATCTCCCGCGCCGTGCGGCTCGTCACCTCGGCGACTTCTTCCAGCGACACCCCTTTCTCCAAAGCCAATCGCTCCGCCACAAGGCGTACGTACGCAGGCTCGTTTCGCTTGCCCCGGTGCGGTGCGGGGGCAAGCCAGGGCGCATCGGTTTCGAGCACGATCCGGTCGAGCGGAATGCTGCGCACGCATTCGGCCAGCCCGGCGTTTTTGAAGGTTACGATACCCCCGATACCTACGACAAAACCCGCCCGTGCGATGCGCGCCGCCTCTTCGGGCGTGCCCGTGAAGCAGTGAAACACGCCCCGCCGTCCGGCCATCTCCTTCGAATCCCCCCATTCCTCTTCGACAATCCGGATCAGATCGTCGAAGGCTTCCCGGTTGTGAAAGACGATGGGCAGTTTCCGGTCCATCGCCAGCCGGATATGCAGCCGCAGAAATTCCTGCTGCCGGTCGTCGAAGGAGCGGTCCCAATAGTAATCGAGACCGGATTCGCCTACCGCCACCACGTTCGGATCGTCGCATAACGCCGCCACCGCATCGAAATCCGTTGTCGCGGCCTCTTTCGTTTCCGTCGGATGCAGGGCGGCCATGGCGTACAGGCCGTCGAAGCGCTCGCACAATCCGAGGGCGCGGTGGATGGACGGCACGTCGATGGCGGGCAGCAGTATCCGCGTTACGCCAGCCTCGCGGGCCCGGTCGACAGCGGCTTCCAGATCGTCCTCGAACTTGTCGAGATACAGGTGTGCATGCGTATCGATGAGCATGGCCAGGGCCGAAAGAATGAGCGCGTCAACGTGCGTTTGCGAACGACGCCCGCTGCTCCGGGATCCCCAGGCAGCCGCCACGCGCCCAATCTCTCTCCCGGGATCGGGTTGTTTTGTAAAGGTCGCCGGCCTGCGGACCGGTCTCCGGCCATGCCGGATAATCGCGGAGAGCGTTTTTCTCTCGGAACCAATCGGCCTCGTTTTCATTGACCCAGATGGTCCTTTACCCTGAAAAGAGGACGAGGCAAACTCCGACCGGTCGGGCGCGTGTTGGAAGTATCTCGGGACACGTTGGCAATCTCATGACCTCTCTGTTGCGCTCTATCCTGCCGTACAAGGCAGCCGTCCTGCTTCTGGCGTACGCCCTGCCGTCCGAGGCCCAGGACGTACGGATACGCCTGCTCGACAAGCAGGCGCCTGCAAGCATTGCGCTCTCTGCATACGAAGGCGTCGTGCGGCTTCACGCCGGGGAGTATACCGACGCCCTTCTGGAGATGGAGAACGGGCAGACCGTGCTGATCTCCCCGTACGGAGTTTCGAACGAACTCCGGGTATCGTCGGGCGCCCTCACCCTGTACGCGGAGTCTCTTCGCGCCGAACCGGCGGACGGCGCCTCTTTCGGCATCGAAATACAGGACGACGAGGCCGAGCAGGCTTCCAGACGATACACAGGGAATCTGCTTATCTGGCAGGATCGGGACGACCGGAGCCTGGAACTGATCAACGCCGTTCCGCTCGAAGCCTACGTAGCCTCCGTCGTATCCACGGAATACGGCCTCGACGACCTGGAAGGATCGAAGGCCATGGCCGTGCTGGCCCGCACCTACGTGCTGAGTGCGCCGGGCAAATACGGACCGGACTACGACCTCGTGGACGACACCCGCTCCCAGGTGTACCGGGGAGCGGACGCGATTCTTCCTCTGGCTCTCGAAGCGGCCCGCAGTACGGAAGGGGAGGTGCTGACCTGGCGCGGGAAGCCCATCCAGGCCGTCTACCATTCCTCCAGCGGCGGCCACACCGCCGACAACGAATCCGTATGGTCAAGTTCGCCGGTTTCCTATCTGCGGGGCAAACCCGATCCGTACGGCAAACAGTCGCCCCATGCCGAATGGGTGTCCCGCGTTCCGCGCCCGAAACTGCTCGCTGAACTGGGCAAAAAATTCGGCGGGGAAGTCGCCGGATTTCTGCTGGACGAGCGCAGTTCGGACGGCCGGGTCGCCTCGGTTTCCCTGCTCATGCAGAACGGGCAGCGGCGCTCCGTCACAGGAAACGAGTTCCGCCTTGTCGTCATCTGGCATTTCGGGCCGCGGTCGCTCCGCAGCATGCGGTTCGACGCCGAGCGGCGAGGCAACGAATACGTCTTTACCGGACAGGGATACGGCCACGGCGTGGGCTTGAGTCAGTGGGGCGCGCACGATATGGCGAAGCGCGGCATGTCCTATCAGGAGATTCTGGATTTCTACTATACCGGCACGACGCTATCCCGTCTCGACGAAACGGATGGGGCGGCGGCGAGCCGGACTCCCTCCGGCACGATTGTCGGGCAGGCGCCTGCCGAAACTTCTTCGGAAGAGGAAGTCCCGGAGCCTTCCGTCGAGACCGCCGCGGCAGAGGAAACCCCGGAAAACGTCCGGCCCCGGCCGCAACCCCGCAGGGTCGGCTGGTAGCCCCCGAATCGGACGCCGGTAGTATCCCGTTTCCGTACGGGAGATTTTTCGATTCCGGCGTTGCGAAGAGCCTTGCGAAGATTCGATGAAGGCGGCGCCGGGTTCGGGCGTTTTTCTTTTCTTGGGATACAACCGCGTTATCGGCAGGTTTTTATCCTTCCGCGACGTCCGTAGACCGCAACGAATATCGACTGAAAACACCTTATCGCATCATGGCACGACCGGTTACTTTATTTACGGGACAATGGGCCGACATGCCCCTGGAAACGCTCGCGGAGAAGGCTTCCGAATGGGGCTACGACGGCCTCGAACTGGCCTGTTGGGGAGATCATTTCGAGGTAGGCAAGGCATTGTCGGACGACGGCTATTGCCAGGGCCGGCACGATCTGCTTGCGAAATACGGGCTGAAAGTCTGGGCGATCAGCAATCATCTGGTCGGTCAGGCGGTGTGCGATCTCATCGACGAGCGCCACGAGGCCATTTTGCCCCCGCATGTCTGGGGGGACGGCGAGCCGGAGGGCGTGCGCACCCGCGCCGCAGAGGAACTTGCGAATACGGCCCGCGCCGCCGCCAGGCTGGGCGTGCCGGTCGTGAACGGCTTTACCGGAAGCTCCATCTGGCATCTGCTCTATTCCTTTCCGCCCAACAAGCCGGGCATGATCGACCAGGGATATGAGGATTTCGCAAACCGGTTCAATCCGATTCTGGACGTTTTCGACGAGGAAGGTATCCGGTTCGCGCTGGAGGTGCATCCCACGGAGATCGCCTTCGATATCGCCAGCGCCCGGCGAGCGCTCGACGCATTGGGCAACCGGGAAGCCTTCGGGTTCAACTACGACCCCAGCCACCTCGGGTACCAGGGCGTGGATTATGTCCGTTTCATCGACGCGTTCCCGGATCGCATCTACCATGCGCATATCAAGGACGTGTGGTGGTCGGAGACGCCCACCGCAGGCGGCGTGTTCGGGGGGCATCTCGACTTTGGGCATCCGGACCGGTACTGGGATTTCCGGTCGGTGGGGCGCGGAGCGATCAATTTCGAGGAAATCATCCGGGCGCTGAACCGGATCGGCTATCAGGGGCCGCTCAGCATCGAGTGGGAGGACAGCGGCATGGAAAGGGAGCAGGGCGCCGCCGAGGCGTGCGCTTTCACGAAGGATATCGACTTCGAACAACCCGGCGCAGCGTTCGACTCCGCGTTTTCCAAGGACGAACAGGCCTGATTCATGCGGCTCGCCAATGTGGTTGCCCTCCTGTTTTTCGTCGCCTGGGGGGCATTTCAGCACAACGACCCGGACGCGCTGGCCTGGGCAGGGGTGTACGGGGCAGCCGCCATTCATTGCGCGCTCTTCGCACTGGGGCGATTTCCCCGGTCGCTTGCCATGGCCTATATGGCGCTATGCGTCGTCTGGGCGGCGATCCTGCTGGGAATTCTTGTAGCCTCCGGCGGAGGAGCGTTTTCGGAGACGGCCCGGGAAGCATACGGCCTGCTCATCTGCGCAGGCTGGGTGTTTGTGTTGTACAGGAGGGGGTAGGGGGGCATCTCACCGTTTCACGAGCGACCTTCCCGCGCTCCCTTTCTCCGCCCGTTGCAGCCGATCCATGATGGCTGCCCCGATTCCGGTCGGTTCCACGGTCTGGCAGTAGATGGTTTCCACGCCTGCCGCATCGCAGCGTCGCATGAAATCGAAGAGACGGTGTGCGTACGCTTCGGGGGTGGCGACCCGCTCCACGAGACGCCAGCGCTCGCCTGAGTCGCTCCCCGCATCTTCTCCGGGAGATTCCATCCCGATATATCCCGCTATTTCCCGGGGCGAAAGGGAGGGCGCCTTATCGACCAGTATAACACGGGCCGCCGGTGAGTAATGCCGGTGCCGTATGCCAGGACTGCGCGCCACGCCTCCCGGATCATCCCGAGGCCCTTGCATACCCGGAACCGCTTCGCGGAGCGCCTCCAGCGGTACGCCCCCGGACCTTAAGACGCGAGGAATATCCGTCGTACAGTCGATAACCGTCGATTCCAGCCCGACAACCGACGGTTCGCCCCGCAGTACGCAGGGAATCCGCCCGTCGAGGTCTTCCAGCACGGCCTGCCAGGTGGTAGGGCTTGGGCGCCCCGAACGATTGGCCGAGGGCGCCGCTATGGGGCAGGCGCAGGCCCGCAAAAGCGCCTGGGCTATTTCGTGCTCCGGCACGCGCACGGCGATCGTATCGAGGCCCGCAGTGACCACAGGAGGCACGTCCGGACGCTTGGGGAGCACCAGGGTCAGCGGTCCCGGAAAAAAGCGCTCTGCGAGGCGCTGGGCGGTCCTCGATGAGAAGTCGGCAACCCGGTCCGCGTCTCCGATGTCCGCAATATGCGCGATAAGCGGATTGTCCGCAGGCCGTCCCTTGGCCTCGAATATCTTCCGGACCGCCGCAGCGTCGAAAGCGTCCGCCCCCAGCCCGTATACCGTTTCGGTGGGGAACGCGGCGGTTTCGCCGGACAGAATGAACGAGGCGGCCTCTTCGGGGAAATCTGTAACGATGGTCTTCATGGGGAAGACATACGAATCCACCTACTTATGATTCGTCCCCGGCGACTCCTCTTCCTCCTCGTCGATCACTTCGAAATCGGCGTCCACGGAGCCGTCTCCCGCCGCTTCCTCCTGGCCTGCACCTGCCCCGGCGCCTGCGCCCGCTTCCTCCTGTGCGGCGGCCGCCTGCTGCGCCTTGTACATGTCCTCTGCGGCTTCGCCCCAGGCCTGGTTGAGCTGCTCCAGCGCCGAATCCAGATCGGGGGACTCGTCGTTCTTGCGGACCTCTTTGAGCCGTTCGAGCGCCGCCTCGACCTTCGCCTTCTTTTCGTCGGGAATCTTGTCCCCGTACTCCTTTATGTTTTTCTCTGTGGAGTACACGAGCGAATCGGCCTGATTTCGTTTCTCGACCTGTGCGCGCTTCTTCTCGTCCTCCTCGGCGTGCGTTTTCGCATCCTCGCGCATTTTCTCGATTTCCTGATCGGAGAGTCCGCTGGAAGCCTCGATGCGGATGTTCTGCTTTTTGCCGGTGGCGTTGTCCTTGGCGGTCACGTCAAGGATGCCGTTCGCGTCGATATCGAAGGCGACCTCGATCTGCGGGACGCCCCGCGGCGCCGGAGGAATGCCGTCCAGATGAAAGCGCCCGATCGTACGATTGGCGACGGCCATCTGGCGATCCCCCTGGAGCACATGTATTTCCACGGAGGTCTGGCTGTCCGAAGCCGTGGAGAAAATCTCGCTCTTCTTCGTGGGAATGGTCGTGTTGGCCTGGATGAGCGAAGTCATCACTCCCCCGAGCGTTTCGATGCCGAGATTGAGCGGCGTTACGTCGAGCAGCAGCACGTCGCTGACGTCCCCGGAAAGCACGCCCCCCTGGACGGCTGCTCCCACAGCCACCACCTCGTCCGGATTTACCGAACGGTTGGGCTTTTTGCCGAAGAAATCCTCGACCACCTCCTGGATTTTCGGAAGGCGCGTCGAGCCGCCGACAAGAATGACCTCGTCGATATCCTCCCTTGAAACCCCGGCGTCCTTGAGAGCTTTTTCCATGGGAGGGATGGTGCGCTCGACCAGATCGTCCACCAGTTTCTCGAACGCAGCCCGCGTGACGTCGAGCGTCAGGTGCTTCGGCCCGTCTTCGGTGGCGGTGATAAAGGGCAGGTTGATGTTCGTCTGCGTTTGCCCGGAGAGTTCGATCTTGGCCTTCTCCGCCGCCTCTTTCAGCCGTTGCAGGGCCATGCGGTCCTTGCGCAGGTCGATGCCTTCCTGCTTCTGGAATTCGTCGGCGATGTAGTCGATCAGCCGCTGGTCGAAATCGTCTCCCCCAAGATGCGTATCGCCGTAGGTGGCTTTCACCTCGAACACGCCGTCGCCCAGTTCCAGAATCGAGATGTCGTACGTGCCGCCGCCCAGATCGTATACGGCGACGAGTTCGTCCGTCTTTTCCTTTTTGTCGAGGCCGTAGGCCAGCGCCGCCGCCGTCGGCTCGTTGATGATGCGCCGCACATTCAGTCCGGCGATCTCGCCGGCTTCTTTCGTGGCCTTGCGTTGCGCGTCGTTGAAGTATGCGGGTACCGTAACGACCGCCTCGGTCACTTTTTCGCCAAGGTAGTCCTCGGCCGTCTGCTTCAGTTTCTGGAGAACCATCGCAGAGATTTCCTGCGGCGTATACACCCGGTCGCCTACCTTGACGCGGGCCGTATTGTTATCGCCCCGGGTCACTTCGTACGGAACGGTCTTGATCTCGCTTTCGACCTCGCCGTACTGGCGCCCGGTGAAGCGCTTGATCGAAGCGATCGTATTTTGCGGATTCGTAATCGCTTGCCGCTTGGCGGGCATGCCCACAAGCCGTTCGCCGTCCTTCTTGTAGGCGACGACCGACGGCGTGGTGCGCGCGCCTTCGGCGTTGGTGATCACGGCGGGCTCGCCGCCTTCCATTACGGAGACGACCGAATTCGTGGTTCCGAGGTCAATTCCAATAATCTTTCCCATAACGAGTATCTCGTACCTTGCAGGTCTTTATTTTAGGGTGGCGCAATTTGGTGTCCGCAGGACACTATCAAGAATTATGCCGGAGTTCGTTTTCCGCCATAATGACAGGTTTTACGGCGGACATTTCGTCGCCCGGCGGCGCTCCATACGCACTGTGATACGCATATGACCCGATACGGACAGCATCTTACGAACGATGGCGCGCGGCGCCGGCGGGACGGAAAATGAAACATCTTCCGAATGCGATTACGATCGTACGGATACTGATAACGCCGGTGGTGCTTATCCTGTTGTACGGCAATGCGTTACCGGGTATAGCTATTGCATTGGTTTTATTTTTGTTCGCGGCGGCCTCCGACTATCTGGACGGGAAGATCGCCCGGAAATTCGAAGTCCGGTCCGAGCTGGGACAGGCGCTCGATCCGCTTGCCGACAAGGTGCTGGTCCTGGGCGTCTTCGTGATGCTTTGCGTGATCGTTCCCGAGTTCGTACCGTGGTGGGGCGTGGCGCTTATCGGGTTGCGCGATATATCGGTAACCTGGATGCGCTCCCGGTCCCCGACATCCGGTGGCGGTGATGGCGGCGGGTTCACGCTGCCTGTCGCCAAGGGGAAAACGGCCGCCCAGATCGTATACCTGAGCGGGATACTGACGCTCCTGACGTTCGAGAAACTGGAAGGAGTTGCCGGCGCCTGGGCCAGGTGGACGCTCGATACGCCCATCCCGCTTGCAGCCTTTTTGCTGGTCGTTGCGTTTACGCTGTGGACCGGATGGATCTACCTGTTCAGAGAAAAGCGCGCCGGATAAGGGCGTGACGCCGCCCAAACCTGAATTTTTCCATGAAAACGAATACGAAAAAAGAAGCGGATCGCCTGCTTGCCCGGCAAGTGGCGGAACACCTGCTGGATGTGCAGGCCGTTCGCTTTGCTCCGGACGAGCCGTTTACGCTGGCGTCCGGTTTGTTGGCGCCGGTCTATTGCGACAACCGCCTGCTCCTGTCCAGTCCGGCGGCGCGACGCTCTGTACGGGACGGATTCGTCCGCGTATGGAAGGAGGAGGGGCTGGAAGCCGATGTAATCACGGGGACGGCCACCGCCGGCATTCCCCATGCGGCGTGGCTTGCGGATATTCTGGAAATGCCCATGGCGTATGCGCGGGCGCAATCGAAAGCGCACGGGCGCCAATGCCGCATAGAGGGAGGGGATATCGCAGGGCGCACGACGATCGTGGTGGAGGATGCGATTTCGACCGGCGGATCCTCCTGCGCCGTGGTGGAAACGCTGCGCGACGCCGGGGCCGAGGTGCGAGCGGTTTTCGCCATTTATTCTCATGGATTCGCCGCGGCGCGTCAGAACTTCGACAAGATAAGGGTCCCCCTGTATGTGCTGACCGGCCTGGACGTGCTGTTGGCGGCGGCCGAGGAGCGGGAAATGCTGTCCGGAGCGGCGGTCCGGGAGATTCTGGACTGGCGGGCCGACCCGAAAGACTGGTCGATCCGGCATGCATAAGCATACATAAGCATACATAAACGGTTCAGGGAGTATGCAGGCCACCGTGCTGACCATTGGCGACGAACTGCTTATCGGGCAGGTGCATGACACGAACGCCGCCTGGCTTGGCGAGCAGTTGACGCTGGCGGGCGCGATCGTGCGCCGCATGGTCACCGTCGGCGACGACGAGAAGGCCCTGCAATCCGAGCTCCGGCAGAGCCTGGCGGAAAGCGATCTGGTCGTTACGACGGGGGGGCTTGGGCCTACCGACGACGACAAAACGCGCGAGGCGGTCGCGGGTCTGTTCGGGGCCGAACTGGCGTTCCGGGAGAGCATTCTGGAAAATATCCGGGAACGGTTTGCGTTGCGGGGGCGGTCGATGCCGGAAAGCAACCGCTCTCAGGCCATGGTTCCTGAGGGCTTCGAGGTCTTGTCCAACCGGGAGGGGACTGCGCCGGGATTGTGGCGAGAAACCCAACATGGAGAAGCGGCAGGGAGCATGCTGGCCGTATTGCCCGGCGTGCCGTATGAGATGAAGCATCTCTTTACCGAGGAGGTCCTGCCGAGGGTGCGGCACCGGGGAGGATTGCGCGTTATCGTACACCGGACCCTCCGTACGGCAGGCATTGGAGAATCCAGTCTTCAGGAGGCTGCCGGCGATTTGTCCGGGATGCTTTCGGATACGCTCCGGCTTGCCTGGTTGCCCGGCCCCGGGGGGGTGCGCTTGCGCATGACGGCATTCGGCGGCAGCCGGGAAGAGGCCGACGGTCGCGTCGCGCACCTGGAAGCGCGTCTGCGGGAGCGGATCGGCGCGTATGTATATGGCGCGAACGACGAGACGCTCGAAGAAGTTGTGGGGCACATGCTCCGGGATCGCTCCCTGACCGTGGCGGTGGCGGAAAGCTGCACGGGGGGATACGTGGCGCATGCCCTTACGAATATCGCCGGATCGTCCGCATACATGGCGGGTGGGATAGTGGCCTATTCGAACCGGGTAAAGATGGATGTGCTCGGCGTATCGCCGGAGACGCTCCGCAAACATGGCGCCGTGAGCGAAGTGGTTGCGGTGCAGATGGCCGAAGGAGTGAGGCAGCGCCTCGGCGCGGACCTGGGCCTTTCGACGACAGGGGTAGCAGGACCCGCCGGGGGCACATCGGAAAAACCGGTGGGAACCGTGTGGATCGGATATGCCGATGCGGGCGGGGTCGCGGCGCACCGGTTACAGCTTGTGCGGGATCGCATGCTCAACAAGCAATTGACCGCTACGTTTTTGCTGGAAAGGGTGCGAAAAAATCTGCTTGCAGGGCGCCCATAATGGTTACGAATTGCGTATTGTATGTGTCTGTAGGGGGCAGCAGAAAATCCTGAATTGGAATCAACGACCTGCGTATGTATATTGTATATGTACATCGCACATATTCACATAAAAAACCGACGTCATCATGACCACGAACGACTCCGCGACAAACAGGGCCCTCGACCTGGCCGTGAAGCAAATCGAGAAGCAATACGGGAAAGGCGCGGTGATGCGCATGAGCGATGCGCCTGTCGCTCGCATCGAGTCGATTTCGACGGGATCGCTGGCGTTGGACGCTGCGCTCGGCGTGGGCGGCGTGCCTCGCGGACGCGTCATAGAGATTTACGGACCGGAGTCGTCGGGCAAGACGACGCTTGCCACGCATATTATCGCGGAGGCGCAGGCAACCGGCGGCATGTGCGCGTTCATCGACGCCGAGCATGCATTCGACATCAATTACGCGGAAAAACTCGGCGTAAAGGTGGACAGTATGCTGGTTTCGCAACCGGATACCGGGGAACAGGCGCTCAATATTTGCGAAATGCTCGTGCGTAGCGGGGGACTGGACGTCGTGGTGATCGACTCGGTGGCGGCGCTCGTTCCCCAGGCTGAGATCGAAGGGGAGATGAGCGACCAACAGGTGGGGCTTCAGGCGCGGCTGATGAGCAAGGCGCTCCGGAAACTGACCGGCACGATCAGCCGCACCCGGACCTCGCTCATTTTCATCAACCAGATTCGTGAAAAAATCGGGGTCATGTTCGGAAATCCGGAAACGACCTCCGGCGGGCGGGCGCTCAAGTTTTATTCGTCCGTGCGGATGGATATTCGTCGTATCGGGGCTATCAAGGAGGGCACGGAGGTGGTCGGTAATCGTACGCGCGTGAAGATCGTGAAGAACAAGACGGCGCCGCCCTTCCGGCAAGCCGAATTCGACATTATCTATGGAGAGGGCATTTCGGGGCTCGGCGAGTTGATCGATTTGGGTTGTGAATGCAAAATCATGCAGAAATCCGGTTCCTGGTATGCCTACGGCAAAGAATCCATAGGACAGGGACGGGAAGCCACCAAGGAGTGGCTGCGAGAGCACGACAAGGAACGCGAAGAAATCAAGCGGAAGATCCGCGAGGAACTGGGGATGGTTCCGGAAGAGGAAGAGGGCGAGGAAGTTTCTTCGAACGGCGTCGCGGCCTCATAGAGATATCCGGGAACAAGGAACCATCGGATACTCTGATCAAAACCGCTTCCAGGGACAGGCCCCGCATTGCTTCGTCATTCATTGCCGTACATCCCGCTCAGTCTCTGAACTTCGCAGACTTAATCGGAGTATCCTATCCATTTCAGCATCGGCGCTATCGGCGTGCCCCTCCTCGATGCGAATCCGGTTTGTGTCGTGCGGCGTGGCGCGCCTTTCTTGCGTACCCACTCCGGATAGAAGGAACGCGACATGAATGCCAACGACGCCAGCGGGCACACGGGTCTCCGCTATCAGGCCGACGAAAAGCCCCCGGCGACCCTTTCCCTCGGTCTCGGCTTGCAGCTCGCTGCGCTCAGTATAGCCATCTTCATACTGATCCCGACCGTCGTGATGCGCAGCGCAGGGGCGAGCGAGGCCTATCTGTTATGGGCCGTGTTCGCCACCGTTGCGGTCGTGGGGATATCCACGATACTGCAAGCGCTCCGCATGGGCCGGATCGGTGCGGGTTTCGTGCTTGTGATGGGGCCGTCCGAAGCCTTCATCGCGGTCTGTATCATGGCGATCGTCGAAGGCGGACCGGCGCTGCTCGCCACCCTGATTGTCGCTTCGTCCCTCGTTCCCTTTGCGCTTGCCAGGCGGCTTTCATGGTTTCAGCGGTTCCTGACTCCGGCCATCGTGGGAACGGTAATCATGCTGATACCGATTACCATATTGCCGGCCCTCTTCAATATGCTATCCGTGCCCGGGAGCCCGGCGCCGGCCGCTCCGCTGAGCGCCCTTGTAACACTACTTATCGTCAGCGGCATCGTGCTGAAAGCGAAGGGGATACTGCGCTTCTGGGCGCCGATTATCGGCGTGGTCGCCGGCTCGGTGCTTGGCGGCTTTTTCGGGCTATACGATGTGGATCGCATCGCTGCGGCTTCGTGGATTGGCCTGCCGGCGAACGCATGGCCGGGCCTCGATCTCACTTTCGGGCCGACTTTCTGGATGCTTCTTCCCGGATTTCTCTTCGTTGCCGTAATCAGTTCCATTCGAACGATCAGCAGCGCCGTCGCCATCCAGCGCGTATCGTGGCGCCAGAGCCGGGCAGCGGATTTTCGAGCGGTGGAAGGCGCCGTAACCGTAGACGGCATAAGCAACCTGATCGCCGGTCTTGCGGGAACAATGCCCAATACGGCCAACACGCTCGGCGTATCGATGGCCGAAATCACCGGAGTCGGCGCCCGCAGCGTCGGGATCGCCACCGGGGCCGTGTTTATTGTTATGGCGTTCCTTCCGAAAGTCCTCGCCGCAGTTCTGGCGATACCGGGCCCGGTCTTCGCGGCGTATTTCGCCGTAATGCTGGCGGCGCTCTTCGTAGTCGGCATTAAAATAGTCCTGCAGGACGGAATCGACTATCGCAAAGGCATGATTGTCGGTATCTCGTTCCTCGTCGGAGTCGCCTTCCAGAGCGATCTGGTATTTCCCGAGTACACCCTGGATTTTGCAGGCGGTCTTTTGCGGAACGGGATGAACGCCGGCGGGCTTACAGCCATCCTTCTGACGCTGTTCCTGGAGCTCTCGCGGTCTCGCCGCAGCCGGATAGAGATGGCGTTCGATATTTCCGCCCTGTCGGAGATCAGAGACTTTCTGGGCGCGTTCGTATCCCGCAACGGCTGGGACACGACCATGGCGGACCGCCTGGACGCCGCCGCCGAGGAGACCTTGCTGACGCTCATGCCGCAAGACGAAGCAGGAGAGAAACGCGATCCGCGGCGCCTGCGCCTTACGGCGTACAAGGAAGACGGAGACGCGGTGCTCGAGTTCGTGGTCTCGTCGGGGGAGGAGAACGTTCAGGATCAAATCGCGCTACTCAGCGAACACACGGATGGGGATCCCATCGAGCGGGACGTTTCGCTTCGGCTGTTGCGGCATCTCGCATCCTCTGTGCGCCACCAGCAATATCACGAGACGGATATCGTGACCGTGCGCATGAAAACATAAACCCCCATTTTAAACGATTATTTACCCTAATAAGTTCCAGAAGACAGGCATAAGTTCCGGGAGACAAGCCTGGAACCCTTCCGGATCGGAGTATCCTTACCATGAATGCCAATAACGCCAGCGGTCGCATGGGTATTCGCTACCAGCCCGACGAACAGCCTCCGGCGACCCTCGCTTTCGGGCTTGGCCTGCAACTCGCTGCGCTCAGTATAGCCGCCATCATATTGATCCCGACCGTCGTGATGCGCGCCGCGGATACGACCGAGGCCTATGTGTCGTGGGCCGTGTTCGCCACGGTCGCGGTCGGCGGGGTGGCCACCATTTTGCAAGCGGTCCGCATCGGCCGAATCGGCATGGGGTATTTGCTCGTTATGGGGCCGTCCGGGGCTTTCATCGCGGTCTGTATCACGGCAGTCAGCGAAGGCGGCCCGGCCATGCTCGCCACCCTGGTGGTCATCTCATCCTTCGTTCCCATTGTGCTTTCCTGGCGGCTTTCGCTGTTCCAGCGGTTCCTGACCCCGGCTATCGCGGGAACGATAATCATGCTGATACCGATTACCATAATGCCGGCTATCTTCGATCTGCTGTCGGCGCCCGGGGCCCCGGCGCTGGCTGCTCCGCTGAGCGCCCTGGTAACGCTATCCGTCATCAGCGGCATTACGCTAAAGGCGACTGGGGTGTTGCGTCTCTGGGGGCCGGTTATCGGCGTGGTCGCCGGGTCGGTACTTGGCTCTTTTTTCGGGCTATACGAGTTCGATCGCATTGCTGCGGCTTCGTGGATTGGCCTGCCAGCGAACGCATGGCCGGGTTTCGATCTCGACTTTGGGCCTGCTTTCTGGGCGCTTCTTCCTGCGTTCCTGCTTGTCGCCGTAGTCAGTTCCATCCGGACGATCAGCAGTTCCGTCGCTATCCAGCGTATATCGTGGCGGAAGAGCCGGGCAGTGGACTTCCGGGCGGTGGAAGGCGCCATGACCGTGGATGGCGTAAGCAACCTGATTTCCGGTCTTGCGGGAACGATACCGAATACGGCCAACACCCTGGGCGTATCGATGGCCGAACTCACCGGGGTCGGCGCCCGCAACGTCGGGGTCGCCACCGGGGCCGTGTTCATTATTATGGCGTTCCTTCCGAAAGTCCTCGCCATAGTCCTGGCGATACCAGGCCCGGTCATTGCAGCGTATTTCGCCGTAATGCTGGCGGCGCTCTTCCTGGTCGGCATTAAAATAGTCATTCAGGATGGGATCGATTATCGCAAAGGCATGGTTGTCGGCATCTCGTTCCTTGTCGGGGTCGGCTTCCAGAGCGGTCTGGTGTTTCCCGAGTACACCTCGGAATTCGCAGGCGGTCTTTTGCGGAACGGGATGAACGCCGGCGGTATCACAGCCATCCTCCTGACGCTTTTTCTGGAGCTCTCGCGGTCTCGCCGCAGCCGGATAGAGATGGCGTTCGATATTTCCGCCCTGTCGGAGATCAGAGACTTTCTGGGCGCGTTTGCATCTCGCAACGGTTGGGACACGGCCATGGCGGATCGTCTGGACGCCGCCGCCGAGGAGACCTTGCTGACGCTCATGCCGCAAGACGAAGCAGGAGAGAAACGCGATCCGCGGCGCCTGCGCCTTACGGCGTACAAGGAAGAAGGGGACGCAGTGCTTGAGTTCGTGGTCTCGTCGGGGGAGGAGAACCTTCAGGATCGGATCGCGCTACTTGCCGAACATGTGGACGAGGATCCCATCGAACGGGAAGTTTCGCTTCGGCTGTTGCGGCATCTCGCATCTTCTGTTCGCCACCAGCAATATCATGAGACGGATATTGTGACTGTGCGCATGAACGCGTAAGACCCGCCGCATTGCTTCGTCATTCCTTGCCAGCCCACCCCTCGCAGCCTCTGAACTTCGCGGACGTAATCAGAGTATCCTAAATTATGACCGGGAAACGCTTGCCAAAAAAGGATAAACCTGCACAAGGAGGGCCTTTGCGCTCCGGAGAGCCCATAGCGATTATAGGCATGGCGTGCCGGTTTCCCGGCGCAGAGGATATTTCGGCGTTCTGGAAGCTTCTTGAAAACGGCGGGAATGCCGTAAAGGAGGGCGTGCCCGGTTCCGGAACAGGTCGCTGGGGCCAGATTTTCTCCGATGACACAGTTCAAAGCGAAGGTTGCCGTTATGGCGCTTTCGTTGACGACATCGACCTGTTTGATGCAGAGTTCTTCCGAATATCGCCGGTAGAGGCGGAGCTACTGGATCCGCAACAGCGGCTCATGCTGGAAACGAGCTGGCAGGCTCTTGAAGATGCGGGAATAGATCCGGACGGGCTGAGAGAGAGCCGTACGGGCGTATACACCGGGATCAGCAACGACGAGTATCGAATGCTGGTGCTGGAGTCGACCAAGCCCGCAGAGGCCGCCAGGTGCCTTTACGCGCTCAGCGGAACCAACCTCAACGGCGCCAGCGGAAGGGTCTCGTTCGTACTGGGTCTCACGGGACCGGCGAAGGCGATAGATGCTGCATGTGCGTCGTCCCTGGTGTCGGTTCACGACGCGGTGGCGGACCTGCAGCAGGGCAAGGCGGATCTGGCCATTGCAGGCGGCGTCCAGGCTATCCTGAACGGCCTCATCTACGAGCTGCGCGCAGATGCGATGATGCTGTCCCCGGATGGGCAGTGCAAGACATTCGATGCTGCCGCCAACGGGTACGTACGGGGAGAGGGCTGTGGAGTCGTGGTGCTGAAGCGGCTGAGCGAGGCCGAGGCGGACGGCGATCGGATCTGGGCAGTGATTCGGGGCGCGGCGGTGAACCACGGCGGGACCGGCGTCGGGCTGACGGTCCCGAACACGCCCGCGCTGGAAGAGGTGATCGAAACGGCGCTATCGCAGGCGGGAATCTCTCCGTTGGAAGTGGACTACCTGGAGGCGCACGGGACCGGGACGACCGTCGGCGATCCGATCGAGATCAATGCGGTGGCTTCTGTATACGGACGGGGCCGCGAATCGGATAACCCGCTGCTGATTGGCTCGGTGAAAACCAACATCGGCCATCTGGAGTCGGCTGCAGGCGTGGCCGGACTGATCAAAGCGGCGCTGGTGCTGAAGCGGGGGGTGATTCCCAAACATCTCCATTTCCGGGACCCAAACCCGAGCCTCGATTGGGACCGGCTGCCATTGCAGGTTACATCGTCCATGATGGATTGGCCGCGCCGCAACGGACGGCCGCGAGTCGCAGGGGTGAACTCTTTCGGGATATCCGGTACGAACGCCCACCTTGTGGTGGAGGAGCATTGTCCTCCGGACGCTATGCCTGCCGAAGAACAGCCGCTTGCGGGCTCCGCAATGAACGTGGCGGTTTCGGCGCCGGCGATCATAGCGGATCTGCCGCTGCCGGAGCAAGAGTGTGATCGGCGCAGAACCCGCTTCCTGCCGCTTTCGGGAAAATCCGATGGAGCGCTTCAGGATCTGGCGGGGCGGTACCTTGCATGGCTCGACGAACATGCCGATGAACTTGCTTCCGACGGCGAGGCGACCCTTGCAGACATGGCGTGGACAGCGGGTGTGGGACGCAGTCATTTTACGCACCGGGCAGGCGTCGTATTCGGCGATCCCGCATCGCTGCGCGAGGGTCTGGGTACACTTGCCGAGTCCGGCATGGCCTCTGTGGCGCAAGCCCGCTCCCGGATAGCGTTTGTGTATACCGGGCAGGGAAGCCAGTGGGTTGGCATGGGACAGACGCTCTACGAGACGGAACCGGTGGCGAGAGCGGTTCTGGATCGTTGCGAGGCGGTGTTCCGGGACGCAAGAGGGGCCTCTCTGCTGGATGTAATGTTCGGTCGGACCGAAGAGCAAGGGCAACTGGACGACACGGCATGGGAGCAACCGGCGCTCTACGCACTGGAGTGCGCGCTGACGGCGCTCTGGGCGAGTGTGGGGATCAGTCCCGACGTAGTGATGGGGCACAGTGTCGGGGAAATCGCGGCGGCGCAGGCAGCAGGGGTATTCAGCCTGGAGGATGGGATGCGGTTTGCCGCTGCACGAGGAACCCTGCTGTCAGGAATCGAAGAGGGCGCCATGGCCGCGGTTTTCGCGCCGCTTGAACGGGTGGCGCCGGCGATCGAGGCCCTGAATGCGGCGTCCGCCGGTATTGAGGTGAGCATCTCGGCGAACAACGGAACCCATCAGGCGATCAGCGGCCCGGTCGAAAAGATTGAGGCCTTCTCGAAGCATTTCGAATCAGAGGGAATCCAGGTGCGGCGGCTGAACACGGCCAAGGCATTCCACAGCGCCCTGGTAGAACCGGCTCTGGATGCATTGGAAGCGTCTCTCGATGAGGTGACGATCAAGCCTCCCTCTCTGACCCTGGTCAGTAACCTGACCGGCCGGGCGGTGGATTCTGGCGAAGTGCTGGACGGAGCTTACTGGAAGCGGCATGCCCGGGAGCCGGTGGCGTTCGCCCCAGGTGTTGAGACACTGGCGGACCTCGGCGTGGATATGGTAGTGGAGATGGGCCCGCACTCGGTGCTGGCTACCATGGCGACCCTGGCTTGGACCAACACGGCAGGCGATCCGCCGGTAGTTTTGTCGAGCTTGCTGCGACCCTCTTCCAAAATATCGAAATGGGAAGCCGACCGCGCATTTTCAACGGCGGTCATGGAGGCCTATCGGGCAGGCCTCGCGATTCATTTTCCAGGGCTGTTTGCGGGAGAGACGCGGCGACGGATCTCGCTGCCGGGTTATCCTTTCCAGCGCCAACGCCATTGGATCGAGGCGCCGAAGCGCCAGCGCCGGGGTTCGGGGCATCCCTTGTTGGGCATGCGGCACGAGTCCGCCCGCGGCGAAATCACATTCGAGACGGAAGTGTTCCCCTCCGATCCGGTGTGGATGAACGACCACCGTGTATTCGGCCGGGTCGTGGCGCCCGGCGCTCTCTACGGCGCTATGGCATGCGCGGCGTCGCTTCTTGAGGGGAGCGGGTCGATCGTCGTGGAGAACATGCAGTTGTATAACCCGCTTGTCTTCGAACAGGAGGAAGAAGAGGGGGAAGAGGGCCGGAAGATGCAGGTTGTGCTCGGCGCTTCCGAGCAGGCGTCGTCGCACGATTTTCAGATATTCAGCAAGGGGAGCGAAGGGGAATGGATGCTTCATGTGGAAGGTCGTCTGTTGCCGGGTTCCCCGGATCCGGAAGCGGGCGGGCGAATCGATATTGAAAGTCTGAAGGCCAATCTCTCGCCGGCGGATGTGGCGGGCTACTATCGCCAGAGAGCGAGTACAGGGGTTGATCTGGGTCAGTTTTTCCGTACGCTTGGGAGAGTTTGGTCTTGCCCGGGCGAGGCGTTGGGCGAAGTATCGCTCCCTGAAACGCTGAGCAAGCACGGGCTGGATGTGCATCCGCTTGTGTTGGACGGCTGCTTTCAGGTGGTTGGCGCAGCGCGCAATCTGGCAGGAGCCGAAGCCGGAGCCACCTATCTGCCGTTCGGCTGGGAGCGGTTGTGGCTGGCCGGACCGTTGCCTGATCGAGTTATTTGTCATGTGCGCCTGAGCGATGCGTCAACCGAAGGAAAGACCGGTTCGGGCGAGCCCGCCGAGGTTTTGAGTGGCGAATTGCGCATCTACGATCTGAACGGGGCGTTGCTTGGGCGTCTGAGTGGATACGCAGTGAAAAGGGCAACGCGGGCTTCGCTGCTCTCGGCGATCGAAAGGGTGAAGGATCTGCTGTATGAGGTGGTGTGGCGCGAGCGCGCCCTTCCACCCGGAATGGTCCCTACGGACTTCTTCCCGAGCCCGGCAGTTGTCGAGGCCGGCTCGCAATTGTTCGCCGGGTATCTGACGGACGCGGGTGTAGATCCCGAGGACAGGGACCGCCTGCTGGCGGATCTCGAGCGATGGTCTCGTTCTCGTGCGCTCGCGACGCTGGAAGAGCTGGGTTGGCAACGCCAGGCAGGCGAAACAGTGGACCCGGAGGCATTGCGAAGTCGGTTGAACGTTCTTCCGGAGCACAAGCGCCTCTTCCGGCGCCTCTTCGAGATGCTTGCCAGGTCGGGGGTGGTGGAAGAGACGGACGGCGGGTTCGTCGTGATTGTGGGACCCGAGGATGCGTTGCCTGGGCATATGCCCGTCGATCTCGAGGAGTTTGCCACCCGTATGCTGGGGCTCTATTCCCACGGTCAAACCGAGATCGGGCTGTTTCGTCGCTCTGGATGCGCTCTGGCCGAGGTGCTTCGTGGCAGGGAGGATCCCCTGACCCTGTTATTCAGCAGCGGAGAACCGACGGCAGCCGACCTGTATCTGAAGGCGCCTGTGGCCCGTGCGGCGAACCAGATGCTGGCGGAGGCGGTCCGGGCGCTGGTGACCGCATTGCCTGAAGGCCGACGCCTTAGGGTGATCGAGGTAGGAGCGGGCACAGGATCTGCCACCGCGTCCGTACTTCCGGAGCTTCCCGAAGGGCAGTTCGACTACGTCTACACGGATATCTCCGCGGGATTCTTTTCCGAGGCCGAGGCCCGCTTTGGAGATGGGGGCGGGTGCATTGAGTATCGTCCACTGGACATTGAGAAGGATCCGATCGAACAGGGTTTTGACTCCCATGGATACGATCTGCTGATCGCGTCCAATGTGCTGCACGCAACGCGGTATCTGAAGGAAACGCTGGGGCACTGCCGGGACCTGCTCGCCCCATCCGGACAGTTGATTGCCCTTGAGAACCTTAGTGGTCTGGGCTGGATGGACCTGACGTTCGGTCAATTGGACGGGTGGTGGCGGTTTGCTGACGACTACCGCCCGCATCATGCGTTGGCAAGTCCTGCCGTGTGGCGTCAGGCCCTCGGTGACACGGGTTTCGGGGAAGTGGAATTTCTGGGGGTAGATGAATCCGATTCGTCGAAAACGCTGGATAAAGGGGTGATTGTGGCGCAAGGTCCGGTTGAGGTAACAGAGCCGGGAGGCGTGTGGATTCTGGTAGCGGACGAGGGAGGGGTTGCAGAGAAGCTGGCAGTCGATTTGGCGGCGCGGAACCAGACCGTTGTGCTGACGGGTAGCGAAGCGTCGGAAGACAAGAGACCGGAAACGGCTGGCCCCGGTGTTTTCCGGACCGCTGTGGAAATGGATCGGCGCGAGTCCTGGGACGCCCTTGTGACCGGTCTGCCTGACGATATGCCGCTCACCGGCGTGGTGCACCTTGCGGGACTGGACGGTCATGGCGCACAGGCTACGACCGAGGAAATGGCCGAAGACGTGCGCCGGGCGGGAGCGAGCGCACTGGCTCTGATTCAGGGCCTCGCAGATTCCGATGCGGTTCCCTCCAATGGCGTCTGGATGATCACACGGGGCGCACAGGTGCTGGAGCGGGAGCGCGGTGGAGAACTTGCGGGTGCAGCACTCTGGGGCTTCGGCAAGGCTATAGCTCGCGAAGCGGTGCATCTGCAGCCCAGAATGATTGACCTGGACCCTGGCGAGATGGCGCCGGATCCCGATCTCACCGAAGAGCTTTTATATCCTGATTCTGAAAATCACATCGCGTATCGGTCGGGGGGCCGTCAGGTGGCGCGCCTCGTTCGAGCGGGCGACGGACCGGAAAGGCTGGCTTTCCCGGAGGACTCGGAATGGGTGCTGGCTCCGGATCCTGCCGGTGTGTTCGACAGACCGTATGTCCAGCCGCTGCCCGCACGTCCTCTCGAGCCGAAGGAAGTTCGCGTGACCGTCGATGCGGCCGGGCTCAACTTCTGGGACGTGTTCCGGTCGCTCGGCTTCATCGAAGAGGGACTGTTGGGCAGGGAGATGTGCGGTCGCATCCTTGAGGTAGGCTCCGACGTTTCAACTGTCTCGGTCGGTGATCATGTGGTCGGGTTGGGGTTCGGTGCGTTCGGGCCGCAAATGATCACGCGAGAGGAACTGGTGGCGCCTGCGCTATCCGGATTTTCGGTGAGTGGACTTGCGACGGTGCCGAGCGCATTTGTGTCCGCTGCCCTGTCCTTTGAATATTCGGGGCTGGAGGCCGGCGAACGGGTGCTGATTCACGCGGGCGCGGGCGGCGTCGGGCTGGCGGCTATCCAGTTGGTGCAAGCTGCTGGAGCAGAGGTCTTCGCTACCGCAAGCGCACCGAAGCAAGCGTATCTCCGGTCGCTGGGCGTGGAACACATATTCGATAGCCGCCAGACAGCGTTCGGTCAGGAGATCCTCGAAGCCACGGACGGCGCGGGAGTGGATGTAGTGCTGAACAGCCTGACGGGAGAGGGTTTTATCGAGACGAGTCTGTCCTGTCTCAGACACGGCGGTCGGTTTGTGGAATTGGCCAGACGAGACATCTATAGCGAGGAAGAGATGACGGCGGTTCGTCCGGATGTGGGCTACTCCATCCTCGCACTGGATGTCCTGAAAAAGACCGAACCGGCGTGGGTAGGGAAAGTCCTTCGGGGCCTGATGGAGCGCCTTTCGGCGGGAGAACTGAAGCCGATTATCCACAGCAGGTGGCCGCTCACCGAAGCCGGAGCCGCATTGAGCTTCATGCGATCGGCCCGGCACCTCGGGAAGATCGTTGTGACGCCGCCGCCGCTCATGACCGGGCGCTTGCGGCAGGACCGAACCTATTTAGTGACCGGCGGTCTGGGAGGGATCGGATGCGCCGTGGCTGGCTGGTTGGCGGAGCACGGAGCGGGAGCGATCGTGCTGAACGGACGCCGGGCGCCGGATGCTGAGGCGGAGGTGACGATCCGCAAGTTGCGGGACCGCGGCGTGACGGTGCAGGTCGAACTTGCGGACATGACGGATGCCGCCGCCATAGATCAGATGCTGGAGCGGATTGACGCTACGCTACCGCCCCTCGGAGGGGTGATCCATAGCGTGGGCGTACTGTCGGACGGCGCATTGACCAACCAGACCTGGGAGCGATTCGAAACGGTGCTCTGGCCGAAGATACTGGGCGCATGGCACCTGCACCGGGCGACAGAGAACCGCGACCTGGATCTCTTTGTTCTTTTTTCAAGCCGGGTCGGCGTGATGGGCAATCCGGGTCAGGCGAACCACGCGGCGGCCAATGCATTTCTGGACCAGCTTGCTGGTCACCGCCGCGCACAGGGACTTCCCGGACAGGCCATTGCCTGGGGAGCGTGGTCAGAGATTGGCGAAGCCGCGGAACAACGGGAGCGGATTGATCGCCGACGAACGGCACTCGGAGGACGCTGGTTTACCCCGCAGCAGGGTCTCCGGGCATTCGAACAACTGGTCCGCGAGGACGCCACGAATTCCGTGGTAATGTCGATGGACTGGGCAGTGTACGAAGAGGCCGCGGAAGACCGCCCTGCACTGCTGGAAGACTTACTGTCTGTTGCCTCAGACGCTGAAGCCGACTCCCGAACCTCGTCGGAGAACTTGCTCTCCCGGTTGCGGGAAACGCCTGCGGCGCGCGAGGAACTGCTCGTCTCCTTCCTGCAGCAGGAAGTGCAGGCGGTGCTGAGGCTGTCCACAGCGCCGGCGCCTACCGTAGGGTTTTTCGACCTGGGGATGGACTCGCTTATGGCGGTAGAGTTGCGGAATCGGCTGAATCGAGCCTTTGCCGGAGAATACGTGGCGCCCAACACAGTGGTGTTCGATTATCCGGATATTGCCACCCTCGCTGCTCATCTGGTCGGAGAACTTGGCGAAGTCGGGGATGCACCGCTGCCGCAGGTTCGGCCCCAGCCACAAGTTCAGGTGCAAGCCGAAGGAGAGGAAAACGGGATAGCGATCGTAGGTATGGCCTGCCGGTTCCCCGGCGCTCCGGATATTTCAGCCTTCTGGCGCCAACTTGAGGGGGGAGTGGACGCGGTAACGGACGGACGCCGGGATAACGGTTCCTGGAACGGCGTGGCTGGCGATCCTGCTTCCCCGGACGCTATTTACCGCCGCGGAGGGTTCGTCGAGGAAATCGATAAATTTGACGCAAAGTTCTTCCGTATTGCGCCCATCGAAGCGCGGATGATGGATCCGCGACAGCGGCTGTTGCTGGAAACCACCTGGCATGCTATCGAAGACGCGGGGATGGATCCCGACGGCATCAGGGGCAGTCGCACGGGGGTGTATGCCGGTGTCGGCAATGGCGACTATCGGGATATTGCGGCCGCCAGCGGTGAGACGCATGGCTACCTCGGCACCACCATGAGCGTAACGGCCGGCCGGGTTGCTTTTACCTTGGGTCTTACTGGCCCAGCGGTGCCGGTCGATATGGCGTGCGCTTCGTCTCTCGTAGCAATACACCAGGCCCTTTCCGCGTTGCGTCAGGGAGAGGTCGACATGGCGCTCGCAGGAGGGGTCAGCGCGATTTTATCTCCGGAAATCACGCGATTCATGATGGAGATCGGGATGTTGTCTGTGAGTGGGCGGTGCAGCACCTTCGATGCTGCCGCAGACGGCTTTGTACGGGGAGAGGGTTGCGGGATGGTTGTCCTGAAAAGGTTGAGCGAAGCGACTGCGGATGGCGACAGGATATGGGGGATAATTCGGGGCTCGGCGGTAAACCAGAATGGGGCAAGCGCGGGGCTGATTATTCCGAACGGGCCGTCGCAAGAGCGGGTGATTGAGGAGGCATTGGTGCGAGCGGGGATTTCTCCCTCGGAAGTCGATTATCTGGAGGCGCACGGAGCGGGATCGGGTCTGGGCGACCCGATTGAAGTACAGGCGGCGGCAGCGGTTTACGGCAGGGAGCGGGAAGCGGACCGTCCGCTGCTGATCGGCTCGGTAAAGACAAACATCGGCCACCTTGAGTGCGCGGCAGGGGTTGCAAGCCTGATCAAGGTTGTTCTTGCAATGAACAAAGGAATCATTCCCAAACATTTGCATTTCGACAATCCAAGCCCGCACCTGAACTGGGATCAACTGCCGGTGCAAGTTACCTCCGAGGCGACAGCGTGGCCGTCCCATCCGGACCGGCCGCTGAGAGCAGGAGTAAGTTCCTTCGGACTGTCGGGTACGAACGCGCACATTGTGGTAGAAGGATATGAAGCTCCCGACGATGTTTTGCCGGAATCCGATGCAAGGCATTGGCCCACCGGTTCCGAGCGGCCTGTTGCAGCCTGTTTTCCGGATTCCCTGCAAGAGTTGGTTGCACGGCAAACCCCGGCGGACCAGGACCTCGTTGAGAAAACGGTACGATTATTGCCATTATCAGGGAAGTCGGATCAGGCGCTCCGGGAGTTGGCCGGGCGTTATCTGATCTGGCTTGACGAGTATGCCGGAGCCCTTCCTTCGGATGGCGCCGCTGCATATCCGGTACTCTCGGATATGGCCTGGACGGCGGGTGTGGGTCGGAGCCATTTCGCGCATCGGGCCGGTATTGTATTCAGGGATGCCGACTCGCTTCGGGAGAAACTTTGTGCGCTTGCAGAAGCGGATGCAGAAATACATACAGATATGGAGCCGCAGGCAACGACGAAAATAGCCTTTGCCTTTGCCGGAAAAGACGCCCAATGGGTCGATATGGGCCAGGAGTTATACGATAGCGAACCCGTGGTGCGGGCGATCCTGGATCGTTGCGACGAAGTGTTCCAGGAAGAGCGGGGAGGGTCTTTGCTGGATATGATGTTCGGCCGACCGGGCGCCAGGGAAAATATGGACGACCCTGCCTGGGCGTATCCTGCTATTTATGCACTGGAATGCGGACTAACGGCGCTCTGGTCGAGTGTGGGAATGCAACCGAGCGTGGTGGTTGGGCACGACCTTGGGGGGATTGCGGCAGCCCGGGCGGCGGGGGTGTTTGGTTTAGAGGATGGATTACGGTTGGCGGCGGCAAGGGGTGCGGCAGCGGAAGCGGAGAAACAGCAGCTGATAGCGAACGAATTGGACACTGTTCTGAAAGGCACAGCCGTTGCGCCTCCATCGCTTACCCTGGTGAATAGCGTGACGGGCCGTCCCGTTGGGTCAGATGAAACACTTGACGCGGCATACTGGCAGCGACAGACGCGAGGACCGGGAGTGCTCGACAAATGCGTAAAGACACTGGCCGATCTGGGCGTGGAGGTCATTGTGCAGATCGGTTCGCCTTCGATATTGGGGCCAGGAATACATCAGATCTGGCCGAAAAAAGCCGAGAACGGGAATACGAACGGCAATCCCGCAGAGCGGCCGCTTGTGCTTTCGAATCTGCAAAAACCGTCGGGTGACGGGTCGCCTACCCATGGAAAGGATGGATTTCCGGAGGCGGTTGCAACAGCCTACGAAGCGGGGCTTCCGGTTTCATTCGCCGGATTGTTCGCAGGGGAAACGCGGCGCCGGATTTCTCTGCCGGATTATCCATTCCAACGCCGGCGGCACTGGTTCGACACGTCGAAATAGTCAGGAATACTCGCCTGCATGGACGGCCTCGACAAATTCGCGCACGGCCTTTGCGCATTCTTCCGGTTGTTCGAGCGGAAGAAAATGGGTCGTTTCGGGCAGGAAGTCGTAATCCACCGTCATAATATGACTGAGGTCAATGGTCGGCAGATACGAGTAGGGCAGGGTAGGGTCGGCCCCGACGATTTTGGTTGGGCAAAGCATGGTGTCAAGGTCTACCAATACGGAAAAACTCCTGACATACTCGATGATCTGCGCCTCATATTCCCGAGGACATCTGAGTTCGTAATCCTGCCCGCTCGAGGATTTGCGAAGTGTAGTCTGCGACATAAGATCCAAAATCCCGGGCACCACGCGATGGAAGGCAGGCATGTAGCGGAGAAGCTCCGCAAAGTCTTCCGGTCTCTGGAATCTGGCGGCGCGCTTGCGTGTCATGGCGGCTACATAGGCCGCAGCGGCGTCGAATTCCTCTTCCGTAACATGAGGGGGTTTGCAGAGGGGGGGGTCGAATAGAATCCGCGCCTCAAATTCCTTGCCCTGTCCGGGCGACATGAGTGTCGTCAATCCCGACAGGGAATGAAATACGCCGATTTTAGGTTTCTTGCCATAATAGTGGTCAATCCCTTCAAGAAGACGAGCCTGGTCATCAATGATGTTCGGAACATTATGCTCTTGCCGAACCCCAACCTTGTTCCAACCATGATTCCTCAAATCATAGATGATCAGGTCGAAATCGTCGGCAAGCAATGACCAGAAAGGGTAGTAAAGATCGATCGCCAGGCCGTTACCATGACTCAGGATAAGTCGTGGCCCTTCCGGATTCCCATGCCGCCGCAGCGTAATGACAGAGCTGTCCTCCATGAGGACATCGTCCGCGGAAATGGGGTCGGGTATTTCCCAGGTGGTTTCTACTGTCATGACCCAATGCCCGGCCTTCCGGGAAAGCCTTCGTTTAACCGAAAAGCCGTCAACTCACACAGAAGGTACGCGAAAACAAGGGATTTTCGGTACGCTTCAAGCGATGGCCGCGTCATTCCTCATTGTACAGGGCCTGCCGCACTGCTTCGTCATTCCTTGCCAGCGCGCCCACTCAACCTCTGAACTTTGCGGACTTAATCCAGAGTATCCTTAACGAACAGATACTGGAGCAGGGTCCGGAGCTAATTCATGAGCTACCGCAGCAGCGAAACGATCGTTACCCAGATTGTCGAGCCGCCATCTGACGGTCGGCAGGTGAGGAAACCTGAATATGCTCGTACTTGCGCCAAGATACATCTGCGGCGGAATTTCGAACCGTGACATATCCAGGGCAAAACCTGTACCGAGCGCCTTGATCAAGGCTTCCTTCATGGTCCAGAGCGCAAAGAACAGGTGGAGTTTCCGATCCCCGCTTGTCGAGGCAAGTTCAGCCTGCTCTCCGGGAGCAAAAATCGTTCTGATCTCTCCGTCAGGGTCGTGACGGGCAATGCGTTCTTCCACATCCACGCCGAGGCGTCCTGACGGCGCAAGCGCAATCAGTCCGTGTCTGCCGCTGTGGCTGACGCTAAAACTGATAGGGGCAGGCGTATCATCCAACACAGCGAACGGTTTTCCGTAGCTGGACGTGTCGAATGCAAGCTGATCGTTCCCGCAGCCAAGCCGAGCGCAAAGCACAGCGCGCAGGGCCGCGCGACACAAGACGAATTCCCGCCGGGGACGAGCATGTCGATAACGGCGCAAGCGCGCCTTTTCCGCCTTGTCAAGCCACGCCAGAGCGTTGGCTTCATGCGCCGCATTGGGCGTCAAGTCAACATGCAGGACAACCACATCGCCTACTTTATTGAAGAAACGCCACCAGCATTCGCCAATAGAAGCAGACCCCGTGATCGGGTAGTCGTAGAGCGTCTTGCAGTCGGACGGCACCTGTACTCCTGCACACCGGGTGCTCACCCCGACTGGGCGTCGACATATGCGGCGAGACTCCGCAAGCTGGTAATTTGCGCGAAGTCTTCAGGGGGAATCTCCACGTTGAAATTCTTGCTAACCAGTTTAATGAATGCAACGGCATCCATGGAAGAGACATCGGAGTCGCTGAGGCCGGCATCAAGATTGGCTGAACCCGATATGTTCAGGTTCTCATTGGCAAGTGCCTGAAGTTGATTTTCAGTTGCTGTCATGATCAGGTTGCTCTCCTGTCGTTGATAGTGATCGTATACGCTCGTGTTAACTAAGGTATGCCAGGGGCATGCTGGCGCTTTTGTGTAACCGATAGAAGGAATCTGGACCGTGGCCTCCGGGCTTCAGGCGCGGCTTTCCGCCGGTTTTCCCGCACCCGTGATATCCATCCAGCAATTACACAACGGGTAGAGTATATGGAATGGGTAGTACAAAGACAAAAGCCGTCCGTGGAAATATTTATTGCCGAATACAGTATTTTCGTATTGCTTCCTGCAAAACCAGTATTACGACATGACCACTGACAAGACAAATCCCCGCACAAGCGTTCGTTACGAGGCCGATGAGGCCCCTCCGACCACGCTTTCTTTCGGCCTTGGCTTTCAGCTTGCCGTGCTTTGCATATCCGGCATCGTGTTCACGCCGATGATCGTGATCCGGGCCGCCGGGGGAACCGAAGTCTTCTTGTCCTGGGCCGTTTTCGCCGCAGTCATGATCAGCGGGGTCACGACGATACTGCAAGCGGTCCGATTCGGGCGGATCGGCGCCGGCTATGTGCTGTTGATGGGAACCTCCGGGGCTTTCATCGCCGTGTGCATCACCGCGCTTGTCCAGGGCGGTCCGGCCATGCTCGCCACCCTCGTTATCATTTCCTCGCTTTTCCAGTTTGCGCTTGCCGCGCGTCTCTCGCTGTTCCGGCGCATCCTGACCCCAGCCGTCACAGGGACCGTGATCATGCTCATAGCAGTCACGGTCATGCCGATTATTTTCGACACGTTGAGCGATGTGCCGGAGGGGTCTCCAGCCATGGCCGCCCCGATAACCGCGCTTGCAACCATACTGTGCATTAGCGGCATTGCCCTGAAAGCAAAGGGTACCTTGCGGCTCTGGGCGCCGGTCATCGGGGTTATCGTGGGTTCCATAGTCGGCGGATTCTACGGTCTTTACGATATTGCCCGCATCGGAGAAGCTTCATGGGTCGGTTTTCCGCAGAACGGCTGGCCGGGCATGGACCTTTCGTTCGGACCGGTTTTCTGGACCCTGCTTCCGGCATTCGTGTTCGTGACCCTGATCGGCGCAATCGAAACGGTCGGCGACGCCGTCGCCATCCAGCGCGTTTCCTGGCGCCGTCCCCGGGCGGTGGATTTCCGGGCGGTGCAGGGTGCGGTGGCTGCGGACGGACTGGGCAATTTGCTGTCCGGTCTCCTGGGGACTGTCCCGAATACGACCTATTCCACAAGCGTAGCGGTTACTGAGCTTACAGGGGTTGGGGCGCGCAAAGTCGGCGTTGCCGTCGGGATAATATTTCTTGTGCTGGCTTTTCTTCCCAAAGCGCTTGCCGGGGTCCTGGCGATCCCGAGCCCGGTCGCCGCGGCTTATATCGCCGTCCTCCTGGCGATGCTCTTCGTGGTCGGCATGAGAATTGTCGTTCAGGACGGGATCGATTATCGCAAGTCGCTTGTGGTCGGCGTTGCATTCTGGGCCGGGGTCGGCTTCCAGAACGGCGTGATATTTCCGGAATACTTCGCAGAGTTTGCAGGCGGCATTCTGCAGAACGGCATGACGGCAGGAGGGCTTGTGGCGATCCTGATGACCCTGTTCATGGAGCTGACGGAACGTCGGCCCAGCCGGATGGAGGCGGCATTCGACATATCCGCCTTGCCGGAAATACGGAAGTTTCTCGTACGATTCACGTCCCGCAGCGGCTGGGACAGGGCCATGGGAGACCGCCTCGAAGCTGCTGCCGAAGAAACGTTGCTTACGCTGTTCGACCGGGACGAGGGCAGGGAAAAAGATGGACAGCGCCGCCTGCTTCTGGCTGCGCGCAAAGAGAGTGACGAGGCGATTCTGGAGTTCGTTGCTTCGAGTGGGGAGGAAAATCTTCAGGATCAGATGGCGCTGCTTGGCGAACAAACCGCAGGGGCGCCGGTCGAGAGGGAAATTTCGCTTCGGTTGCTGCGGCATGTCGCATCCTCGGTTCGCCATCAGATATATCATGACACCGATATCGTGACGGTCCATGTAAAAACGCCGTGATCCCCGCACGGCGGCACGTAGCTGAAGCGCTCGAAGAGCATAGCGTACCATGGAAGCCCTGACGGAATCCTGGGTTATTCAATTCCTGGGACGGTTGCATCCGCTGGTGGTGCATTTTCCCATCGGCCTGCTCGTCGCTGCGTTTTTCATGGAATGGATGACGCTCGGCGGCAAACGGCCCGGCTTGCGCGAGGGGATTCGGTGGATGATCGGGATTGGCGCAGGAACCGCCGTATTGGCAAGTCTCCTGGGATGGTTTCTCCTCAGCACCGGCGCCTACGGCGGCGATACGGCTGTCTGGCACCAATGGTTCGGTATCGGGACCGCCGTACTGGCGCTGGCGGTTGCCTGGTTGTTGCGCCGGGCGCACCGGGCGGAGCATGTCCATAGCTCCGGACAGCCCTTCCGACTTGCCGTTTGGACGCATTACCGCATTGCCCTTTCGGTATGCCTGGTCGGCATAGGCGTTACGGGGCATCTCGGGGCGCGCTTAACCCACGGGGCAGATTATCTGAGCGGGGCTTTCCCCTGGAACCAGCCGGAAAGCATGGCCGGCGAATTGCTCGCCGAGTTTCGCACTGTCGATACGGGGGCGTACAGTTCCCAACAACTCGACCGTATCAACCTTGAAGTCCGGGCGCTGTTTGCCCACCGGTGCTACAAGTGTCATGGCGCGGAAAAACAGGAGGGGGGTCTGGTCCTCGATAACGAAGCCGGCGTGCGGGCCGGCGGCGAGTCGGGACCGATCTTCGTAGCGGGAAACGCTGCCCGAAGCGAGATCATACGTCGGCTGTCGCTTCCCCGGGACAACGAGGACGCCATGCCCCGAAAAGCCGAGGCATTGAGCCGGGACGAGATCGATCTCATTAGACTATGGATCGATTTGGGAGCGCCCTGGGCCGAAGGCGACGTGCGCATCTTTCCGGAAGCGGAGTTGGCGCTCGAAAAACCGCCCCTGCCCCCCGGAAACGACCTGGATCATCCTCTCGACCGGTTCGTGGACGCCTATTTCGAACAGGAAGGGATCCGCTGGCCCAAACCCGTGGACGACCGCACGTTCGTCCGGCGGGCGTATCTGGACGCCATAGGCCTCCTCCCGACCCCCGAACAAGTCGATGCGTTTATCCGCGACAGGGACCGCGACAAACGCGAAAAACTGGTCCATACCCTGCTTGGCCAACGGCATCCCTATGCACAGCACTGGCTCAGTTTCTGGAACGACCTGTTGCGCAACGATTATTCCGGTACGGGATACATCACGGGAGGGCGTAAGCAAATTACCGACTGGCTTTACCATGCGCTCCTGACCAACCGGTCTTATGACGACATGGTGCGTACCCTGCTCAGCCCCACGGAAGACTCCGAAGGATTTATCCGGGGAATACAGTGGAGAGGCGTGGCCAACAACAGCCAGCGTATCGAAATGCAGGCGGCGCAAAACGTCTCGCAATCGCTTCTTGGAGTCAATCTCAAATGCGCCTCGTGTCATGACAGTTTTGTAAGCAACCTTACGCTGGACGAGGCCTATGGCTTCGCCACGGTGTTTGCCGATACGGTATTGGAGGTGTTCCGATGCGATCAGCCTACCGGGCGGATGTCGAGCCCGGCGTTTCTATATCCCGAATTGGGCGTTGTGGAAGCAGAGACAGTTGAAGAACGCCTTGTTCAACTGGCCGATATCGTGGTGCAACCGGCCAATGGCCGCCTGTACCGAACTATTGCCAATCGGCTTTGGGACCGGCTGCTGGGACGGGGAATCGTCATGCCGGTGGACGAAATGGATCGGGCGCCATGGAGTCAGGAACTGCTTGACTGGCTTGCCGCCGATCTGATCGACCACGGAACGGATCTGCAATATCTCATTGCGGAGATCATGACTTCCCGGACGTACCAGTTGCCATCCATCCCGTCCGCTGAAGCGCAGGACCTCGTGGCGCATGCCTACCGTTTCCGCGGGCCGGTGCGGCGGCGACTCTCCGCCGAGCAACTGACCGATGCGCTCAGCCAGACGCTCGGACCGTTCTACAGCGCGGTAGCCTACGATCCACTGGGCGAGGATATCGAGGCGCAGTGGATATGGCATCACGAGCAGGAGGTGGATCGGGATGTATTGCCGAAGCCGGGCAAACGGTATTTTCGCTATGCGTTCGATCTGGAGCAGGGCCGTCGCAACGTGCTGGATGCCCAGGCGCTTGTCTCTGTAGATGAAGCATTTTCGTTGTATCTGAATGGAGAACGCATGGCAGAGGGGAGGGACTGGCGTACCGTGCATCGGATCGATCTCGCCGGGGTCTTGCGGGACGGAACCAATCTACTCGCTGTGGAGGGAGAGAATGGAGGCAGTCTGCCCAACCCGGCAGGCGTACTGTTCGATCTTCGCCTGGCCTTTGCCGATAGCGCCCGGCAGGCGATTTTCTCGAATACCGAATGGAAAACCACCGATGAATTACCCGGAGACGGTTGGACGAATGTAAACTATGACGACAGCGCCTGGCAGCCTGCCCGCGCATACGGTCGGTTTGACCGGAGTTACTGGGGCCGGCCGGTGGATTTCCGGCACAATCCGGATCGGGAGCATCTGCCCTTTGCCCGCGCCTCGCTGGTAACGCTCGATCCCTTTCTTAAAGTACTGGGGCGGCCTACCCGCGAGAATGTTGTCACCCGCCGTGACGATCAGGCGACATTGTTGCAGGCGCTCGAACTTACCAACGGCGCTTTTTTCAACGAGGCTATCTCTGCCGGGGCCGCACAGTGGCTGGGCTATTACGGCGATGATCCGCGGATGCTTGTGGAGCGCCTGTATCACAGCGCGCTCGGGCGCGCCCCAAGCCGCCGCGAAATGCGCGCGGCTACAGAATTGCTGGGCGAACATCCCACCGAAGAAGAGGTACAGGATGTATTGTGGGCCGTGTTCATGTTACCGGATTTCCAGTTGATTTACTGATTTTCGATGACTACGCGCAGGGATTTTATCAAACAGATGCAGGCCGCGAGTCTTGCGGCCATGGCCGCTTCCGTGCCGACGGCCTCGTTTCTGAGCGGGTGTCGTTCCGAGCAAGGGACTGGACCACGAAATACGGCGACTGCCGATAGCGTCATCCTGCTCTGGATGGCCGGGGGCATGGCCCATACCGAAACGTTTGATCCAAAGCGTTTCGAGCCGTTCGAGCCGGGCATGGAGAGCAAGCGTATCCTGAGCACCTTCCCGTCGCGGCCGACAGCCCTCGACGGAGTTTCTTTTTCCGAGGGATTACAGGCTATCGGAGAGGTAATGGATCGCGGAAGCCTTTTGCGTTCCTATCGGGCGGCGGACCTGGGCTTTATTTTGCATTCCCGACACCAGTATCACTGGCATACCTGCTACGAGCCCCCGCAGTCCGTGCAGCTTCCCCATCTGGGTGCGTGGATCGCCAAAGAACTGGGCCCGGTTAATCCGGCCATCCCGCCGTTTATCGACATCGGACAGCGATTCACCGTGGGGGAGGCCGAAGAACTGAAGGCTTTCCACACGGCAGGATTTCTCGGCAGCGAGTACGGTCCCTTTCTGATTCCCGACCCTTCCAGTGGGTTGGAGAGCGTTCGTCCTCCCGCTGGCATGACCGCCGGACGGTTCGAGCGGCGCCATGCCCTGTACCGCGATCTCATTGCAGCAAGCCCGCTGGGCGAGCGCGGCAGCGACTACCAGAAAGAATCCCTGTTGCGCTCGATGGAACAGGCATACCGCCTCCTGCGCTCGCCGGAAGCGCAGGCATTTAATCTTCGCGAAGAGCCCGGGGAACGTTATGCGGCCTATGACGCCGGACGGTTCGGACTCGGCTGTTTACTGGCGAAGCGGCTGGTGCAACAGGGGGCGCGATTTGTCAGCGTAACGACCGAATACGAACCGTTTCTGGGTTGGGATACGCACGAAAACGGCCATACCCGGCTGGTCAACATGAAACGGATGATCGACCGGCCCGTGGCGCAGCTTGTCCGGGACCTGGACGAAAGCGGTCATCTCGACCGGACGCTCATCGTGCTGGCCAGCGAATTCAGCCGGGACATGATGCAGGAAGGGCGCCCGGAAGTCAAGGTGAAAGATCAGGTGGACGTGCCCAACACGGTGGAAGAGATGAAGCACTATGGCATGCACCGTCACTTTACCGACGGATGTTCGGTGCTTTTCTTCGGGGGCGGCGTCAAACGAGGGTTCGTGTACGGCCAAACCGCCGACGAGCGTCCTTGCGTAACCGTCGGCGATCCGGTCTACATTGACCAGATACACCAGACGATCTACCATGCGCTGGGTATCCCCCCGGAGACGAACTACGAAGTAGAGGGACGCCCCATCTACACGACGCCGGAGGGTCTGGGAGAACCGGTGCCGGAGCTGCTGGCGTAGGTGAAAGTAACCCGGCTTGATATACCTGCCGGGCTACTTCTTCTATCCAACGCTCACTCGTCGTTGTCCATATCGGGGATGACGACAAATTCCGGATAGGCCTCGATGCCCAGTTCCGCCACATCCTGGCCCAGCGCCTCGACATTCAGGGAAATGCGGAGCCCGATCGTTTTGTCTATGGCCATCCATGTCAGCCAGGAGGCTCCGAATGCGAAGACGGCAACGGCCAGAATGCCGACAAGCTGCACTCCCAGGTTGCCGCCGGCTACGATGCAGACCGCAAGTGTTCCCCAGACGCCGGCAAACAGGTGGGCAGGCACTGCGCCAACCACATCGTCTATTTTGAGGCGTTCCATGACCTTCAGCCCGATAACGCACAGGCAGCCGCCTACCGCACCGATGACTATGGCCCATTGATGCGCAACGATATCGGGACCGGCCGTGATCGCCACCAGGCCCGCGATGGCTCCGTTCAGGCTGGCCAGCAGGTCGACCCGCCCGAAAAGGGGGCGCGACAGAAAAATGGCGGCTATGAAGCCCGCGCCCCCTGCAAGGTTGGTGTTTGCAAGGATATTGCTGATCGCTACGGCATCGACCACGCCGCTCAGAGCCAGTTGCGAGCCCCCGTTAAAACCGAACCAGCCGAACCACAGGATGAAGACGCCCAGCGTCACGGCGGGCACATTCGATGGCGGAGTGATCTTGACATCGCCGTTCTTTCGGAACTTACCCCTTCGTGCGCCAACGATGAGCACACCGGCGAGCGCCGCCCAGCCCCCGGTCGAGTGTACGATCGTGGATCCGGCAAAATCCTGGAAGCCCATTTCTGCAAGCCATCCGCCGCCCCATGTCCAGGCCCCGATGATCGGGTAGATGACGGTCGTCAGTACGGCGATAAAGATAAAGAAGGACCACAATTTTACGCGCTCGGCCAGCGCGCCGGATACGATGGAGGCCGTCGTCCCCACAAACACCATCTGAAAGAACCAGTTCGACATCACCGAACTGCCGTTCCCGATCACTTCGGAGGCCGCTTCACTTTGTCCGCCCAGAAGGGCGATTTCATGTTCGGACGTACCGTAAAACAACTTTAAGGAGCCGAACCAGTCGCCCGGTTCAACCCCCACATACATGATATTGTAACCGATCAGATAGAACGTCAGCCCGGCGATTGAATAGAGGCCCACATTCTTCAGGCAAATCACCGAGGCGTTTTTGGTTCGCACGGAACCGGCCTCCAGCATGGTGAAGCCTGCGCACATCCACATGACCAGCGCGCCCCATACAAGGAAGGAAAAACTGTTCAGAACGAACTGGGCTTCCTCGCCGAGGGTGCTTTGCGCCTGTGCGGTGTAAACGGCGAAGAAGAAAATGGCTCCGAGACCGCCCAGACCGATGGCAAGCCGTCGCGCCATTTTACGAGAAATACCGAATGTATCGAGTTGCATTTCAGATTCCTCCTCTTTGGATTGAAACTGATTCGGCGCTGCTATAGCCAGTCCTTAAAGGAGATGGCCATTAATGTCGAAGGTACAAATAGGAAACGCCCGCTTGCAAGTGTTGGACAAAATATCCTGTAAACAGGCAATAGTATGATAGGGTGGGGCAAAAACAAAAAAACCGGCGCTCCCTGTCGGGAATGCCGGTTTCTGTTGTAGCGGGGGCGGGATTTGAACCCGCGACCTCCGGGTTATGAGCCCGGTGAGCTACCAGCTGCTCCACCCCGCGATGTTACCATTGTGTGTAGTGTAGCCCGCATGGTGTGGATTTGTTCCGGCAAGGACAAGAAAGCAACGATTCCGGCGTTATGAGCATGTCAGGGGCATTGCACGGAGTCTGGCCATGCACTCGCCTTATGCAGTGGCGGATAAGAAGGACAGGGATAAGAAGGACAGCGAGTGGAACCCCTCGATTCGGCGAACCGTAAGGCTCATCGACACGTTGTTTCCATGCACTTCGGTACACGCATGCCCTTTTCTTATTTTACCCCTGCAACGTTCCGGTTTCTCGATGACTTGGCGGCAAACAACGATCGGGACTGGTTTCAGGCCAACAAGAGCCGCTATGAGGGAGAGGTGAAAGACCCGGCGCTGCGGTTCATTGCGGATTTTGCGCCGCACCTGCAGGAAATAAGCCCGCATTTCCGGGCCGATCCAAGGGCCAACGGCGGTTCGCTTTTCCGTATCTACCGGGACACGCGCTTTTCCAAGGACAAGAGCCCCTACAAAACCCATACGGGCATCCATTTTCGCCACGAGTCGGCCAAAGACGCGCATACCCCCGGTTTTTACCTCCATATCGAGCCGGGAGGATCCTTTGCGGGGTGCGGTATATGGCGCCCCGGCTCACCGACGCTGACCATGATCCGTCAGGCCATCGCGGACGACCCGGATGCGTGGGCGCAGGCGCGGGACGATGCAGGATTCCGCGCAGCGTTCGAGTTGTCCGGCGATTCGCTGAAGAGGGCGCCTCGGGGCGTCGATCCGGATCATCCGATGATCGAAGACCTGAAGCGGAAGGATTTTATCGGGGTGACGTCGCTTGGGAACGATGCGATCGTTTCGGACAGCTTCCTCGACGATTTTGCGGCGTTGTGCCGGAACGCATCCCCCTTCCAGCGCTGGTTGTGCGAGGCGTTGGGGGCAGCGTATTGAGGATTTGAACCCTGGAACCGGGGCAGGTAGCATGCACAAAAAACAACCCACACGGAGATGGCTTGCGGCCCTGATCGGGGTAGCCGCAAGCCGGTCAAGGTGCAGATGTCGCTTCCAATAACGTTCAGGTTGAAGTGAAGACATCCGCGCGCATACTCACTGCCCAAACGCAATAACGTGGCAGTACCCGCCATTCGGTAGCCGAAAACATCTTTTGGAAAAGACTTCAGGGGAAAACATATGGATGCAATCGAAAACGGCGGCGCGACAGAGGGGATGGTCCGTAGAGAGGATACAATAGTCATTGCCCTGGCTATCCTGGCGGCGCTTGCCGTAAAAATCCCGGCGCTGTTCGGGCTGGAGATGCACGAGGGAAGCGAAGTGTTCTATGCACGCAACGTCAGCCTTTTCGTGCTGCCGTTTCTCGCCGGGTATTTTGCATGGAAGCACACCCTTGGCGTCCGGAACTGCCTGTGGATAGCGGCGCCGTTTGCAGCGGCGGCCATTCTGGTCAACGTATTCCCGTTCGAGCCGGAAGCCGCCACCGAACTCCTGATTATTCTGCACCTGCCCATAGCGCTCTGGCTGGTCATCGGCATCGCTTATGCGGGGGGAGCGTGGGGGGATAGCGCCCGGCGCATGGATTTTGTCCGATTCTCGGGCGAATTTTTTATCTACTATGTGCTCATTGCGCTGGGCGGCGTCGTCCTGACGGCCCTTACGATGTTCATGTTCACCGCTATCGGCCTGGACCCCGAATGGTTCGTGACGAACTGGCTTATCCCTTGCGGGGCGCTTGGAGCCGTCCTCATAGCCGCCTGGCTGGTGGAAACGAAGCAGAACATCATGGCGAACTTCGCGCCGCTGCTGACCAGCCTGTTCACGCCGCTTTTCGCGATCGTGCTGCTCGTTTTTCTGGGGTCCATGCTATGGACCGGAAATAACATCAGTATGGAGCGCGAAGCCCTCATCGGATGCGACTTGTTGCTCGTGGTGGTTCTTGGCCTGCTTCTTTATGCTGTGTCGGCGCGGGATCCCGAGAAAAAGCCGGGCGCGTTCGATATCTTTCAACTGGTGCTTGTGGTCTCGGCCCTGATCGTGGACGTTGTGGCGCTGACGGCCATCGTGGCCCGCATATCGGAATTCGGGTTCAGTCCGAACAAGGTGGCTGCGCTCGGCATGAACCTTATCCTGCTGGTCAATCTTGCCTGGTCGGCCTGGCTGTATGTGCGATTCCTGCGGGGCGCCGGGTCGTTCACCGCTCTGGAACGCTGGCAGACCGACTACCTCCCGGTGTATGCTCTGTGGGCGGGACTCGTCGTGGTCGCGTTTCCGCCGCTGTTCGGGTATGTATAGGATACATCCCGTGCCCTTATCGCCGCCGGGCCCCTGCGACTCCTCTTCTTAACCGCTTATTCGCCGCCGTTCCGCTGCACAGGAACCGGGTATTTCCGAAATTGTACCGGACTGTTTTTTTTTGCACCATCCGGGCCTTCCCCGGCTCTTTCCCATGGCGGTTCTGCACCCTTTTCGCGCTCTTCGTCCCGTTCCCGACAAGGCGGCGGAGGTGGCTTCCGTGCCCTACGACGTCGTCGATACGGAAGAAGCCCGCGCCCTTGCCAAAGGACGCCCGCTGAGCTTTTTGCACGTCGTTCGCCCGGAAATCGACCTGCCGGCGGGCGCCGACGAATATGCCCCGGAAACGTATGAACGCGGCGCCGCCAACCTGCGGGCATTCGCCCGGAACGGCGCCTCGGTGCAGGACGAACCGTCGGTGTACATCTACCGCCTCGAAATGGACGGACGGGCACAGACCGGCGTATTCGGGTGCGTATCCGTGGAGGAATACGACAACGGGATCATCCTGAAGCACGAGAAAACGCGCCCGAAGAAGGAGACGGACCGCGTCCGCCATATCGTGACCCAACAGGCGCATGCCGAGCCGGTCATAATGACCTACCGGAACGCGGATCGAATCGATGCTCTGGTGGCCTCCGAGACGGCTTCGGAGCCGCTCTACGACTTCACGGCGGAGGATGGGGTCCGCCACACGATCTGGAAAGCGGAGCAGCGGGAAGAGCTGGTGGACGCCTTCGAGCGTGTCGAGTACCTGTATATTGCGGACGGGCATCATCGGTGCGCGGCAGCCTCGCGGGCGGCGGCGGAGATGCGCGAAGCGTCTGCCGGATTGCCGGAGGCGGAATTTTTCCCGGCAGTGCTGTTTCCCATGAGCGAATTGCGCATTCTCGCCTACAACCGCATCGTACGCAAACTGCCTGCCCCGGCAGACGAATTTCTGAATACGCTCGCCGCCCGGTTTACCCTGGCCGTGGATTCCGGAGAGAAAACGCCTGCCGAACCGGGCAACGTATGCCTGTATCTGGACGGAAGATGGCATACGATGTCGCTTCCGGCGACGGAACGCAACGAAGTAGCCGACACACTCGATGTGGCGCGCCTCAGCGAGTATCTGCTGGAACCCGAGTTCGGCATCATGGATCAGCGTCTGGATCCGAACATCGACTTCGTAGGAGGCATTCGCGGTACGGGTGAACTGGAACGGCTGGTCGATTCCGTGCGGGCGGAACTGGCCATCTCCATGTACCCGACCAGCGTGGAGGAACTGCTCGCGGTGTCGAATGCGGGCCTCCTCATGCCGCCGAAATCCACATGGTTCGAGCCGAAGCTCCGCAGCGGACTGCTGGTGCATCTGTTCGAACAGGATTGAATCTCCCTCGCCTATTTACCGTAGCACTGTTTTCCGAAGGCTACGGCTCTTTGATAATTCCCTCGCCTGTATCCTACCATGCGCTTGCATAACTTTTCCGCCGGCCCCGGGGCGCTTCCGGAAGCCGTACTGCTGGAAATGAAAGAAGAACTCCCGGTGTATGGCGATCTGGGCGCCTCCGTCCTCGAGATCAGTCATCGCTCTGCGGCCTATACGCAGATCGAACAGGACGCCAAGGAGCGTATCCGGCGTCTCCTGAAGATCGGCGACGAATGGCATGTGCTCTTCCTGCAAGGGGGGGCGTCCATGCAGTTTCACCAGGTGCCGCTGAATTTCCGGGGAGAGAACGTCTCGGCGGATTATGTGGTGACGGGGCGCTGGGCGGCGAGTGCGCTGAAAGAAGCGCAGCGTACGGGGATGGCGCGAGCCGCGGCGTCGAGCGAGGACCAGAATTTTGCATACATCCCGGCGTCGAGCGCATGGGATGTCGACCCCGAGGCGGCATACCTGCACATCACCTCGAACAACACGGTGGCGGGAACGCAGTTCGCAGAAGTCCCCCGTGTCGCCCCGCCCATCGTATGCGACGCGTCCAGCGATTTCCTGAGCCGCCCGATCGACATGGCGAACCATGCGCTGATCTATGCAGGCGCGCAAAAGAATATCGGCCCGGCAGGCGCCACGGTCGTACTCGTCCATGACCGTTTCCTGCAGCGCAGCAACGAATCGCTTCCCGTTATCATGGATTACGGGACCCATGCGAAAAAGTTACACAATACGCCTCCCGTATTCGCCGTGTACCTCATAGGCAAGGTACTGGCATGGCTGGAAGCGAAGGGGGGACTTGCGGCCATCGAAGAAATCAACGAGCGAAAAGCCGCCAAACTGTATGCCCGCATCGACCGAACGGATTTCTATCGCGGGACGGTGCGCAAAGACGCTCGTTCGCGGATGAATGTGACGTTCCGCCTGCCCTCGGAAGACCTGGAAGCGCGTTTTCTGTCCGAAGCGCAGGATCAGGGATTGCTGGCGCTGAAAGGACACCGTTCGGTGGGAGGGATGCGCGCCTCGCTGTACAATGCCTGCCCGGAAGAGTCCGTGGATGCGCTCATTGCCTTTATGGACGATTTCGAGAGAGAACGCGGGTGATATACGATGGTCTTCGTATATTCCGGCTGTCTCATGCGCAGGGGCATGCCGCTCGCACTGCCTGCATGACAGAATCTTGATTCGGGAGCGTATGGCGTTAACCATTGGTGTTCCAAAGGAGACCGCTGCCGGCGAACGGCGGGTGGCTGTCGTTCCCGAGGTAGTCCGAAAACTTGCAAGCGAGGGATTCGAGGTTGTCGTGGAAGCGGGGGCCGGCGAGGCGGCATATTTTACCGATGACGCCTTTCGGGAGGCCGGCGCGCGGACAGGAACGGGAAGCGAAACGCTCGGGGCCGACATCGTCCTGAAAGTGACGCCTCCCTCGGAATCCGAGATCGGGAAGATGAAGTCCGGCAGCGTCTTGTTGGGCCTGCTGGATCCGCTGGGCATGCCTGCATTATCCCTGAAGTTGGCCAACCGCTCCGTGACGGGGCTCAGCATGGAGTTGGTGCCGCGGATATCCCGCGCGCAAAAGATGGATGCGCTTTCCGCCATGAGCGGGGTGGCCGGGTATGAAGCCGTGTTGCAGGCTGCTGCGACATTGCCCCGGTTTTTTCCGCTCCTGACCACGGCGGCGGGTACCGTGAAGCCGGCGAATGTGCTGGTGCTGGGAGCGGGTGTTGCCGGACTGCAGGCCATCGCCACGGCAAGGCGGCTCGGCGCGCGCGTGTCCGCCTACGATATTCGGGATGCGGCGCAAGAGGAAGTCCGCAGTCTTGGCGCAAAGTTCGTGGAATTGGTTTTCGAAACGCAACAGGACGCCGATACGGGCGGATACGCTACGGCGTTGACCGCAGAGAAGGCAGCGCAACAAACGGCCCTGCTGGTTCCGTACATCGGAGCGGCGGATGTGGTAATCTCGACCGCGCTGGTGCCGGGCCGTCCTGCCCCCATCCTCATCACGGAGGAAGCGGTACAAGCCATGAAGCCGGGATCTGTGGTGGTCGATCTCGCGGCGCCGGGCGGGGGCAACTGCGCGGCCACGAAACCCGGGGAAACCGTTACCATGCATGGCGTACGTATCCTGGGACCGCTCGACCTGCCGTCGAAATCGCCTGTCGACGCCAGCACCATGTACGCCCGCACGCTGCTTGCTGTCCTTACGGAATTTTCCGACGGAGAGACGTTCCGCCCGGATTTCGAGAACGAGATTTTCAAGGGCATGTGCGTGACGCACGAGGGACAGGTTGTGCACGAACGCGTACGCACTCTGCTCGATACATAGTATATAGACGTTTCGCACGCTACTCATGTATTTTCAATCCGGTTCATTCCGATGCTGAGCAATCTGGTCATATTCATTCTGGCGGCATTCATCGGGTTCGAGATAATCAGCAAGGTGCCGCAGACCTTGCACACGCCGCTCATGTCCGGCACGAATGCGATCAGCGGCATTACCATTGTCGGAGCGCTTGTGGCGACCGGTATGATCGATAGCCCCTGGGCCAAGTGGATTGGATTTGCGGCGCTTATCGTCGCCACGATCAACGTGGTCGGGGGCTTTCTCGTCACGGATCGGATGCTGCAAATGTTCAAGCCGAAGCGGCGCGACAGCAAGGAACCCTCCAGTAACGCCGCCTGACGCTTCGCCACCATGCAGAACGTTATCCTACTGGCTTATCTCGCCGCCGCCGTGCTCTTCATTCTGGGCATGAAACGGCTGCAATCCCCGGCCACGGCCCGTGCGGGAAACAGGCTTGCCGCCATCGGCATGTTGATTGCCGTCGCGGCGACGCTGTTGCAGCAGCGGATTCTTTCCCCGGTGGAGATGATCGGCGGATTCGTGGTCGGCGCCGCCGTAGGCATGTTGCTGGCGCGGCGGGTGGCCATGACCAGCATGCCGGAACTCGTTGCGGTATTCAACGGGTTCGGGGGCTTGGCGTCCGCACTGGTGGCAGGGGGAGAAATTGCGCGCTATCTGTCCGTTGAGCCGGGAGGCGGTGCGGTGGCTCAAGCCGCCCAGTCCATGGCGGCGCTCGCGCCGCTCGACGTACCGGAGGCAATCACCGTCGTGCTGTGTATTCTGATCGGCACGATCACGTTTTCGGGAAGTTTTGTTGCGTTCGGCAAGCTGGGCGGGCACCTGAGCGGTAATCCCGTTTCGTTTCCGGGCATGCGCGTACTCACGGTACTGGTGACGCTGGGCGCGCTCGGAGCCGGCGGATACCTGATCTACGGAGCAGGCGGCTCGTTTGCGGCGATGGATATGCAAGCCATTATGTGGGGCGCCTTGGCGCTCGGCTTCCTTTCGCTGGTGTTGGGTATTTTTCTCGTCATTCCCATCGGAGGAGCGGACATGCCCGTCGTGGTGGCGCTTCTGAATGCCTATTCGGGGCTTGCCGCAGCGGCCACCGGGTTCATGCTCGATAACACGGCGCTTATTGTAAGCGGCGCGCTGGTCGGTGCATCGGGACTTATCCTGACCTCCATTATGTGCGAAGCAATGAACCGGTCGTTGCTGAACGTACTGCTGGGCGGTTTTGGCGGGGACAACGATGGAGGCGGCCCGGCGGTGGAAGGCGCCCGGCCCGACCTGACGGTGCAGGAAACGTCGGTCGAAGATGTGGCCATCCAGTTGACGTATGCCGAACAGGTGATTGTCGTGCCCGGCTATGGCATGGCTGTAGCCCAGGCGCAGCATCAGGTCCGCGAACTGTCGGATATGCTGCAAGCCCAGGGCATTACCGTGAAATACGCTATTCATCCGGTGGCCGGCCGCATGCCCGGACATATGAATGTATTGCTTGCAGAGGCGGACGTGCCGTACGACCAACTCTACGAAATGGACGATATCAATAGCGAATTCGGCATGACGGATGTGTCTCTCGTGATTGGGGCCAACGATGTGGTGAACCCATCGGCGCGTACGGACAAGGCCAGCCCTATCTACGGCATGCCCATTCTGGATGTGGATCGTTCCGGCACAGTGGTGGTGCTAAAACGCAGCCTGCGCCCCGGCTATTCCGGCATCGATAACATGTTGTTCTACCACGACAACACGCGCATGCTTTTCGGAGATGCGAAAGACTCGTTGTCGAAACTTGTAGCGGCCGTAAAAAATCTGTAGGCGGCTCCGGAAGTGTCATTTTTGGGGAATGCGGTACCTCCATGACCAGATGGAGTACGCTCCATTCAAATAGTCACTTCCCCAACATCTTTCTTCTGCTCCCTTCTTGCAATCCGGCTGCTCAGCCAACCCGCGCCAACACACGTCAGCGTCCCGATGGCGCCGAAAAGCAAGCCATTGATCGAGGTGAAAAAGGTGCAGTACGCGAGCGTAGCGGCAGACGCCAGGGCGCCAATCCACGCATGAAAGGCGGTGGTTCGACGCGTAAAGATGCCCAGAATAAACAGGCCGCCGAGCGTACCGAGGAAAAGGCCGGTGATATCCAGAAACAGGCCCCAGAGCGCTCGCAGATCCAGCGTGCTGATGAGCATCGCGCTAACTGTACCGAGCACGCCCAGGATGAATACAATGCGCCGGGCAAGGCCGAGCCACTGTTTCTCTTCCCGATCCGGCCGGAAGCGCTTGAAAAAGTCGGTGGTGACCGCGGTCGTGATGGAATGAATCGAAGAATCGAGGCTGGACATGGCGGCGGCAAACACCCCGGCAATGACCAGACCGCCCAGACCGGCGGGCATTTCCCGGACGATGAACCAGGGCAATAGTTGATCGGGCCTTTCGAGGGTAGCGAGTCGATCCGGAAAGTGCTGATAAAAGACAAACAGCGCGGTGCCAAGAAAGAAGAACAGGATGGATGCCGGTACGGCAAGCAAAGCGCCTGTCCAGATAGCATTGCGCGCGGATTGCTCGGTCGGGGTGGTCATATACCGTTGCACGACCGCCTGATCCGTTGTGTAAGGCAGCAGGTTTGTAAAAACCATCCCGAGGAAGATGACGAACAGCGAATCACTGTACAGGTCCCAGCCGGGATTAATCAGGTTCCACTTGTCGTGCTCTGCGGCTTCCGTAACGATCTGCCCGAAGCCCCCGGGAATATCTGCAGCAATGATGCCCAGTGCAGCGAGCGCTCCGCCGATCAGTACGACGACCTGAATCACATCGGTCCAGATAACGGCTTCCATTCCGCCCAGTACGGTGTAGAGCGTACTCAGCAACCCCATGAGCGCGATGCACAGAAAAAGATGTAAGCCCGTCACGGCGCTCAGCGCCAGGGCCGGCAGCAGCAAAACGATGCCCATCCTCCCCAATTGAAACAGGATAAACGAAGCGGACCCGAGCAAGCGCAATGAGACGTCAAAGCGGTTTTCAAGATATTCGTAGGCGCTTGTGACGCGAAGCTTTCGGTAAAAAGGCAGGAAAAAGAAGATGACGATCGGGGCAATGAGCGGGATGCCCATATTGACCAGAAAGCGTGTCCAGTCACTGGCGTAGGCGGTTGCAGGAATGGAGAGATAGGTGATGGCGGAGAGCATGGTTGCAAAGATGCTCAGGCCTGCCGCCCACCAGGGCATTCGTCCTCCGGCCAGAAAGAAATCCTGCGCCGTACCGGCTCGCCGCGCAAAATAGACGCCCATGGCAACGAGCAAGGCGAGGTAAACGCCCAGCACTATGCCGTTTACGAGCCCAAAGGAGCTGACTTCCTGCGCCAGACCGGTGATCAGGAAGTGTGTCAAGGCTTCATGGTTCATTACGATGGACGTTCCAGATCGACGTTTTCGAAAATAGCCAACGCCCTGACCTCTTCGTACAGGGACTGTTTCCGGTTGGCGGAAAGCGGCGTCAGCGGTAGCCTGACTTCGCCGCAATCGATGCCGCGCATGGCCATGATAGCTTTGCCGGCCCGGATTACGCCGTGTTTGAGCAACACCTCGACAAGGGCTACCGCGTGGTCGGAAAAGCGCCGAGCCGTTTCTATATCTCCTTGTTTAAACGCTTCCAGCATCCGCAGATAATTTGGCGCCGCATAGTTATAGGTGCTGCCCACGGCTCCTTCCGCCCCCATAGCCAGGGCGCCTAACAGCATCTCGTCCGACCCGAAAAACATCGTATACCGGCCGGATTCCATTGTGGCGCAGCGGCGGAATTGCATCAAGTCGCTTGCTGAAAACTTGATGCCCGACAGAGTGGGTATGCGCTTGCTGCCGGCGCGCAAAAATTCGGGCATGGACAGGTTAACGCCGGTCATGGAGGGGATGTGGTAGTAGAAAAAGGGCAACGCCGGCGCTGCTTCGGCAACCGCTGCGCAATACGCAACCAGACTATCGATGGAGGCCGGCTTGAAAAACGAAGGAGCAAGCGCCGCGATGCCGTGCGCCTGGATCGATTGGGCGTGCTTGGCCAATCTGCGTGCTTCATATACGCTGTTGTGGCCTGCGTGTACGATAACAGGCAATTTGCCTCCGGCATGAGCCATCCATTGCTCTGCCAGCAACATGCGTTCATCCACGGTCAAAGAGGCGCCTTCTCCAGTTGTACCGCAGATAAAAACACCGGCAACCCCTTCTTTTTGCAGATGATCAGCCATATCCGGGACCATGCCGGGGTTTATGCCGCCATCCGGGTGCATAGGGGTGTACGGAGCTGCGATCAGGCCGGTGAGTTTTTCCATATCGGGCTATTGTATACCGGATGGAGCGTCATGCCCTCATTCCCGGGAATGCAGCGCTTCCATGACAGGATAGAGTACGCTCCAGACGTTTTCCGCGACGATCCGATGCCCGGATTCGTTCGGATGGATGCCGTCCATCTGCATGAGAGAATCCACGCCGCCCACGCCCTCGAGAAGAAAGGGAATAAGGTGGGTGTTTTCCATACTGGTCAGGGTCGGGTAGATTTGCTGGAACGCCCGGGTGTAGTCCTGTCCGAGATTGGGCGGGATTTGCATGCCGGCAAGAATAATCTCCATGTTCGGGTTCGCGGTGCGCGCCTTCTCGATAATCGCCTGCAGATTGCTTTGCGTAACCTCTACCGGGATACCCCGTAAACCATCATTCCCGCCTAACTCCAGCACAAGGATACGCACCGGATACTGTTGCAAATACCAGTCTATGCGCCGCAAACCTCCCGCGCTCGTCTCTCCGCTTAATCCGGCATTAATCGCCCGCACATTCCAGCCCAGGGAATCCATGCGAAGTTGCAGGAGCGCAGGAAAAGCATTTGCGGGATCGACTCCTGCTCCTGCTGAAAGGCTATTACCCAGAAAGAGAATGATCGCAGCCGGCTTTTCCGCATTTTCTGCGCGCTCCGCACCCGGGCGATCGTTTTGCGCCATCGCACGGGGGGCATTTCTCCCGTCCGGAGCAGTCGTTCCCGTGTCCGCGTCCCGGGACCCGCAGGCGAGGCACAGAACAGGAATGCAGGCAAGCAGGTATAGTTTGCCGATTTTCATGTATCGCAGAAAACATCCTTGCACCGATGCAAGGCATACATAGGTCTACTTCCAGCAAACCCGCAGGAACGAAGGCCGGTTTCAGAAAAATTCCGTATGGCGCCCATCCTTTCCGTTCGCAACCTTACCAAGACCTACCAGAGCGGCAACCGGTTGCTGACCGTGCTGCATGACGTATCCTTCGATTTGCGTCGAGGAGAAACATGCGCAGTGGTTGGCCCCTCCGGTTCCGGCAAAACCACGTTACTGGGTCTGTGCGCCGGGTTGGACCGGGCCACTTCGGGAAGCGTGGATTTGTCCGGCGAACGACTCGACGCCATGTCGGAGGATGCGCTGGCGAGGCTTCGGAACCGGGAAGTCGGATTCATTTTCCAGACATTCCAGCTGATTCCTACGCTGACGGCGCTTGAAAATGTAATGGTCCCGGCGGAACTGCGCGGCCAAAAGGGGGCCCGCGAGCGGGCAAGCGAATTGCTCGGCCAGGTGGGGCTTGGAGAACGGATGTCTCATTATCCCGCACAGTTATCCGGAGGCGAACAGCAACGGGTATCTATTGCGCGGGCGTTTGTAAACCGGCCGGCGATGCTGTTCGCCGACGAACCGACCGGCAACCTTGACGCCGATACGGGCGCTACCATCGAGGAGCTTGTTTTCGAAATAAACGAGACCGCAGGAACCGCCCTGCTGCTTGTGACGCACAATCATGAACTGGCGCAGCGCACGGGTCGCATCATCCGGCTTCGAGGCGGAAACATCGTCTCGGATACCTTGACGCGAGTCTGATCGGCCCTCCTGTAAACCTGAGCGGACAATACAATGCCCAATTCCTGGATATTCAGGATGGCGTGGCGAGACAGTCGGGGCAGCCGGCGGCAGCTCGCGCTCTTTTTGTCTTCGATGATCGTCGGCGTCGCTGCCCTGGTGGCCATTTCGTCGTTCGGGAGCAATCTCCGGAAGGTGGTGGACGACGAGTCGAAGACGTTGCTGGGGGCCGATCTCGTGTTCGAATCCGGGCGTCCGTTCGGAGATGCAATGGAGGCGGTTATCGACTCTATCGGGGGGGCGCAGTCCCGGCTCATTTCGTTTCCTTCGATGGCCTGGTTTCCTGCCGGAGAGCAGTCCCGCCTGATGACCGTGCGGGCTGTCGAGGGGGAGTTTCCCTTCTATGGGGACATAGAAACCACGCCCGCCGGCGCGGCCGATGGCTGGCTTGCCGACGGAGGCGCTCTGGTGGACGCGGCGGTTATGCGGCTTTTCAACGTGCAGCCCGGCGACAGCGTGCGCATCGGGCAGTATTTCTACCCTGTGGCAGGGCGCATCGACAGGATGCCGAGCGAAAACCAGATGATGTCGTTCTTCAGCCCGCGCGTGTACATCCCTGCCGCCAGACTGGATTCGACCCTGCTCTCGCGAGGCAGCCAGGCCGATTACGAACTGGCCTTCCGGTTCGACGATGGGAGGGATGTCGAAGCGCTTGTCGAAAACATCGGCTTGTTTTTGCGCGAAGAGGAAGTGCGATACGACACGGTGGAAGAGGTTCGTGAAAGTTGGGATGAGGGATTGACCAATCTGTATCGATTTCTGAATGTCGTCGCCTTTGTTGCCGTGCTGCTGGGAGGTATCGGGGTTGCCGGCGCCATCCATGTGTACGTACGCCGTCGGCTCGCAACGATCGCGGTGCTCCGGTGCCTTGGAGCGGGGACCCGGCAGACATTCTCCGTATATGCGGTGCAGACCATCGCGATGGGATTGGCAAGCAGCGTGACAGGCGCCATGCTCGGTATTGGGGTACAGATGCTTGTACCGGTCGCATTGAGCGACTTTCTTCCCGTGGACGTGCCTTTCATGGTGTCCTGGGGCTCTCTTGGAGCGGGAATGACCCTTGGGGTTGGAGTAACCGCCGCCTTTGCTCTTTTTCCGCTTGTTTCCATTCGGCGCATATCCCCCTTGCTGACGCTGCGTTCGACCGTAGAGGCCGGGCAAAGCAGCCTGAAAGATCCTCTCTGGTGGATCGTTTTCGGGGTCGTTGCAGCGGGTATCACGATTTTTTCCGTAGTCAATGCGCCTTCGCCCGGAATCGGGCTGGGATATACAGCAGCGCTGGCCGTGGTCTTTGGAGCCCTTCTGGTCACAGCAAGGGGAATTATCCGGGCTGCGCGTCGCTTCTTCCCGTCAAGGTGGAACTATATATGGCGGCAAGGGCTGGCCAACTTGTTTCGGCCGAATAACCAGACGAACACGCTCATACTATCGCTGGGACTGGGCGCCTTTATTATCGGCACGCTTTTTGGCATTCAACGAACGCTGCTGGCCCAACTCGAATTGTCCGAGGCCCGGCAATTGCCCAATATCGTATTGTTCGATATCCAATCCGACGAGATCGATCCGGTTACGCAGATTGTGCAGGACAGGGAGTTGCCTGTGCTCGATAGCGTGCCTATCGTAAGTATGCGTCTCGCCTCGGTGAACGGGCGCACGGTGAGCGCAATGCGGGCAGACTCGACGGCAACCTGGGCGCACCGGCGCGAATACCGGGTAACATACAGGGATTATCTGACCGAATCGGAAAAAGTGATTGAAGGCGCCTTTATCGGAGAGGCGGATCCGAACGATCCGGTGGCCCCCGTGTCTCTTGACCAGGATATTGCCCGGGATCTGGATGTCGGCATAGGAGACAGCCTCACGTTCAATGTACAGGGACAGGTAATCCCGACCCGGGTTGCCAGCCTGCGCGAGGTGGAATGGCGGCGTATGGGCACCAATTTCTTTGTGGTGTTCCCTGCAGGCGTACTGGAAGAGACTCCCCGTTTTTACGTGCTGCTCAGCCGGACGGAAACCGGAGAACAGGCAGCCGGGTTGCAACGAGCTGTGCTGGGCGATTATCCCTCGGTTTCCGTGATCGATCTGTCGCTTGTCCTGAGCACATTCGACACCATTTTCTCCAGAATATCGTTTGTGGTTCGCTTTATGGCGTCCTTTAGCATTCTGACGGGAATAATTGTGTTGATCGGAGCCGTAGTAGTAAGCAGGGTGCAACGGCGGCGTGAAAGCGTCTTGCTGAAAACGCTGGGGGCTTCGCAGTCCGAAGTGCTCCGGATCATGACCGTCGAGTATCTTTTTCTTGGCTTCTTTGCGGCATTGACGGGCCTGGCGCTTTCCTTTGCGTCCGTTTGGGCGTTTTCAGCCTTCGTATTCGACACGAGTTTTAAACCCGATATTGTTGCAACGCTTGTGTTATTGGGCGCAGTACCTTTCCTGACGGTAGCCATCGGACTTGTAAACAGTCGAGGCATTTACCGGCGCTCCCCTCTGGAGGTACTGCGTACCGATATGTAATAATTCCCCAATAATAACGGCGCCCGTTGGAAAGGTTTTCGGGCAAAGGCAATGACAGGACCCGTGGACATGGAAGCAATTTCCCGCAATGTGCTCAGTATCCGGGCGCGTATTGCGGATGCCTGTCGCAGGGCCGATCGTTCGCCCGACGATATTACGCTCATTGCCGTATCCAAAACCTTCCCCATGACGGCTGTGGAAGCGGCGATCGAGGCCGGAGTATCACATTTCGGCGAAAATCGCGTGCAGGAACTGGCGGCAAAGGGCGCGGAAACCCCGGGACATTGGAAGGGCGGGAACAGGACATGGCACATGATCGGGCATTTGCAGCGCAATAAGGCCAGGGATGTCGTTCGGTTTGCGGATTGTTTTCATGCGCTGGACAGTGCCCGATTGGCCAGGGCATTGAACGAACGAGCCGCAGTAGAAGAACGGGTGTTGCCCTGTCTGGTGCAGGTCAATATCTCCGGCGAAGTCAGCAAATTCGGGGTGCATCCCGACGAAGTAGCGCCACTGTTCGACGAAGTGGCCCGCTGCGAACATATCCGGGTGGAAGGCCTGATGGCCATGACGTCGCTCCATGCCGGGCCGGACAAAATTCGCCGCGAGTTTCGGAACATGCGTACCCTGTTCGACGCCTTCCCGACACAGATCGCCCCGAATATCTCCATGCAACAGCTTTCCATGGGTATGAGCCGGGATTTCGAGGAGGCGATCGAAGAAGGCGCTACCCACGTCCGGATCGGGAGCGCCCTGTTTGGAGAACGAATTCCTTAAAAACCTGAAGAACATCCATTTTGTCCGGCATCCTTAACCATTAGGCCGGGAAAAATTCAGTATCTTGTTTCAGGTATACGGTGATCGTCCTTGAGGATGTCTGCGGGCGCGTAACCCTGATCCCTACGGCATAAAGCGTGTTGCGCCATGAAACTAACTCCGCTTGACATACGGAAACAGGAATTTGCCCGCAAATTCCGAGGCTATGATCCGGAAGAGGTGCGTGCGTTTTTGCAAATGGCAGCTACACAGTGGGAAGAAATAAGGGACGAACACCAGGGGCTCAGCAGCAAACTGGGGGAGCTGCGCGCAAAAATCGATCACTACGAAAAGGTAGAGGAAGCGCTTGAAGAAGCATTGCGCATCACGCGAGAGTCGTCCGAAAAAACGATCCGAAATGCAGAGGAGAAAGCCCAGGCGCTCATAGAGAAAGCGGAATACGAAGCGCGGCAGACGGAAGAACATGCACAGCAGACCGTCAATGAGATTCGCCGGCAGGCATCCAGGTTAAACGATTACCGCCTGGAACTTATGGCAAGGCTGCGCGCCCTGCTCACCTCCGAAACCGAACTACTGGCGCGCTACGAAGAGCATGCTACGGTCGTTCTGAACAAACTGTATGCCGTCAGCGAAGGCGAAGCGAAGGCGCCGTCGCCCACAGGCAAGACCGCTAAGGGAAAATCTGTTGCCCACAGGAAAAAGGAAACCGCGCAAACAAAGAATGCAGGCGCTAAAGCTACATCGGATAAGGCGTCCGGCGCACAGAAGATCGAAAAAACCCCGGAGGCGGAAGACGCCAGAGAAGGAGAGGCTGGTGGCGACAAGGATTCATCCTCGGATATCCAGCACATCCGTCGCATTTTGAGCGATCTCGACTAAGAATACTCTGATCGAAACACGGCGGGGCATAGCACCGCCTCAGTACTGACTACCTTAAACCTGACCAATTATGTTTGATGCTCTTGCATATCGCCGTAATGTGGAAACCGCTGCCGAAGCCATTCGCGCGCGGACCGGCCTGTCTCCCCGGATCGGGCTTATCCTGGGAACAGGTCTCGGCGAACTTGCGGAAAAAATCGAGGCCGAGACAATCATTCCTTACGAAGAAATTCCAGGGTTTCCCTTGTCTACGGTCGAGTCTCATCCGGGCCGCCTGCTGATAGGTACGCTGGCTGGCGTTCCAGTGTACGCTTTGCAGGGACGGTTTCACCTGTACGAAGGATATGACGCCCAAACCGTCGTGTTTCCCGTTCGGGTATTCGGCGTGCTGGGCGTCGATACGCTGCTTATCTCCAATGCCGCCGGCGGTATGAACCCCGTGTACAAAAAGGGGGAATTGATGTTGTTGTCGGATCATATCAACTTCCAGAACGCCAACCCCCTGATCGGTCCGAATACCGACGATTGGGGAGAACGGTTTCCGGATATGAGCGCGCCCTATGACGAGGCGTTGCAGCAACTGGCGGAAGAAAAAGCGCTCGAGGCAGGGATCAAACTGCACCGGGGCGTATATGTGTCGGTTACGGGGCCCAATCTCGAAACGAGAGCGGAATACCGGATGCTTCGCGCATGGGGTGCGGATGTAGTGGGAATGAGCACCGTTCCCGAGGTGATCGCGGGTCGTCATATGAATATGCGCGTGCTTGCCATCTCGGTTGTAACCGACGAATGTTTTCCCGATGCGCTCGAAGCCGTTTCGCTCGAAGAAATTATCGCCGCTGCCGGAAAGGCGGAACCCGACTTGACTCGGCTCGTGTCGGCAATCGTATCGGCAATCGGTGCATGAGGGTGCGTCCCGCCCGCCATGCCGTGTCGGCTTCCTATCCATGCCCAGGTTTGAAGAAGTAAAGCGATTCGATCACGCTGCGCTGGAACGAGAGATGTTGGTCTCGTGGGAAGAGCGCCGCATTTTCGAAAAAAGCGTATGCGAGCGGGAAAACCGCAAGGCCTTCACGTTCTATGAAGGCCCGCCCACTGCAAACGGGCGCCCCGGCATTCATCATGTGATGGCGCGAACCATCAAGGATGTGTTCTGCCGGTACAAAACGATGAAGGGCTTCTATGTGGAACGCAAGGCCGGTTGGGATACGCATGGCCTTCCTGTCGAGATTGAGGTGGAAAAAGCCCTTGGTCTGACGGGACGCGAAGACATCGAGCGATACGGGGTCGGCAAATACAACGAAAAATGCCGCGAAAGCGTCCTGCGATACAAGGAGGTATGGGACGATCTGACCAAAAAGATGGGATATTGGGTCGATCTGGACAATCCCTACGTCACCTTCGAAAACAGGTATATCGAAACGGAATGGTGGCTCCTCAAAAAAATCTATGAGAAGGGGCTGCTCTACAAGGGACACAAAATTCAGTGGTACAGCCCCGGCTCGGGGACGGTGCTTTCATCCCATGAAGTCAGCCTTGGGTATGAGGAAGTGCAAGATCCGTCCGTCTATGTACGGTTCCCTTTGCGAGACGAGGAGAACACAGCCTTTCTGGCGTGGACGACTACGCCCTGGACGCTCATTTCCAATACGGCGCTTGCGGTCGGCGCCGACATCGAGTATGTAAAGGTGCGCCTGGATAATCCCTCCGGGGATGGAGAATGCCTGATTCTGGCGGAAGAACGGCTGGACGTACTGGACGCCGACTATGAAATCACCCAACGATTTCAGGGCAAGGATATGGTGGGCATGACCTACGCCCCGGTCTTCCCGTATTTTCTCGACGAGGGCGGCAAACAAGAGGCCTGGCGGGTGGTGGAGGCCGACTTCGTATCCACGGAAGACGGAACAGGCATCGTGCACCTTGCCCCGGCTTTCGGCGCAGACGACCATGCCGTAGCGCAAAAGGAGGGGTTGCCCCTGTTCAATCCGGTGGATGCCGGAGGGCGCTTCACGGACAAAATTCCCCTTGTCAGCGGACAATGGTTCAAGGATGCGGATAAACCGATCGTCCGGGCCTTGCGGGATCGCGGCCTGTTGTACAAGCACGAAACGCACCTCCACAATTACCCGCATGACTGGCGAAAGGGGACGCCGCTCATGAATTATCCGGTAGAAAGCTGGTTCGTTCGGACGACGGCGATTAAAGACCGGATGATTGCGCTCAACGATACGATCAACTGGCAGCCGGCGGCCATGGGCACGGGCCGTTTTGGCGAATGGCTGAAGAACAATGTGGACTGGGCGCTGAGTCGCCGCAGATACTGGGGGACTCCGCTTCCGATCTGGCAGTCGGACAAGAAAGGCTCCGACTATATAGAGGTGATTGGATCTATGGCGGAGCTGCGGGAGAAGTGTGGCGACCAGCTTCCGGAGCACGACAAGGATATCGATTTGCACCGGCCGTTCGTGGATACCCTGACCTGGCCTGCGCCGGACGGCGGAACGATGCGCCGCGTGCCGGAAGTAATCGACGTATGGTTCGATTCAGGATCTATGCCGTTTGCGCAGTGGCATTACCCATTCGAGAACGAGGAAAAATTAGCGCGGCATTTCCCGGCCGATTTTATTGCAGAGGGTATTGACCAGACCAGGGGATGGTTCTACACCATGCATGTGTTGGCGGCGGCTGTTATGGACTCGGTGGCCTACGAAAATGTCGTTGTCAACGGACTTGTCCTCGACGAGAACGGGGAAAAGATGTCGAAATCCAAGGGCAATGCGGTGGATCCGTTCGAGACGATCGCGCGCTACGGGGCGGATACCGTGCGCTGGTACATGATGAGCAACTCGCCGCCATGGGAAAACATCAAGTTTTCCGAACGCGGTATGGGCGACACGCTCCGGAAGTTTTTCGGTACGCTCGAAAATGTTTATGCCTTTTTCGCCACCTATGCCAATATAGATGGCTTTGCATACGAAAAGGCCCGTATTCCCGTTCATGAACGCCCCGAGCTGGATCGCTGGATTGTGAGCCTGCTGCACAGTACGGTTCGCAGGGTGGACGAGGCATACCATGCCTACGACCCGACCCGGGCCGCGCGCGGGATAGAACGGTTCGTGGAGGAGCTTTCCAACTGGTATATCCGCAGATCGCGGCGGCGGTTCTGGAAAGAGGCGGATACCGGCGACGACAAGGAGGCGGCCTACCAGACGGTGTACGAATGTCTGATGGCCATTGCCGGCATGATGGCCCCGATCGCGCCGTTTTTCAGCGACTGGCTGCATCGCGCCCTGAAGGCCGGCGCAGGACAGGAAGCATGCGAATCCGTACATCTGGCGTCCTTCCCAAAACCGGTCGAGGACGAAATCGACGAGGATCTTGAACGCCGCATGGCGCTGGCCCGGACCGTTTCGTCCATTGCCCTTGCCATGCGAAACCGGAGCGAAATCAATGTACGGCAACCGCTTCCCCGTATTCTGGTCGTTACCGGGGAGCGGGTCTCCGAAAACGACATAGAGCAGGTTCGCACCATTATCCTCGACGAGATTAATGTCCGGGCTATCGAGTACATCCCCGGCTCGAGCGGAATTGTGAAGCGTTCGGCCCGCCCCGATTTCAAGCGGTTGGGACCCCGCCTCGGAAAATGGATGAAGCCGGTCAACCAGGCGGTCCGGGCACTGGACGACGCACAGATCAGCAGGTATGTACAAGAAGGAACCATCGCCATCGAGATAGATGGCGAGCGTATTGAACTGGGTCCCGGAGACATTGAGATAACGAGCGAAGAGGTTGCCGGATGGCTTGTGGGTCAGGAGAACGATATAACGGTAGCGCTGGATACGACACGTACCGAAGAACTGGTCGCCGAGGGGCAGGCTCGAGAAATCGTCAACCGCATGCAGAATCTGCGAAAAGGAAATAATTTTGAGGTAACGGACCGTATTCTGGTCGAGTACCGAACCACGGAGCGCTTATCCGACGTTATTCGCCAACACAGCGCCTGGATACGGAACGAGATACTGGCGCTGGAGTTTAATGCAGCCCATAAGCCGGAGGGAGATGTCTTTGACGCCTTCCGGATAGGAGAAGAGATGCTCCATGTGGGTGTCCGCCGCATCGTGAATTCATAACAAAATAAACACGGTCACGGCATGTCCAGGGATGGAGAAAACCGTCCGGGAAATGCTCTCCGCAGTGTACTTTGGGCATGGCTGTAAAAAAATCATCCCGTAAAAAACAGGCATCCGCGACCAGCAAGCAGGAAGCGGATTCCACGCAGACTGAAGCCCGAACGAACACGTGGTTTTCGGAGGAAGATTTCGAGCATTTCAAGCAAATCATCCTGGCGCGGCGCATGGAAGCGGTTGAGGACATCGACCGAATGCGCATACAATTGGACGATGTGCGAGAGCAGGCCGAAAACGACACTGCGTACAGCTTTCACATGGCCGACGCGGGAACCGACGCCATGGAACGCGAAAAGTTGTACCTGATGATGGCGCGCCAGAAGAAATACGTGGGCTACCTTGATCGCGCGCTGGAGCGCATCAGGAATAAAACCTACGGGATATGCAGGGTGACCGGCAAAGCCATCTCCAGGGAACGCCTTGAGGTCGTGCCGCATACGGAGATGTCGATAGAGGCCAAGGCAAAGCAAAAGGGGTAGTGCCGATACCGGGTGGCGGTCCAGGCATACGATCATGATACGCGTCCTCTGGATTTCTGGTCTTATCGTCCTTCTTGACCAGTCCACCAAACTGCTCGTGCTGCGCACAATGTATCGCGGCCAGCAGATTCCTATCCTTGGCGACTGGTTGAAGTTCACGTTCACAGAGAATCCTGGCATGGCGTTTGGTATTACGCCAGGGCCAACATCGCTCGTGACCGTGTTTTCCATGCTGGCGACGGCCCTGATCATATTCTATCTCTATCGCGTCCGGCACGATTACTACCCGTATCGGGCGAGTCTGGCGCTTATTCTGGGAGGCGCTGTCGGCAACATTATCGATCGTGTTTTCTACGGGGATAGGCTACTGTTCGGAAAAGTAGTCGATTTTATTCACGTGAACATATGGAGCGGATTCCTTCCCGAATCCATACCCATTGTCGGCGGCACGTATATTTCGCTGTTTCCGATATGGAATGTGGCCGACATGGCCATCGTATGCGGGGTGGCAGGCATTATTATTCTGCACAAAAAATGCGCCCGGTACGCAAGCGAACAGGAGGGGAGCAACATCGAGAAAGGCAAGACAGAAGAAACGACCGGGACCCCGGAAGCAGCTTCCGAGCGCGGCGTTTCCATCGAGGAATAGTGCAACCGGAACCTGCCGGGACGATTCCCGAAGGTTCATCCTGACAGGGTATATACATGTCCGACGATAGGCAGAGCCGGATACGCAATTTCTGTATCATTGCGCATATCGATCACGGCAAGAGCACGCTTGCCGACCGGTTGCTTGAACAGACAGGTACCCTTAGCGAGCGCGAGTTGCAGGCGCAGGTGCTCGACAGCATGGACCTTGAGCGGGAGCGGGGGATCACGATCAAAAGCCATGCAATCCGCATGGGCTATAAAGCGGCAAACGGGCAGGAATATGTTTTGAACCTGATCGATACGCCGGGCCATGTGGATTTCACCTACGAAGTTTCCCGGGCCCTGAAGGCCTGTGAAGGCGCCATTCTGGTCGTGGACGCTGTGCAGGGTATCGAGGCGCAGACGCTTTCCAATCTGCACCTTGCCCTCGGAAACGACCTGGAAGTCATCCCCGTCATCAATAAGGTGGATCTGCCGAATGCGCGCGCCGATGTGGTAGCCCGGTCCATTGAGAACCTGCTGGGCGACGCTGCAGAGGATATCATCCGGATAAGCGCAAAAACAGGCCGGGGAGTGGAGCGTTTGCTGGAAGAGATTATCCGGCGCATTCCGGCTCCGCAGGGGCATCCCGACGCGCCGCTTAAGGCGCTCATCTTCGATTCGATATTTAATCCGTACCGCGGCTCCATCGTATATGCGCGGATTTTCGACGGCTCGTTGAAAAAGGGCGAACGGATGCGCTTTATGTCGAATGCCCGGGAATACGACGCCGAGGAAATCGGCATACTCCGCCTATCCATGCAACCGGTGGATGAACTGTGCGCCGGAGAGGTAGGCTATGTGATCGGGTCGGTAAAAGAGGTGGGACACACGCGCGTGGGGGATACCATTACGCTGAAATCCCGGCCGGCGGAAGCGTCCATATCGGGCTTCCGGGAAGTAAAGCCCATGGTGTTCAGCGGGGTATATCCGACGAACCCCGACGATTTCGCCGACCTGCGTTCCTCGCTCGAGAAGCTGCAACTCAACGATGCTGCGCTAACCTACGAGCCGGAAACGTCCGTCGCGTTGGGTTTCGGTTTCCGCATCGGATTCCTGGGCCTGCTCCATATGGAGATTATTCAGGAGCGTCTCGACCGGGAATTCGGGCTGGATATTATCGCAACGGTGCCGAACGTCAAGTACGAAGTGCTTGTTCGCAGCGGGGATACGCATATTGTCGACAATCCCAGCAGCATGCCCGCCCGCGGCGATATCGAAAATGTTCGAGAGCCTGTCGTCAGGGCCGAGATCATTACCCCGACGGAATACATCGGTAATCTGATGCAATTGTGCCAGGAGCGGCGCGGCGTCTACGTCAATCAGTCGTACCTCGGCGAGGAACGCGTAAACCTCCAGTACGAACTTCCCCTTGCAGAAATCGTCTTCGATTTTTACGACAAATTGAAAAGTTGCAGCCGCGGCTATGCATCGTTCGACTACGAGTTTCTGGAATACCGGGAAAGCACACTGGTCAAGTTGGATGTGTTGATCAATGGAGACCCTGTGGACGCGCTTTCGACCATTGTGCATAGAGACAAGGCCTATGACATGGGACGAAAGCTTACGCAGAAACTGAAGGAACTCATCCCGAGGCAAATGTTCGAGGTAGCCCTCCAGGCGGCCATTGGCAACAAGGTCATCGCCCGCGAAACGGTGAGACCCCTCCGGAAAGATGTTACGGCCAAATGTTACGGTGGCGACATTTCCCGAAAACGGAAGTTGCTCGAGAAGCAGAAAGAAGGAAAAAAACGCATGAAACAGGTGGGAAGAATCGAGGTGCCGCAGGAGGCTTTTCTGGCTGTGCTCTCGATGGAGAGCTAAAACCTGGCGGGGTACATCCGATGAGGAGCATACGAACCCTTGCGTTACTGGGGATATTGTTTCAGCCGGGGAATGCGGTGTGGAGCGTTAGGGACGCCGCATGTCAATCGACCGATTCAACCCGCACATTGCTCGAAATGTATCAGGACGCCCGCTTGCATACGGAAGCGCAAGATATCTTTTTGCGCCGGGGTCTGCGCGCCGCGCCGTTGCCCCTGGAACGGATCCCCTGGGCCAGTGCGTCGATACGAGAACAGATGGCCGCATTCCATGCATTGCGGCATCCCGCGCCGCCTCCTCTGGTAAACAGCGTGCGCCCGATTTCCGCATCCGAAGCCGGCGTATTCGAAGAAACATTCGGCAACACGAAGTGGGCGTACCTCGGAAGCAACGAGCGCATCCCTGTCGATACGATGCTTACCAGGCAACTACGAGCCATGCTGGAAGCGTACTTCGGCCCGCCCACCAGCACCGTGGCGGAGCAGATCGGCGCAGGAGAGACCGCTTCCGAATATATCCAGTTCGAATACCGGTTCGTCCTGAACGACACCATTCCGGTGATGATCGTGGACGTGAACGGCCCCTTCGAAAGGGGGGTGGTGACCATGACGGATCGAAAATACAGGGACCTTTTGCCAAAACTAAAACACGCCCTGTTGCATCCTGTGCTGGAGGAAGCCGTACACGCACCCTATGCGGATTATTATTATGTGAGCGCTTTGGAATCCTGGTTTTTAACCGGTTTCGACGGGGAACGCTTTTTCCTCGAAGGGATACCCCCTCCGGACCTGGAACAAGGGCGGCCGTCTTTCGACATGCAGCCCGATCGCTAACCTACGAATCAATCGACCGGACACTATTTTGGCAGCATCTCCAACAGGCCGAAAAAAACGCCGCACATCGAAAAACGACCGCCTGGCCCGCATGGCTTCCTCGCCGGCGGGCGGGAAGCGTTCTGCCGAGGGGCCCAAGCGTAAAAGCGCCATCAGGGAATGGACGGATGCATTCGTGTTCATTCTTGTGGTCATGCTGATCGTGAGAACGCTCCTTTTCGATCTTTTCAGAATTCCTACGCCCTCTATGGAGAAGAGCCTGCTTGTCGGGGATTATCTCTTCGTCTCGAAAATACACTACGGGACGCGGACGCCCATAACGCTCGGCATTCCCTTCACGCCTGTCTACATAAAGGATTTTCCCTTGCCTCATACCCGGTTTCCCGGCTTCGCCAGGGTAAAACGAGGAGACGCCATCGTATTCAATTTCCCCCCTGACGACCACCCGATAGACCGCAAGACCCATTATATCAAGCGTGTAGTGGGGATGCCGGGAGAGGCCCTGGAGGTAATCGACAAGGTGGTCCACGTCGATGGCGCCGCCCTACCTCTGCACAAGAATATGCAGCAGTATTGGGACGTACACAAAAACGACCCACGCATGCACCTTTCCGGGGCGGCGCTCCGGGAGTTGGGGGTATCCGAGTTTCAGGCAATGGCGGACATGAGCGTGGTCCGGATACAGGCTACCAGCGAGGCGGCGGAAACCATAGCAGGATGGTCATGGGTTGACCGTGTCGAGCCAGCCATTGCACCGGAGCGCGCCGGATACTACGACATGGTGATGTATCCCCCTGGACGAGGGTATACGCCCGATAATTTTGGGCCCGTAACCATCCCCGCCGAGGGAGTCGCCATCACGCTGACGAACGATAACTGGGCTATCTATGCGCCTGCTATTGCCCGGTACGAGGGACGTTCCGTCCGACAGACAAACGACGGCGCCTTCGAAGTGGACGGAAACCCGGTTACCTCCTATACCTTCCGGCAGAATTATTATTTCGTGATGGGGGATAACCGGGACAATTCGGAAGACAGCCGCTTCTGGGGCTTCGTCCCCATGGATCACGTCGTGGGCAAGGCCGTGCTGATCTATTTCTCCTGGGACGGGGACGCCATGCTACCCCGCTTCGGAAGACTCTTCAGTTTCATCGATTAGCGATGGAGCCGGGCCGGTTTTTTCAGAGCGTAGCCTGTCGAAGCGTTTCTGCTGATCCGTGCCCGGCGGCACATCGTACGGATGATCCGGTAACTCGACTCGTCTCAGCACCGGCGTTTCTCCGGCGATGAACGGAACGGGAGCGTCTTCAGGGTCTTCTCCGACGACAAGCACCGTGGTTCCCTGCGCAAGGATACGACTGCCTATAGAGCCCGCGTCCACCCGGGCGTTGTCCACTTGCCAGGGGTTGGCCCACTCGTAGATCCATTTCGCATCGACTTCCACCAGCCGAACGCACCCGTGGCTGGTGGGACCGCCTGTCGGCATGGGATATTGGTGAACGTGTATCCCCCGGGGGTTGTGAAAATTAAATACCCAGTACATCTCCCAGCGTTCGCCGGGCGGACTCAGCGAGGATATACGGTACTCGGTTTTCCAGTTGAAGTTGAAACGACCTTGCGGGGTTGGATTCGACGGCGTTCCCGTATTGACGATTCCCCAACGCACCAGGTCGCCATGTTCGTAAGCGGCCCAGGCCTGTATCGTTTTGTGGATGACGAATAGTTTGTCGAATTCCCTGGCCCCCGGATACTGAAACGGAAACGGCGCATAGGCCCGAAAATCCGTCTCGAATTGCCGGGGAACGATCAGGGTATCCCCAATCTGTACGGTGCCCATCAGCCGGCGATTCAGAAGTTCAACCAGCTTGGAGCGGGCATGGCCGAGCTTTGCATCCCCCCGGCCCATGATCTTGTAAAAACTGTTCCGGGCGAGAACCGTGCTTCCCCTGCCGTCGCCCAGCACGAAATAGCCGTACTCCACTTCCGGAAGTTCGGCCACTGTCTCGACGCGGTACTTCTCCAGCACGTCTTCAATGTCCTGCTGATTGATGTAGGACTGCGCCGAGACAGCATGGCTTCCCGCCATGAGCAGGAGCAAAGCAAGAAGCCGTTTAGAGAAAGAGATCATTATATCCAGGATGGATAGTATGCATCAATGCGATTTGCCGACGGGCGTTCCGTGCAGTTCGCGCAGGCGCCGGATGACCTCCGAGTGCCCGAGTACGATAAGAATATCCTGCGCCTTAATGGCGTCCTGGGCATTCGGATTGAAGCGCATTTCCCGGGTCGCTCCGTCTATGAGCGCAATAACGATCAAGTCGAACTGTTGCCTGAAATTGCTTTGCGCCAGGGATTTACCGATGATTCCGGCGCCTTCCCGTATCGTTACCTCGTCCATTGCCCGATCAAGCGATTCGGTATGAAATATCTCGTTCATGAACCGATCGACGTGGGGCCGCAGAATAACCTGCGCCATGCGTCTGGCGCCTATTTCGTCAGGCGCAATGGCTTTATTTGCCCCGGCATGAAGAAGTTTTTGCGCATTTATTCGTGAGTTCGCGCGGGCGAGAATGAACAAGTCTTCCCGGATCCCGCGCGCGGTAAGGCTGACGAAGACATTCGTACTGTCTTCGGGCGTCGCAAGAATAAGGCCCTTTGCCGATTTAAGCGCCGCCGCATTCAGGATTTTGTCGTTTTCGGCGTCTCCTTCGATAAAGGGAATTCCTTCCTCGCGCAGCAATTCGATGGCTTCCCCGGCCCGGTCGATAACCACAAACGATTGTCCGGCCCTGATCAGGTCCTTGACAATGCGTTTCCCGACCCGGCCGTATCCGCAAACGATGTAATGGTTTTTCATGTGATTAATCTGTCTTTTCATACGGCCTTCCCTGAGATTGCGACCGATCAGAAGCATCTGTGCGCTGCGACCCGCGATAAAAGCAACGGCGCCGATGCCCAGGAAGGCGATAAGAATCGTAAAAAACCGGCCGGTGGTCGAAAGTTCATGGATCTCGCCATATCCTATAGTGGTCAGGGTTATGAAAGTAAAATACAAACCGTCTATCCAGCCCCATTCCTCAATCAGCATATAACCCACAGTACCTGCAACGACCAGAACGAGCAGAAAGAAAAAAACAGCGATGATTTCCCGGACCGTGGTGTCGAGCCAGGCAAGTGGGTTATGTGCAGCCATACCCGGGCGGGAGGTCTATCAAGTAGTACACGGTAAAGAAAATGCCTGGCGGTGCCAGGTGGCGCCTGCCAGTTGTTCGAACTTGCCGGCCCTGAGTTCTCCGAGCCACTGTATCCCCGGATCGAACACAGGGGTTTCCATATGGACCTCATCGGTTTCGACACATGTCCGAAATTGCGACCGGGATACGGAGCGGATAGCCTGGTTGGCGTCCCGGTAATGCACCAGCAACGACGATAACCATTCAATGCCCAGTTCGGCGCGGGCCTTATCGAGCGCATGAACGGATGCGTCGATGCCGCATCCTGAAATGTCTCCGCCCGGAATATGACCGGCTATTACGGCAAACCGGCTCTCCACCATGCCCGCGCCGCTTGCTACGGGGCGACCATGCGACGCCCAGGAGGCGCAGAACTCCTGCAGGATTTCGATGACCCTGTTTTCTTCAAGCTCGTTCAGGTCGCGATCCGCCGCGTATATCCAGATGCGCGCATCGTCGGGCAGATGGCTGAAGGGATCGGGGAGAGAGCGTTCGGTCATATGCGTATATACGGATGTTGTATGTCGTACTGTACGCATACGTTTTTATGCGTAACACGTTCGCCGTAGCAGGTTTTCCGGCCGCCGGGTATTAGAAATGGTCCGCAAAAACCGGGCAGTTTTTGCACGGTTTTAAGGATACTCCGATTAAGCGTAGCGGCGCCTGGATAGATGGCCCGAAAACCCGTTTTGAGTAAAAACTATACAAAAAAGGTATAGAAACTATACCGAAAAGGTATAAAAACTACTCAAAAAGGGTGAAAACGGATTATTGGCGCGCCTCACCAGACGCTTGACAACAGAAAAGCGGGTCCTTCCCCCGCACGGCGAAAGGATGCTCTGATCAAGTCCACTTCGATCAGCGCATCCTATAAATATTTCTCACAACTTTTCTGTATAATCCCCTTGGCGAAGATATGGTACTCTATCTCAGGGGGAGCAGATGAACAGGACGAGGCGGTTCCGGCGATACGTCCTCCGCAATACGCCGGCGATGCTTTGCATGTTGCTCGGCGTCCTGTTGCTTACCGGGCTGACCCCGGCCCCCGTCCCCGCCCCGGCCACGTTCAAAGCGCTCGTCTTCTCGAAAACGGCCGGCTTCCGGCACTCCTCCATACCCAGTGGGATCGCTGCCGTACGCGAGTTGGCCGCCCAAGAGGGCTTCACG